>Ga0075520_1000840_pt1 | contig 14150 bp, 10 predicted proteins | sample NGEPerB_FD_75100 | JGI IMG/M metagenome (GOLD analysis project Ga0075520, IMG submission 75100) | Arctic peat soil microbial communities from the Barrow Environmental Observatory site, Barrow, Alaska, USA - NGEE PermafrostAB12-B | ecosystem: Environmental > Terrestrial > Soil > Wetlands > Peat ... | reverse complement strand
CTCCTGCGAGGCCGGAACAGTCTGAAATTCCGTGAGGCGCGAGTGAAAGGGTTGTTGACGTCGGTAGTGGCCGTGCCGGTCTATTCCCTGATTCTACCCTTCACGCTTTTGCTCGGCCAGCACGTCTTCATGAAGTACGGCATTCGGTTTTGTGATCACTTCGGCCGCTTGCTCGCGCTGGTTGGGCTCAACCCCATCCGTGAGCGACTGATGTGAACGAACCCGCGCAAGAAGCCTGTCATCATCATTCGCATGGAAGCGATCACCGCAGAAGTCACGACCAAGGGAAAGTCCGCCCGAGTTCCAGCGGTGTCCATTGGGACGCGAAGTGTTTTGTCCCAAGGCACGTGGCTAAAGACCGCTCAGATTTTCGACGAGTTGTGGCTGGACGCGCCACCGTTGGAAGATCCCGAGGAATTCATCGGCGCGCTGAAACGAACCGGACTGAGCGCCGACCTTTTCACGTTTGGGCAGATGCTGCCGGAAACAAAGCCGAAGTACTCGTACCATCTTGAATGGGACAATCTCGCCGTCTCTCCGACTTCCGATTTTGAGAGTTGGTGGACTGCCCTGCCCCAGGAATCACGCAAGAACGTGCGAAAATCGCAAAAACGGGGAGTCTCCGTCACAACGGTCGATTTCGGCGATGAGTTGGTCCACGGCATCAAAGCCATATACGACGAAACGCCCGTCAGACAGGGACGCCGTTTCTGGCATTATGGAAAGGATCTGGAGACCGTCAGGCAGCAAAACTCCAGTTATTTGGATCGCAGCCAGTTCATTGGCGCCTTCCTCGACCGCGAATTGATTGGATTCCTCAAAATGGTGTATGTTGGCCCGACCGCGCGGATCATGCAGATTCTGTCGATGAACCGGCACCTGGACAAACATACGACTAATGCCCTCCTCGCGACGGCAGTGGAGTGCTGCTCCAAACGACCGGTGTCTCATCTCATATACGGCCAGTACGTCTACGGCAATAAGCGCAATAGCTCTGTTACTGAGTTCAAACGCCGAAACGGGTTTCATGAAGTGCTGCTACCGCGGTATTATCTGCCCTTGACGTGGAAAGGAAAGTTGGCACTTTCGACGGGTCTTCATCGCGGAATCAGCGACGTCCTGCCTGAACCACTAATCAACTTCTTGCTCGACACGCGATCCTTCGTTTACGATAGACTCCTCCGTTTACGCAGTTCGCGGGCCGTGGCAAATGACTCGTAGGCTTCCTGCAGGGGCACGCCAACGCCGGTGTAGCTCAACGTTAGAGTAGCTGAATTGTATTCAGCAGATGGAGTGTTCAATTCCTCCCGCCGGCTCCACTTCATTCGATTGAACCTTGCGGTTGCAGGCGTCCGCCTTTTCCAGCAGATTGGAAACTTCTGTGGCAGGTATCGCCGGTATCATTCAAACCACTTCCGCCGCTCAGCGCGACGATTACATCCAGGGCATGGTTCAGCCAATGTGCCATGATCCTGCGTGTGAGTCCGGGCACTGCGCCTTTGAGCAGCTCGGTATTTCCATCGGCTGGGTTTCGTCGCCACAATCGTTTGCAGGCCCTCTACCGGTATGGAATGAAAACCGGACTGTTTGCCTCATCTTCGCGGGTGAAGAGTTTTCCGCCTGCGATCAGGTCGCCGAGCTAAAACAGAAAGGGCATGCTTGCCCTCGGGTGGACTCCTCCGTCCTGGTTCATCTTTACGAGGAGCACGGCCCGAAATTCGTTGAGGATTTGAATGGCTGGTTTTCCGGCCTGCTCGTTGACCTGCGGGCCGACAAAGCAATCCTTTTCAACGATCGCTATAGCTTCGGCCGCGTTTACTTCCACGAATCGCCGGATGGATTCTATTTTTCTTCGGAAGCCAAGTCTTTGCTGGCGGTTCTGCCAGCGTTGCGTCGCATCGACCAACGGGGTCTCGCGGAATTCTTCTCCGTTGGTTGCGTGCTCCAAAATCGCACGCTTTTTAAGGGTATCTCGCTTCTCCCGCTGGGCTCGCTATGGACGTTTCAGCGTGATGGCCGAATTGACCGGCGGCGCTATTTCTCGCCTGCAACCTGGGAACAACAGGAACCCTTGGGTGCAGCCGAGTACGGTGTGCGGCTCCGGGAAGTCTTTGGTCGGATAGTGCCCCGCTACCTCCGCAGTTCGGAGCAAGTCGCGATGTCCCTCACGGGCGGGTTGGACAGCCGCGCCGTCCTGGCGTGGGCGCGGGCCGCGCCCGGCAGCTTGCCGTGCTATACCTTCGGCGGCCCGTATCGGGACTGCGTGGATGTCCGCATTGCCCGGCGGCTGGCAAAGATTTGCGGCCAGCCCCACACCACCATTCGACTCGGAGAAGAGTTCTTCGCGGATTTTCCGGCGCTCGCCGAGAAGGCGGTTTACGTGAGCGACGGCACCATGGACGTCTCTGGCGCAGTCGAGCTCCACGCCAATCGGCGCGCACGGGAGATTGCACCCGTCCGTCTGACCGGAAATTACGGATCCGAGATTCTCAGGTCCAATGTTGCTTTCCGGCCCAACCGGTTGGATACCTCTGTTTTTACGCCGGAGTTTTCCCGTCTCATCGAGGAGGCGGGTGAGACCTATCGGAGCGAGGCCGTCGGGCATCGGCTCTCCTTCATCGCCTTCAAGCAGGTTCCATGGTACCACTACGCGCGCCTGGCGGTGGAGAAATCCCAACTCACAGTGCGTTCGCCGTTTCTCGACAACGAACTAGTGGCGCTCGCTTATCAGGCCCCGCCGGAATTGGCGACGAGCGCCCATCCCCTGTTTCAATTGATCGCGGCGGGCAATCCGGCACTGGATTCCATCGGGACTGATCGGGCGCTCCGCCGCCAGTCCCTGCCGGTTATCACCAAACTGGCCAACACCTGGCAGGAATTTACCGCGAAGGCTGAATATGCCTACGATTACGGCATGCCCCCGTGGCTGGCGAAGATGAACCGCGTCCTCGCTCCCGCGCACCTCGAAAGGCTCTTCCTCGGCCGCCACAAGTTTTACCATTTCCGCGTCTGGTACCGGGACCAATTGAGTGGTTACCTAAAGGAGCAGGACCTCAATACTGACAACCACCCCCCGTGTTATCGCGACGGGGCGGTCACGGCAGTGATCCAGGGGCATTTGTCAGGCCGCGCCAACCGGACCCTCGAATTGCACAAGCTCCTCACGGTCTTTTTGATTCAACGATCCTTGATTCGCCAGCAATGAACCGTCTGATTCTCGTCGTCTTTGCGGTTTTGGTGATCTGGATCATCAAGCGAGACATCGCCCGGAGAGAGGGAATCTCCCGGGCCATCTGGATCCCTACGCTCTGGGTGGGGATTCTCGCATCGCGACAGCTATCTGCCTGGTTGGGCTTTGGCGGGGCGGAAGACACGCTGGATGGCAGTCCCGTGGATCGGCTTTTCTTTTTGAGTATGATCGTGGCGGCCTTGCTGGTCCTTTCCAGGCGGAGGGTTGAATGGGGGCGGCTGTTCTCGAGAAATTGGCCGATTCTGCTCTTCTACGCCTTCCTGTTGGTCAGTGTAGTCTGGGCAAATTCGCCGCTGACCTCGCTCAAGCGGTGGATCAAGGAATTTGGCAACATCATCGTGCTTTTGGTGATTCTCAGCGAGGTCGACCCGCTTCAGGCGTTCCGCGCCGTTTTCGTGCGATGCGCCTACGTGTTGATCCCCCTATCGATCATCTTCATTCGCTATTTTCCCGAACTCGGGCGCCGTTACAGCATCCACACGGGCGGAATGGAGCCAATCGGGGTCACCGTTCAAAAGAATTCGCTTGGCGAGATGGTGTTGGTCTGTGGACTGGTTTTGCTCTGGGATTGGCTGGAACGCTCTCGTCCCGAGGCGCCTCGGCAAGAACGCATCGAACGCTATTTGCCCCCAACTATTCTTGCGATCGGTGCCTGGCTTCTCAAGCTAAGCGATAGCATGACCTCAACTCTGTGTCTGATTATCGGAAGCATTGTCATGCTCGCGATCCGATTGCCGCTCCTTCATCGGCGCATCGATGCCTTGGGCCGGTATGTGTTGCTCGGAGTGGTCGGGTTCTTCTCGCTCAACTGGATGTTTGGCATTACCGATTCGGTGGTCGCGAGCATGGGCCGGGACATGACGTTCACCGGTCGAGCCAATGTCTGGCAGGAATTGCTCAAGGTTCACACCGATCCGCTTTTGGGAACCGGTTTCATGAGTTTTTGGGACGATGCGCACTATCAAGCGATCCTTCCCAACTGGGTCGACTCTTCTGCGCACAACGGCTATCTGGAAATCTATCTCGCCGGCGGATTCATCGGTGTGGCGTTTCTCGCCGTGATGCTTCTCGCGACCGGCGTGCGGATAAATAGGGCCTTGGCCTGGGGTAGCGATTACGCGGTCGTGCGCTTCGCCATTTTCATCGCAATGCTCTTGGCCAGCTTCACCGAATCTAACTTCGCCTGCATGACTTCGTTGGGATTTCTTTTCTTGCTCGCGGCAATCGGCTATGCGCGGCCAGAGGCAGCGATGCCCGGGCTGGGCGAACCGCGGGAGAGCGCTCCGGCGACGGCCGGTGCGGCGCGAGCGGTCAGGCTCACAATGCCGGAGTGATGGATCGCGTGAACCGGCGCAGCTTCTTCCTCGAACAGAGCCGCGACAACTCCGTGTCCGTCAAATCAGGGCAACCTCATGGACCTCACGCAACGGACGCGAAGCCCGCAAAGGTCTGGAGGGATCGATTTCCCTGAGATTCTCCGTAGCGGCTGCCAGCCTTAGCTCCGCATTAGGCGGAGCGACGGCTGGTCTTTGGCGGACTTGGCGTGAAGAAATTTATCTCCGGATTTGGCTGCGGCTCCGCTGCCTTGTGATCTGTGTGATCTTTTGCGGCTGAAACTCGATTTCGCTGTGATTCGCGAGGATCTTGATCGATAGCCGCCATCTCAAGACCAGCTGCGCGGTGAATCCCCCGTGAATGATCGTTCCATGAGTCCCCCGAAGATCTCAAGTACCCCGGCGGCGCCCGGGCCGGGCTCGCCCGGGATCCGGAATCCATCCGCGCCCCACGATGCCTCATCCTCCTCGCGCGAGCGCAACGCAGCGTTGGACTTTGCCAAGGGGGCTCTTGTGCTTTGCATGGTCGTCTACCATTCGTTCAATTACTTTCATCACGACCGGGACGTTCTCAGGTATCTGCACTTTCTACCTTCATCTTTCATCTTCATCGCCGGGTTTCTGATCACCAACGTTTACCTAGCCCGCTATGACATTGGCGACTCGCGTCTGCACCGGCGGCTTTTTGTCCGCGGTGCTAAACTCCTTGCGATCTTCATCGGGCTCAATTTGGTCGTACACGCCATTTTCAGTATTAACTACAACCAGCGCCAGTTGGGGCTCGATTTCTTCTTCGATCATCTTGATTCGATCTTCCTCACCGGCGAGGAACGGGTGGCCATATTTGAAGTGCTGCTCCCAATCAGCTACCTGCTGCTGCTCTCAGCGGTTCTTTTGAAAGGTTGCCGCATCCATCGCTACTTTCTGCAGGCGGTGTCCGGCGGCACCCTCGTGTTGTGTCTGATCCTGGCCTATCAAGGCCTGTTGGTGTTCAACTTGGATCTGCTGAGCATGGGTTTGCTTGGTCTGCTCATAGGTTTCATTCCCCTGCGTCGGATCGAGGGCTTCGCCGTATATCTGGCGCCTGTGCTGGTCGCCAATCTCGCCTACTTGGTCGTGATCACCTATTGGTATCCGATTTACGCCCTGAACATCGTCGGCGTGTGTCTTACGCTCCTTCTGTTCTACGCGATCGGCGTCAAGGCAGGGGAACGCGGGATGGTCCAAGCCAAAGTCATTCTTCTGGGCAAATACTCCCTGCTGGCCTACATCGTCCAAATCGCGCTGCTGCAGGCGCTCGTTCGCGGATTGCGCCGCCTCGATCTGCCCACCGGCCGTTTGCTGATCGCCTTTATGGCGACGACCGTGCTCACCTGGCTGATCGTCCAGGCCGTCGACCGCCTTCGGAGGAAATCGGCCGCGTTTAATCGCGCCTATCAAGCGGTCTTTGCGTGAGCCGGCAATCGGTGTGGGCCACGAAAGATCACATAGACCACAAAGGTTCGGATTTTTGAGTTCAATCCCAGCCTCCGCCATGCCTTCGGTCCGGCGAACGTCGGCTGCTACAGGTGAGATCGCAACCTTCGCCACAAGAGATCACATAGATCTGAACGGAAATCCTTGAGCTCTTTGTGCTCCTTCGTGGCCAGGCCCAAAACTGTCGCCTAATTCGGACATGCTTTTCAACTCACTCGAGTTTGCCCTCTTCTTTCCCCTTGTGGTGGGACTCTACTTCCTGTTGCCGCAGCGCAACCGCGTGCTGTGGCTCCTGGTGTCGAGCTGTGGGTTCTACATGGCGTTCATCCCGGTTTATATTCTGATCCTGTTCGTCACGATCCTGATCGATTACTTCGCCGGGATTTACTTGGAAAGAGTTCATGGCAAGGCGAGAACATGGCTCTTGTGGATGAGCATTATCTCCACCTGCAGCGTGCTTTTCGTCTTCAAGTACTTCGGGTTCTTTACGAGCAATATCAACGGCTTGGCTGGTCTGCTGGGTCGGCACCCCCCGATGCCGGTGTTAAAGATCATCCTCCCCATTGGTCTGTCCTTCCATACGTTTCAGAGCCTGAGCTATGTGGTGGAAGTCTATCGCGGTCGGCAGAAAGCCGAGCCGCATTTCATACCTATGCCACCTATGTCATGTTCTTTCCGCAGCTGGTGGCGGGTCCGATTGAGCGACCGCAGCACCTGCTGCATCAGTTCTGGGAGCACCATGCGTTTGATTACGTCCGCATCACTGCCGGCTTAAAGCGGATGGCCTGGGGTTTTTTCAAGAAGCTGGTCGTCGCAGACCGCCTGGCCCTGTATGTCAACGATGTTTATGCCGCGCCGCAGAACTTCAATGGCCTGCAGTTGACGGTCGCCACAGTGTTTTTTGCCTATCAGATTTACTGCGACTTCTCCGGCTACTCGGACATCGCCATCGGCACCGCCCGGGTGTTGGGGTTCGAATTGATGGAGAACTTTAATACCCCTTACTACTCCCGCTCAATTTCCGAATTCTGGCACCGCTGGCACATCTCGCTGTCGACCTGGTTTCGAGATTACCTGTATATTCCGCTCGGCGGGAGCCGGGTGGGCATTCCTCGCTGGATTATCAATATCCTGATTACGTTCGGCGTCAGCGGCCTGTGGCATGGAGCCAATTGGACCTACGTCATCTGGGGTCTGCTGAACGGCTTCTATCTGCTCCTCGGCTCCGCCACTTCGAACCTCCGAAGTCGCGCCTTCCGTGCAGTCGGTCTACCTGATACTAGTGCAGTTCGAAAACTGATTGGCGTTGCTGGAACGTTTGGATTTACCCTGTTAGCATGGGTTCTGTTTCGAGCCAAGACGCTTGACGACGCCGGGTACATTCTCACCCATTTTTGCACCAATTGGGATTTCGCCGCGGTCAAGACACCCCAGTTTCAATTGAAGTACTTCCCGGTCGCAGTCGGCGCCATTATCTCCCTTGAAACCATTCAACTTCTTCAAGCGCGAACCACTGTCCTCTCCTATATCCCGAAGATGCCCTGGGTCCTTCGTTGGGCAACCTATATATTGTGCATTTTTGCCATAATATTGTTCGGCGTGTACCACAAGACTCAGTTCATATACTTCCAGTTTTGAAACCTCGACCGACCGATTCATTCGTTAGTCGAACCCTTTTGCGACACGACCGCCTCTAATGCCGGAACATCAAAAATCGCCGCAACAATCGACAGGAACGGCTACCGCTATGCCCGGCGCTGAGACGCATTCTGGCCTCCTTAAGAAGTCAGCTTCCAAGGGAGCCATACGTATCGCCGCATTTTTTCTTTCGGTGACGCTGCTCGCGTTCGCGCTGAATTCGTTCATAACCGCCGGCCTTCGACGAGTCACGACGTCCAAATTCGGTGCTTTTAACGATGTCATGGCGGGACGCGCAGACGCAGAAATCATCATTAGCGGCTCCTCGAGAGCCTTGGACCACTATGACCCACGAGTAATTAAACGAATCACCGGGTGCCCCACGTTTGGACTTGGGATGAACGGTTCGAAGATCGATGTTGAATTGGCCGTTTTGAAAACTCATTTGAAGCACAATGCCACGCCAAAGGTCGTTATACAAAACCTTGACCTGTCTAGCCTTGAACTAACGCGCGAAGGAGAGATTCTTGATCCGGTATTGTTTGTCCCATATCTATATGAGAATGAGCTATATGAGCCATTGCGGGCAATCGATCCGGTGGTTTGGAAGTGGAAGCACATTCCGCTTTATGGCTATGCGGTTGCCGACATGAGGTTTACCTGGATCTGGGGAGTTTTAAGCTGGCTTGGCGTGAACGTTCGGCAGGACTACCATTTGGGCTTCACGCCGCAGCACCAGGGATGGACCGGGGATTTCGACCGATTCAAGGCGAGCCACCCCAACGGGGTTAGTTCTTCAATTGAGCCAGAGGGAGTCCGCGACCTTGAAGAGATGATTCGAACCTGTCGGGAAAAGGGAATTCGGCTGGTTTTAGCGTATTCTCCGGAGTACATTGAAATGCAGGCGTTGGAGACGAATCGGCGGGAAATCATGAATACGTTTCGGGAAATTTCCGAACGGCTTAACGTTCCTTTCTGGGACTACAGCGACTCTTCGATATGCCGCGATCGGGCTAATTTCTACAATTCACAGCACCTCAATGCAGAAGGCGCGGAAGCTTTTTCGACCGGTCTCGCGCACCGGTTGATTGACAGCGGCCTGCTGCAGGCGCCGCCAAGAGCCAATCAATAGCCTGCCATAAGGCAGCCGGTCCGGTTTTCTCACGTTGGTTCCCAAACGCCGATGTCATCTGCAGTCGAGCGAAGCATATCCAGCTCAGACGCCGCTGCTGAGCCGCGCCTATCAAGCGGTATTCGCCTGAGGCCATGCCACTGATTCGAACCACCATCCGCTGCCCGCACCGGTATGCTGTTTAACTCCCTCGAGTTTGCGATCTTCTTCCCGCTGGTCGTGGGAATCTACTTCCTGTTGCCACAGCGCAACCGCGTGCTGTGGCTCCTGGTGTCGAGCTGTGGGTTCTACATGGCGTTCATCCCGGTTTATATTCTGATCCTGTTCGTCACGATCCTGATCGATTATGTTGCGGGAATCTATCTCGAGAAGGCGCAGGGCCGGGCCCGGACCGCATTGCTGTGGATGAGCATTGTCTCCACTTGCAGCGTGCTTTTCGTCTTCAAGTACTTCGGGTTCTTTACGAGCAATATCAACGGCTTGGCTAGTCTGCTGGGTCTGCACCCTCCGATGCCGGTGTTAAAGATCATCCTGCCCATTGGTCTGTCCTTCCACACGTTTCAGAGCCTGAGCTATGTGGTGGAAGTCTATCGCGGTCGGCAGAAAGCCGAGCCGCATTTCATCACCTATGCCACCTATGTCATGTTCTTTCCGCAGTTGGTGGCGGGTCCGATTGAGCGGCCGCAGCATCTGCTGCATCAGTTCTGGGAGCACCATGCGTTTGATTACGTCCGCATCACTGACGGCTTAAAACGGATGGCCTGGGGTTTTTTCAAGAAGATCGTGGTGGCAGATCGCCTGGCCCTGTATGTCAACGATGTTTATGCCGCGCCGCAGCACTTCAATGGCCTGCAGTTGACGGTGGCCACAGTGTTTTTTGCCTATCAGATCTATTGCGATTTCTCCGGCTATTCCGACATCGCCATCGGCACCGCCCGGGTGCTCGGGTTCACTCTGATGGAGAATTTCGATACGCCCTACTATTCGCGGTCGATTTCCGAGTTCTGGCACCGCTGGCACATCTCGCTTTCCACTTGGTTCAGGGATTACGTTTACATTTCGATGGGCGGCAGCCGGGTCGCGAAAAGTCGCTGGTTCTTCAACCTCATGGTCACCTTTGCGGTCAGCGGATTGTGGCATGGAGCCAACTGGACCTACGTGATCTGGGGCGCGCTAAACGGTTTCTATCTGGTGATAGGAGTGGCGACGAAAGGCCTCCGAGATCGCGCCTTTGGTTTGGTCGGGTTGAATGAAGAGACACTGCTGCGAAAAGCGACCATGATGGGCACCACCTTTGTTTTGACCTGCATCGGCTGGGTCATCTTCCGGGCCAGGAACATGGCCGATGCCTGGTACGTGATGACCCATTTTGCCAGCGGGTGGGATTTCGGGCGGATCGGGACGGAACAGTTCCTGTTGCGCCAGATGCCCGCGGCTGTCGCGGGCATCATGGTGCTCGAGATCGGCCAGTTGTTGCAAGGCAGGATCTCGATCCCACCGTTCCTGGGCATGCTACCCACGGTGCCGCGATGGGCGTTGTACGCCAGCTTCGTCATGGCGGTGATGATGTTTGGTATCTACCGCAAGACGCAGTTCATCTACTTTCAGTTCTGATGTCCCCACAATCGGACAGGGAAGAAGACTTCCGACATGCCACCCGACAGGAATTCGTCGGTTCGCCGGTCGGCGAGTCGATGGAAGTGCTGTCGCAGAAGCGACGGGATTCCACGGATATGGGAGCCCCAACCACGGGGGCGAACCCGCGACACTGGGCCGGGCTGGGCCGGATCCTTTGGTTCTTTGGCATCATCGTCGTGTTGGCTTTCGCAATGAATGCCCTGATCAATGCCGGTTTGCGGCGGATCCGAACCTCCAATTTCGGCGTGTCCAACCAAGTCATGGAAGGCCGGGTCAACGCGGAGATCGTGATCAGCGGCTCCTCCCGGGCGCTTTACCACTACGACACGCGGAGTATCCAGGAAATCACCCGCTGCACCACATTTAACGTCGGGTTGAACGGATCCCACACCGACATGCAGCTGGCATTTCTGAAGGCCTATCTCGACCACAACGCCAAACCCAAGCTCGTGATACAGAACCTGGATTTGTTCTGCTTTGAACCGTTGCCTGAAATCTACGATCCGGCGCAGTACATGCCGTATCTGGATGAGGACCCGATCTATCACGGCGTGCTTCGGTATTACCCGGACGCCTGGAAATGGAAATACCTACCGCTTTACGACTACTTGGTTCAAGACATGCGCTTCCAATGGCTCTTGGGATTGCGGGCGTTGGTGGGATGGCAGCCCAAAGAAGACCGTTTTCAAGGCTTCATTCCACGGCATTCGTCATGGACGGACGATTTCGAAAGATTTCAAAGACGCTATCCGAACGGCACGCAATTCGAAATCGAACCCCAAGGGGTCCGGGATCTCAAAGAGCTGGCTGAAGTTTGTCGCCAACGCCGGATCCCCCTCCTGTTCGTTTATTCGCCGGAATATGTCGACATGCAGGCATTGGAGCGAAACAGGAGTGAAATTTTCGCCCTGTTTCGGCAGATATGCGAACGGTATCAAGCGCCTCTTTGGGATTTCAGCGATTCTCCAATATCCAAAGATCGAGCCAACTTCTATAATTCACAGCACCTCAACGCCGAAGGCGCGCGCGCCTTCTCGGAGGACCTCGCTCACCGGTTGGTTGCCAGCGGCCTGTTGCCGGCGAAGCCAGCGTCCCAATAGTGCCGCCCCAAGAGGCCACAGCGCGGCACGCCCGCAACTAAGGGGGAACCCATGGAGCTTTTCCTCACGCAACGGGCGCAACGGTCGCAAAGGTAAAGCGTCCTTGCCTGCCCTGAGCTCGGCCGAAGGGGCGTCCTTGGCGGACTTCGCGTGAGACGGTTCGGACCCACCTCTGCTTCCTCTCCTTGCTGCTGTGAAACAGGCGGTCGGATGAGTTGGCCACAAAAGATCACCAGCCTTCGCGCAAGGCTTCGGCTCGGCAGGCATGGAGCACAAAGAGTACGCTACTTTGAGTTCTTTGGGTTCTTTCGTGGCCAAGCATTCTCCGCTTCCTCCGTTACCTCCTGTAAAATAGTTTGGTTGCTCTTCGACTCCGCTCAGGGCCTCGAGCCTGTCGAAACGATGGCTCCGCCGCGTTTGCAAATTTGCGGGCTGGCAGTTACCGCCTGCGATTCGAAGGAGATTCACTCGTAAAAATTGGGTCAATGGCCATGAATTTCGGGACAACAGTCATTAACTTTCCGTCAATAACCCTCATTGCGGCGAAGCCCCTATTGAAAAGATCTGCCGTACCGACTAGTGTGGTGGCCATGAAGTCTTTCCGCTTTCTTCTTACGACATATATCCTTGCGCTTCCGGCTGCCTGGTCGCAGGTCGCCAACATCATCCCCGCGGCGGAACGCATTGACTGGACGGTCGGCACCAACGTTGGTGTGCGCGGCGGCATCCCGACCAACCGGACGCAGTACGGTAGTACCATTGCCGCCGGGGCGAGTTCAGCCACGATCAACGCTGCGCTCGTCGCCTGTCCTACCAACCAATATGTGCTGTTGGGGCCGGGCGATTTTACCATCACAACTGCGCTTTCGGTTCCCTCCAATGTCACCCTGAAGGGTTCCGGCGTCGGAGTTACGCGGCTTCACTCCACGACGGGCACGATGGTATCGATGGGCAATGGCACCGACTGGGGCGGTGGTGATATAAACATTACCGCCGGCTACACCAAGGGTTCCACCAACATCACCCTGGCCTCCAGTCTCGGGCTTCCCGTCGGTGATGTTATCGACATAACGCAAGACAATGAGTCGTGGGTATGGCTCGCGGCCCAAGATTCCGGTGCCGTCAACTGCATTAATAGTGTTCACCGGGTTGAAGCCGGTTCGTCGGGCACGAGCGTAAACATCTGGCCTCCGCTCGCCTATGGGTCCACGGGACATAACCCTAAAATCAAAAAGCAGTCCTATTCCGTCACCCACCGACCAGCAATGGGACTTGAGGACATCAGTTTCTATTCATGCGCCGCCATCACCGACACGATTGTAGTCAGTGGCAGCTACGGTTCGTGGATCAAAAACTGCGATATGTATAGTTATGGAGGATTCGGAATACTGGTTTCCGATTCGTGCGGCCTTGAAATCACCCACGTAGATTTTCACGGATGGGACGCGACCCTTCAGGGGGAGGGGGGTGCCATTATCTTTATTAATAACTACGGAGGAAACACAGCTTGCACCGTCTATAACTGCTATTCCGAGAATGGCTGGGTCTTGGTTTTAGACGAAGGTTCTGTGGGGAATGTCTATGCCTACAACTTTACCCATAATGAGCATTCCACCCCGCTCAACAACTCAACCAGCACCGCCGGATTCAATGTTTCGCACGAAGCAGAGGGGCTGTTCAATCTTTGGGAGGGCAATTACAGTCACCGCATTGTCTGCGATGCCATTCACGGCGGCGCGGCTTTTCAAACGATTTGGCGCTGCCGGTTCCATGGGCAGGAGGATATGTTTCCCGGCCAACACGCCAACATGATCGAGTTGATGCAGGGGGCTTATTGGTTCCATGTCGTCGGGTGCGTGCTCGGGGATACTTGGTCGGAGAGCAACCAGGGAACATTGGTGTACTATGCCCCAACTCCGGCCCAGTGGAACACCGGATCGTACCAAGACGGATACGGTGCTATCTGGCTGACGGGTCTTATCGACGGAAGTACGCCCTATGATGCCCTGACCGTCAACACGCTGCGCAGGTACAACAACTACGACTATTACCATCAGGCCGCACAAGACACAGGCTCCTACACGGTAGACAATTCGCTGGCCTGGGCGTCAAAGCCCGCGTGGTTCGGGAACCTCGCGTGGCCTGCCTACGACCCGGCAAACCCGCTAGTTTACGGCGACGCGGCGGCTAGCCGCATCCCCGCCGGTTACCGCTACATCAATGGCATCGATCCGCCGGGAGTCGGGACGCCACAGCCGCCCGGACATGCGCATGCAGCCTTTGCCCCGACGATTGTGACCCAACCATCGAGCCTTTCGGTGGCTGCTGGGGCGAGTGCCGTTTTCTCTGTCAGCGTATTTGGCACTACTCCATTGTCATACCAGTGGTATAAAGACGGTAGGAACATATCCAATGCCACTGGCGCTACATTCGCCATTGCCTCGGCCCAGGCATCGGATGCTGGTGCCTATACCGTTGCGACAGCAATGGTTTCGGCTCAGTCACGAGCGCCACGGCGACTCTTGCCGTTCAATAGCGTTTCGCGGCCGAGAGCCTCGAAACGTAGCATTCCGTCCGTGCCG
>Ga0075520_1000839_pt1 | contig 14152 bp, 8 predicted proteins | sample NGEPerB_FD_75100 | JGI IMG/M metagenome (GOLD analysis project Ga0075520, IMG submission 75100) | Arctic peat soil microbial communities from the Barrow Environmental Observatory site, Barrow, Alaska, USA - NGEE PermafrostAB12-B | ecosystem: Environmental > Terrestrial > Soil > Wetlands > Peat ... | reverse complement strand
TAGGAAACGATCGGCAGGTTGATGAGGAATCCGAAGACGCCTGCGCCCACGAAATTCCAAACGCCAACGGCGATTAGAAAGTTGATGGCCCACTTTTGGTGGGCAGCGAGCGGCTTGTGGCAGTCCTCGCAATTCTGATCCTTGAGTCGAATGAAATCCCAAGCGTCGAGGGTCAAGAGCGTCAATGGGATCACTTCGAGTGCGCTAAGGCACGAGGCCAATCCCATATTCAGTGTGCCTTGACCCGTAAAGTACCAGTGGTGGCCGGTACCAACAATGCCACCTGTAAGGTAGAGAATCGCATCGAGATAAACCAGGCGCGTGGCAGTCTTGGTGGTCACTAGGCCCATCTGGACAAACATGACGGATACAAGCACGGTGGCGAAGAGCTCGAAGAAACCTTCGACCCAAAGGTGTATGATCCAAAAGCGCCAATTGTCGATGATCGCGAAGTTGGTGTGGGGGCCGTAAAACAACGCGGGTACATAGAATAGAGGGATGGCGACCGCTGCATAGAGGAATAAGGATGGCAACTCGCCCTTCTCGCCAGATTTCATGGCGGGCCGCAGTGCTCTAAACATCAAGAATAGCCAGAACACTAAACCCACGGCCAACAGCATCTGCCAAAATCGACCTAGATCCAGATATTCGCTTCCCTGATGTCCTAGCCAGAACCACAATGCCCCAAGCTTGTTATTGATACCCAAGGCTTCGCCAGTAAGGCTACCAAATACGACCACTGCTAGGGCCCCCAATAGAACAAGTACACCGACTTTCTGTCCCTTTGGCTCTGCTCCACCAACGAGTGGCGCCAAGAAAAGGCCGCCGGCAACCCAAGAGGTGGCAATCCAAAAGATAGCCAGTTGTAGGTGCCAGGTGCGGGCCAAATTGTAAGGCAAGTACTTGGCGAGGTCGAAACCATAGAATGCATCAGGCTCCACGCGGTAGTGGGCCAGCACGCCTCCCAGCGCCGTTTGCAGGAGAAACAGAATAGCAACTACAGCAAAAAACAGCCCAAGTGCTTTCTGGCTCGGCGTGATCTTCCATTTGTGAATTGGCCCTTCGTGAACATGTACGGGCCCCGCAGCCCCACGCCAGCCGAGGTAATCGAATTTGCCGAAAACGAACAGCACCAATCCGAGCCCTCCGAAGAGACAGACAAGACTCAAACCGCTCCATAGGTAGGTGGACGAAGTCGGTGTGTTTCCCGCTAGGGGCTCGAAGGGCCAATTGTTCGTGTATGAGTCCTGCGTGCCGGGTCGCGGCGCAATTGTGGCCCATGTCGCCCAGGCAAAGTAAGCATTCAAGGGCAGTAGTTCGTCGTCTTCGTTAATGAAATTGGAGGGAAGTCCAGGTGCCGGCTTCTCGCCGGAAAAGTAATTCCGCCATTCTCGTTGCTGGGAGGTGAACGATGCCTGCTCCCCTGGAGTAAATGTCAACGTCCGTTTGTCTTCGTCGTAGCGGTTTTGTTTCAAGGAACGCTTGACCGATTCGCCTACGGAATGCGCTTGTTCCTGAGTAAGGTCGGTGAAAGGCTTGCCGTAGCGAGTTGTCGCCTCCGTGTCTCGAGCGATTTCTGCCAGGCGGTGCAGGTACTCAGCGGTGTAATCTGGTCCAAGATACGCACCGTGTCCCCACAGCGTGCCATGCTCCATAAGCCCGTACTTGAAAAAGACCTCTTGGCCCTTGTTCACGTCATCAGCCGTAAAAAGCACCTGACCCGACGTATTTACCACACGCGCGGGGATGGGTGGAGCGCCACTGTAGGTCTTCACTGTTACGATCGTGAGCAATGTGAAGCCAAAAACCATGACCAGGATCACGGCTTGGCGCCACCACGGAGATAGCCGTTCGTTTTCGAGTGACTGTGTTCTCATAGTAACCGCTTCCTCCAATTCAACGGCAAATGAATGCGCGAGGTCCGTCAGCAAATGGACCACGTGACGTCGTCTCCTGGGGCTACTGAACCTCAACCAAGAATCGGTACGCTATGCGCAAAGTAGATGCTTGTCGATGTGACAATAAAATTATTGCAATGGCGGCGAGTTTCACTGAGCAAATGCAGCACTAGACGTGACGGCACTCGCGAGATATATCGTGAAACGATATAATTATGCCGAGTGCTTCACGAATCGTAGCCCGCGAATACCGAGCTCTAGCTGAACTTCGTTATGTAGTTCGGAGATTCCTTAGCTTTAGCGCCGAGGCTGCGCGCGCCGCCAACGTCGAACCGCAGCAACACCAACTCTTGTTGGCAATCAAGGGATTACCGCCGGAGCTGCGCCCGACAATCGGCGTCGCGGCCGAGCGCTTGCAGCTGCAGCACCACAGCGCCGTCGAGCTGGCAAAGCGATCGATCGGGCAAGGTTTACTCAAACGCCGCACCAGCGATAGTGATCGCCGCGAAGTCCTACTCCACATCACACCGTCGGGCGAACGCCTGCTCCGGCGCCTGAGTCTAATGCACCGAAAGGAGCTGCGATCGGCGGCACCCAGTTTGGTGCGGGCGCTCGAAGAAATCGTTGGTCAACCGAAAATAAGAGGACGAAAACGCGGATGAATTCGAACAACTCCGTGGTTAGCCCGAGCCTCTGCGACCTGAACCCCAAGGGAACCAGTGGCTGTATAACAGGCGCAGCTCCAGCTCTGGCAGCCCGTAATCGGCAAAGCCAAAGCAGAAGAGCCAACGTAGTTGTCGAACATACGTCTTGACATAGTGTTATTCAAGCTTATCTCAACTAAACTCAACCAAATACATTGTTTGGTTTCGTTAGGGGAGCGGGGAGCCACACGCACGATGACCTATAAACGGAACTCGGGAGCACTAAACGCGCAGGAAGCGGCCGACTTACTGAACGCTCACGTCGAGACGGTTCGCAGGCTGGCCAGGCGGGGTGAGATCCCGTCGTTCAAGCTGGGCAAGGACTGGCGGTTCCGGAAAGAGGCATTGTTCCACTGGGCCGACGGGCAACAAGCATCCCGCGCAACCGGCCGGGTGTTAATTGTGGACGACGATGAGAATATTTGCCGAGCCCTCGTTCGAATCGTTGAGTGTCTTGGCTGCAGGGCTCAGAGCGCGAATGACGGACGGTGCGGACTTGAAATCGTGTCGCGTAACAGTCCCGACCTAATCCTGCTCGATCTTGCCATGCCCGGCATGAGCGGGCCGCAGTTTCTCAAAGAACTGCGCAAAACGCAGCCAAACCTGCCGGTCGTGATTCTCACGGGATATCCGGACGGGGATTTGATGATGCAAGCGATGGCGTATGGGCCTCTCATGCTGCTTGCCAAGCCTGTCGATGCGGCGCAGGTGCAGAAACTGGTCACTATGCTCATTGGCGAAAGGCGTGGCACCAACGCGCGCGTCGAAGCTGGAGCTTTAACACCATGAAGCACCGGGGGGAAGCTACAAGCGCAGTCTACAAGACACGCGAAGGCCTTGAGCGAGAAATTGCACGCCTCAACTCAAAAGTCTTGACGCTCAATAATTCGCAGCGAAGCAAGTCCACGCTCAAAAGCAGCGGTGTTGCGGATATCTCAGATATCACGGAAAGCACGCGGGCTGAGGAGGCGCTCGCGCAAAATGGTGTGCGGATGGAACGTACGTTGGCAGAACACGAACAAGTACTGGAAGCATCTGAGAGGCGGTACCGTCGGCTGTTCGAAGCTGCAAAGGACGGAATCCTGATCCTCGACGCGGACACCGGGCAAATCGTTGATGTCAATCCGTTCCTGATGGAGTTGACGGGCTATTCGCACGATGACTTCCTGGGCAAGCACCTATGGGAGATCGGCCTATTCAAGGATATCGCCTCGTCCTTGGCCTCATACGGCGCTCTGCTGGCCAAGAAGTACGTCCGCTACGAAGACCTTCCGTTGGAGGCCCGCGACGGACAGAAGATCGACGTCGAGTTTGTCAGCAACGTCTATCGCGTCGATAACCAGAACGTGATCCAATGCAACATCCGGGATATCACGGCGCGCAAGCGAGCTGAGAAACGAATCCTGGAACAACGCGCTACCCTGAACGCTATCCTGGAGAGCGCAGAATTCCCCATTTATTCGCTTGATCGTGATTACCGCTACACTTGTTTCAACCGCGCCCACGCCGTTGTAATGAAAGCCCTCTACGGGACGGATATCCAGGTTGGCGAAAGTCCGGCCAAATTCCAATCTGTTCGGGAGGATTGGCAAGCAACCAGAAGGAATCTTGAACGGGCTTTGCAGGGAGAAACCGTGACGCAATCGGCGTCTTCGGGTGACGAAGGTCTCTCCCATCGCTACTTCGAAATTGCCCATCATCCCGTCCGCACAGATGCTGGGGAGGTCATTGGCGTTTCTGTCTTTGCCCGTGACGTCACCGCACGCAAGCGGGCGGAAGACGAGCTGCAGTTCAGGAATCTAATCCTATCGACCCAACAGGAAGCGTCCAGTGACGGAATCCACGTGGTGGATGTTAACGGTAATACAATATCGTCCAATCGCCAGTTCGCTTACATGTGGGGTATTCCTCTCGACATCATAGAATCCAAATCTGACGAGCGCGCCCTTCAATCGGTGCTGGATAAGCTGGTAAATCCTGGAGAATTCATCCGTAAGGTGGAACACCTCTACGCCGCTCCCTGTGAAAAAAGTCTGGACGAAATCGCATTGAAAGACGGCAGGACGTTCGATCGTTATTCGGCGCCGATGCTTGGTGCAGACGGGAAACACTTTGGTCGGGTGTGGCAATTCAGGGATATCACCGCGCGCAAGCGGGCCGAGGAGGAGCGCAAGCAGCTCGAGGAGCAGCTGCGGATGTCGCAAAAGATGGAGGCGATCGGCAGCCTCGCGGGCGGGGTGGCGCACGACTTCAACAACCTGCTTTCCGTGATCCTGAGCTACGCGGGGTTTGTGGAAAATGGCCTTCGCGAGGGCGATCCCGTGCGGGGCGACCTGCTGGAAGTTAAAAATGCCGCTGAGCGCGCGGTGGCACTGACCCGCCAGCTCCTGGCGTTCAGCCGCAAGCAGGTTTTGCAACCCGTGCCGCTGAACCTAAACCAGATCGCCGCTGGGGTCGAAAAGATGCTCCGACGGATCCTCGGCGAAGACATCGATCTTGCCCTGGTTCTCGCGCCTAAGCTCGGCCTGACGCTGGCCGACCCGGGTCAGATCGAGCAGGTGCTGATGAACCTGGTGGTCAATGCCCGCGACGCCATGCCCGAGGGGGGCAAGCTTACAATTGAGACCGCCAACGTGGAAATCGATGAGGAGTACGCGGCGCGCCATGTGGCTGTGGATCCCGGGTCCTACGTTGTGCTCGCAGTTACTGACACGGGATGCGGCATAGACAAGCAGACCAAAGCCAGGCTTTTCGAGCCCTTCTTCACCACCAAAGAAAAGGGCAAGGGAACGGGCCTGGGCCTCTCCACAGTCTACGGCATCGTCAAGCAGAGCGGCGGCGACGTCTGGGTCTACAGTGAGCCAGGTCGGGGTACCGTGTTCAAGGTCTACTTGCCGCAGGAGTTTTTGGCCACTATGGCGACGGCCATCAAGCCCTCGACGATCCCAAGGCGGGCTACGGGAACTGAAACCATCCTCGTAGTCGAGGACGAGCTGGCGCTACGCAAAGTCGCCAAAAGGATACTTGACGCGGCCGGCTACACGGTGCTGACCGCCGCGGACGGGGACGAAGCGCTGCGAATCTGCGCCCAGCACGTGGGCGATTTTCATCTTCTCTTGACTGACGTGGTCATGCCACGAATGAGCGGCAGCCTGCTCGCTCAGGAGCTTTTCAAGAGCTGGCCGACACTCGAGGTCCTCTACATGTCGGGTTACACCTACAACGCTATCGGTCAGCACGGTGTACTCGGCGCGGGAACGCATTTTCTCGCCAAGCCGTTCACCTCGACCGACCTAGCGCGAAAGGTCCGGGAGGTGCTGGACGGTGGCATCCCCAAGCTTACTGATGGACACGAGCCTGCGATTAAGGCTGACGCCGAGATAGAGGAACAACGGCTCGACAAGCGTGCACGTCGGACCTTGCCGATTTCTACGACGCGCTGACGTCGAAACGTTGTTACCGGCCTGCGTTCAGCGACGAGGATACGTGCCGGATGATCCATGAAGGCAGCGGGACGCACTTCGACCCCGATGTCGTGGCTGCCTTTGCGGCCAATGAGGACAAGTTCAGATGCGCACGGCAGGAGATGCAGGATCGATAACCGTGTTCGGAAATACCGGGGCAATAGCGACCCACGTTTTTGGATTGAGTTTTTGCGGCGCCATCGGAGCCATGTGCACTAGGCGTGCCTCAAATGCGCCCGCGTCGGTCATTACTTCAATTGGCTCCCCAAGCGTCGCGACCAAGGCTCGGGTACTAGGCGAAATACCTTCGGCGCAGGTAAGGACTTACGTCCCTTCGTGTCGGGCCCATTCCATGGTGTCGATTGCGTCCTGTTGGGGGGATACTCAGCGGGACCGTTCAGAAGTTCACCGTCGGGAACGGCCTGCCTGGCTTGGCAAAAAAGTACCCCTGAAGCAAGTCGCAGCCGAGCTCGACTAGGACGTTGCGCTCTTCAATGCTTTCGACCCCTTCGGCGATAATCTGCTTGCCCATGTCCTGGCAGAGCCGGACTATCGATCGGATTACCTTCTGCTTGATTGGATTCTCGTGGACATCGCGCACGAGCGCCATGTCGAGTTTGACGAACTCCGGTTCGAGCTGAGCGAAGCTGGTGAGCCCGGCATAGCCAGCGCCCAGATCGTCGAGCGCGATCTGGAAGCCGAGGGCGCGCAATTTTGCGACTCTATCGTGAACGTGCGACACTTGATCGAGCGACGCTCGCTCGGTCACCTCCAGAACGACGCGCGGGGCGAGCAACGAGAACGGCGAGTCTGACAGATACAGAGTGCGGTCGAGCAGATCCTCGGGATGGAGATTAACGAAGAGCAGCCAGTTGTTTTCAGCGGCTTGGGCGTTAACCACAACGCTATTGCGAACGGCTCGTCCGACGTCGTGAATTCTGCCAACTCGTTCAGCGGCGTCCAGCACCGCGCCAGGATTTGGTAACATACGTTCTTCGACACGCATCAATGCTTCGTACGCCATCACGGTCGAATCGGCTGCGCGAACGATCGGTTGATATGCCGTCCATAACGACGACAGCCCGCGATCCAACATCGCATCAACCCCGGCTAGATCGCCGACTCTGAACTTGCCACTGCCGAACTCCTCCACATATTCCCGCTTTGAGCGTGCCACCCGCCCAATGCTAGCGGCACGTCCAACCACAGAGTTGAGCTCCTCGAAGGGAACCGGCTTGATCAAGTATCTGAACGCGCCGTACTCCACGGCGTCGGCAGCGGTTTTCACGCCAGGATCTCCCGTAATCAACACCACCGGCAGATCGAGGTCATGCTCGCGCACGGCTCGAAGCAGCTTTATCCCCGTAACGCCAGGCATTTGTATGTCGCTAACCATGACGTCGAACACTTGACCTGCGAGAACAGCAATCGCCTCACCGCCACTATCGCAAGCAACCACATGATGGCCTGCCCGTTCCAGAATCTTTTGCATCGACTTTAGGAGCGCAACGTCGTCGTCCACAAGAAGGACCCGCGTTTCCTCCGGGGCCGACAGGCCCTCAATTGTACCCATGCGACCAAAGATACCACGCCTGCAACAGGACGCGACGCGGAATCCATGCCTAGAATCGCCTTCACAGTGGGCGAGGAGGACTGTGTGGACTAGGCCGACAACACGCCCCCCGAGCCGGGAAGATTGCGCGGCGCCCACGCACGACCCCAGCCCTTACACTTGGACCGAGCAAGGGAGGTTCTGCTTGGCGCCTTTTGCAGTGTCGACGGACTTTAGCGCCGTAAGGATGGCACTCTGCAATGCAATGCAATTCTATATCGCGGAGGTTCGCGATAAACTTGCACGCCGGTTTTGAGCCCAACGAAACCGGCACCTGCAGCCCCAAGCAGAATCGTCCCGTTTTGGAGCGATTCAACAAAACCGAGAAGAAAGTCGAAACGCATGCCATGACTGTGACGATCAAGCTTGATGGCAAGGACTACGAAGAGGGCTCGGCCGCGCATCTCGAAAAAATTGACGAGATGCACAAGGCAGAGATCGCCAAGCACACCAAGACGCACGTTCAGGACATCACCGAGCGCAAGGATCTTGAAGACCGCACAAAAGTCCTGAGCGAAGAGCTGAAGGACGGCGTTCGAGAACAAACAGCTGCATTGGCAGATGCAAATGCGGCGACGCAGCAAAGCGAAGACCACTTTCGCTTGCTCGTGAATGGCGTGAAAGACTACGCGCTTTACATGCTCGACCCGTCCGGCAACGTGGCAAGCTGGAACGTCGGGGCCGAGCGCATCAAGGGGTACAGGGCAGACGAGATTGTCGGCAAGCACCTCTCTATCTTTTATGAATCCCAGGACGTGGAAGACGGGCGCCCACAGAAAATTCTGGCCACCGCCGCGCAGACGGGCCGGGCCGAAGAAGAAGGGCGGCGCGTCCGCAAAGACGGCTCGACTTTTTGGGCGAGCGCGGTCTTGTCTGCAATCCACGACTCTGCCGGCGTTCTTATCGGATTTGCGAAAATTACTCGCGACCTTACAGAGCGGCGAAATTTGGAGGAACAACTCCACCAATCGCAGAAGATGGAGGCAATCGGCAGCCTCGCGGGGGGCGTGGCTCACGACTTCAACAACCTATTGTCGGTCATTCTTAGCTATAGCGAGCTACTCGCCATGGATTTGAAAGAGGGCGACCCCATGCGTGTAGACCTTGACGAAATTAGATATGCTGGGTTGCAGGCCAGTGCTCTGACACGGCAATTGCTCGCATTTGGCCGGCAGCAGGCGCTGCAACCGAAAATCGTAGATCTCACTGGGATCGTTGAAGGCATGGCAAAGATGCTGCGGCGCCTCATTGGCGAGGACGTGGAACTGCTCAGCACCTGTGCGCCCGCAATCGGAAAGGTTCTGGTCGATCCGAGACAGATGGAACAGGTAATCATGAACCTTGCCGCAAACGCCCGCGATGCAATGCCACAAGGCGGTAAGCTTACGATTGCGACGGAGGAAATTGTCCTTGATGAGGAATACGCTAACGAGCACGTCAGTGTGAATCCCGGTCATCACATCCTGTTGACCGTGACCGATACTGGCATCGGAATGAACAGGGCGACGCAGGCTCGCATGTTCGAGCCGTTCTTCACGACCAAGAAGGCCGGGAAGAACACTGGCCTCGGGCTTGCAACGGTTTTCGGCATCGTCAAGCAGAGCGGCGGGACGATTTGGGTTACCAGCAAGCCTGAGAAGGGAACGGCGTTCAAGATTTACCTTCCCATGGTAGATCGAGCTGCGGTTGTTCATGGCTCGGCGCCTCCTCCTCACAGCCTCACGCTCCACGGTTCCGAGACCATACTTCTCGTCGAGGACGACGAGCACGTACGCATTCTGGCGCGCACAATTCTCATCAAATATGGATACAACGTCCTCGACGCTCGGAGCGGAGGTGATGCTCTTCTACTGTGTGAGCAGTGCACGGCGACCATCCACCTTCTCTTGACCGACGTGGTGATGTCGCGCATGAGCGGGCGGCAGTTGGCCGAACGACTCCTAATGGTCCGTCCCGAGATGAAGGTGCTCTACATGTCTGGCTACACGGACGATGCGGTTGTACGCCACGGCATTTTTTACTCTACGGTAGCGTTCATTCAGAAGCCGATCACACCGGAACCTCTCGCTCGCAAAGTTCGAGAGGCTCTCGACTCTGCGGCCTCACGCTGAGAGCCACACGATTCCTTCCCGCGTGCTTCGATTCGTACATCGCAGCGTCCGCTGCCTCCACGAGCGCGCGCGCCGTCGGCGCATCCGCTGTGAAGTCCGCGACACCAAAGGACGCAGTGATACCTGCCATCCCGCCCGACGCGAAGCGCTGCTCGATGCGCTGGCGAACCCGTTCCGCGAAGTGCATCGCATCTTCTGCGCTTGTCTCGCGCAGCAAGACACAGAACTCCTCACCCCCGTAACGGTACGCGGTGTCGGTCGTGCGCACGCAACCTGCAATAACATCGGCAACCTGCTGCAGCGCCGTGTCGGCCTGCGGATGACCGTGAGCGTCGTTGAACTCCTTGAAGTGGTCGACGTCCAGCATCACGAAAGCTAGCGGACGCCCGTAACGGGCGCAGCGTTTGCATTCGGCGTCGAGATCTTCATCGAGGCGGCGCCGGTTCAGAAGCCGCGTCAGAGCGTCCACCTGGCTGCGCTCCTCGATAACCTCATGAAGACGCGCCGATTCGATCGCAGTGGCCGCGTGCGTAGCGAGCATCTCCAGAATCTCGATCACTTCTCTAGTCGCAACTTGCGCTTCGACGTGGCGCGCCTCGAGCGCTCCCACGACGCGCGCTCCCACGATGAGCGGTATCGCGATCGCGCGAACCAGTCCCTGGTTGCCCTCGCGGAATCGCACCTGACCGGCGGGACCCTCGAACGTGATGCGACCCGACTTGGCAGCACGTCCCGCGAGTCCGTGGCCCATCTCGACCGGAGCTTCCGAAGCTGCACTGGCTGAGCTCGCATCGCTGTTGACGAGTCGCTTCTGCTCGTCATCCATGAGCCACACGATGACTTTCTCGTAGCCCCCGACGGCCGCGGTACTCTCCCGCACAGACCCCACGACGTAGCTGAGGTTGAGGCTCTCGGAGAACTCACGACTCGCGTCGAGGATCCGGCGTAACTTAATCGAATGGTCGGCGAGCGCCTCGTCGCGGGACGCGGCGGACTCTCTCGCCGTGGCGAGCGCCCGCACCATTTCGTTGAGGCCCTCCGCGAGCTCGGCTAGCTCGCGTGGCCCGACGCGGTCGGCGGTCGCCTCCAGCTTTCCATCGCGAATGCGGCGAATGTGTCGCAACAACGCGGCGACGGGCGTGACGATCGCGTCGTGCAGCGCGCGATGCTGACGCATAGCGAGCAAGAGTACCGCAATGAACACGATGAGATTGATCGTGACACTGGCCGAGATCATTCGCTGCTCGCGCCGGGATAAGCCTTCGCTGCGCTGATTGAGGGCGCCGGAGAACGCACCCTGCTCGCTCCGGTAGGCGTCGAAGAGTGCTTTGCCCTCGGACATCGACGGGGCGATGGCGTCGGGCCGCGTGTGGGCCGCAGCTTTGGCCCAGCGCTCGCGCCACCTTTCCTCGGCGAGGCGCGTGCCGAGCATCGCCACGGCTAGCTCAGGCACAGAACCGACGTGTTCGGTAAGGGCACGGTTGGCTTGAGCCAACTCCACCTCGCCACGGGTGTAGGGCTCAATGAAGCGCACGTCGCGCGTTATCAGAAAAGCGCGGAGCCCATTTTCTTCGTCGAGCATTGCCGCGTAGGCGGCGCTCTCGGCCCTCTCGGCCAGCCGGCTCCGGTCAAACTCAGGTGTCAGCCAAACCCGGCGGACACCGTAAACTAGCGCTGTTACGAAGAACGCCCCGGCAACGATCGCGCCGAAGACGATGAACGCGCCACTGAGTTGCTGGGCGAGCGTGCGATCTTGTGGGGGGCGATTCACATTAGGTGTACGGACAAGATACTTGGATCCTTAGCATAGTCACGTGAATATGTGCGCGCTCATGGGGCTCGGGTAGGTTGCCGAGACGCGGAGTGTAGGCAAAAGGCAAACATTGCTTAAAACACCGCCCTTCATGGGAGATATTTACTCGAAAGCGCCTGCTCGTCACACACGTCTGCGGCGAAGATCGTGAACCGTACAAAGTGGACAAGCGAAATGCACGTAATTAGGAGTAATGCGACTGGTGCGACGCACCGTTAATTGAGATGGCACTCTGCAATGCAATGCAATTCTATATCGCGGAGATTCGCGATAAGCTCAATGGCCGCGACCGGGCCCAACGAAACCGGCACTAGCGGCCCCAAGCCGGTTCGCGCCGATTTGGAACGATTCAACAAAACGGTGGAGAAAGTCGAAACGCATGCAATGATTGTGACGATCAAGCTCAATGGCAAGGATTACGAAGAGGGCTCGGCCGCGCATCTTGAAGACCGCATGCGAGTCCTGAACGAAGAGTTGGAGGACGGACGCCCGCAGAAAAATCTGGCCACCGCCGCGCAGAGGGTCCGGGGGAAGGTTTTGTGAGTGAAGTCGTCAGAACAAGCGAAGTCCTTGAGCAAGAAATCGCACGCCTCAACTCAAGGGTCGTGACCCTTGATGCTGAGGTGCAACGGTTGTTCCGCGATCAGACGGCTGAGCGCGCGGCGCACCAGGCGCTAACCGAGAGCGAAGCGCGCTTTCGGGATTCGTTTGAACGCTCCACCGTCGGCCAATCACTGACGGGACCTGACGGCAAACTGCTCAAAGTCAATCAATCTCTTGCCGACATGCTGGGACTTTCGATCCAGGAGCTGCAACAGGCCAACGTTGCCGACATCACGCACCCCGATGATATTGCCAAAACCCAAGAATCCTTTCGATGTCTCCTAACCAATGAGCGCACGACCGACCGAATGGACAAGCGATACCGGCACCGCGATGGTCATCTGGTATTCGTGGATGTCAGCGTAACGTTGCTTCGCGATGGGGCAGGGGCACCGCGCCACTTTGTTGCCACCATTGTTGACATTACTCAACGCAAGCGGGTCGAACACGCCCTGGAAGCCTCTGAAGCGCGGTACCGCCGCCTGTTTGAAGCCGCCCAGGACGGTATTCTGATTGTCGATGCGGACAATGGGAAGATCGTTGACGTCAATCCGTTTGTGATTGAGTTGACGGGGTATTCACACCAGGATTTCCTCGGCAAGCCCCTCTGGGAGATTGGTCCGTTCAAGGATATCGCCGCCCCCCAGGAGGCATTCGCCCAACTGCGCGCCGAGCAGTACGTGCGCTACGAGGATCTTCCGCTGGAGACCCGGGATGGTCGAAAGATCAATGTCGAGATTGTTAGCAACGTTTACCATGTTGACGGCAGGAACGTAATTCAATGCAATATCCGAGATATCACGGCACGTAAGCATGCGGATCGACAAATCTTAGAGAAAAACGCTCTCTTGGTCGCTGTCCTAGAAAGCGTGGACTTCTCAATTTTTTCAATCGATCGTACATTCCGCTACAAAGGTTTTAATCGTGCCTACGCCAACTTGATGAAGGCGATCTGCGGGGTGGACATCCAGGTGGGCGATGGTCTAGTCGAATACCAAACGGTGACAGAGTCTTGTCAGCCCTCCAGAAAGAGTCTCGATCGCGCCCTGCAGGGAGAAAACGTGTTAGAGTCGGTTACTGCGGGTGACGAAGGTCATTCCCTTCATTACTTCGAGGTTAACTACAACCCTGTCCTTACAGACACCGGGGAGATCATTGGCGTGTCCACTCTTATCCGTGACGTCACTGCAGAGAGGCAGGCGGCGGATGAGCTGCGGTTCAATAATATTGTCCTTTTGACGCAACAGGAAACGTCCATCGACGGAATGCTCATGGTCGATTCCAGCGGCAAGATAGTATCGTTTAATCGGCGATTCGCTGATATTTGGGGCATTGCTCGCGATGTGATAGAATCCAAATCCGATCAGCTTGCGCTTCAATCGGTGTTGGACAAGCTGCAAGATCCGCAAGATTTCACGACTAAGGTGAATTACCTCTACACGACTGACGAGAAAAGCCGGGACGAAATTGCTCTGAAGGACGGCAGGACGTTTGATCGTTACTCCGCGCCGATGCTCAGCGTAGACGGGAAGCGCTTCGGTCGGGTGTGGTACTTTAGGGACATCACCGAGCGCAAGCATGCTGAGGAGGCGCTCAAGAATAGCGAGGCAAAACTCCGTGCCATTCTCGATACAACACCGTTTCCTGTTGCGTTAGTCGATGTTCAGGACAGCTACATTAAGTTCTGGAGTCGCAGCGCCCAGGCACTTTTCGGACATGCGGCGCCCACCGTTTCGGAGTGGTATAAGTTAGCCTACCCGGACCCCGATTACCGGCGCGAAGTGATTCAGCGTTGGAAACCTGCTCTGGAAATTGCGCGCCTTTCCAAACAACCGGTCAACGCCGGAGAATATCGGGTGACTTGCCGCGATGGTTCTGTACGCAATTGCGAGCTTTACGTCGCCTTCGTGCCAGATGGATTGATTGTCACGTTCAATGATATCACCG
>Ga0075520_1000838_pt1 | contig 14153 bp, 8 predicted proteins | sample NGEPerB_FD_75100 | JGI IMG/M metagenome (GOLD analysis project Ga0075520, IMG submission 75100) | Arctic peat soil microbial communities from the Barrow Environmental Observatory site, Barrow, Alaska, USA - NGEE PermafrostAB12-B | ecosystem: Environmental > Terrestrial > Soil > Wetlands > Peat ... | reverse complement strand
ATGCCGGGATGCTCGGGTGAGGGAAGGGCTACCTGCTGGCGAGCCGCCAGCGAGATGACCACGTAGTCATAGAGCCTGGTCAGAGCAAAGATGGCCAGCGGCAGCCAGATCGGGAGCGGGACCCTTACCGGTCCGACACGAAGTGTTGCCGGTGCCGGGTTCTGGGCAGCGGTCTGCGCAGGTCCCGCTGTCGCCGCCATGGCACTCCCGTGGCCGTCATCTGGTGAACTCATGAACATCCCGCCGGCCATGAACAACCGGGATTCCTACCCTGCCACACGGGCGGCACGTCAGCGGGGCCTGGCCTCCAGGCAGCTGGTGAAACCAGCTTGCAGGCTGGGCCGCCTGCCCGGGTATCTCTGGGCCTGCGCCCGACCGGCGCCGGCCAGGTTCTGTGCTGTCGTGCCATGGCGCCGGGTTTGGGCCGTCGTCTTGCGGCACGGACGATAGCAGCAGAGCCCGGCAGTGCCTATCCCAGACCTCTTGGGCTGGGATTGTGCGCCCACGTCAGCGGGACGGCATCGGGGCTGGCTCGTCGGTCACCGTGATCCGCGCGCAGGTACCGCTGGATGCGTCCGGACCGACGGTGACGACGGCTTCGCCGGGGTCGGTCCGTAGGGTCATCGTGCGGTCATAGTAGGAAAGCTGAGCCGGGGTGAGGGTGAACGTTGCCGTGCCGATGGCACCCGCATCCAGGACCAGACTCACCCAGTCTGCGAGCTCGAGCAGTGGTCGAGTCACGTCGGCGACGACATCGCGCAGATAGAGCTGCACGACCTCGCGGCCGGGGCGGTCTCCCGTATTGGTCACCTCGACGCTCACCTGGATGGATCCGCCATGCAGGGCCATCTCGCGCGCTGACAGCCGCATCGGCCCATAGCTGAACGTCGTGTAGGTCAGGCCCGAGCCGAACGGGAGTCGCGGTGCCACCAACGCGTCGAGGTAGCGACCCACGACGCAGTCGTCGGCTGCGGCGATGGGCCGCCCGGTAGGACGGGCAAGTGAGCTTGACGGAACGTGGCCGAGGCTGCGGGGAAATGTCATCGGCAGTCGTCCGCCCGGCGAGCGGTCACCGAAGAGGGTCTCGATCAATGCTGGTCCGGCCTCGATCCCGGGGTGCCAGGCGATCAGGACGGCGTCGGCGAGGTCGAGAACCTCGCCGAGATCCAGCGGCCTGCCGGTGAACACGACCACGACCAGTGGCTTGCCCATGGCGGCCATGGCGCGCAGCACCTCGAGCTGACCAGCGGGCAGGCCGATATCGGCAACCGAGTTGGCCTCCCCAGATCGGGCAGGGTGTTCTCCGACCAGGGCCACCGTGACATCGCTCTGACGGACCAGGTGCATGGTCTGGTCACTGAAGCGCCCGTCGTCAATGATGGCGTCCTCGCCCAGCCGCTCCCGAATGGCGGCGGCCGGACTGGCAACATCCTGGCCTCGGCCGTCTAGGGTCCAGGTGCCCAGGAGAGCCTCTCCCTCACAGGCGAACGGACCGGTCAGCAGGACGCGACCGGGGCTGGGCGCAAGGGGGAGGGCGCCGTTGTTGGTGAGCAGGACGAAGGATGCAGCCGCCGCATCCCTGGCCAGCAGCCGGGACTGCGGCCGCGGCTCGGTCACCGTGCTGGTTGCTGTGACGTAGGGGTCCTCGAACAGCCCCCGTCGTAGCTTGAGCCGGATGACACGGCGAGCGGCGTCATCGACGAGGTCTAACGGAACCTGCCCGGCTTCGACGAGCTCGGCGAGGTGGGCTGCATAGGCGCCGGAGACCATGTCGATGTCTACGCCGGCGGCGATCGCCTGGGCGGCGGCGTCTCGCAGGTCGGTGGCAACGCCCTGGTTGACCAGCTGGCCGATGCCGTTCCAGTCGGCGACGACGACACCATCGAAGCCCCACTCGTCTTTGAGTACCTCTCGGAGCAACCGGCGATGGGCGTGCATGGGCACACCATCAACGTCGGTGAAAGCGGCCATGACGGTGGCGCATCCCGCCCGGACCGCATCCCGGAAGGGACGCATATGAAAGTTGCGCAGGGTGTTCTCACCGACCTGAACCGTGTCGTAGTCCCGCCCGCCGGCGACCAGTCCGTAGCCAACGAAGTGCTTGGCGCACGCCGCGACCGTGCCGCTCTCGCCACAGGTGCTGGTCTGGAAGCCACTGACCATTGCCGCGCCGAGTCTGCCGCTCAGGACCGCAGCCTCGCCCAGGGACTCGGCAACCCTTCCCCACCGGGGATCTTCTGAGATATCCAGCATCGGGGCGAAGGTCCACGTGACTCCGTCCGCACTGGCCTCGGCTGCTGCCAGCCGCGCCGTGCGGCGCATCAGGTCCTCGTCCCATGCGGCGGCCAGCCCGAGCGGGATCGGGAAGACCGTCCGGTGCCCGTGGATGACGTCACGTCCGAACATCACAGGAATCCCCAGATGCGACTGGTCGATCGCGATCCGCTGGGCCGCGTTGAGGGCGTGGACACGCACGCCTTCGTCGCGCTCGTTGCCTGCGGTAGCCCCACTGGCGATCAGGCTGGAGCCGATCCCGCCGCTGGCGATCAGCTCCTGGTCCAGGCTCGGGTCGAGATTGTGGATCTGGTGGGTTTGCCCGACCTTCTCCGCCAAGGTCATCTCGGCCAGCAGAGACTGCACACGTTGCTCGAGGGGCAGGTCGACCCGCAACCAGGGTCGCTCGCCCTTGGCGACCGGCGCGGTCATCGGATCTCTCCTCGGGTGCAAGCCCGGCAGTTGCGGGCCGAGAGCAGACCCGTGGCCCTGTCAGTGGCAGGCTGCACGTTCAGGTCTGTCGGGCGATAACCAGGCCCGGCGCGCGATGGCAGTACCAGCAGTGAACCGCGCCAGGCCATGGCGTGCCAGTGCGTGCAGACGTGGGAGCTTTGGCCCTGTCGGTAAAGCGCGAACCTCAACACGTCGCCTCCGGGTAGCAGTGGAGAATCCTGGTCATTCATGGCCGGGAGGATGTCAGGTCAAGACACCTGGATCTCGAGGTGGTTGGCGCCGGAGCTGCTCAGGCCTGCCCTGACCAGTGCCATGTCGATGGCGACCCCAGCGGGGCGGTAGGGGTTGGACAGCGCCGTCGTCGCCAGGGTGTGGCCGTTCAGTGTCACCGCAACGGGCCCAACCCCGCGCGACCCGACCCGGAAAGTCAGGTCCAGCGTTGTGCCTTCGAGCGGGACGGTCGCCTGTAGCCCGTCCAGGGCTGGAGCCAGCACCGGGTCGATCTCCAGGAGATCGCCGCGCCGGCGGATCCCGAGCAGGCACTCGACCACCAGTCTGAGGAAGAGTCCGGGACCGGAGGAGTAGACCCGCCAACCTCCCTCCAGGCCCACCTGGGCCGCCATGACGTCGGCGTAGTGCGCGGCAGCCTCGTACCGGTCGGCGAACATGGCGTCAGAGGAGGAGTAGTAGCACGTCGACTGGCGCGGCGCTGCGCCCGGAACGCGTTCAGTCATGCCGATCGGGTTGACCAGGGACAGTGCTTTCAGTAGCCGCTCGGCGTCGCCGTGGCGAGCCAGTGCCTCTGCATAGCGCAGGTGGGCGTGGGTGTACATGATCCCGATCTCACGACCGAAGAAGGTGCTGGCCTCGGCCCGCTGAAAGACCTCCATGGGGCCGCCGTGGTAGAGCGCAGGGCGGTCAAACAGGTGCGCGCCGTCTGGGCCAATCAGATGTTTGTCCAGGACCTCGAAGTGCTCGCGAGCCTCACTGGGGGACAGCAGGTCGCCGGAGATCGCGTGGATGATCTGGAGCAGCCCGTAGCTCAGACCCGTCCGCTGGTCGCAAGGGTGCACGAGGTGCTCCACGGAACCGTCCTTAGCGAACAGGCCGTAACCGGCAAGCAGCCCGTCCCGCATCAGCAGGGTGTGCATGGCTTCAGCGGTCTGGGCGCCGGTGCGCTCGCAGCGGTCTGCGAACTCGACGGCGTCGGCGCTGTCCTGCCCGTCGAGCGCAGGGCTGATGGTGCGAAGCGAGCCGGCGAGCGTTCGCAGTGCCTGGACCTTCAGCGTCGCCGTCCAGGTGGAGCTCAGGCGCGCAGCCAGTGCTGGGTCGGCTGGCTGAAGCGAGTCGTTCCAGTCTCCGTGTCCATAGGCGGGCAGGGGGCTGCCGGGCACGGTACTGGCGGCGATGATGGCCAGAGCGCGACGCACATGCTCCAGCAGCGGCTCCGCCGTGGTGGTTCCGAGGTCGTCGACGAACGAGATCTGCTCGCCGAACACGCTGGCATCTCCGGTTACTGCCAGATACTCACCGAGTGCCAGGACAGGCCAGAAGACGACGTCGCCGTGAGCGTCGCCCTGGCCGCCACGGAACTCCCGAGGGTAGAACTCGAAGGACTGCGGCCAGTCGCCTCGCGCGTTCTGAGCCCGAAAGACGCGCAGGACCAGGTCGCGCAAGGGTGCGCTCTGCCCCAGGGCGATGAGCAGGCCCACCGGTCCTTGACAGACGTCCCGGGTGCCCCAGCCGCCGCCGGTGGACTGTTCCAGCCCCCGTGGTGACAGGTAGTGGACGAGCGCGTCGTGGGCGAACCATGGCAGCACGGTGTTGAGCTGGGCGACCTGGCAGGCCAGCGGTGAGCCGGCGGGCGGCCTCAGTTGCACCGAGCGGCTTATCGCGTCCCAGAACGTCGTGGGGCCCTGGCCTGCCGGCTCCTGTTCGATCAGGTGCTGCTTGGCCAGGTCGGCGAACGGAACCAGATTGGCGCTCAGCGCCAGGTGCATCGTGGTGGCGGGCGCTGTGCGCAAGGTGACCCACGGCAGATCACGCGTGCCTTCATCGAGAAAGAGGGGCTCGTCGCGGCCAACCCGATCGATCGACCCAGGCTCCCAGGAGAACCGGAAGGACCCACCGGGGAACTGAGCCGAGCATCGCGAGCCCTCGACCGGCCGAACCGTAACCCCGGCGTCGTCATGCTCGAGAAGCGGTGGCTCGGGGTCCTGACCGTCATCGTCATCCAGGGCCACATTGGCGCAGATGAGCAGGCGAACCGGCGGTCCGTCCAGAACTGTGATCGCCAGGCCCAGCTCGTGGGCGGGTGCGCTCGCCGTTGAGGCAACCTCCAGCAGCCCGCCTTGGTGGTTGTACCACCAGCGACAGGAGTCCAGGCCAACCTCCCAGGCACTGGGCTCGTCCAGCAGGGTCCATCCGGTGGAGGTTCCAGGGAGCCGGACGAAGATTCGCAGTCCCTGTGCCTGTCGCAGACCCAGGTAGCTGCGGCGGGTGGAGAGCATGCGGTTGTGGCTGACGTGGCCCTGGGTGACTTGCGAGTGGAACGTCCCTGCCATCCACGCTGTGGTGGTCAGGCTGCCTTCGTCGGGCACCAACGCGGTTCCCGTGCGCATGACGTGACCGTGCGGGCGCAGGACGGCCGCCTGCTTGACACTGGTGACCACCTGGCGTCCCCCACCAGTGAAGTAGCTGAGCAGGTTCTGGCCATCCCACTCGGCATGCTGGCGGATATCCCCGGTAAGCCTGGTCAGCTGATCCTCATCCAGCGGGGTGCACACAAGTACCGGGGCTGAGGAGAACAGCGAGGATGGCGCGACATGGTCACCGGTGGGGTGCTGTGACGGTAGATACCCCGTGGTCAGGGGGTACCCCACCTGCCTGGTGGGTGCCGGCTGGCGGGCCTCCGGCTGGTTCAGGACCTCATCAACAACGGCCGAGTCAAGGCCCGAGGTAGCGCCGGGATGGTCCGACTGGTAGGCCCCGAAGAACCCAGTGGTCACCGTCTGCCCACTGACCAGCTGTACCAGCTGGGCCTGAAGCAGGGCCAGCGTGTGCTCATGCTGAAGGCGGGTGCTCGGCAGGTCCCTGGCTTCCAGCCCAGGAGGTACGGCCCGGGCGTGATGGGCCCGTCCCACCAGCTGAAGGGCGTCAGTACCCCAGCCGACACCCTGGCTCAGGCAGCCGATGACCGCCCACGGAGCTGTGGGGCCGGGCATGTTCTGGCGTACCGCCAGTACGGTCCCCACCGCTGGGCTCTGCACCGGAGTGAGGTCGAGGTACTGACTCACGTAGTACTCACACGTGCGGAGCGCGTCATAAGGCGCCAGGGCAAGATCCTGGGCGTAGATCAGGTCGATCTCGGTGGCAGCAGCGCGCAGACTCCTCACCGACACGTGCCAGTACCAAGCGGCCAGCGCATCGGCAAGCCTGAAGGTGACGGTGTACTGCAGGTCCTGCCAGGTGCCGCTGATGACGGGCCCGTCCTGGCTCCAGCTGACAGTACTGCCACTGCCGGGTCCGACAAGTGCGACGGCCTGCACGCCCTCTGATCCGCGAATCCGCAGGTAGAGGTTGGCCGGGCCGGCTTCGAGCTCATCGGCCGGGTACATCAACAAGCTTCGGTTGCCGACCTCGAGTCGATGCAGGACACCGCTGGTGGTGAACTGCGCCCGCACACCGGACCGGCTGCTGACGCAGCCGGTCGCGGACGAAGCGGTCTGGGCGCTCAAGGCTTCCACGTAGTCAGTGCTCAGGAGATCACCCCTGCGCCAAACTGCTCGATCCCGATGAGCGGCTTGATTCTGGCCTGGACGTCACCCTTGATGAAGTTGCGTCGGATCAGGTTATCGCAGAAGACATTTCCTATCGCGCCGAGCACCATGGACTGGTCCAGCGAGAGGTAACGCTTGGCGATCACTCCCGACTTGACCGCCACGGCGTCGTAGAAGCCGCCTTCGCCGTAAGCCTTGAGCTCGCGCTCGATCCTGACGAGGTTGTCGTAGGCCTGGGTAGGTTCGTACGCCATTGCCAGGAACGATGCATGGGGCGTGACCACGCCGTCACCCCACGTGGGGGTGGGGGCGTTCCCCACCCGACATGCGCCGAACCCCGGGTCAAGCTTGGTACCTTCCGGGTCGGAGGGGTACCCGCCCGGGCTCATGCCGATCGCCTCGACGCCCCAGGCGCTGTAGTCGGGGTTGCCGCCGGGACGGCTGGCTGGTGAGAACCCCCAGTAGCCGTACTTGGCGTCGTCAAGCCCGAACTCGCGCTGGGCTCGCACGGTCAGTGCGTGGTTGACGCCCCAGGACCGTGGCGCCCAGCTGGCCTCGGGAACGAACAGGTCAGGCATCAGGGCCTCGAACATGTCGCCGCCCCAGCTCGGCACGATGTGCATGCCTCGGTAGGTGTACGCGCCTTCAAAGACGTCGATACCGTAGTAGGTGCGGTGTTTACCGACCGGCTGCTCCTTCAGCCAGTCCCAGTCGCAGGTGACCGGGAACACCCTTTGGGTGGCGAAGTAGTGAGCCGGCGGGATCTGGCCGTGGGCGATACCGATATAGCTGGCGATCCTCGGCTCGGTGACGTGGATGTCGTAGTGGCTCGGCGTGTAGAAGACGTCTGGGCCGTTGCCGAGGTAGTTGCCGGCAACGGTGGCCTGTGTGACCGTCGGTGGTGCGACGTCGTAGAAGCCGTCGCGCAGGAGTCCGGCCGCGATGCCGGGGCGCGCGTCCTTGTCGTAGTAGATCCCGAAGTTCATCTTGCTCAGCAGGGCGTTGGCCAGGCCTGCGACAGCCGGCTCAGCGTTGCGCACGACCATGAGTGCAGCGGCGAACCAGCCGTTGTCGACGCTGGACAGGAAGGGGTAGATCGTGCTGCCGCTGTCCGGCCAGATGGTGACCACGTCCCCGGTGGCCTCGTCGTACCAGTTGTAGAACATGCCGGACGGAAGGTGGTGCTTCAGCCCTGCCATCGTCGTCAGGGTCTGGGTCAGCCGCCGGCGGCGCTCCCGGGCGCTGATGATGCCGAGCTCGCTTGCCACGACCGTGCTCCACAGGTAGCCGCCGATGTTGGTCGGCGAGGTGTAGCCGCTGCGTTTGGGAGACGCTAGCGGCCCGCTGATGTTGTCAGCGGGCAACCCGGTGCGTGCGTCGACCATGGCGACCGTTGAGGCCCAGGTGTCACGTGCCCAGCGGTCAATGGTGGCGCGGTGAATGCCACCACCTTGGGCTGAGACAGGGATACCCGGTGTGGGCACGGTCAACCCAGGTACGACGCTCGGGGCTGCCTGGGCGCTTGAGGCGCGGGCGGTCGCCAGGGTGACGGCTGCCACTGCCGCACCCCCCGCAAGGAGCTGGCGACGGGTGGCGACGAACCGGGTGGGGGTGACGACTGTGTCATTCATGCGATTCCCTTGTTTAGCCATGGTTTTCTTGATGTGGGTTCACGTCATGCCGGTCGTGGCGATCCTCTCGATGAACCGACGTTGGAAGATGCGTCAGACGGTGTGCGGCTGCGCAGGAGGTGCGCAGGGTCGGGTAACGGACGGGTCGCCTGCTGCGGTGGCTGCCGGCGACAGGCCTGGCCGAAATCTGCGTTTCACCGCGGGGGCTGCGACTCCTTGGCCGCGTAGGGGGTGGCCACCGCTTCAAGCAGCTTGATCGTGTATTCGTCCTGCGGATGCTGCAGGACGTGTTTGGTCTGTCCTCGCTCGACGACCCGCCCCTGGTTCAGGACGAGGATCTCGTCAGTCACGACACGGGCCCCGAGCAGGTCATGGGTGATGTACAGCAGGCTGAGCCCGCGCTCCTCTCGCAGCCTGGCCAGCAGTCGCAGGATCCCCGCTCGCATGGAGACGTCGAGCATGGAGACCGGCTCATCGGCGACGATGAGGTCAGGCTCGCAGGCCAGTGCGCGGGCGATCACCACCCTCTGCCGCTGGCCCCCAGACAGCTGATGAGGCAGCTTGGCGGCGAACTGTTGAGGTGGTGTCAGGCCAACGGTCTCGAGTAGCTCGTAGACCCGGTCACGGGCAGCGGCCGCGGACAGGCCCAGGAAGTTCTGGCAGGGACGCGACACGGTGTATTCGACGGTATGCAACGGGTTGAGTGCCCCGTAGGGATCCTGGAAGACCATCTGGACGCGGCGGTGGTACTCACGTAGCCCGCCGGCGCGAAGCGACTCCACACACGTGTCGCCGAAACGGATCGAACCGCGGGTGGGGCGCACCGAGCCGGTGATCATCTTGGCCAGCGTGCTCTTGCCGCTACCGCTGGCGCCGACCAGCGCGATGGCCGCCCCTGGCGCAACCGTCAAGGACACATCGTCCACGGCAGTGACCACGCTCTTGTGGCGGCCGCGTGTTGCATACGTCTTGGTGACCCCCGCAACGACCAGTGGCGGAACTGGCGTGGACGGCCCACCTGCTCGCGCGCCGTCAGCGAACGGATTCTGGGAGGCCGTGAGGTCAGCAGTCATGGGCGTACCTTCCTCTCGGCGTTGAACTCTCGCGCACGGACGTGGCAGGCCGCCATGCCCGAGCCCAGTACGGTCAGCTCGGGGTCTACCGTGCGGCAGACGTCCTCGGCCAGGGAGCAGCGAGCAGCAAAGGAGCAACCGGCCTGCGGCAGTGACAGATCCGGCGGACTTCCGGCAATACCGCCGAGGTGGATATCCTCGGCTCGCGGGTCGGCGTAGCACCCCAGTAGTGCCTCCGTGTATGGATGGTGCGGCCCGGACAGGAGTTCCGAAGAAGGCTGATCCTCCACAATCCGGCCGGCGTACATCACCATCACCCGGTCGGTGGCGTCCAGCACCACGCCGAGGTCATGGCTGATCAGGACTGCGGTGAAGCTGTTCTCGGCCTGGAGGTTCTTGATGGTCTTGATGACGGCGCCCTGCACGATGACGTCCAGTGCGGTGGTGGGTTCGTCGAACACGATCAACCGCGGTTTGAGCGCGAGGGCCAAGGCGATCGAGACCCGTTGACGCATGCCGCCGGAGAGCTCGTGCGGGAAGCGGGTGAGGACCTCGGCGTCCAGCTGGACGCTCTCCAGTAGCGAGGCACCTCGGCCGCGGAGCACCCGGGCAGTCAGGTCCTCACCATCGCGGGCGTGTGCCTTGAAGATGTCAGCGAAGTGGTGGGCGATGTCGCGGACAGGGTTCAAGGCGTTCATGCCACTTTGGAGCACGATGGCGAAGCCGTTGCGGCGCTGCCGTCGAAGTGGCTCGCCCTCCAGGGTGGCGATGTCCTGCCCGTCGAAGGCGATGACGCCCCCCTCAAGATGGGCTGGCGGCCTCAGCATCCGCGTCAGGGCGAAGCCCAGCGTGCTCTTTCCACACCCCGACTCCCCCACCAGGCCAACGAACTCGCCTTGTTCGAGGGTTAGGTCGACGTCGCGCACAGACCAGATCCTTTGGCCGCGGTTGGGCTCGTAGACGACGTTGACGCCCTTGGCCTCCAGTAGTGCCATTACTTCTCCCGAAGACGTGGGTTGGACAGCGCATCCACACCGAAGTTGATCAGGGTGAACGAGACCGCGAGCAGGGCGATAGCCAGGCCGGGGGCAAAGACAAGTACCCACTGACCGGTCAGCAGCGCGTTCTGCTGCTGGGCGAAGTAGAGGATCGTGCCCCAGCTGACGGTGTTGGGGTTGCCGAGGCCCAGGAACTCCAGGCTGGCTTCGGCCATGACTGCGGCCGTCGCCGCCGAGAAGAAGCTGGCCGCGACCAGTGAGGTCATGTTGGGAAGAATCTCGCGGAACACGACGCGGAAGAGTCGCTCGCCGGAGAACACCGCGGAGGTGATGAACTCCCGGTCCCGCAACGTCGAGGCCTGACTGCGGATGACCCGGGCGCCGGTGGCCCAGCTGGTGAAGGAGACGACCAGCACAATGGTCCAGATGGACCTGCTGCTCAGGTAGGCGGCCAGGATGATCATCAGCGGCAGCCCCGGGATCACCAGGGCGAGGTTGGTCACGAAGCTGAGGACCTCGTCGATGATGCCAGGGCGGTAGCCGGTGACCAGACCGATGGTTACCGCCACCAGAGTGGCCAGGGTGCCTGCGGCGAGTCCCACGAACAAAGAGATGCGGGCGCCATAGAGCATCTGGGAGAAGACATCCTGGCCGTTGCCGGTGGTACCGAACCAGTTCTTGGCGTCGGGGCTCTGGTACGGCTGGAAACTCGTCGAGGTCGGTGAGTAGGGGGCGAGGACGGGCGCCAGCAGCGCGACGAGTATCACCACCGCCAGAATGACTAGCCCGATGCGCGCCTTACGGTTGCTCCACAGCGTGCGCAGCGCCCGGCCGACGAACAACAGCGACACCGGCAGCGAGCTCGCGCGGCCGATCTTGATCTCCGCAAGGTCGCCAGGGCTCAGGGGTGGCGGGCCGGTGGTCACGATAGTCATTGGCGAATCCTCGGGTCGAGCCGGACGTAGAGCAGGTCGACGACGAAGATCGCGACGAGCATGCTCAACGTGATGACCAGGAACAGGGCCTGCATGAGCGGGAAGTCGTGGTTGGTCACGGCGACGTAGAGCAGGTTTCCCAGTCCGGGGTAGCTGAAGACACCCTCAACCAGGACCGACCCGCCGATGATGGCACCCAGGGAGAGTCCGAACGCGGTGACGTTGGGCAGCAGGGCGTTGCGGGCGGCGTAGAGCAAGGCCACGGTCCGCGTACGCAGCCCGTTGGCCTCCGCGAAGGTCACGTAGTCCTCACCGAGGGTGTTGATCATGTTGTTGCGCATGCCGAAGACCCACCCCGACAGTGCGGTAATCACCAGGGTCACCCCGGGCAGGACGCTGTGCGATACGGCGTCCTGCATGAACGCCAGGCTCAGGTTTGGCGTGGCCCCGGGGGCGTAGCCGCCCTTGAGCGGGAAGAGGTTCCATTTGAACGCCAGGACGTACAGGAGCAGAAGCCCGAGCCAGAATGGCGGGAAGGCGGCAAAAAGTGTTGAGCCCAACGTCACGACTGAATCGGCGGATCTGCCGCGACGCCAGCCGGCATAGACCCCGAGCAGCGTGCCGATGACGAAGGCGCAGATCGTACTGACCCCTACCAGGACCAACGTCCATGGCAACGCCTTGCCGATTGTCTGGGCGACGGTCTCGCTGGGGAAGGAGTACGACGTCCCAAAGTTCAGGGTCGCGATGTTCTTCAGGTAGCTGCCGTACTGGCTCAGCAGGCCGGTGTTCGGCACGCCCAGCTGCACCTCGATCGCGTGCCGCTGGGCGTTGGTCACGGGGACCCCGCTTGAGGCCAGTTTGGCCAGAGCGGCGTCCACCGGCGATCCGGGCATGAGCCGCGGGAGGGCGAAGTTCAGAGTTATCGCCGCCCACAAGGTGATCACGAACAGCACCACCTTGCGTGTCAGGTAGGTCACGTCATTCTCCTTCCCAAGGGCCGCCCGTTACCGGGCGGCCCGACCGGCCCAGTCTCAGGACTTCTTGAGATGCGTGAGCACCGTGAGCAGGGAGTTGTTGTAGTTCGTGGGCAGGGTGTAGGGATCGGAGGCCGACGGCCATCCGGTGAACGCCTTGGTGGAGAACAGCCCCCAGCTACCGCCGTAGTACAGAAGCACCACGGGCGTCTGGGTGATCATTTGCTGCTGGAGCTGGTTGGTTGCCGCCTGTTGCGTCGCGGGGTCCGTCGCCGAGGCCAGCTGTGACAGAGCGCTGTCCACCGCTGCACTCTTGAAGCGCTCGAAGTTGTTCGCCGTCGGGGTCCCGACCGGCACCGCGAAACTACTGTTGAGAGCGTTGTTGAAGTCGGTGTACGGAGTGCCGGTTCCCCCGAAGCCACCCATGGCGGCGTTGAACGAGCCGGACTGGATCTGCTGGGAGTACTGCGCGAACTGAGGAAGGTCCGAGCTGACGTTGATCCCGGCAGTCTTTAGCTCGTTGGTGACCTCGGTGGCTGCCGCGACCCAGTCGCTGAAGTTGTTCGGCATGACAATCGTCATGCTCGCCTGCTTGCCGTCCTTGCCGACGAGCTTGCCGCCCTGCAGCGTGAAGCCGGCCTTGGCGAATGCTGCGGTCGCTGCCGCGGCGTCCTGCTTGACCAAGCCCTGGTTGGCCAGGCTGGGGTCAAGCCACTTGTTCAGGTTCGGCAGAATCAGACCCGACATGCTCGCTTGTCCCAGATAGCCGTTGACGGCCTTGTTCGCGACCGTCGTGCGGTTCAGCGACAACGAGATGCCGTTGCGGAAGTTGACGTCGTTGTAGGGCGCCTTGGTCAGGTTCAGGTACAGGCCGATCGTCCCGCCCGGCGGGAACCAGTAGGTGTTGTGCTGCGGGTCGCGGGCCACGTAGGTCGTCTTGACGTTCGGCAGGAAGTTGTAGGCCCAGTCGAACTTCCCACTGGACACGTCGAGCTGGTTGGTGTTCTGGTTGCTCGCCTGGGCTGGGAATAGCACCTGGGCCGGGACAATCTTGTCGGCCTGCCAGTAGCTGGCGTTCTTCTTGAGCGCGTACTGCGTCGGCGCGAATGTTCCCAGGGTATAGGGGCCGGTCCCGACGGGCTTGGTGTTGGTAAATTTTACCGGGTCCGCCACCGATGACCACACGTGTTCGGGCAGCATCGGTGTCTGAGCGATCACGGCGGCGAAGGGCACGTTGGGGGTCTTGAAGGTGATCGTGACATCGTTGCCGCTGGCCGAGATGGCGGACATGTGCTGCCAGACGCCGTTGCCGTCCAGGGCTGGGAACTTCTTGAGCAGGTTGAAGGTGAAGACGACGTCGCTGGCCGAGAACGGCTTGCCGTCGCTCCACTTGACCCCTTGGCGGACCGTGAAGACCAGCGTCTTGGGATCGGTGAACTTGTACCCCGAGGCCAGGAATGGCGTGAAGGTCCCGTCGATGGGGCTGACGATCTCCAGCGGTTCGTAGATGAGGTTCACTCCATGCAGCGCTGATGAGGGCTGCATCGGGTTGAAGTTCTCCACCAGCGCGGGGTTGCCGGCATCGCCCTCGATCGTCAGGGTGCTGGCACCGCTAGCGCCGCTCGTGCTGGTCTGGGTCGCTCCGGCGCAAGCGCTCGCGCCCGCGGCCGTCAGCATGGCGAGCGTGCATACCAGCGCAGTCCGCTGGTATCTGCGTGTTGTCATAGTGCGTTCCTTTCATCGGGCCCCAGGGGGCTGCGGAGCGCGACCACGGCGTCGGCGCCGGTGTTGCGTGTCATCGTTGTTCTCCTTGGTCGGGGCTTGGGCCCGAGTGCGGTGATGCTGTCTTAGGTCGTGACCCACGGCTCGTCGTGGTTGTCCTTCTCGGGACAGCCACACGAGGTCCGCAGAACCAGTTCGGTCGGCAGAATCAGTGGTTCCGGAGCCGTGGGGGCTCCGGCAATACGTTCGTGGAGGCGGGTCGCGGCAGCGCGGCCCAGCTCGTACAGCGGCTGACGAACAGTGGTCAGGCT
>Ga0075520_1000837_pt1 | contig 14167 bp, 14 predicted proteins | sample NGEPerB_FD_75100 | JGI IMG/M metagenome (GOLD analysis project Ga0075520, IMG submission 75100) | Arctic peat soil microbial communities from the Barrow Environmental Observatory site, Barrow, Alaska, USA - NGEE PermafrostAB12-B | ecosystem: Environmental > Terrestrial > Soil > Wetlands > Peat ... | reverse complement strand
GCACGGGAAAAACTACGATAGCGGCAGCGCTGGCGCAAGTGCTGGCGGTCGATCGGGTATGGATTCCGTACGCGGTGGAAGTCGACGGTCAAATTATTTGCGTCTATGACCCTCATCTTCACGCCAAAATCGATGAACCCGTTGCCCAGAGTGGGGATGCGCGTTGGGTACTCTGCCATCGCCCGACGGTCTCGGTCGGCGGGGAGCTGACCATGGAAATGCTGGAGCTGCAGTTTAACGCGTTTACAAAATTCTATACGGCCCCCGTGCAGATGAAGGCCAACAATGGCGTCCTCATCATCGACGACTTCGGGCGTCAGCGACTGCGTCCGGAAGAACTGCTAAACCGGTGGGTCGTTCCCCTGGACCGCAGAATCGACTTCCTCAGTTTGGTAGGAGGGAAAAAGGTCGAGATTCCGTTCGAGCCGTGCGTTATATTTGCCACCAATTTGGATCCCGCCACGCTGGCCGACGAGGCCTTCCTGCGAAGAATTCAGACCAAGATCAAAGTGGGTGCTGTTTCTGAGCAGCAATTCCACGCCATCTTCCGTGCGGTTTGCAGCACCTGCAACCTTCAGTGTGAGACTGGCGTCATCGATGAGTTGATCACTGTCATCCGGAGGGAGCTGAAGGAACCGCTGCGCGCCTGCCATCCCCAAGACCTGGTGAACCAAATCTGTTGGAAGGCGCGTTACAAGGAGGTCGTGCCTTGCGTGGATCGGGACGCCTTGCTGGCCGCGGTTAACTCCTATTTCGTTCGCGATACCAAGGACCCGGACCCAGAACACGCTTAGGGCGTTCTGGCAGGGTTTTCCAATCATAACTGCCGCAAACCGCCCGTTACACAAGTAATGGTCCAAGCCGGCATCTCCGGCCCAGATCACTTGTGTAATGGGGATTTTTCGCCACAACCCTTTGGAGATAGCGTAACTCCGCGGCTTTCATTGACTTGCCAGTTTCACGGACGTAGGATTCTGCTGCAGTGATCCGCCAGACCATCTCGCACTACCGCATCATCGAGAAGCTGGGCGGCGGCGGTATGGGTGTTGTGTACAAGGCCGAGGATGTAAAGCTGCACCGCTTTGTCGCTTTGAAGTTCCTGCCTGACGAGATTGCCAAAGATGCACAAGCTCTAGCACGCTTCCAACGAGAAGCGCAGGCCGCATCTGCCCTGAATCATCCGAATATCTGCACCATCCACGAGATTGATGACCAGCACGGACAAACCTTCATCGCAATGGAGTTTCTGGACGGGCTGACTCTGAAGCACCGCATTGCCGGGCGACCGATGGAGATTGAAACCGTGCTGTCGCTGGGCATTGAGATAGCCGACGCGCTCGATGCCGCTCACTCCAAGGGGATCGTTCACCGCGACATGAAGCCTGCCAATCTTTTTGTCACCGAACGTGGCCACGCCAAGATTCTCGACTTCGGACTGGCACAGGTGACACCCACCTTGAGCAACTCGGCGCCAGGGGGTGCGGCGGCACAGTCAACCGTGGCGATCGAAACGCGGCTGACCAGTCCCGGAGCAGCGGTGGGCACGATCGCCTATATGTCGCCAGAGCAGGTTCGGGCCAAGGAGTTGGATGCCCGCACTGATCTGTTCTCGTTCGGCACAGTCTTGTACGAGATGGCAACCGGGACGTTGGCGTTCCGTGGCGAAAGCACAGGAGTGATTTTCGAAGTCATCCTGAACCGGGCACCTGTTCCGCCGTCGCGGCTCAATCCCGATCTGCCAGCCGAATTAGAGAGCATCATCAACAAGTGCCTGGAAAAAGATCGCACCCTGCGTTACCAGCACGCTTCGGAAATTCGCACCGATCTGCAGCGCCTCAAGCGGGACACCGATTCCGGGCGGATGACAACCAGTGCGAGGCCCGGAGCCGCAACTGCTCTAGGGCTAAGTTGGAAGCTGATTCTTCCTGCCGCCGTGGCCGTAGTGGCGTTGTCCGTCGGTGCTTACTTTTATTTCCACCGCGCGCCAAAACTTACCGATAAGGACACCGTCGTCCTCGCCGAGTTCACCAACACCACCGGCGATCCGGTTTTCGATGGCACACTGCGGCAAGGGCTTTCTTCACAGCTGGAGCAGTCGCCCTTTCTGAACCTGCTGTCGGACCGGCGCATCGCGCAGACGCTGTCCTTGATGGCACAACCGAAAGACGCGAGGCTCACCGGGGAGCTGGCGCGGGATGTCTGCCTGCGCACGGCAAGCGCAGCCACCATCGAGGGCTCGATCTCCACTCTGGGTACCCAATACATACTGGGATTGAAAGCCGTGAACTGCAGTAACGGCGATGTGTTGGGCGAAGAGCAGGTCACTGCCAACCGTGAAGAAGAGGTGCTGAAGGCGACGGGTGAGGCGGCCACTAAGTTGCGCGCTAAGCTGGGCGAATCGCTGGCGTCGGTGCAGAAGTATGATGCGCCAGCGGAGAACGCGACCACGGCATCGCTGGAGGCACTGCGAGCCTACAGCCTGGGCGATCGAGCGATGTTCTCGCGGGCCGATAATGAGGCCGCGATTCCATTGTTCCAGCGGGCCATCAGCCTGGATCCCAAATTTGCCATGGCCTACGCGCGCCTGGGAAACTGCTACGGCAATCTTGGCCAATCCGCGCGAGCGGACGAGAATCTTCGCAAAGCATACGAGCTGCGCGAGAAGGTCAGCGAGCGGGAGAAATTCTACATCGACTCGCACTATGAGATGTACGTCACCGGGAACTTAGAGGCAGCCAAGAAAACCTACGAACTGTGGGCGCAGACCTACCCCCGGGACGACAATCCACCTATCAACCTAATGGTGATCTACGAACACTTCGGCGACTTTGAGAGGGCCCTGGCTGCGGCACAACGCGCTCTGATCAATTCCGCAACTGGGATCGCGTACTTGAATCTCGTTGATGACTACGTGTTTCTCGACCGTCTGGAAGAGGCCAAGGCGACGGCGCAGGAGGCGCAAGTCCGTCATCTTGACTCTCCCGATATTCACGAAAGTCTTTACATAAGTAACTTCTTGCAGCACGACGCAGCGGGAATGGAACGAGAGGCCGCTGGCCTGATGGTCGAACCGGGATGGGAACGCCGTATGCTCAATTATGAAGCGAACGTCGCTGCTTATGCCGGCCAGTTTGCCAAGGCACGGGAGTTGACGCGGCGCGCATCCAGTTCCGCTCAACGTGCCGATGCGAAGGAGGCTGCGGCCCGTTATCAGGCCGCAGCAGCCCTCAGGGACGCCCTGGTGGGCAACACGGGACCGGCAAGACAACTGGCAGAAGCGGCGCTGGCGTTCTCCGACGGCCGAGATACTCGAACCCGGACCACGGTTGCGCTCGTGCTGGCGCGGCTCGGCGATTCTGCGCAGGCGAAACGGCTGGCCGACGATCTAGGCCGCCGCTTTCCGGAAGACACGATCTTGCAGTTCAACTATCTGCCCACAATTCATGCTGCCTCGGCTCTTCAGGGCGGCAACCCCGCCAAGGCTGTGGATGCGCTCGTCGTGGCTGCGCCCTATGAACTGGGGGACGTGGGCACTGGCAACCTCCAGCCCGTCTACCTGCGGGGGGAGGCCTACCTGGCAGCGCGCCAAGGCGCCGCCGCTGCCGCCGAGTTCGGAAAGATTCTTGACCACCCTGGTGTCGTGGGAACCTTACTGATCGGGGCGCTGGCGCATCTGCAACTTGGACGCGCCTACGTGTTGCAAGGCGACACCGCCAAGGCGAAAGCGGCCTATCAGGACTTCCTCACACTCTGGAAAGACGCCGATCCTGACATTCCGATCCAGAAGCAAGCCAAGGCTGAGTATGCGAGGCTGCAGTAGTGGGAAAAGTCCTTGCTCGTTGCTTACTGTTTGCCGATAACTGTCGCTAACAGGCGATAGCACTCATTGAGAATCGCCGACCATGCTCAATAAGTGTAATAGCGAGTAGAGTCGAGAATGGGCGCAGTGACGGTAGTGTCCCTGTCGGATATTTGACGGAGGCTTTCGCCGCGTCACCTCAGTCCGGTCAATCGCAGCGAAAAGGCGCCGCGCTTTGTTCATGGGCGCTTCAGGAAGCGCAAGTAGAAAGCTGCGAACACCAAGACAATTCCTATATTCACCGTCAGCCGTTCCCAAAACCGATCACTGAAGAACAGGAAATCTACGCCGACTACGACGGCTGCCATCAGCGCCACATAAAGCACGACAGTTACCAGCCTGCCCATTTTCAGTCCTTGGTTCAATCGTAAACCTCGTTTTGGGTGTTCCACGTGCTAGCACCATGCATCCGGAAAGGTCACCCGCGTGCGCGTTGGCGCAGTTCGGAGCGAGTCAAGGACAAGCCGGAAGTAACTGTTGTAACCAGGCGATAACACTCATTGACCCTCAATGAGCGATATGGCGATTTTGCGACAGCTCCCAAAAGAATCGGTCTTATTTGATGAAGCGAAAGCTCGAACACTGACCATTCACTTCGTCAGCAGATACAAACGCAATCGTGTGGACCCAATCCTGACCACGTCGCCATCATTAAGACGCACACTGGTGGTCTCCACGCGGGTGAGGTTGACCCAAGTGCCATTCTTCGCATCCAGATCCTCGACGAATACGTGAGCACTATCAGAATAGATTGCGGCGTGTCTCATAGAGGCACAGTCGTCCCTCACCGAGATGTCCGCGGGAGGACTACACCTGCCCACCACAAGGCGAGAATTAGGAGGAATAAAGACTTTCCTACGTCCCTCCGCACTCTTAGGAACGCCTTCCGGCTCGTCGATAGCCAGATAGCCGACAGCAACCTGTGTTGCCAAATTCTGGGCAGCCGCAGGCTTGGTATCTGCTACTCTTGCATTCTTTAAGACAAGCTCTCTACGCCACTTCTCGTGTTCCTCCGAAATCGTGAGTTTCGACGTGAGGTATGCCGTCACGGCGCTGGTTATGATTGCGACACCCGCGCTCAGCAAAACTGTTCCAATGTCCATCGCGCTTGAAGGCTCCAGCGTTGTGCAAAGTAATCAGTTGTAAAAAAGCTGCATATACTGATGAATGCTCTGGATTGCACCAGCATTGGTTTTCCCGACGACGTTTCGCTGTACATCGTTGTTAATCATAAGGCTTAGGCATCGCACACTCAAGAACCGTGAGACTGTTGGCGATAACAGACCGTATCACAACCAATCGTGACGGCAGAGGATTACTTGTGAAATGGAAATGTTACGCCAACCATGACGCAGAAAAACTGCTCAGGATCGCTACAGTGTTCTACCGACGTGTGTTTTGGGTATTATCGCAAGTCACTATCGCTAGCAGCTCCGGCGAAGTAAACTCTTGTCGTTCGTCGGAGCTCCTATGCGCCTGCTGCCCCTTCAACACGTCGAGATTGGCCCCAGGGATCGCATATTCCGCCACTCGCGTATGCGAGCGTTGATCGTCTGGCTTGCTGGATTCGCCGCCACCGCGGCTTTCTTTTTCAACGCCTACACGCGAAAGTGGCCGCCCGGCTACTTCTTTGGCTCATTTCTACTGCTCTTCGTGCTTCTGACTCTCAGGATGGTCACTGCGCGCTTCCACCCGTCCAATTGGCTCGTCCGCATGAACGAGACGGGAATTTACGTGCAATATCGTTCTTATCTGAACTACCAGTTGCCCGCCGATGACCCTTCTGTCGTTTTCCTTTCCCTCGGCGAGATCGCGTCGGCCCGGCTGGTCAAGGAGCGCGTCGAAACACCCGATCCGGCAAAGCCCGGCGCCACGCAAACCCAATACCTCCGCTATGTCGAAATCGAGTTATCCGGCGATACCGCTCTTCTTGCGGACGCCTTGCAGGCCGAGCGCGGCGAACCGGCTCCATTGAAAAAACGCTGGTATGGCACCAGTTCGACGCTTTACCGCGATTATCCAGTCGCGATGACCGCGCCGACGTTCCTTCGTATACGTTGGGACGTGCCCGGCGCGCACAAGTTCCTCGACGCCCTGCGCCCCTACACGGTCATTGCCGATCCGGTTTCCTTAACGCAGGACTTCACGCACCTGAAATCACTCAACCGCGAAGACCAACAGAAGCAACTCCGCGAACTCGCCGCCCGCGGCCAGACCATCACCGCCATGTACGCCGCCCGCAAACTCTACGGCTGCAGCTTAGGAGAAGCAAAGGAGCTGGTGGATTCTCTGCGCGAGAATGAGCTTCCGCGATAGCCCCCTGGATTCCGTCTACTGGCATTGCGCCGGGTACGATCCCGTGCCGGTGTTGTGGGCCACGTCGCCGTAGCCTTTGTTCGCCAACATCGGGGTCAATGAGTGTAATGGGGATTTATCGCCAGTTACTCGTGGTCGTTAAGGTGCAATTCCGTTATTTCCGTGGACGGCGTTTTCCTTGGCACCGGTACCGCCCGACCAGTTGACACGTAGTGCCAAACCATAGCCACCAAGGCAACCACCAAAGCGACTGCTCCCCAAAATGACGCATAGAACAACACGGCAACTGCTCTTGAGACGTACACAACACCATAGCCTTTGAAGCGCATTCCAATCGGATAGGCCGGGGCCCACACGTGTGCGTAGTGCCGAGGAATCCAAACTAGGAAAGCTATCGTTGCTGAGAATAACAGTGCGCATAGCGCCGAAACCATTCTGTACGGAGTGGGCGTGCCGTCGGGAAATCGGACTGTGGCATGGCCGGGCACTTCATCATTGTAAGGCGATTAAGTGACGCGTGAAGGATTGTTGGCGAAATCAGGCGATTACACAAGTAATCGTCCAAAGCGGCATCTCCAGCCCGGATCACTTGTGTAATGGGGATTTCACGCCAGCTATCCGCCGCTGAACTAGCCCTCAGTTTTCTCAGGTGCGCGAGCGCCCTTGGCAAACTCCGCTTGCATCGTTTGTCGCAGGCTTTTGAAGCGGCGGCTGAGTTCCGCAGGATTCGGCCTAAACGTCGGGAGTGGCGACAGCATCATATCCAACGCGCAAAGCAAGCCTACGTTCGCTGTCAGCCTGCCTCCGCTCGCCCGGATGTCGTCTAGTAAGGCGTACTGGTCATAGTTCGTGGGATGCTGCCCCAGTAAGCATTGCAGCATTACTACGCCGAGGGAAAAAATGTCTGAGGCGCACGACAATGCCTTGGTCCCTTTGATCTGCTCCGGCGAAAAGTAACCCAACGTTCCGAGAGGCCCGGAACGACGACGGTCGCGTCGGTCTAAGGGCTTGAGTGTAAGAATATTGACTTGATCTAAATATCTGGCCGCGCCGAGGTCGATGAGAACGGCGCTGTCGGCTGAGCCGACCATGATGTTCGAGGGCTTGATGTCCCCATGAACAATGCGTCGCGACCAAATTTCCGCAATTGCAGACGAGACGTCGCGCCCTATCGCCAGGACTTGGGATTCCAGCAGCGGCCCGTCTTTCAACAAAACGCCCAGGGTTTGCCCCTCTATGAATTCCCACGCGACATATCGCGTGTGTCTGCCGGCCACGTCACAATAGCCATGCTCGATCAGCCGAGCCAAGTTTGGATGCGAGAAGTTCTCCATCGCGGTGATCTCGGGCTGTACGCGAATGTTCCGCCTGCGATCGAAGTTTAACTTCAGAGCTACACCGTCATTCGCGGCTGTGCCGTCTGGCTGAGAAGTTCTGGTCGCCCGGAAAACTGCTCCCTGGCCGCCAGTAGCAATTTCGGAACCAATGATGTAGCGCCCACCCAGCGCAGCTTCTATGTCTGCAGGGACAAACTTACACATATACGGGCGGGCATCCATACGATCTACCACGTAAGCGTCTGGTCCGCTTACGTTTCCCCTTTTCACAGGATCTGAGAAAGTTCCAATCGAGTATACCCGCGAATAGCAACATGCGGAGACACTTCTTCGGCCGCTGGGGATAGCTGGCGTGAACAGCCCATTTCACCAGCAATCGTTCTCGGCGCAGATCACTTGTGATAAGGCGATTTCTCTGGTGAATTTCCTAGTGTCGATCCGTCTGGTCTGGCCAAACCGGGCTTTCCAGTTCAATTTGCCAAATCGGACCTCCCGGATAAAGAGGACCTCTTGATTTTACGAACGCTGGAGCGTCCCCGCGCAGAATCCAAGCATGGATATCGGGGGGCTGCTTCCCCAGCAACGGGGCCACTAATCCAGGGACACCCCCGATCTCTATTTTTACGACGTAATGCGCAGCCTTGCGCTGGTTGCCGCCGACTACGAACATATCTTCACCTTGGGCGGAAATCGCCAGCTTCACCAGCCGCGGCTTGGGCGTGATGACGACCATCGATGCCTTCACCTCTCCGCTTTCGGGCGCGATGTTCTTCAGCAGCGTGAAAATCATGCCATTGGCGAGGTCCGGAGGTAGTTTCATGTGCTCGGTCTTGACTTGCTCCTTGCCATCATCGCCGGTGTAGCGAACCGTGACTTGCCCCGAGAGCGCGTCGATCAAGACGTCCTCTGGATGCGGGAAGGATGGGCCCTTTTGTACCAAATGCTCCCGCAAGAGCCGGAAATTTCGGAGTTCAGAATAGATCGTAGTCTCGTCGTACAGCGAACCATTTTTGAAGTGGAAAACAAGATGGACGGTGACGCGATTTCCGTGCGCCACCTGGATCAGGTCGCCGTGGGCCAAGGCTTCGCCCTCCGCACTTCGCAGCACCAGAAAGCCATGGACCAATCCTTCGCTGTTGTGCACGGCAACCTGCGCAGTGACCGGCCAGCAGGAAAAGAACACGGTGCACGCCAACACCAAGCGGAGCGTCTTTGAGGTAACGTTCATCACCCAGTCAGTATATTTGCCTTCGGTTGAAGGTGCCCACTCATTCTTCGACGAACGACTTTAGCCTGGACAAAGCCTGGTCCCACTGCTCGGAGACGGAGTCGAGGTATTGCTTAATTCCTTCGATCGGCTGCGGATCGAATTCGAATCGGCTCTCGCGACCCCTACGGACGCTGTGCACGATTCCTGCACTCTCCAACACGCGCAGATGCTTGGTGATCGCCTGCCGGGTCAGCTTGGAACCATGGGTTAGCTCAGAGATCGAATAAGGCCGCCCACCACAGAGCTTCCTCACCAGCGCTAGCCGCGTCTGGTCGCCCAGCGCGGCAAATACCGGCGCACGTGTCTGCCGTCTGGCGGCCATGCGGCTACGATTTTTGTGCGACATGCTTCTCGATGTTCTTCATTTGCTCTGTCCAACCGCCGTCATTCATGCGGAATGCGTCGGCGCGGCGGTCGCTGGGGACCTTCTCGAAGCCGGACTCCGTAAGCACAAGCAGGGTGCCGCTTGTGGTCTTATCCAGCCTGAATTCGACGAGTGTGGGCGGCTCCTTCGAATAATCTACCTTGGGATCGATGGAATAAGGATGCCAGGTAAAGGAAAAGAGGCGTTCGGGCTCCATTTTCAGCACGACAGCCTCCCATTTGACGTGCTCGTAGCCAGGATGGGTAATTTGGCCGCGCGCGACCTGACCTGGTACGAATGGGCCATCCAGTTTCACACGAAACCACTCGCCAAACTCACGGTAATCCGTCAGCGCACGCCAGACCCGCGCAACCGAGGCCTTGAGTTCAATACGCTTCTCAATACGGTCCTTCATCTTAAGCAACCTCCGGGTTGCATATTAGTCTAGGGCAGCCACAAAAGCAACCCTATGGTTGCATTTTCCAGTGGGCTTGTGGATTCTGCCGAACGTGGAGGGACGTCGGCGCCCTCCCTGATTCATCAAACTGAAACAACACCCAGCGGCTACGACTTGCTCGTCAAGCGGCATGGCCTCTAGAATCGCTGGTTGCATCGAACAAGGATCTGGAGGCCAAGAATGGCAAACCTGAACATCGGCGATGAAGTGCCGGATTTCGAACTGCCGGCGGTGGTGGGAAGTATCAAGCAGCAATTCAAACTCAGCGATTACCGGGGAAAGAAGAACGTGGTCCTGGCTTTCTACCCTGCCGATTGGACCCCGGTATGCGCCTCGCAATTGCCTTCTCTGAGTGCGGAAACGGAAAGGCTCGCCGGCTACGACGCCCAGGTCGTGGCCATCAGCGCGGACTCCATTCCCAGCCACACGGCCTGGCAGAAAAAAGAGATCGGCACCATGAGCTTTCCTCTGGCCAGCGATTTTTATCCGCACGGAGCAGTAGCCAAGATTTTTGGGATTCAGCGGGAGGGAGATCCGCTCCCCGGTGTCAATGAGCGCGCGGTATTTATCGTGGACAAGAATGGCAAGCTGGCCTTCGCGAAGATTTATCCCCTCGGCCAGGTGCCCAGCAATGAGGACATATTTGAAGTGTTGAAGAAGCTGTAGAGCGGTTTCAGGATTAGTGTAGTCGGCGAGTACGGATAGAGCGGTGCGTCATCGCAGATTATTCACGAACGCACACAATTTCTTGTAGTGTCATCCTGAGCGAGGAGGTCGCCGTGGCGACCGACGAGTCGAAGGAACCCTATCGTCGCCCAGCAATTTCGGACTTGTTTGCCGTGCCAAGCGTGCAGACTTTGATTTCTTGCAGCTATAGGGGTCCTTCGACTCGCCCGCCGCGGCGGGCTCGCTCAGGATGACAGAGACTAAAACAGACCTTCGATTGCGGAGGCATCTTGGATGCCAGCGTGAAGGCTGGCTCTACTGAGATAGTTGTTGATGCGGGTCGTTTACTCGTTAACTGCTTTCAACGACTGGGCCTGCTCCTCACGGAAGGCCGGCACCAGGATTTCCAGGACCTTTCTGACATCGTCAAAATTGTAATTGGCGATAAACTCAGAGCGTTTGGCCACCACCTGGTCGCGCAACAGGCCTTCCGTTATCCCGATGAAGGCGGCGCGCACCGCTTGCAGGTTCACATCCGAGCGAATCTGGCCGCGGGCCCTCATCTCGCCCAGGATTCCGTCCACCACCTCGGCAAACCGGTGGTATCCCTGGCTCAGCAGCACATCCCGGTTGTCTTTGCGCACACGCCAGGCCTCGAGCAGCATGATTTCTTTCAGATCGGAATCATTGTCCAGTTCGACCGCAATGGCCTCCAATACTCCGAAGAGCCTTTGCGAGAGCGAGGCATTCTTCTGGGCCATTTGTACACGCTCGGCGATCGTCGCCCAGCCGCGATCAAAAATAGCAGCCAGCAAACCTTGTTTGCTGCCAAAATGCTTCATCATCTGCGATTCGCTGGTGCCGGCTTCGCGGGAAATGGCCACCGTGCTGGTGTTTTCATAGCCATTGCGCGCGAACAAGCGCTTGCCCGCCATCAGGATTCGGTCGCGGGAAGACAGGGGAGGCATGGACTCTACCGTGGCTTTGTCGAGCATATGGATTCCATCATAGCAACCCGACGGGCGGCTCAAAGTTCCGTCACATGGCTGGAGTAGCCGGAACTTGCGACCGTAAAGGAAAAAAGCTCGCCATCGCGGCGAGCTTCTCTGCCACGCAATGATTATTGAGCGTGCCCAGCCTTATGGGTGTTCGCCGTCTTCTTCACCGCCGGGCTGCTCCCGGTTTCCTTGATCACCTGCTCAATCAACTCGTAGAGCTTGGTCCGGTCCACAACCTCGATGAAGGGCTGCCCGCGCACCGTATCGCTCACGATGTAGATGGTGGGAGTGTGATCGAGAGGAATGCGCTGCCCCAGTTGATAGTCAGCCTTGACCTTGGCGGCGAGATCTCCGTTGGGATCGATCACGAACGGCAGTGCGACTTTTTGTTGGTCGGCAAATCGCTCGGTCATGCCGCGCAGATTCTGCTTGTTAATTTGCAGCTGGTTCTGAAAGATGTACGAGCGATACTCGTCACCCAACTTCGCCGATTTGGTGTCGAAGAAGCGGGCATTCACCGCCGCGTCAAACGACCAGGGGTGCATGGGCAGAGGAAAATCACGCTGCACCAGCGGGATGTTGTATTGCTTGGCCGCGTCATGCAGCAGCGGCGCCGCCCGCGCGCAGTCGGGGCATTCCAGATCTTCAAAAACGATGATGGCGACCTTCGCTCCCTTGGGAGGCCGCAGCATGGACGTATCGGCGCCCCAGGCTGCCATGCTGCCCAGCAGCACAATCGCTGCCAGGGCGAACTGCTGAATCAGAATACTTTTCATTCCAGCTTTTTCCTCATGTTGCCCCGAACCGGCGGCGAACGTTAGACGACTTCCTCTCGATATAGTAACGGATAGCGGACTCGCGAGTCTCGCCTTGATCGGCAGCCGTTCTCGGCACTGCGGTTTGGGTGAGCCAGTTTCCAGTGCTCACTTGCCTATACTGATTCACCAGTTTCAAAAGAACCGAAAATGAACTAGCATAACCATCTTAGGCATTACACCATCATGCCCAAAGAACGGCAGTTGATCGCCCAGCCCGGCCGCAGCATCGTGGTGCAGGGCCTGTCCTTCGTCGAGGATGTTGTTTACATCGGTCTCGGCGTTCTGCTTACGATTGCTTCGGTCACGCTGCTATGGGTCGCCGCGAAGACGTTTGTTCTCGCGATTGTGACGCGCCAGCTCCAGGGTCAGGTAGTCGGCCTGCTCGACCAAATCCTTCTCATCCTGCTGATCGTTGAGTTGCTGTACACCGTGCAAGTGTCGTTTCGAGCACACGGCTTGCTTGCCGAACCGTTCCTGGTGGTGGCGCTGATCGCCGTCATCCGCCGGATACTGGTGCTCACCGCCGAGGTCCCCAAACTTCCCGAAGCAGGCGACGTCGTCTTTCGCCATACCCTGCTGGAGTTGTCCCTGCTGACGGTGATGGTCCTGGTGCTGGTGGGATCGCTGATCCTGTTGCAAAAGTATTCCCACAAAGCCAGTGAAAGCGCGTTGGACACCTAGCCACGCTCGAAACGGACCCTTCCGAAATTGTGATTCTGGAACCTCGCCCAAGGACCGGGGCGCAACCTGGGGCACCAGTCAGTTGCGGTGAAACTCACTTGCCAGAGAACAAGTATCCCGCCAGCATCTTCTTCATCTCGGCGACGATGCGGTTGCGCTCGTCCTCGGTGGGCTGCTCGAAAGCGTAGGCGACGAGGCGCTCGCCGGCTTCGCTGACCACGTTCGGCATGAGCTTGAGCTCGGGCGTAAAGCGGAAGCGCAGGCGCTCGACCATGAAGGTGGTGTGCATGGCGGGAAGACCGGTGCGGGGCGAGGCCTGGCGTGCCTTGGTGGCGGCGCTGATGTGACGGCCGAAGGAGATGGTGCGGAAGTCGGGATGGGCGTCGAGATACAGGACGTAGGCGTCGATCATGCGATCGAGCACCACGCTGGGATCTAAATTTTCCAGATTCTGGAGTTGCTGCAACAGCGGTCGCATGACCTCCTTATCCACCAGACCGCGAAATAGGAGGACGTGGTGGACGGCAAGGGCGTCGATGATGGATTGCATGTCAGGGAAGAAGCGGTAAACCGCGCCAACCGAGAGCCCGGGTTCGGAGGCAATGCGCCTGGTGGTAACGTCCTCGAGCGGCATTTGGGTGAGCAGCGAGCTGGCCGCGTCGAGAATGCGTGCCACGGTGCGAAGGCTGCGGTCCTGGGCGGGCTGGCGGCGATTCGCCGCGATTGACGCACTGACCAGGGAATCAATGGAGGGTTGGTTGGACATGAGTAGAGTCGGGCGAATGCGGCGGGTGGCCCGGGTCTCGCGCTTTTCGAGACCCGGGAAGTCCGTCACCGATCACTTGCCTAGTGTGCTCGCAATCACAGCACGAGGCAACGGTTAGTTCTACTGCGTCGGACTGTAGTTAGGATGCTTTCGACAGCGCGAGCTTCACGTTCGCCGGCAGGCGGAGCGTGATGAAGTAATCCGCGGGATAGAGGTAGTCCTCTCCGGATTCGTCGATAACGCGCATCAAGCTGTGCCTGGTGGCGGACGCATCCCGAACCAGGGCATACAGCTTTCTCGGTTCGAGAGAAGCCGGGTAGCCCTCGTTGCGAACGCAAATCACAAAGGCCTCGCCTTTAGTCTGCTTGCGCGAGGAGCCGTTTGATCTTGAATTCTTTCTTGCCAATGCCATGGGCTTCATACCAATGTAACTCCGCCATCACGCGCACGCACTTCTAAGTTTTAGGCAAGCGATACCTTTCAGCTTTCGCCAGGAACCCCGGCCATAGGCCTTCCACAATCGCCTGTGCTCGCGAACTCCCACACCCGCCGCAATGACCTCGACTTGTTTGATCGCGCCGACGACTTCAAAATACATTGCGCAACTGTAATCGCCTGCCGGTGGACATGGAGAG
>Ga0075520_1000835_pt1 | contig 14170 bp, 12 predicted proteins | sample NGEPerB_FD_75100 | JGI IMG/M metagenome (GOLD analysis project Ga0075520, IMG submission 75100) | Arctic peat soil microbial communities from the Barrow Environmental Observatory site, Barrow, Alaska, USA - NGEE PermafrostAB12-B | ecosystem: Environmental > Terrestrial > Soil > Wetlands > Peat ... | reverse complement strand
TCATCTATCTGCTGATGCTGTTGGTCCTGATCGTTCGCCCGGGCGGCCTGCTCGGAAAGGAACAATAAGATGCGCGAGCGTCTTATTATCGCCCTGACCGTAGCGGTGCTTTGCCTCGTTCCGCTGATCGTTCCCAATTACATGCTGACGATGATCGTCGAGGCGCTCATCTTCGGCCTGTTCGCCATGAGCCTCGACCTGATGGTCGGGTATACGCGGCTTCACTCATTCGGCCACGCCGCCGCTTATGGCATGGGCGCCTATTCGACGGCGCTGATCCTGTTGCACTTCAACCTGCCGCTTCCGATCGGGATCATACTTGGCGTCGCAATCTCCGTCGCCATTGCCGTTCCGATCGCCTGGATCTGCACAAAATCGACGGGCGTATCCTTCGCCATGCTGACGCTCGCGTTCGCGCAGCTCGGCTATGCAATGATCTTCCGTTTCAAGGACATATCCGGCGGATCGGACGGTATCGGCGGCATTCCGCGCCCGGCGGGTCCTTTCGGGATCGACTTCTTCCAGAGCAAATCGGGCTATTTCTATATGGTCGTGTTCTGTCTGGTCGGTTCGTACTTGCTGTGCCGCGCGATCGTGACTTCGCCTTTCGGCGCGGTGCTAACGGGAATACGCGAGAACGAAGCCAAGACACGCGCGCTCGGCTACAACACCCGCGCCTACAAGATGGCCGTGGTCGTCATGGCATACGGCTTTGGTTCGCTCGCCGGCGCCCTCTACACGCCATTCGCGGGCTTCGTTGCACCCGAGCTGTTCTTCTGGCTGGTATCCGGCCGGGTGCTCATCATGGTCATCGTGGGCGGCGCCGGCACGCTGATAGGCCCGATCCTGGGCGGCATCTTCTTCATGCTGTTGGAGCAGCAGCTTTCCGAAGTGACCGAGCTGTGGCCGCTGATTTTCGGCTCGATCTTCATTGCATTCGTCATGCTCGCGCCTGACGGAATATGGGGATTGCTGACAAAGCGCTTTCGAGCCAAACGGGTAGTACCCGGCGACGGCGAGGATGGGGAGGCTAGCCGTGCCGCTCCTTGAATGCCGGGGCCTGACTCGAAGCTTCGGCGGCCTCATCGCCGTCGACAACGTGAATATGGCGATCAAAGCGGGCGAGATTCGCGCCGTGATCGGCCCTAACGGCGCCGGCAAGTCGACGCTGTTCAACATCATCACGGGCGTGTTGCCCGTTTCGGATGGCCAAACCGTTTTTGCCGGGGAAATGATAACGGGTCTCCCCGTCTATCGCGTGGTCCAGAAGGGCATCGCGCGTACTTTTCAGCTTACCCATCTCTTCCCCGATTTGACGGCGCATGAAAACGTCAGGATCGCGGCGCAGGCCCAGCATGCCGACCGTTGGCGTCCGTTGGCTGGCGGCCACGTATTGGCTGCGACGCGCAGGGTGGCCGACGAGGCGCTCGAACAAATGCGCCTTTCCAGATTTTCCGGGATCAAGGCCGGGCTGCTTTCGCATGGCGACCAGCGGCTTTTGGAGATTGCGATGGCGATCGCGCAGAAGCCGCGGCTCTTGATGCTGGACGAACCTACGCAGGGCTTGTCGATCGAGGAGACCGACCGCGCTGTCCAAATCCTGCGCGATATGCTGGCGAAGGGCGATCTGACCGTGATCCTGGTCGAGCACGACATGGAAGTGGTGTTCAAATTGGCCCACAAGATCACGGTCCTGCATCGCGGCCGCGTCATCGCCGACGGACTACCCGCCGAAGTCAAAGCTAATGACGAGGTGCAGAGCGCCTATCTCGGGGGGCTCGAGTAATGCTGCGCATCACGGGATTGCACACCTATTATGGACCGGGCCACATCCTGCACGGCGTGGACTTGCACATTCCCGAGGCAAAAGTTGCCGCGGTTCTCGGGCGCAACGGCGTCGGCAAGACCACCACGGTGCGCTCAATCATGGGCCTGGCGCCGCCGCGCGAGGGCCATATCTGGCTTGCAAACCAGGATATCGCCGGCTGGCCGCCGCATCTCATCGCCCGCGCCGGGGTCGCCTATGTGCCGGAGGGACGGCTGATATTTCCGGACCTGACCGTCGTTGAAAATATCCGCGTCGGTGAGCGCACTGCCGCCAAGCAATGGACGCTGGAGCGGCTGTTTGAGTTGTTTCCGTCGCTCGGCGAGCGGGCCAGAAACCGCGGTTCGCAACTTTCCGGCGGCGAACAACAGATGTTGGCCGTCGCCCGAGCGCTCGCCACCGATCCGAAGGTTATGCTGCTTGACGAACCGAGCCAAGGCCTGGCGCCGCTCGTCGTTCGCGAGCTCGCCAATGTCATCGGACGGCTGCGCGACGAAGGCGTGACAATTCTTCTGGTCGAGCAGAATCTAAAATTGGCCGAGGCGGTAGCCGACGAGGTCTTCGTGATGGTCAAAGGGCGTACCGTCTATAACGCGCCGCTGAAGACTTTTCAGACGGAGCAGAATGAAGTCAAGGCACGCTATCTGACGCTCTAATGCATCATCGGCCTAGCCGCTCGATCCCGCCATCGCCTTGTCGCGGGCTTCGATCTTCTTCTGCAACACAAACCGCTGGAGCTTCCCACTCGGCGTGAACGGAAGCTCGTCGAAGACTTCGAGCCGCTCGGGCAATTTGTATGTTGCGACCTGGCCACGAAGAAACTCGCTGAACTCTTCGAGCTCCACCTTGACGCCGCGCTTCGGGACCACACAGAGGCAATTGCGCTCCCCAAGACGCGGGTCTGAAATACCGACCATCGCGGCGTGCAGGACCTTGGGGTGGGTGTAGAGGATCTCCTCAACTTCCCGCGGGAAAAACTTCTTGCCGCCGCGGTTGATGATCTCCTTTAACCGTCCGACGATGCGCACGTTGCCGGCATCATCCGCAACGGTGCCGAGATCACCCGTTCGGAACCAGCCGTCCGCCGTAAACGCATCGGCATTTGCCCGCGAATTGTTGTAGTAGCCAAGGTGGAGACCCGGACCATCGCATGCGATTTCTCCTTCCTGGCCGCGTGGGACGTCATTCCCGGCCAAGTCGATCAAGCGCAGGCCCATTCCTTCGACGCAGTGACCGATCGTGCCGTTGACTTTTTCCGGATCGTCACTGAAGCGGGTATAAGTGTGATAGCCCGTTTCCAGCATGCCGTAGAGTTCGATCAGATGCCCCGACATCCGCCGCTGGAAATCGCGCAGCGTCTCCACCGGACAAGATGCACCGCCCGTGATGACGACACGCAGCGAAGAGACATCGTATTTTTCGAGATTCGGCTCGTTGAGCATGGCGATGATCGACGCCGGGGCGCTTGCAATGAAAGTGACCTTTTCCCGCTCGATCAACTTCAATGCCGCACTTCCCGAGAAACGATCAAGCAGAACGACGCGGGCGCCGAGCAGGAGAGCTTGGACCAGGATGAGAAATCCCCAATTCAAGCCGATCGGCAGATAGATCAAAAAAACCTCGGCTTCCGTCGTCTTCATATCGCGATCGAGGAGCCGGCAGGCGGCCACTGTCGTATTGAACGAGTGCAAGACACATTTCGGGTTGCCCGTGGTGCCCGAAGTAAAGGCCATGCGGTAGATTTCGTTGGCATCCATGTGAACCCGATCGCTCGCCGGCAGCGGCGCGGAGGCTTTCAAGCCGGCCACGAGCGATACGGTATTCGCTGCGGTAATTTCCTCATCGTCGACGACGCAAATGAACTTCAGATCCGGCAGTTGCGGCATGAGCTCGCGCACCATGCCGGGGTAGTCGAAGCCCTTGAAGCCTTTTGAGCAGACATAGGCGCGACTCTTGGAAAACCGCAAAATGTAGTTGACCTCGCTGCTTCGGAAATCCGGGCTGATCTTGTCGGCAACCGCGCCAAGAATCTCGAGCGCAAAGAAGACGAAACAGAACTCGATCCAATTCGGCAATTGGATCGTCACCACGTCGCCACGCCCGATGCCCTGCGCCTTCAGGAAGGCGGCCGTACGATCGACCCCGTCTTTCAGTTCCCGGTAGTTAACCCGCCGCTTGCTATCGACGATGGCTTCACGGTCCGGGTGCGCGGCAACACGGGCGGACAGCAGATCATAGAAAGTGTCCTTTCCCCAGTAGCCACCGTTTGTATAACGGGCGATCATGTCGGGCGTGAGCCGGTTTTCGAATATCATGGGCCGTTTCTCCCGGGCGGGATCTTTATTTCGCAGTGCGGAATTTAATTTTGCATTCGGTTCGTCAATAACGTAATCTGCATCCTTGTTTCGCGCAACTGCTCCCTTGGCGCGGGGGCTATGCGCAATGCGTTGCTTGCCTTCCTTTCCCAGAATTGCCGATCCGAATGGAGCAGAACGGATCATGACAGCACCCGACCCCATGCAAGCCGAGAACGGCAGCAATCCCGCGCGCGGCCTTCCGCGCAAGGCGCCCGGAGGCGGCATCAACTTGCTTACTGGGATACGTATCCTCGATCTGACAAATTCCATCGCCGGGCCCTACGCAACCCAGATCCTCTCCGACTTTGGCGCCGAGATCATCAAGATCGAGCGGCCCGGCCAGGGCGACGATTCGCGAAGCTGGGGCCCGCCGTTCCTCGAAGGGCGCTCGCTCTGGCACGCCAGCGTCAATCGCAACAAGAAAAGCGTTACGCTCGATCTGCGTAATGACGAAGGCTACTCCGTCTTCCTCGAATTGCTGCCGGCCTGCAATGGCTTGGTGACCAACCAATTACCGTCGCTGCGTCAGCGCCTGCGTATCGATTACGAAACGCTCTCCAAGAAGAAGAAGGGCTTGGTCTACGTCTCACTCACCGGTCACGGCTCCGATGGACCGCGCGCCGAATGGCCGTGTTACGACATCATCGCCGAGGGCTATTCCAGCGTGATGGATATAACCGGGGAGGCCGAGAACGACCCGCAGAAGATCGGAACGCCCGCCGCCGACCTCCTCGCCGGAAACGACGCGGCCATGTCCTGCATCGCCGGCCTGTTCGACGCGCAACGAACCGGTCATGGACATTTTATCGATGTGTCAATGGTCGACAGCATGACGCGGCTCATGTCGCCGCGCATCATTACCTATCTGGGATCGGGCATTCTGCCCCGGCGCACCGGCGCGAAGGACAGCGTGATTGCCGTCTACCAGACCTTCGCGACGGCCGATGAAATGATGACCTTGGCATTGCCCAACGACAACATCTGGCACCGCTTCTGGCAAGCGGTCGGTCAACCGGAATTTGGCAGCGACCCACGGTTTGCGACCAGCGCCGATCGTCATGCCCATCGCGCGGACATCGTGCCTGCAATCGCCAAGTTGTTGAAGACGCGGCCGCGCAGCGATTGGCTCGATCTGTTTAACAAACTGCAGATTCCTGCCGGTCCCATCAATCGCATCGACGAGGTGAGCCACGACGCCGAGCTATGGCGCAAGGGCATGTTCTTTTCGATCGAGACCGACAGCGAGCCGGTGCCGCAATGCGGATTGGGCATCCGCGTTGACGGAAAGGACTCCGGTTTTCGCTCAGGTCCGCCCGAGCTTGGCCAACACACCGACGAAGTGCTGCACGGCCTGTTAGGATACGATGCAAGCCGGATCAACCGCCTGAAAGAAGCGCGCGTAATCTGACGAGCTGCCCGCCGGCTGCTACCTGCCGCCGCCGACGTCGACCAGCGCTCCCACAACGTAGGATGCGCTGTCGGACAACAGCCACATCACCGATTCCGCGATTTCCTTCGGCTCGCCCTCGCGCCCCATCGGGACCGTCGAGCCGAAGCGTTGCGCGCGTTGCGCATCGCCGCCGATCGCATGCAGGTCTGTGTTGATCAAACCCGGGCGAACGGCGTTCACCCTAATCCCTTCATTGGCTACTTCGATGCCAAGCCCGAATGTGAAGGTGTCGATCGCGCCTTTGGTGGCCGCATAGGAGACGAACAGGCCGGGCGCCCCAAGCCGCGAGTGCACCGAAGAAATGTTGACGATCGCGCCGCCTTTGCCGCCGTGCTTTGTCGACATACGGCGGATGGCTTCGCGCGCGCAAATAAATTGGCTGATTACATTGGTCTTTAACAGCATTTCCAGCCCACCGGCTTCGCATTCCTCCACCCGCCCCTGCGGCAGGATGGTTCCGGCATTGTTGACGAGAGCGGTGACCGTGCCGAGCTCGCGGTCCACGGTTTCGAACAGGCTTTTCGCCCCGGCGTCGGTCGTCACGTCGGCTCTGACCGCGATCGCTTGGCCGCCAGCCTTCACGATGTCAGCGGCGACCGCCTGAGCAGGACCCGCGCTCGTGTTGTAATTGACGCAGACTTTGTACCCGCGGCCGCCCCCGGCGCGCGCGCAGGCTGCGCCGATGCCGCGGCCCGCGCCGGTCACAATCAGAACTCCCGTCATTATCTTCTTCCTCTTCCCTGTTGCTCCTGCGGGCTGGTGATCCTCACCTGCGCTCCGCACGTCGACGCATTTCTCGAGCGATTACGAGTTGTTGAATCTGGGTCGTGCCTTCGTAGATTCGGAACACACGCACATCCCGGTAGAAACGTTCGATGCCATACTCGCTCATATAGCCGGCGCCGCCGTGGATCTGCACCGCGCGGTCCGCGACGCGGCCGACCATTTCCGAGCAGAACATCTTGCAGCAAGAAGCTTCGAGGGTGATGTTCTCGCCCTGGGCATGGCGCCGGGCAGCATCGAGCACCATCGTTTCGGCGGCATAACATTCGGCCTGGCTGTCGGCGAGCATCGCCTGCACCAATTGAAACTCACCGATCTGACGCCCAAATTGTTTCCGCTCCCCGGAATAGGCGAGCGACTGTTCAATCAGCCGACGGGCAGCGCCGACGCACAGCGCGGCTATATGAATACGGCCTCGGTCCAGCACCTTCATCGCGGTCTTGAAACCCTGGCCTTCCAGGCTAGCTCCGCCGATAATCGCCGTCGCGGGAACGTAGACATCGTCGAAAATCACGTCGGAAGTCAGCGCACCGCGCTGCCCCATCTTCTTATCAGCCAAGCCGATCGTGATGCCCTTCAAGTTGGCATCGACCAGGAATGCGGTAATCCCTTCAGCGCCTTTGCTGTCGGGTCTACTGCGCGCCATTACCGTGAAGATGCCGGCATTCGGTGCATTGGTGATGTAACGCTTGGTGCCGTTGATGATGTATCCCGCACCGTCGTGGCGCGCAGTGGTGCGCAGCGACCCCGCATCGGACCCAGATTCCGGCTCGGTCAGGCAAAACGAACTGATCAGCTTGCCAGAGGCCAACGCCGGCAAATAGGTGCGACGCTGCTCCTCGGTCCCGTCGATGACGATACCTTGCGCGCCGATTCCGATATTGGTGCCAAAGACCGATCGGAATGCCGGTGAAGTCCAGCCAAGCTCCATCACGATTTGGGCTTCTTCGAACGAGCTCAATCCGAGCCCGCCATACTCAGTCGGAATGGTCAGACCGGCGATCCCCAGATCGCGCATCTCGGCAATGACCGAGGCGGGAACCGCATTCTCCTCGTCGACGCGCCGTTCCAACGGCACCAGGCGTTCACGCACGAAGCGCCGAACTGCCATTCGAAGCTGTTCGAACAGATCGCTGTCGAGACCGAGTTTTTCAGGTGCAAGAACAGTCATCACGCTGCCTTCTCACGGTCGCATCATCATCGACTCGACTTCCCGCGCAAGGTGGACAAGACGAGGACCGAGATCGTCTTCGAACTGCTCGACCGAGATCTTCACGCTCGGCGCGGCACAATTGATGGCCATGATCCCGGAGTTACCTGGAAAGATCAGCGGCACACCAACCGCCCGGACATGCGGCCGCCATTCTCCGTCGACAAGGCAGAAACCACGCTTGTTGACCTGGCGGATGCAGGTTTCGATGCGACGCTTGAGCTTGCTCCAATCGTCCTTGTTGCGGGCCTTGATAGCGTCCATGAGGTAGTCGCGCTCGGCGTCCGGCAACACAGCCAGCATTGCGCGGCCTAGCGACGTCATGGCAATCGGAACGCGCGATCCGGTCTCGATCCGAAGCGCAAGCGTCGAATGACCGACGCAATTGTGGACGTAGAGCATCGACAACCGATCGCGCACCGCGAGTGCAACCGATGCGTCGGCGTGATTGGCCAATTCCTGCATGCGACTATGCGCAAGCTGACGCACCTGCATATTCGAAAGCGCCGCATAGCCGAGCGCGAGCACGGGAGCCCCGAGCTCATATTTCGCAAGCCTGTCAATGTGGTTGAGGTAGCCGCGCTCCGTCAGCGTGTAGGTGAGCCGAGAGCCGGTCGGCTTCGGCAGACCGGTGAACTCCGCGATCTCGTGATTGCCGAGCGGTCCGGAGTTGGGTTGAAAGGCGCGTAACACGTCGAGACCACGGGCGAGCGCCGAGACAAACTTTCGCTTCTTCTTGGTCGCCGATTTTTTGATCGCCGATTTCTTACTCATGATCGGCCCCCGGCCCTCCGGGGCAATAAATGCGCCGGCAAAATATGAATACGATGAAGCATGGCACCCAGCCCAGCGGCGACGTTGTCTTTCCGCTGCTGCTATTGTAGCGTGGATTTATCACTTGCAAAACTGTTTTTCGCATTGCGGAACGCGGCTGAACGACGGCGGGAGGTGTTATTGGAGCCAAATGGGATTGTTGCGTTCGGAGCCTATGTGCCGCAATTGCGCCTTGCGCGACAGGCGGTGGTGCAGGCCAATGCCTGGTTCAACGATGTCGCCCAGAGTCTCGCTAAAGGCGAGCGCTCTATGTGCAATTGGGACGAGGATGCCCTCACAATGGCGGTCGAAGCGGCCCGCGATTGCCTGCAGGGCGTCGACCGCAGAAACGTAAGCGACGTCGTTTTGGCCTCTACCACACTGCCCTTCGCCGACCGCCAGAATGCCGGAATTCTGGCCACGGCGCTCAACTTGCCGGAAGAAATTTCAACATCGGACAGCGGCGGCTCGCAACGCGCCGCCACGACGAACCTGCTTCGCGCTTTAAAGTCGGCGTCCGCGGACCCGGCAGCCCTGACGCTGGTCGTCGCCAGTGAGAAACGTCGCGCCAAGGCCGCCAGCACTCAGGAATTGCTGTTCGGCGATGGTGCGGCGGCCGTGCTGCTCGGCGCCAAAAATCCGATCGCCCGGTTCGTCGCCAGCCACCAGATATCGCTCGACTTCGCCGATCATTATCGTGGCGAGGGCGAAGACTTCGATTATAGCTGGGAGGAACGTTGGGTTCGCGATGAAGGCTATCGCCACATCGTGCCGCGCGCGCTTGCGGGTCTGTTTGAAAAGGCCGGTATCGCGCCTGGCGCCGTGGATCGCTTCATTATGCCTGGCGCCGTCGCGCAGGATATGGCCAAGCGCGCCGGCATCCGCGCCGACGCCGTCGCCGACGGACTATCGGGCGTCATGGGTGACGCCGGCACGGCGCACCCGCTCGTCATGCTGGTTCATGCGCTAGAGCGCGCCAAGTCCGGCGAAAAAATTGTCGTGGTCGGCTTTGGGCAAGGCAGCGATGCAATCTTGTTCGAAGTTACCGACGCGATTACGACACTGGCGCCGCGCCGCGCTGTTGCCGGATCGCTCGCGCGCCGGCGCCCGGAAATGAACTATCAGCGCTACCTCGCCTTCAATGGCTTGGTGAATATAGACCGCGGACCTCGCTCGGAGCTGGACAAACAAACCGCGCTATCGGCGCTCTACCGCAATCGCAAGACCGTTCTTGGATTTGTCGGGGGCAAGTGCCGCCAATGCGGCACCGTGCAGTTCCCCAAGTCCAATGTCTGCGTCAATCCCAACTGCGGTGCGATGCGCAGCCAGGACGACTATCCGCTTGCTGAAGCACGGGCCAAGATCCAGAGCTGGACAGCCGACAATCTGACCTACTCGCCCGATCCGCCGCAGCACTTCGGCATGATCGTGTTCGAGGACGGCGGCCGTCTGATGGCCGATATTACCGATGTCGCCGAAGGTGAAATCGACGTCGGGATGCCGGTACGCATGATGTTTCGCGTCAAGGACTATGACGAGCGGCGAGGCTTCCGGCGCTACTTCTGGAAAGCGGTTCCGGCCGATACGCCGCAGACAGCCAACTAAGTCCGGAGAAAGAGAAAATGCCGAAAGGAATCCGCGACAAGGTCGTCATTCTCGGAATGGGGTGCTCGAAGTTCGGTGAGCATTGGGACAAGAATGCCGAGGATCTGGTGTTCGACTCCTACGAGGAATGTCTGGCCGATGCCGGCATTGAGACATCACAGATCGATGCCGCCTGGTTCGCCACGGCGATCGAGGAGCAGCATGTCGGCAAGTCGGGCATTCCACTTGCCGTTGCGCTCCGCCTGCCGCTGATACCGGTCACGCGGGTCGAAAACTATTGTGCCAGCGGCACCGAAGCTTTCCGGGGCGCCGTCTACGCGGTCGCCGCGGGCGCTGCCGATATTGCCCTGGCCATGGGCGTAGAGAAGCTCAAAGACACCGGCTATGGCGGCCTGCCGCAGCGGACGCGCGGCGTCGTGAACGACATGATGATCGCCAATGCATCGGCGCCCGGCGCATTCGCCCAGCTTGCCAGCGCCTACCGTGCGAAGCACGGCGTGAACGCCAGCGACCTCAAGCGCGCCATGGCTCAAGTTTCGGTGAAGAGCCACGCCAATGCCGTCAAAAATCCGCGCGCCCACCTGCGCCGCGAGATCGACATCGAAACCGTCATCAAGGCGCCGATCGTTGCCGAGCCGCTCGGTCTGTACGATTGCTGCGGCGTGTCCGATGGATCGGCATGCGCCATTGTCACCACGCCAGAGATCGCGCGCAGCCTGGGCAATCGGGATCTGATCGCCGTCAAGGCGCTGCAGTTGTCGGTCTCGAATGGCGTGGAGGCGAGCCATAATTCCTGGGACGGCAGTTATTTCATGACCACGCGGCGGGCGGCGACCAAGGCCTATGAAGAAGCCGGCGTTGGCAAACCGCGCGAGGAAATTAGCATGGCAGAAGTCCATGACTGCTTCTCGATAACCGAACTCGTCACGATGGAGGATCTCTTCCTGTCGAAGGAGGGCAACGCTTGGCGGGATTTCCTCGATGGATTCTATAATGCTGACGGCGGCCTTCCCTGTCAGATCGATGGCGGCTTGAAATGTTTCGGTCACCCAATCGGCGCATCAGGCCTGCGGATGCTGTATGAAGGCTATCTTCAGCTTCGCGGGCGCGCCGAGAAGCGTCAGCTGGACGCGCCGAAGCTCGTGTTAACGCACAACCTCGGTGGCTTCCCGCACCAGAACGTCGCCAGCGTTTCCATCATCGGTCGCTACGAGAAAAACGTGTGAGGCCACCGAGTTGGGTCCGGCTGCGCAGCCAGAGGCTTTTGCGTCAGTAAGATCTCGGCAAACCGAGCACTTTTTCGGCGATGAAGTTTAGGATCATGTGGGGACTGACCGGCGCGATTCTGGGGATCAGGCTTTCGCGCAGGTAGCGCTCGACGTGATATTCGGCGGAGTAGCCCATTCCGCCGTGCGTCATGACGGCGGTCTCGCAGGCGGCGAAGCCGGCTTCCGCGGCAAGATACTTGGCCGCATTGGCCTCGGCGCCGCATTCGCGCCCCGCATCGTAGAGTGTGGCGGCCTTGAAGATCATCAGGCTCGCGGCCTCGAGATTCATCCAGCAGCGCGCAAGCGGGTGCTGGATGCCCTGGTTCTGGCCGATGGGACGGTCGAACACGACCCGCTCCTTCGCGTATTGGGTCGCGCGGCGCAGCGCGGCATAGCCGATGCCAACGGCCTCGGCCGCGATCAGGATGCGTTCCGGATTGAGGCCGTGCAGAATTTGACGGAAGCCCTGGTCCTGCACGCCGATGAGGTCTTCGGCGGGCACCTCCATGCCATCGAAAAAGATCGTGTTGCTGTCGACCGCGTGCCGGCCGAGCTTGCGGATCGGCCGGATTTCGGCGCGCGAGCGGTCGAGCTTGGTGTAGAACAGGCTGAGACCGTCGGTCTTGTGCTTGATCTCGCCGAGCGGGGTCGTTCGCGCGAGGATGAGGGCCTTGTGGGCCACCTGCGCCGTCGAGATCCAGATCTTCTGGCCGCTGATGATATAGCGATCCCCTTTCCGCTCCGCCTTGGTCTTGATCTGCGTCGTGTTGAGGCCGACGTCCGGCTCCGTGACCGCGAAACAGGCCTTCTCGTCGCCTTTGATGAGCGGCGGCAACATGCGTGCCTTCTGCTCCGGTGTGCCGAAGACGACGACCGGCTGCAGCCCGAAAATGTTCATGTGGACCGCTGAGGTGCCAGCCATGCCTGCGCCGCTTTCCGCAATCGCCCGCGTCATCACTGCCGCTTCGGTGATGCCGAGACCTGACCCACCGTACTCTTGCGGCATGGCGATCCCGAGCAGGCCGGTGGCGGCGACCGCTCGGTAGAAGTCCTCCGGGAACGTGCCCTCAAGGTCCTTCTTCAGCCAATAGTTGTCGTCGAAATTCGCGCAGACTTTCTCGACAAGATCGCGAATCTGCTGCTGATCGTCCGAAAAAGAGAAGTCCATCGCTATCCTCACTGACGGTTGCGGAACGCAGGGAGGCAAGTAAGGTGAGACATTCGCCAGCCTCGGCGTCGCCGCCCAGTCTGAGCATTCCAGTGGCAGCGCCAATTTACATGATATTGCTCAGTCGATCGTATATTACTCAGCCGATTTGCCGCACGCCCGCAATTGTTACGCGTGTTGCGGCAGGCTCGGCGTAGGTATTTCGGTACACGGAGGAATCGATGGCCGATGTTTATGCATTCGAAGGTATCGTGCCGGTCATCGATCCAGAAAGCTACGTGCATCCGACTGCGACGCTGATCGGCGATGTCATCGTCGGCGCGCGCTGTTTCGTGTGACCCGGCGCTGTGATGCGCGGCGACCTTGGGCGGATCATCCTGGAGGCCGGAAGCAGTTTCCAGGACAATTGCGTGATCCACACGTCTCCGGACATGGAAACGGTTCTGGCCGAAGGCAGTATCGTCGGGCATGGCGCCGTCCTGCACGGCTGCCGCATCGGACCCCGCGCGCTGATCGGCATGAACTCCGTGGTCATGGACGGAGCGGAGATCGGCGAAGAGGCGATTGTCGGTGCGCTTGCCTTCGTCCCCATGCGATTCAAGGTGCCTCCGCGCACGATGGCGTTCGGAACACCGGTGAGCGTGCAGCGAGCTTTGACCGAGCGCGAAGTCGCGTGGCTTGGCAGCGGCGCACGCGTCTATCAAGAGCTCACCGCACGCTACAACAAGGGTTTGGTCGCCTGTGCCCCGCTCCCCAAAGCGGAGCCGGCGCGACCGCGCGTCCAGAACATCGGCGCGACCTATTCCGAGGTCGGATCCAGCCCGGGGACCTTCGGTTAGCAGCCGCATCGCGAAAGCCGCAAGCGGCGTCTATCCCTTCACCGCGATGAGGTCGATTTCGACCTTGCACCCCGGCACCAGCAGGCCGGTGGTGCCGACTGTGGTACGCGGCGGCGGCGATGGGAAAAACTCCTTCCAAACCTGGTCGAAATAGAAGAAGTCGCCGAGGTCGGTCAGGAACACCTGCGCCTTGACCACGTTCTCCAAGTCGGTGCCGGCCGCGCGGAACGTCTTTCTCAAGTTCTCCAAAATGTAGCGAGTCTGCCGCTGGATGTCCGAGCCGTAGTAAGGGAACGCAGCGTCAACGCGCGCTTCCGGCGCGACGCCGGTGCGATAGTCCGAGGCGATCTGTCCGGCGGCGTAAACGTGATCGCCCACCACCACGCCCTGGCAATAATGCGCCAGCGGCGTCGGAGTGTCTCCGCTAGTAATGACGGTGTGCTTGACGCCCGACTTGACGGCGATGAGATCGATCTCGACCTTGCACCCCGGCACCAGCAGGCCGCTCGTGCCGACTGTGGTGCGCGGCGGCGGCGACGGGAAAAACTCCTTCCACACCTGGTCGAAATAAAAGAAGTCGCCGAGGTCGGTGAGAAACACCTGCGCCTTGACGACGTTCTCCAGGTCGGTGCCGGCCGCGCGGAACGTCTTTCTCAAGTTCTCCAAAATATAGCGAGTCTGACGCTGGATATCGGAACCGTAATAAGGAAATGCGCCGTCAACGCGCGCTTCCGGCGCGACACCCGTGCGGTAATCCGAGGCGATCTGTCCGGCGGCGTAAACGTGATCGCCCACCACCACGCCCTGGCAATAATGCGCCAGCGGCGTCGGAGTGCCTCCGCTAGTAATGAC
>Ga0075520_1000834_pt1 | contig 14179 bp, 12 predicted proteins | sample NGEPerB_FD_75100 | JGI IMG/M metagenome (GOLD analysis project Ga0075520, IMG submission 75100) | Arctic peat soil microbial communities from the Barrow Environmental Observatory site, Barrow, Alaska, USA - NGEE PermafrostAB12-B | ecosystem: Environmental > Terrestrial > Soil > Wetlands > Peat ... | reverse complement strand
GTCTTACGCAACGCGATCTTAGTCTCGCCTACACGCCGGGCGTCGCCGATCCCTGCCTGGAGATCGAGAAGAACCCGCAGGATGCATTCAAGTACACCGCCAAGGGCAATCTGGTGGCGGTGGTAACCAACGGAACGGCCGTGCTGGGACTGGGCGACATCGGGGCCCTGGCCGGCAAACCGGTCATGGAAGGCAAAGGTGTCCTGTTCAAGAGATTTGCTGACATTGACGTGTTCGACATCGAACTGGACACCCATAATCCCGACGAGATCATCAAGACCTGCCAACTGCTGGAGCCCACGTTTGGCGGCATCAACCTGGAAGACATCAAAGCGCCCGAATGCTTCTACATCGAAGAGACGCTGAAGAAGACGATGAAGATCCCCGTCTTCCACGACGACCAGCACGGCACCGCCATTATCTCCGGCGCGGCGCTGGTAAACGCGGTGGAACTGACGGGCAAGCGCATGGACCAGATCAAGGTGGTCGTCAACGGCGCCGGAGCTTCCGGCATCGCTTGCGCTGAGCACTACGTCTGCATGGGCGTGAAGCGCGAGAACATTACCATGGTTGACACCAAGGGTGTCATCTACAAGGGCCGCAAAGAAGGCATGAATCCTTACAAGGAGCGCTTCGCAAAAGAAACGCCGATGCGGACCTTGGCCGATGCGGTGAAGGGCGCTGACTGCCTGCTCGGCCTGTCCAAGAAGGGCGCATTCACTCCCGAGATGATTGCGTCGCTGGCGCCGCGGCCGGTGGTCTTTGCCATGGCGAATCCCGATCCCGAGATTACCTACGACGAAGCACGCGCCGTCCGTGATGACATCATCATGGCGACCGGACGTTCCGACTATCCCAACCAGGTCAACAACGTTCTGGGATTCCCATTTATTTTCCGTGGCGCGCTTGATGTGCACGCCACCACCATCAATGAAGAAATGAAGCTGGCCGCCACCTACGCCCTGGCGGCACTGGCGAAAGAAGATGTTCCCGACTCCGTTTGCCGCGCCTACGGTGTGGATACGCTGAAGTTTGGCGTTGACTACATCATTCCCAAGCCGTTCGATCCGCGCGTACTGGTGTGGGAAGCGGCTGCCGTGGCCAAGGCTGCCATGGACACTGGCGTGGCGCAAAATCCGGTGAACATCGCCGAATACCGCGAACAGCTTGAGAAGCGGCTGGGCAAAGCGCACGAGTTAATGCGTTCCATGATTCATAAGGCCCAGGCAAATCCCAAGCGGGTGGTTTTCCCCGAGGGCTCGCACCAGAAGATCCTGCGCGCCTGCCATGTCCTGATCGAGGAGAAGATTGCCGTTCCGATTCTTGTGGGTCGCGAAGTCGAGATCCGCCGCACGGCCGCCGAGTTGGGGCTGGAGCTCGACGGGATCACCATCGTGGACCCGGAAACCGCTCCGCGGCGGCAGGAATATGTCCACGAGTTGTATCGCTTACGGCAGCGTCGCGGCGTGACACTGAGCTCTGCCAACGAGCTGATGAACGATCACAACATCTTCGGCTCCATGATGGTCCGCATGGGAGACGCCGACGCCGTCGTTTCCGGCGTGACCCAGAATTATCCCGACACGATTCGTCCGGCGTTGCAGGTGATCGGGGTTCGCGAAGGCATCCACAAGGTCTCGGGCCTTTATCTCATCATCACCCGCAAGGGCAAGCCGTACTTCCTGGCCGATGCCACGGTCAACATTGAACCCACCGCCGAGGACCTGGCAGAGATCGCTCTCTGCGCGGCCGAAGAGGCGCGTCGGTTCGACATTGAGCCGCGCGTGGCCATGCTCTCCTTCTCCAGCTTCGGCAGCACCAAGCATCCGCTGTGCGACAAGATACGGCGGGCGACGGACCTGGTGCGCTATGCCGACCCCACACTCATCATCGACGGTGAGATACAGGGCGACATCGCCGTCAGTCCCAAGAAGATGGAAGCGGCATTTCCCTTCTCCCCGTTGCAGGGCGGCGCCAACGTGCTGATCTTCCCCAATCTGGAAGCCAGCAACATCGCTTGCAAGCTGCTGATCAGCGTCGGCGGCGCGGAAGCGGTTGGCCCCATACTCCTGGGCATGGCGAAGCCAGTGCATCTGCTGGCGCTAGGTGCGGAGGTGGAAGAAATCATCAACATGACGACGATCGCGGTGGTTGATGCTCAAGACAGCGTAGTTCCTGTCGGCCACGTGGAGGAACACGCCTTCGCAACCGTCGGTTAAAGCTGACCCACAAACTGCAGGAACCGCAAGAGGCGCGCCAGCAATGGCGCGTCTTTTCGTGGTCGCCGGTGTCCGTGTTGCATACGGTTAAGTAAGAGCTTGGTATGATGGCCGGTGGCCAAACCCACGGTGCGCGGCAAGTTCATCACCTTCGAAGGGCTTGATGGTTGCGGCAAATCCACCCAACTGGAGAAGCTGGCTGCAGTTTTGCGCGTACGCGGTATTGACGTAGTCACAACGCGCGAACCGGGAGGCACGATTATCGGTGAACGCATCCGCGCGGTGTTGCTCGACTCCCGCACCGCCGGCTTGGACCCGTATGCCGAGATGGCGCTGATGTTTGCCGCGCGCGCGCAATTGATTGCGGAGCTGATCGCACCCGCCCTGGAAGGCGGTCAGTGGGTGCTATGCGATCGCTTCACCGACTCCACCGAGGCCTACCAGGGTGGCGGAAGGCAGCTTGGCAGCGACGCCGTACTACAGTTGCATCAGGCGCTCTGCCGCGGATTGTGGCCCGATCTCACCATCCTGATGGACTCTGACGTAAGCTCCAGCGTCGGGCGCGCCCGCCGTCGCAACCTGGCCGCCTCAGAGGAAACGCCGGACGAGAACCGCTTCGAGAAAGAGAGTTACGCTTTCTTTGCACGGGTGCGCAATGCGTTTCTGGAGATCGCCAGGCGCGAGCCGCAGCGGGTGGTGCTGGTGGACGCGCGGCCGAAGCTGGAAATCGTACATCCACAAATCGTGCGCGTGGTATTCGAGCGGTTGATGGAAGCTGCGGGCAAGAAAGGGTCGCCTGCATAAACCATATGCCTTTTTCTGATTTTCATGGCAATGCCGAAGTGGTCCGCGCCCTGCGCGAGATGCTGGCGCACCAACACTTCCCGCACGCCGTAATCCTCTCGGGACCGCAGGGTTCCGGCAAGTTCACGCTGAGTCAAATGGTTGCGAAAGCGATGAACTGTCTGGAGCAACCTCTCCACGATGGGCTGCCGGATTTCTGCGGGCGTTGCAGCAACTGCGTCCGCATCGCCGAGGCCGACGCGCTGGAAGAGCGCTTTGCCGAGGCGGTGGAAGTGCGCGAGAACCTGCGGGAGGCCGACAAGCGCGACACTCGCCTGTTCGTGCAGACCCATCCTGACGTGTTGATCATCCCGCCCGACCCGCCGCAGATGCTGGTGAAGGTGGACCAGATTCGCCACGTCATTCACGAGATCTACTACAAGCCGGTGGAGGGCCGCGAGCGAGTTTACATCTTCAGCGACGCCGAGTTCATGAAGGAAGCGGCCAACTCCCTGCTGAAAATTCTGGAAGAGCCGCCGGAATTCGCCACCCTGTTTCTGCTGACCGACAATCCCGCGGCGCTGCTGCCCACAATTCGGTCGCGCTGCATGCATCTGTGGCTGGCGCCGGTTGCCGCCGCCGAGGTCGAACAGTATCTAGCCGAGGTGCGTCCGGAATGGAAGGCCCGCGAACGGGCGCTGGTGGCGCGGGTTTGCGGCGGAGGCCTGGGCCGCGCGCGCAGCTTCGATCTAGCCGCGTATATGGCCACGCGTCAGGACGCGCTGGCGCTGCTGGGCCCTGCGATGGGGAGCGCGGACCACAGCGCCCTGTTCCGCGTGACTGATGCTTATCGCGCCGGCGCCGACGGCAAGGCCAAGACCGAGCTGCTGATTCGGACGCTATATTCCCTGCTGGAGGATTTGCTGTTCCTGAAGTCGGGGACCCCGGAGTTAGTGCGCAACCAGGACCTGCAGGCGGAACTGGAGAAGATGTCGTCGCAGGTTGAGTTTGCCTGGATTGTGACTGCGACGCAGCGACTGGGAGAACTCGAGAGCGGCATGCGCAGGAATTTGCTACGCTCGCTGGCGCTCGATACGTTTGCGACATCGTTGGAGCGCTAAGCTGCGCCATGCGGTCATCACACCAAAGTAGTATCCGCAGAATGGATTGTTTTGCGCAATCGGCTGTGGTAGGGTATCTGCAAGTTCACACCTTTAACAGCCTGGGACAGTTCAAGCCAAAGTGTCCGTGACCCCTGCATTGAGTTCACGCTTGAGTTGGCGGCATCCGTAAGGCTGGTGTGCAAAACCACCATAGGAGCAAACACCATGAAAGATTCCATGGACTCCACCGCCGTGGGCCGAGCTCTCGACTCCGAAGTGTTTGCCAACCGCAAGCTGATTCGTCCCGCACTCAACCGCAACGACCATCCGCGTCAGGAGGCCCCTGAGCGCCGGCCGCGTAGCGAGCGCCCGAGCTCCATGAACGGCGGCAAGAAGACCCCGCCGCCGGAGCAGACCCATGCCGAGAATTTCTACTATCAGAAGCAGATGCAAACCAAGACGCCGATGGTCCTGGTACTGCACGACGGCGAAGAGGTCCACGGCGTCATCGAGTGGTACGACAAGTACTGCCTGAAAGTGAACCGCCCCGGCGCAACCAACCTGCTGATCTACAAACCCAGCATCAAGTACATGTACAAGGAAAGCGAAGCGGGAAGCAATGGGCACGGGCTAGGGGCCAAGGGTCAGCACTAAGCATTTAGCACTTAGCACTTAGTCGTTGCTCGCCCGGGGACGACGCAGAATTCTGTCTTGAAATTTGCCCCGCCCTATCCAGAACCGAACGGGGCACCCCAGAAGAACTCTGGCGCGCAAGTTGAAAGCTTGGCTGGGTTACTTGGCCGTGTGAAGATTAGAAAGCTATCCCACCCAAGCAAAGGAAACTTGGGTGAGAACCTTCAGAGTGCCAGGCTGGGCCATCCTGCCCAGCCTGTCCAGGGCATGACGACGTCGCGTGGTATTACGGGCCGGTCGAAATGGTCACGCTGCGGACGCCGCATCCTTTCCGGTCAACGGCGGTCTCAATCACATGGTTGAAGGCGGCGTAAATGAAATACGGACCATTGGGGTCGGCTGCATCGGGGAGTGTGTACAACAGCTTCGTTACCGGAGTCGCCAGGACGGTTCGCGGTTCTCCGAAGGTGAGGGTCTGGTCGGTGATGGTGAATTTCAGGCTGCCGTTGGTGAGCGCCAACTGTTGATTCAACATGTTGTCCACCTGCCCATAGACCTGCGTGTTATCGTCGTAGACACCAAGCGTCTGGTCCACGACCTGAACTTCCGCGGCCTTTTCGGCGGTTCCATCGTTGCCTCCATAGCCATTGTCAGCGGGTGAATCGCCGATATCAACCGTCCATCCATACGGTGTACCTTGATATTCGGCAGTGATGTACGCGGTCCGGGCCGGGTCGGTTGCTGGATTTGGCGGCTTGAGATTGATGTCGAAGTGGGCCTCGTACCAAAGTCCAGGACAACCCGGATCGTTGGTATGGGGAATCATGGTGCCTAGAGTGACTCCCTTGACGGGCGAGCTCCCTAACAAGGTGCACGAGCCCACCCGCAGATCACAGTACATGCTTTGAGGGTCCTGACTCAGTGCGGGAATCGCGAAGAGTACGGTTGCAAAAACCAGGGATACCAGCAGGTTGCGTTTCATAGTGACCTCCTTGTGGTCATGGGTTGTGGCGTCAGTCGAAGACGAGCGGCGCCGGGTTGTCGTCGTGGAGCCTTGCCTCGCTTCGGGAGGCGGGATGGTTGTCCCACCTCCGGAAGCGTTCCCCTTTGAGAGCAGCTAGCTTCTGCATTTCCCGCTCTCGTGAGCGCACAATAGGTCAGCGCGCTGACGGGTTCAATGCACCAGCGGTGATTTGTGGGTGATCTATCGGTGATCTGTGGGTGCTCTGGGCAACTTGCTAATTCACAATGGTTTAGATATGGCATGAAACGGAATTAGCCAGCTGGTGAAGAATTTGAAGGCAGGGGATCGTGGATAGTGGTTAGTCGTTAACGGGCCAGCAAGATTCAACTGACGGCTGATGGCAGAGAGCTGACGGCTGATAGCTGTCTTTGTGGTGAAAACAGGCCCTCCGCATTTATGATGATTCCATGAATCTTGGCATGCCAGAGATGATCTTCATTTTTCTGCTGGCACTGGTGGTGGTCGGGCCCAAGCGCTTGCCCGAGTTGGCCCGCCAGTTGGGAAAATGGGTTGCCGAGTTCAAACGCGCCAGCAATGAGTTCAAGAACCAACTCGAAACCGAGATGATGAACATTGAACTGGATGAGCGCGCCCGGAAGCAAACCGAAGCGGCGAAGGCGTTACCGCCCGAGAAGTCGTGGGAACCGACCATCCTGCCTCCGGTTGGGATTGTTAGCCGCAGCACCGCCGATGCGATCTCTGAACCCGAAGCTGACAGCCCACCCTCGGACCGTCCGGCAACACCCTCGATGAACGAGCCTCCCACACCCGTCAGGTCCACTCCCGATGCCTAGCCCCGTTGTGGAGACAGCGCAGAAGCGCGCTTCTGAGGAAATGACCGGCATGAGCTTCCTCGAGCACCTGGAGGAGCTGCGCCGTCGCATCATCTACAGTTTTCTTTATATCGCGGGTGGATTCGGGGTCTGCTGGTGGTTCCATGAGCAGATCTTCGCCATCATGCAGAAGCCCATCGTGACCGCCTTGGCCAATCACAAGATGGACACGCAACTGGTTTACCTGAACCCCACCGATCCCTTCAACATGTACTTGAAGATCTCATTCCTGGCGGGAATCTTCGTGGCCTCGCCGTTCGTGCTCTATCAGGTGTGGGCGTTCATCGCGCCGGGCCTTTACCGCAACGAACGCCGCTACGTATTGCCCTTCATGTTCAGCACGGTGGGACTGTTTCTGGCGGGCGGCTTCTTCGGCTACAAGATGGTCTATCCGGCGGCCCTGGATTTCCTGATTGGCTGGAGCATCCAGTTCAAGCCGATGATCACCGTTGGCGAATACACCGACCTGTTCCTGACCATCATTGCCGGACTCGGTCTGGTGTTCGAGATGCCCATCCTGGTGTTCTTTCTCTCGCTGATGGGCATCCTGACGGCGGGCTGGATGTGGCGCAACTTCCGCTATTCCATCCTGGTGATCTTCATCATCGCCGCGATTATTACGCCGACCACCGACATCATGAACATGTGCATCTTCGCCGCGCCCATGATCGTGCTGTACCTGTTCAGCATCGCCATTGCCTGGTTTGTGCATCCGACGCAGCGCAAGAAGCGGGCAGCGAAGGCGGCGGGCGGCTAATTGCTAATTGCTAGTTGCTTCTTCTTCAGTCTAGATCGAAGTCACGAATGGGCTTGCCGGTGTCGGGCGTTTCCTTGGCGCGCTTGAGCGCTTCCTGAAACTTTTTCTCCAGCAGGTCGCCAGAATGTTTCTGCGCTTCCACAGACTGGCGAAAGATGGACTCCTTACGCGTGTCCTGGTCTTTCATGGCACGGGCCGCCGACTCCAGGTCCTCGAAGGTCTTAGGGACAGCCTTGGGGGTATGCGCAATCACGGCTTTGGTGTCGCTGTCGATCTTCAGCAATGCACCGCAACAGGGGCATGGAACTTCGAATTGGAGCGGCTTGGCCATGCACGAATAGTACCGCAGGCGCTGCAAACAAACCACAACCGGCGAAAGCGCCTGTTCCCACAAAATGTCGGAATTTAGTCCCTCGAAATTGACCTCAAGATGTGACCGATTGTGTCGCAGGGAATCTAATGGTCTGATAGCGAGTTTCCCGGTGGCGGGGCACCCATTCATCGTCTCTTCGTTTCTGAGAATTTCTTGATAGAAAGGAACTTATTTCATGGCACATGCAGTTGATGTTCTCACTCCTGAGAGGCCGGTACAGCGCCAGGGACGCACAAAAACGACCGGCTACGCAGCCCATTCCTCAACTTCATCCCTCCAGCCATTTTCCTTCGGGCGCCGCGAACCCGGGCCGCAAGACGTACAGATCGACATCCTCTACTGCGGCGTTTGCCATTCCGACTTGCACACCGTCCGTAACGAATGGGACGAACACCACGTACCCTGTCGTACCCGGTCACGAGATCATCGGCCGCGTGGTCAAAGCCGGCGCCAGTGTGCGCAAATTCAAGGAAGGCGATCTCGCCGCGGTTGGCTGCATGGTTGATTCCGACCGCACCTGCGCAAGTTGTCAGGCTGGGCTGGAGCAGTACTGTGAGTCCGGACCGACCTTCACCTACAACAGCGAAGACAAGCATCTCGGCGGCATGACTTACGGCGGCTACTCCAAGACCATCGTGGTGGACGAAGCGTTTGTGCTGCGTCCTCCCGCGAACCTTGATCCGGCGGGAACCGCACCGCTGCTTTGCGCCGGCATTACCACCTACTCGCCCCTGCGGCACTGGAAAGTGCAGAAGGGCCAGAAGGTCGGCATTGTTGGATTGGGCGGACTGGGCCACATGGGAGTGAAACTCGCCAATGCCTTGGGCGCGCATGTCGCGCTGTTCACCACCTCCGCTCACAAAACCGCGGACGGCAAGCGCCTGGGTGCGCATGAAGTGGTGGTGTCCAAAGATCTGGCGCAGATGGAGAAGCACGTCAACAGTTTCGACTTTATCCTAGACACGGTTTCCGCCCAGCACGACATCAACGCCTATCTCAACCTGCTGAAGCGCGATGGAACGCTGGTGCTGGTGGGAGCGCCGGAAAAGCCGCTGGCACTGTCCGCATTCAGTATTATTCCTGCGCGCCGTCAGCTTTCCGGCTCGATGATCGGAGGCATTCCAGAGACACAGGAGATGCTGGATTTCTGCGGCCAGCACAGTATCACGTCCGACATTGAAATCATTCCGATCCAGAAGATCAACGAAGCCTACGAGCGCATGTTGCGCAGCGATGTGAAGTACCGCTTCGTGATCGATATGGCGTCGCTGAAGTAAACCGCGTCGCCATAGCAAAAACCCCACCCAAGCAAAAGCACCTTGGGTGGGGCCACCCGGCCCTGGGCTAAAATAAATTCCGCCCCTCCTCCACCCCATGTCACGCGATTTGGGCGGTAGAGCTGATGCCGAGCACGATCGTCCAGAACCTCGTTAAATGCAAGTGCATCACCGATTTCGCGATAACCCCCCGAGATCAGCCCGATACGAACGTACCAGATTAAGTGAAACAGGTTGTGCTGCCTTGAGTCAGGGTAAACTGTGACTATGAACGCTATCGACTTCGAATGTCCAGCTTGTGGCGCCAAACCGGGAGAAAGGTGCCGCACGCTTACCGGCAAAATGACGCCGGTATCCCATTCCAAGCGGAAACGGGCCGCTCTTGACCAACCGCTCCCAGCCGAGGACTTCAGCCGAGCCCCTGCAACGGCCTTGGGGGAAGCGCAAAAGTCCTCAGACGACAAGAAACCGTAGGTCCTTTTCGGGTTTCTTTTGCCAGCAAAAGCAACTTATTTATAAGCCGTGTTACTTCGGAAATTGGCTCGCCGTTTCTGTTTCGCACCGTCACGAGCCACGGCATCTCTCCTGGAAGAGCGTGGGTTGCACTGGACGAATCCCTCCCTCTCCACCAGCAATTTATGAGCTGCTACGCGTTACCGAAATCGGGACACAAGTCCGTGGCGTGCCGGCAGGGCATTTCGACTATTCGCGCGCGATGGCATCCTTCAGCCAGGCAACTATCCGGCTAGTTGCGTTTCCCCGGCAGTTGGGTGCCGGAGATGGAAGCGTCAAGCAACTCCATGTAATGCATCACGGGCAACGGATGTCCCGCTTCATTCAGCATGGCCCTGAGCTGCAACTGGCATCCAGGATTGCCGGTGGCCACCGCCTGAGCGGGCGTCGCGATAATCCTCTCCGCCTTGCGCTGGCCCAGTTGGTGGGCCGTCTCCTGCTGCACCAGACCGTAGAGACCTGCCGAGCCGCAACAGAGCGCGGCCTCGGAAAGCTCCAATAATTCCAGTCCGGGGATGGTCCGCAGCATGGCGCGCGGCTGTTCGCGCAGACCCTGGGCGTGTTGCAGGTGACAGGGATCGTGGAAAGCGACCCGCAACGCCAGGGGGTGCCGCGGCGCGCGTGGTTGTAACTCCGCCAGCACCTCGGACACGTCTTTACATTTGGCGGAAAACGCAATGGCGCGGTCGCGATACTGGGGATCGTCGCGCAGCAAATATCCGTAGTCCTTTAGCGTGTGTCCGCAACCAGCGGCGTTGACCACGATGGTATCGACGGGCAACGGCTCGAACAGGTCGATCAACCTGCGCGCGTTGTCGAGAGCTTGTTGTTCCTGACCCAAATCCATCATCAGGGCGCCGCAACAGCCTTGCTCCGGTGGCGCCAGTACTTCACAACCCTCGGCTGCCAAGACGCGCGCGGTGGCGGCGTTTACCTGTCCCATGAAGACACTCTGCACGCAGCCGGTCAGCAAGGCGACGGTGCGACGCTTCTCTCCCTGCGCAGCGATCCGGGGCGGCAGGACCGCCGAGGTGTCTCGGTGCGACAAATCAGGCAGCATCTGCTCCATGGCGCGCAAGCTGCGAGGCAGCAATGCGGTCAGTCCCATGGCCCGCGCGAGGCGCTGCAATCCCAACCGCTGATAAGCGCGCAGTGGCGCCATCAGCTTACGCATGCGCGCCGGGCGGCTGAATACCGCGGCGACCATCCTCCGCAGCGCCCGTTCGTGTAGCGGCCGGCGATACTGTCGCTCCACCTGTCCGCGCATGGCTTCAATCAGCTTGCCGTACTTGACGCCGGACGGACACGAGCTGACACACGCCAGACATCCCAGGCAATGGTCGAAGTGGGAGACGTACAGGTCAGTCAAGTCCACCTCGCCCTCGATGGCCATGTTGATAAGCTGAATGCGGCCGCGCGGAGAGTCCTGTTCCTTCCCCCACAGAGTGTAGGTGGGGCAGGTTTGCAAGCAAAAGCCGCAATGGACGCAGGCGTTCAGAAGCTCCGCGGCTGGGGGATGATAGTCATCGAAAATCTTTCTGGTGCCGGTGGCCGGCGTCGCGAGCTGCTCAATCATATGCCCCCCACGAAACGGCCCGGATTCAGAGTTTGCCCCGGGTCGAATTTCTGCTTGATTCGGTGCATCAGCGGCAGCGCATCTTTCACAGTGCCCCACCCATCCAGTTCGTCCTTCATCGCGACAGGGCACTGCGACACAGTTATTGTCCCTTCCAGGCGATCCACCGCACTGCGCAGATCATGCAACGCAGTTATCAGCGGCTTCAGGCCCGCGGCATCCAAACGCACTTCGGCCAGTCCGGTGCCTTGTGCTACCAGCGTGGCCGCAACCTCGGCCGGCCCCGCCTGTGGGAAAAGAGCATCGCAAAGCGATGCAATCTGCGAAGGCAGCACACAGCATTTGCAGATCACCGAGCTGCCGGGATTGACGAACAGCTTCTGCCGCTCTGTCCAGACATCGCTCGTACACTCGACAAACTTATGAGCGCCCGCGATCCGGCCCAGCTTGGCATATTGGTCCAGCAGCGATTCGGGGATCCCCTCGAACCGTACGTGGACAAAAATCTGGTCCGCACGGCGCGCGTGAATCTGCAGCCCGGTGTAAACCAGGTGTGAATCCAGAATGGCGAGCACCAGCTTGGACGCCTCCGACGCTGTGGGCAGAGTCGCGACGTAGCTTGCGGTGGCCACCGGAATGGGGTGCAGGCGAAACACGGCGCGGGTGATCACGCCCAAGGTTCCCAGCGAGCCGATAGCAAGTTTGGTGAGGTCATAGCCGGCAACGTTCTTGACGACCTTGCCGCCGGCTTTAATCACGCTGCCGTCGGGCAGCGCCATTTCCAGACCGAGGACCAGGTCGCGAATGGCGCCATAGCGGATGCGCAAGGTCCCGCTCTCCGCCGTTGCCAGCACGCCGCCAACTGTGGCCCGCTCGGGTTGCATGGGATCGGCGCCCAACTGCTGACCATGCTCGCGGAGCACACCCTGCAACTTGTCGATGGTGCAGCCCGCTTCCACCGTAACTGTCATGTCGCCCCAAGCATGTTCGATCACCCGGTTGAGCCGCTCCAGCGAGAGGATAAAATCCGCCTGGTGCGGGCGATTGCCCAACCCCAACTGCGTGCCTCCACCGCGGGGAATAATGGTGAGGCCGGCGGAATTGCAGTAGCACAGCACCTGCGCGACTTCCTGCGCCGTGCCGGGAGCAATCACGCCCGTGGGTTGCACCGCTTCCACGGCATCCTCGGGCGTCGCCGGACGCAGGTGTTCCGGGCCAACCACCGCACTTAGTTCGATCCACGCTTCGTTGTTCTGCACTAGAGCTTGGCTCATAATTTGGCTCCGTGGCCTTCCTCATCGGCTGCACACTCTGCGCAGCTCTTGACTCTGGATCGGCAGCTCCCCAGCTAGTACCGTTGCGCCAGTCCCGCTATCTCGATCGGATGTGGTTCGTAAGCGACCGGCCTTTGCACCTTCGCGTCGGTACCGGGAAACATTTTGGTCGGATTGCAAAGGTCGAACGGATCGAAGGCCGAACGCAGGCGCTGCATCGCGTCCAGGTCGGCGGCGGAAAACATGACCGGCATGAACTGCTTCTTTTCTTCGCCGATCCCATGTTCCCCGGTAATGGAGCCGCCGGCTTCCACGCACAGCCGCAAAATATCTTCAGCCAGCTCCATCGCCCGTTCCTCCTGGCCGGCAATGCGGCGGTCATACAGCACCAGGGGATGAAGGTTGCCATCTCCGGCATGAAAGACGTTCGCGACGCGCAGCTTTTTCTCAGCGCTGAGGCGGTCAATCTCTCCCAGGACTCGGGGCAACGCCGTACGCGGGATAACGCCGTCCTGCACCAGATAATTCGGCGAGATTCGCCCCACCGCTGCGAACGCCGCTTTGCGTCCCTTCCACACCGCCATGCGTTCCGCTTCGGTCTTCGCCAGGCGCAGCTCCCAAGCCCCGCACGATTGGCACATCGGACCGACTTTCTCCATCAGCAGCTCGACCTCGCGGGTGGAGCCGTCCAGTTCCACCAGCAGCAGTGCCTGGCAGTTGGGATAATTGGGATGGACGGCCGCTTCGGCGGCCTCAAGGGCCAGCCGGTCCATAATTTCCAGGGCCGCGGGAAACATGCCCGAAGCGATGATGGCGCTAACGGCAGCACCCGCCTCGCTGCTCGAATTGAAGGCGGCCATCAACGTTTGCGTGGTTTCAGGTTTCTTGATGACTCGCAGCGTGATCTTGGTGATGATCCCGAACGTCCCCTCCGAACCGACGAAAGCGCCCACCAGGTCGTAGCCTGGCTGGTCCAGACTGGCACCGCCCAGGCGAAGCAGGGAGCCGTCGGAGAGCACCACCTCGAGTCCGAGGATGTAGGTCGTGGTTACTCCGTACTTGAAACAGTGCGCACCGCCGGAGTTCTCTGCCACATTGCCGGCCACGGTGCACACCACCTGCGAGGATGGGTCGGGGGCATAAAAGTAGCCGTGAGGGGAAACCGCTGCGGTTATGGCGGAATTGGTGACGCCCGGCTCGACCACCACGCGCGCGTTGGGTATATCCACCTCGAGAATGCGATTCATCCGGGAGACGCCGATCACGACGCCACCCTTTACCGGCAATGCTCCCCCGCTGAGTCCGGTGCCCGAGCCGCGCGCGACCATCGGGATTCGCTCCCGGTGGCACACCTTCACGATGGCTTGCACTTCCTGCGATGTTGCCGGCAGCAGGACCAGATCGGGGACTACCCGGAACAGGGTCAAACCGTCGCATTCGTAAGTCCGAAGCTGCTCGGGCCCGCTGACCAGGCCGGCATCTCCGACAATCGAACGAAATTCATTTACCAGCCGAGCGTTCATTCAACACCTCGATGATGGCGCTACGCGGGCCTAAAGAAGCAAGGATTGACGCACCCAGTGAGTACTCCTCCCGGAGAAGGGTGACCGTCACCCGGGAGAGGTGATCGTGCAATTCGTAGCATGGCCGAGATTGAGAAGCGGTGATGTCTGCCACAGGTCAGCGTGACGGCTGGCCAGGGTGCGGGGATGGGGGCGGTTGCTGTGCCAGCCTTCTTGTTGTGGCGGGCGGCCACATGGCGGTTTTTGCAGCTACAGGGGTCCTTCGACTCCTCGCTGCGCTCATCGCTCAGG
>Ga0075520_1000829_pt1 | contig 14210 bp, 10 predicted proteins | sample NGEPerB_FD_75100 | JGI IMG/M metagenome (GOLD analysis project Ga0075520, IMG submission 75100) | Arctic peat soil microbial communities from the Barrow Environmental Observatory site, Barrow, Alaska, USA - NGEE PermafrostAB12-B | ecosystem: Environmental > Terrestrial > Soil > Wetlands > Peat ... | reverse complement strand
TAGCCGAACTGGGTGGCGCGGTTCAGCAGCGACTTCCTCGGCGGCTTGGCTTCGGTTTCGCGCGTGAGCGTGGCGCTGGCCGCGGAGGAACGCAGCGCGTTCGGATCATAGGACGGCGAGGAGGCCATCACGGTGACCGCGCCGGTGCGCGGATCGAGCGCGACCACCGCCCCTTCGTGGCCGGCCAGGGCGGCGTTGGCGACCCGCTGGGCCCGCGGGTCCAGCGTGGTGATGACCTTGTCGCCGCGCGGCCTCTTGCCCTGGAGCTGGTCGAGGATCGACTGCAGCTTCGTAGCGCTCTGCCCGGTGAGCGAGGAGTCGCGGAAGCGCTCCAGGCCCGTGCTGCCCAGGTCGGGAGCGGTGTATGAGTAGCCGATCGCGTGGGCGAACTCTTCGCCCATCGGATAGGTCCGCTGATAGGTGCCTTCGGCGCCGGCGACGCTGCGGGCCAGGACCGTGCCGTCGGCCGCCAGGATCGAGCCGCGGTCCACGCGCTGCTGCTCCAACACGGTGCGCGCGTTGAGCTTGCTTTCGCGCAGCGAGGACGCTTCGAAGACGGTCCAGCGCGAGGTGAACGCGACCAGTAGCGCGAACAGCAGGACGACGAGCCCGTAGAGGCGGATGATCGGCTTGTTCACAGCGCGCGCCTCATTCCAGCTGGCCCAGTTCGAGGCTGCGGATCAGCGACGCGGCGTCGGCTTCCGAGCGCAGCGAATGGTCCAGCAGCGTGTGCCGGCGTTCGGGCAGCAGGGTGGAGGCGCTCACGCCGGAGACGTAGTCGCTGCTGTAGAGCGCCAGGTTTCCCGGCAGGCGGTAGGGAACCCCCCTGAACATGGTCACCAGGCCGCGGCTGTTGGTCCCCACGAAGTAGACGGACTGCAGAGCCAGGTCGGCGGCGGCGGCGAGCAGCCCGGCCACGAGGAGGGCCACGAGGAGGGCACCCGCGCGGCGCATGCGCTTGCGCATGCGCGCGCCCGATGCGCCCGGCGGGGAGTCCGCGCCGCGGCGCGGAGAGCGGGGCGTGCGCACCGGCGGCAGGGGCGGCGAGGCGGCGGGGACGCCGGTCATGGTCACGTGCTCGTGCTGCGGCGGCGGCTCGCCCGCCAGCACCTCCTCCAGGCGCATCAGCAGGACGGTGATGTTGTCGCGCCCGCCCGCGTCGTTGGCGGCGGCGATCAACGCCTCGCCGGCGTCGTGCAGCCGCGGATGGGTGAGCAGCACCGCGGCGATCTGCTGCTCGGAGAGCATCGTGGTGAGGCCGTCGCTGCACAGCAGGTACACGTCGTCGGGGCGCGCGCGGAACGAGCGCGTGTCCACCTCCACGGCGCCCTCCGGTCCCAGCGCGCGGGTGATGACCGAGCGCTGTGGATGCTCCACGGCTTCCTCGGGCGTGAGGCGGCCCTGGCGCAGCAGCTCGTCCACGAGCGAGTGGTCGTCTGTCAGGCGCAGCAGCTCGCCGTCGCGCAGGCAGTACGCACGACTGTCGCCCACGTGGGCGATCGTCACCTCCTCCTCACCGACGTAGACGGCGGTGAGCGTCGTGCCCATGCCGGCGTGCTCGGCGGTGGAGTGGGACAGCTCGTGGATGCGCGCGTTGGCCGCCTGGGCGAGCTCGGCCAGCGCCTGCTCGGGCGGGCGGGCGTCGTCCACGCCGGGCTGGAAGGACTCGACGGCGATCCGCGAGGCGACCTCGCCGGCCTGCGCGCCGCCCATGCCGTCGGCCACCACGAACAGCGGCGCGCGCGCGAGCAGCGAATCCTCGTTGGCGCGGCGCTGGCGACCGGTGTCGCTGCCGGCGTATTGCTCGGCCACACGCAGCACGTCAGTCCACCTCGAACGCGAATTCGCTGTCGCCGATGCGCACCCGATCGCCGGGATGGAGGGGTCGCGGGGTCTGCAGGAGCTCCTCGTTCAGATAGGTGCCGTTGGTGGAGCCGAGGTCTTCGATCACCACGACGTTGCCCTGCTCGTAGATCAGCGCGTGCCGCGCCGAGGCGAAGGGATCATCGAGTCGAATCTCCGCGCGATCGCCGCGGCCGAGCACGATCTCCCCGTCCAGGTCGTAGATCATGCCCGGATCGTGGCCGGGCGCGCGCTCCACCACCAGGCGGGGGGAGCTGTGCGCGATGTCGGTGCTGCCGAGACTGGAGGCGGAGTGCAGGCCGGTGGCATCGGGCGGGATCGCCCTCGGGTCCTGGCCTGCCTGTGCGCTCAGCGGCGCGCCGCCCAGATCGCGGCGCGCGCTGCGCACGACCCACAGCAGGAACAGGTAGAGAACGGCCAGAAAGCCGAACTTGAGCGCCACCGATACGGGTTCGAGCGTGTTCATCCAAGCTCGAACAGGATCTCCGTCGAGCCCAGCTCGACGCGATCTCCCGGATGCAGCGGCTGCGCGCCGCGGATCGCCTGGCCGTTGAGGAGCACCCCGTTGGTCGAACCGAGATCCTCGACGGTCCAGCCATCGGCGCCCGGGCGCAGCTCCGCATGGTGGCGCGAGATCCCGGCGTCTTCGATGACGATCTCGCAGTCTCGGCTGCGCCCGACGACGCCCCCGCCGGGTGGAACCAGCAGGCGCCGGGAGCCGACCGCCAGCAGCGCGCGCGGCGCGCGGCGGCGGGCGTGCGCCTCCTCGACTGGTCCTCGGACACGGGCCGAGGTGCTGTAGATCATCGTCTGGCCGTGCTCTTCCTGGTGGACGGGGGCCTCGGGGTGCTCGCGGTGCTCCTCACTGTGACCGTCGGGGCGGACCAACCGCGCCTGAATCCCGAACTCGCCGAGCGTCAGGCGCTCGTCGGTGTGGAAGTCGATCTGCAGCTGGGAGGCGAGGATCAGGTCCTCGCGGCGCGCGTGCTCGAGCAGGTAGGCGCACAGCTCGTCGATGACCTCGTGCTCCACGCCCTCGTAGCGCTCGCGGTCCTCGGGCGAGAGCCACACCGAGTACTCGTTGGGCACGTATACGCGCGAGACCGACGCCGTGCGGTGCGCGTCCATCTCGCGAGCGAGCTTGCGTGCGAGCTCCATCGGACGCACCTCGGAGCGGAACACCCGTCCAAAGGTGCCCTCGACAAGGTTTGCGATCGTGGTCTCGACGCTCTTGAGCAGGTTCATCGTCGGGGGGGCTGGGCCGGTCGAGCTGGGATCGCCCGGCGGCCGTGAGCCATGCTACGCACCCTACGTCAGACGGGGCCGCGCAGAGCGCGGGCGGCAACGGCGAGCATCGCGCCCAGGATCGCGCCGAGAACGGCGCCGCGCGGGCTCGGGTGCGCCGCCTGGGCGGAGAGGCCGGCGTCGAGCGCGGGCGCGGCCGCCAGCAGCGTGGCCGACCAGACGGTGGCGGCGAGGACGTCGAGGACCGCGCTGCCGCCTCGCACCAGCCAGGGAAGCACGACCGCGCCGCCCGCCCACAGCAGCGCGCCGAACAGCACGCCGAGGCTGAGCAGCGGGGCGATCACGTGCGTGGCGCTCGAGGAGATCGAGCCCTCCCATGCGGCGCGGGCCGGGGTCCCGGCTGGGGCGCCCAGCCACAGGCGACTGCCGGCGAGCGGCTCGGCGAGCATCAGCCACCAGTAGCCGAGCGCGCCGCGCACGGCTCGCTCGCGCCAGCGAGCCGCCTGCCCGGCCAGCGCGGGGAAGGCGGCGGCGAGGCCGGCGAGGCCGAGCACCGGTGCCAGCAGGCACGCCAGCCACCCGGCCCCCACGCGGGCGGAGTGGCGCTCGGCGGGCAGGATCAGCATCGGCGCGAGCGCGGCCAGCACGAGCAGCGCCACGCCCGGGTGCCCCGCCCACGCCTGCCAGCCGACGAGCAGCAGCGCGCAGGCGATCCACACGGCGCGCGGCAGGGCGATCCGGCGCAGGCGGGCGGGCGGCTCCTGCGCCCGCTCGCCTGCGAGCGCCGGGAAGCGCTCGGCGGGCTGCGCCGACGCGAGCTCCCCGCGCGCCGGCTCGAGGCGCGACTCCCGGCGCGGCTCGGCGGGGAATGGCTCCCAGGTGGGGACATCAGGGTGCCGGCGGACGGACGGACGCCGCCACCGCCCCCTCTCAAGACCGCCGTCGAGGGCCTGCTCGAGCACCACGCGCAGCTGCTCCAGCGAGCCCCGCTCGCTTGGTGAGGGCGCCAGGGCGAGGTCCAGTGCGTCGGTCAGGGCGCGGGGTAGGTCTGCGCGGCGGCGTGCGAGCGGCTCCAGCGGGCGCCCGATCCGCCGCGCGGTGGCCGCTGGAGTGGCGCCCCGCACCGGGTTGACCCCGCTCAGCGCCTCGTACAGGACGAGCGCCAGCGCATACAGGTCCGCCTCCTCCCCGACCTCGGCGCCCTCGGACTGCTCGGGCGCCATGTAGGCGAGCGTGCCGAGCACGTCGCCGGTGCGGGTGAGGGCATCCTCGCCGACCAGGCTGGCGCCGCCGAAGTCGGTGAGCTTGGCCGCCTCGCCCCCCTTGCGCGCGCGTTGCGGGACGAGCACGTTCTGAGGCTTGATGTCGCGATGGATCACGCCGCGCGCGTGGGCGTGCGCCAGAGCGCCGGCGAGCGCGAGCCCGATCTCCAGCACCTCCTCGTCCTGTAGCTCGCCAGCGGCGATCAGGCGCGCGAGGGTCTCGCCCTCGACCAGCTCGGAGATCAGGTAGAAGGCGTCCTCGACCACGCAGGCCTCGTACAGGGCGACGATCGCGGGGTGCGACAGGCGCGCGGAGGCCAACGCCTCGCGGGTGGCCCGCTCGCGGTCGCCGTCGGGCCCCAGCCAGATCCGCTTGACGGCGACCTCGCGGTGCAGCGTCTCGTCGTGCGCCCGCCACACCACGCCAAAGCCCCCCGCGCCGAGACGCTCGAGCAGGCGGTAGCGGTCCAGCACGAGATCCTCGGCGCCCCGCTGCTCCCCGCGCGCGGGCGCGGAGGCGCCACGGAAGATGCGCCGAGGAGCAACCTCCTCTGCTGTGGCATCGCTGCGGCTGGACGCTTGGACGAGGGTGCGCTGGGACTCCACCGGATCCCGCGTTCGCCGCCCTCGGGCGCTCTCCCTGCACGCGAGAGCAGGAAACGACGGGCTGACCGAGAAGTTGCAGGATCGTCAGGGTGCTGCGCTGCAGTCATACTGGGCCCCTTCCCGAAGTCCCTGCAAAGGAGCGGTTGGCTTTTGTCGTTCTTTGACGATGGCGAGGAGGAGACAGCCGCTCGGCCGTCATCCCGAGCACCTCAACGGCCCCGGCCGCGCCGGCCGCAGCACGCGGGCGGCGCCCCCGGGCTCGACCAGCACACCCTGATGGTGCGCCGGCGCATCGCCGCGGGCGTTGGCGTGGTGCTGCTGATCGTGATCGTGCTGCTCATAAACGGCTGCCTAAAGAGCCAGAAGCAGCAGTCGTTGAAGGACTACAACCGAAACGTCACCCAGCTGGCGGGCGAATCGGAATCGCGCGTGTCCAAGCCCCTCTTCACGGCGCTCACGGGCGCCGGCGCCAAGTCGGCACTCGACGTGGAGGTGCAGATCGACCAGCTGCGCGTCGCCGCACAGAGCATCGCAACCCGCGCCAAGAGCCTGAGCGTGCCGACCGAAATGACGGGCGCCCAGCGGGCGCTGCTGATGGCGGTGAACCTGCGGGTGGAAGGCATGGCCAAGGTGGCCGCGCTCGTACCCACGGCGCTCGGCGGGAAGAACAAGCAGGCCCGCACGCAGATCGCGGGCGACATGGAGATCTTCCTGGCCTCCGACGTCATCTACTCCCAGCGCGTCGCCCCGCTGATCGGCCAGGCGCTCACGGCGAACGGCATCCAGGGCCCGAGCACCGCGTCTAGCCGCTTCCTGCCGAACGTCGGCTGGCTCGATCCCGCCACCACCCTCTCGCGCATCACCGGACAGGCCGCCAGCTCCTCCCAGGGCTCGGAAGCGGTGACGGGCAACCACGGCAGCGCCCTGAAGGCGGTGAGCGTGGGCACGAACGCGCTCGCACCGGAACCCACTCTCAACCACATCAGCGGCGGCAGCAACCCGACCTTCACCGTCCAGGTCGAAAACTCCGGTGAAGCGACCGAGACGAACGTCAAGGTTGACATCACGGTGACCGCGGGGGGCAAGCAGTACAAGGCCTCCCACGTGATCGAAAAGACCGAAGCGGGCAAGTCGCTCAACGTCGAAATACCCGTCACGGGCGTCCCGCTTGGGGTCGCCTCGAAGATCCAGGTGAACATCGAGGGCGTGCCCGGCGAGAACGACATGGAAAACAACAAGAACACCTATCTTGCGATCCTGGGCGCGTAGAGGAGCAGCGACCCAGGCGCCCAAAGCGCCGTGCGGGAGGGCAGCGCCCCGCACCGGCACCGCTAGCGGCTAACTTGTGGCGATGCTCGCCACGCTCACGGACACCCAGGGAATCGTCGCGATCGCCGCGGGCGCGGTGGCGGTCGCCGCACTGCTGGGCTGCGCCCTCCTGGCGCTGGCCGTGCGCCGCCTGCGAGGCGCGCAGCGGCTGGTCATGGGCGAGCGCGAGGAGCAGGACGTGGTGGCGCACGCGGCCGCCATGCAGCAGGCCTTCGAGGAGCTGCGCGGACACGTGGAGGAGACGGCCACGCGCCTGGACGGGCGCCTGGCCGGCGTGGAGGCGGCGCTGCGCGGAACGATCGCCCACCGGGCGCTGGTGCGCTACGACGCCTACAACGAGCTGTCGGGCCACCAGTCGATGTCGATCGCGTTGCTGGACGAGGAGCAGTCGGGGATCGTGCTGTCCTGCATCCATCACCGCGACCAGGCGCGCGTCTACGGCAAGCAGGTGCACGGCGGGCGCGGCGAACTGGAGCTCTCCCCCGAGGAGGCCGAGGCGGTGCGCCTGGCGATCGCCGGTGGCGGAGATGGGTTGACCGAGGATGAGCACCCCGCCTGAGGCGCCCGAGGGCCGCCCGCGCGTCGGCTATCTCGGACCGCGGGGAACCTTCAGCGAGGAGGCCCTGCTGGCGAGCGCGGCCGAGGAGGCGGTGGAGGCGGTGCCGCTCGCCACGATCTATGACACGGTGATGGCGCTGCGCCGCGGCGATGTGCGCTGGGCGATCGTGCCGATCGAGAACTCGCTGGATGGGTCGATCAGCCTGACGCTGGATTTGCTGGCGGGCGAGGCCAGCGACGTGAAGATCGTGGGCGAGGCGCTGCTGCGGATCAGCCACTCCCTGATCGCCGCGGAGATGCTCGCCCTGGAGGAGATCGAGACGGTCGTCACCCATCCCCAGGTGCCGGGACAGTGCACGCGCCTGCTGCGCGGCGAGCTGCCCCACGCGCGGGTGCTGCCCGCCAGCTCCACCGCGGAGGCGGTGCGGGCCGTGACCCTCGGCGGGGCGCGCCGGCAGGCGGCGCTCGGAACGGTGCTCGCGGCCAGGATCTACGGCGGCACGGTCATCCGCGAGGGAGTGGAGGACCGCGACGACAACGAAACGCGCTTCGTCTGGCTGGCGCGCGCAGGCGAGCAGGAACGCTCACCGCCGCTGCGGGCGATGGCGGGCGATGAGTGGAAGACATCGCTGGTGTTCTGGGGGCTGGGCGCCGAGCGCCCCGGCTGGCTGGTGCGCTGCCTGGACGAGTTCGCGCGCAGGGACATCAACCTCACCAAGATCGAGTCGCGCCCGCGGCGCGAGCGTCTTGGCAGCTACATGTTCTTCGCCGACCTTTCCGGGCGCGTCCGCGAGCCTCAGGTGGCGGCCGCGATCGCGGGCGTGGAGGGCATGTGCGAGGAGCTGCGCGTGCTCGGCTGCTATCCCGCCGCAGTGCGATCGCGGGCGCCCGGGTCCTGAGGAGGGCGCCGATTCGGGCGCTGCGCGCCGTCAGCGCCCCCGCTACACTCGGCGCTGAAGATGGAGAGCACAGCCCCACCAGAGCCGGTGGGGTCCGTGTCGCCTTCACAGCACCAGCGGCACGGACCCAGATCATCGCCCAGGGCGGCGGTGGGTGGCCGGGTGCTTGTCTTGAACGCCACGTTTGAGCCGATCAACGTCTGCACGGTGCGCCGCGCTGTGGTGCTGCTGCTGAAGGAAAAGGCCGAGCTGCTGGAGCGCAGCCGCTGGGAGCTTCACTCGGAGAGCTCGACGCTGGCGCGTCCGGTGGTGATCCGCCTGGTGAGCTACGTGAACGTCCCGCGCGACGCGCACCGGCGCAAGATCACCAGGCGAGCGGTGTTCGCCCGCGACAGCTGGACCTGCCAATACTGCGGCTCGCGCTCCAACCTGACGGTCGACCACGTCATCCCGCGCTCCAAGGGCGGCTCCTCGAACTGGGAGAACATCGTGGCCTCGTGCGCGCCGTGCAACCGCCGCAAGGGCGACCGGCTCCCGCGTCAGGCGGGGATGCACCCGCGCCGCGCGCCGCGCACCCCACGCGCGGAGATCTTCATCCACGTGGCCAGCCCGACCATACCGGCGGCCTGGCTTCAATACCTGCCGCAGGCCGCCTGAGCCGGTCGGCAACGGCCGGCACCGCTGCACGGGAGGCGCTGTCGAAGCGCGCCGCGCTCGGAGCGGGCTGACGTCGGAGCGGAGAAAGCGTGGAGGGCGCCTGACTGCGACGCCCTCCACGGTGCGGCTCTGACTGGAAATACCGAGAGCGACCAACAGCAGGCCGGAGGGACCAGGACCGGCGGTCGTCTCGGGGTGTCCCGGGTTGGATTCCGCTAAGCGGACCAGCCTCCCGACCTAACGGCCGGTCACCTCCAGGGTCCCGCGAAAACTGTCACTCAACGTTTGGACCACCTCCTTTCTCTGGTCAAATGAGAGTAGCGAACGGAGATGACGTGGGCGGAGCGAGTTGTCGGGCGGCCGTCAATGGATGATCGCGCCGAACTCCTGCGCGTAGGTCGCGCCGGGAGCACCGTCTGCGAGCGCGGCAGGCACGGCGGGAGTGACGCCAATCCCGGTTTCGCTGTAGCGGTCTTCGAGGATGTTGGCGAGGTGGCCGGGCGAGGCGAGCCACGCGGAGACGATCGCCTGCGGGGTCGCCAGCGTGTAGGTCCCCCAGGCGAGGTTCTCGCCGATCACATAGCCGACGGAGGGCCCGGGGATGTAGCCGGTTGTGCGGACGCGGTCCACCGGGGTCTCGCCTGTGGGGGATATGTGGGCGAAGTAGTCCGCGGAGATCAGTTCGGCGCAGTGGCCTGCGGCCGCCTGTTCCAGTTGCGGGCTGGCCTTCAGCGGGGCCTCGCCGTTCTGCGCGCGCTCACGGTTGATCAGGCACAGGACCGCCGCGCGCACGAGGCCGATGTTTCCTTCTTCGGGAGTCAGCTCGGTGTTGGGGCAGGGCGTAGCCAGGACCGCGGCGACGATTGCGGCGATCACCTGCGTGCTGGCGGTCGGGCGAGCGGGTGCGCCGAGGTTGCTCTGGGAGGTCCTATGTGAGCGCGCGCGCCTGGCGGAGTGCGTGCGCGCGCCGGCCCTGCACCCGTGCCGGAGGTGCGCCCCGGAGCGCACGGAGCGACACCGTCCGCGCGCGGACTGCCGGGCGCTGGTCCGGTGGGCGCTCCCATGGAGCGCCGCTCGCGCGAGCTGGTTGGGAGAAGCGGCGGCGAGGGAGGCGCCATCGAGCAGCCCGGCGGCGGCGAGGGAGGCGCAAGCCAGGACTGGCAGTGCTGTTGCGAGGAGCTTTCCTGGGTGACGCACCCTCAGTCTTTCGGACGGAGGGCGGATCTGTCTGAGCGCTGGGCCGGAAATCTGGACAGGTGGAACGAAACAGGCGCCCGCGTGCGGAAAATCCGCGATTGCCTGCTGCAGCTCCTCGCGGCCGCGCTCGGTAGCTCTCCGGGCGCCTGGGCCGGTCAGTCTTCGGAGGGGCCCTCGGGCTTCTCCGTCTCCGGTGCGCCCGGCTCAGGCGCAGGTGCGTGCTGCTCCGGCGCCTCGCCGGACGCGGGAGCGTCATCGCCGGCGTCCACCACCAGCGCAACGGCGCTCACAGCGTCGTCATCCTTGAGGTTCATGACGCGCACGCCCGTGGCCGAGCGGCCCTGCTGGGAGATGCCGGCGGCGGAGGTCCGTTGCACCATGCCGGTGACGCTGATGAACACCAGCTCCTGGTAGTCGCGCACGACCAGCGCGCCCGCCAGGCCGCCCTTTTTCTCGGTCAGGCCGATCGTCTTGACGCCTTTGGCTCCGCGGTTGGTCTTGCGGTACTGGCTGATCTGGGTGCGCTTGCCGTAGCCGTTCTCGGTGACCACGAGCAGGTCCATGTCGTCGCGCGCGACGTCCATGGCGATCACGCGGCCGGCCTTGCCGACGTCCATGCCGCGCACGCCGGTGGTGTCGCGCCCCATGCCGCGCACGTCGGACTCGGCGAAGCGCACGGTCAGCCCCGCGCGCGAGACCATGATGATCTCGTCGCTGGGGTCCACCGCGCGCACGGCGAGCAGCTCGTCGTCGTCGCGGATGTTGATGGCGATGATGCCGTCGGCTTTGATCGGCGTGTTGTAAGCGGCGAGCTCGGTCTTCTTGACGGTGCCGTTGCGGGTGGCGAACACGAGGAACTGCGTCTCGGAGAAGTCGCGGGTGGAGACCACGGCCTGGATCCGCTCGCCTTCGCTCAGCGGCAGGATGTTCACGAGCGCGCGCCCCTTGGCCGTGCGCTGCGCCTCGGGCAGTTCATAGACCTTCGAGCGGTACACCTTGCCGCGGTTGGAGAAGAACAGCAGGTAGTCGTGGGAGGAGCACACGAACAGGTGCTCGATGAAGTCGCCGTCCTTCATGTCCATCCCCGTCACGCCGCGCCCGCCGCGCTGCTGCTGGCGGTAGGTGGCCAGCGGCAGCGACTTGATGTAGCCGGTCTGGGTGATGGTGATCACCATCTGCTGGTCGGCGATCAGGTCCTCGATGTCGATCTCGTCCTCGGAGTGGCTGATCTCGGTGCGCCGCTCGGAGCCGAAGCGCTCCCGGATCTCCGCTAGCTCCTCCTTGATCACGCTCAGGACCCGCGACTCGTCGCCGAGGATCGCGCGCAGCTCGGCGATCCGCTCGGACACGTCGGCGTGCTCCTGTTTGATGCTGTCGGCCTCCAGCGCGGTCAGCTGGGAGAGGCGCAGGTCGAGGATCGCCGTCGCCTGGATGGCGCTGAGCTGGAAGCGGGCGATGAGCTGTTCGCGTGCGGCGTCGCGGTCGCGCGATCCGCGGATCAGCTCGATGATCTCGTCCAGATGCTCGAGCGCCGTGAGCAGCCCCTCGAGGATATGGGCGCGGGCCTCCTTCTCGGAGAGCTCGTGCTTGGTGCGGCGCACGATCACCTCGCGCTGGTGGGCCACGTAGTGGTGGATCACTTCCCGCAGGTTCAGCGTGCGCGGGACGTTGTCCACGAGCGCCACCATGTTCACCCCGAAGGTGGTCTGCATGGAGGTGTGCTTGTAGAGCTTGTTGAGCACCACCTTGGGGATGGCGTCGCGCTTGAGCTCGATCACCAAGCGCATCCCGCGCTTGTCTGACTGGTCGATCAGGTCTGAGATCTCGGGAATGCGTTTGTCGTTGACCAGTTCGGCGATCTTGGTCATGAGGTTGCCCTCGCCGCCCTTCTTGACCATGAACGGCAGCTCGGTGACCACGATCGCCTCCTTGCCGTGGGTGAGCGGCTCGATGTGGGCGCGGGCCTGAACGCGTACGCGTCCGCGGCCGGTCTCGTAGGCGTCTTTGATGCCGGCGTGGCCGAGGATGATCCCGCCGGTTGGGAAGTCGGGGCCCTTGACGTGGCGCATCAGGCCCTCCGTGCCGATTTCCGGATCATCGATGTAGGCGACCGTGGCGTCGATCACCTCGCGCAGGTTGTGCGGCGGAATGTTGGTGGCCATCCCCACGGCGATGCCGGAGGAGCCGTTGACGAGCAGGTTGGGAAAGCGCGCGGGCAGCACCAGCGGTTCGCGCCGCGAGCCGTCGTAGTTGGCCACGAAGTCAACCGTGTCCATGTCCAGGTCGCGCAGCATCTCGGTGGCGATCCGCGCGAGCCTTGCCTCGGTGTAGCGCATGGCGGCAGCCGGATCGTCGTCCACCGAGCCGAAGTTGCCCTGGCCGTCGACGAGCTCGTTGCGCATCGAGAACTCCTGCGCCATGCGCACGAGCGTGTCGTAGATGGCGCTGTCGCCGTGCGGGTGATAGTTGCCCATCACCTCGCCCACGATCTTGGCGCACTTGGCGTAGGAGCGGGTCGGACCGAGGCCGAGCTCGTTCATCGCGTAGAGCACGCGACGGTGGACGGGCTTCAGGCCATCGCGCACGTCGGGCAGCGCGCGCCCGACGATCACGGACATGGCGTAGTCGAGGTACGCGGTGCGCATCTCCTCCTCGAGCGCGCGCGGTTCGACGTTGCCGCCGCTGATCACGTCAGCCGATGCCATGCGTCACCTCCGGCCTACACATCTAGGTTGGCCACCGCCCTGGCGTTGTCCTCGATGAACGCGCGGCGCGGCTCGACCTGGTCGCCCATCAGCATCGAGAAGACGCGATCGGCGGCGAAGGCGTCATCGAGCGTCACCTGCGCGAGCGTGCGCGTGGCGGGCGCCATGGTGGTTTCGCCGAGCTGCTCCGCATTCATCTCCCCGAGTCCCTTGAAGCGCTGCAGCTTGGTGCCCTTCTGCGCCACGGCCATCACGGCGGGGTGCAGCGCCTCGAAGGACGGCGCCTCCTCGCGGGCATCGCCGAGGCGCACTTCGAACGCCGGGGCTCCCGCCAGCTCGATCAGCTGGGCGTGCACGCGCGCCAGCTGCCGGTACTCCTGGGAGTCGAACAGGCTGCGCTTGATGCGGTGGATGCGGGCGAAGCCGGTCTTGGCTTCGACGGCCTTGACGCGCAGCTCCAGCGGATCGGTCTCCAGCAGCTCGGTGGCGTGGGTGTCGCCGTCGAGGCCCGCGCGGGAAAGCTGTTCGATGGCGGCCTCGGCGCTCAGCGCCTGCTCTCCGAGCAGGGAGGACTCCTCGAGGAACTGGACGACGTCGTGGCCGTGGGCCGCGCGCAGCGATGAGGACCAGCCCTCGTACTGCTTGAGCAGGCGGCTGAAACGCTGCCAGCGAGCCTCCGTGAGTTTGAACTGCGTGCCGTAGCGGTCGAAGACGTCGAGCTTGTCCCACTTGTCCGCGAGCAGGATCTCCTCCAGTTCGGAGTCCTTCTCGATGTAACGCTCGCGCGAGCCCTGCTTGAGCTTGTAGAGCGGCGGCTTGGCGATGTAGACGTAGCCGGCCTTGATCAGCGCTTCCATCTCACGGAACAGCAGGGTCAGCACGAGCGTGCGGATGTGTGCGCCGTCGACGTCCGCGTCGGTCATGAGCACGATCTTGTGGTAGCGGGCGTTCTCGATGTTGAACTCGTCGCGCACGCCCGTGCCGATGGCGGTGATCAGCGCCTGCACCTCTGTGTTCTGGAGGACCTTGTCGATTCGGGACTTCTCGACGTTGAGGATCTTGCCGCGCAGCGGCAGCACCGCCTGGGTGTTGCGGTCGCGGCCCTGCTTGGCCGAGCCGCCGGCGGAGTCGCCCTCGACCACGAACAGCTCCGCCAGCGAAGGGTCCTTGACGGAGCAGTCGGCGAGCTTGCCGGGCAGCGTGGAGTTCTCCAGCGCGGACTTGCGACGGGTCAGGTCCCGCGCCTTGCGCGCCGCCTCGCGCGCGCGCTGGGCCTGTACGGCCTTGCCGATGACCGCTCGCGCCTCGCTGGGGTTCTCCTCGAGGAACTCACCCAGACCGGCGTTGACGATCGACTCGACGAACCCCGCCATGCCCGGGTTGCCGAGCTTGGTCTTGGTCTGGCCCTCGAACTGCGGGTCGCGGAGCTTGACCGACACGACCGCCGTCAATCCCTCGCGCACGTCCTCGCCGGAGAGATTGTCCTCTTTCTCCTTTAGCAGGCCGTGCTCGCGCGCGTACTTGTTGACCGTGCGCGTCAGCGCGGAGCGGAAGCCGCTCAGGTGCGAGCCGCCCTCGGGCGTGTTGATGTTGTTGGCGAACGAGTGGATGGACTCCTGGTAGGAGGCGTTCCACTGCATGGCGATCTCGGCCGCGCCCTCCTCGGACTCCCCCGCGAAGAACACCACCTTGCGGTGCACGGTGTCCTTGTTCTCGTTCAGGTAGGAGACGAAGTCCTCGATGCCGCCGTCGTACTGGAACTCGGCCGAGTGGCCCTCGCCGCGCTCGTCCACGATCGAGATCTTCAGTCCGCGCGTGAGGAAGGCTGTCTCGCGCAGGCGCTCCTCGAGCGTGAGGAAGTCGAAGTCGAGCGTCTCGAAGATGTCCGC
>Ga0075520_1000828_pt1 | contig 14213 bp, 13 predicted proteins | sample NGEPerB_FD_75100 | JGI IMG/M metagenome (GOLD analysis project Ga0075520, IMG submission 75100) | Arctic peat soil microbial communities from the Barrow Environmental Observatory site, Barrow, Alaska, USA - NGEE PermafrostAB12-B | ecosystem: Environmental > Terrestrial > Soil > Wetlands > Peat ... | reverse complement strand
TGAAATCGCCGGATCCATGCCTGGGACGGCGGAGCGCTTTTTGGGTCCGTCCAAAGCCGCGCGGCAATTTCAGTGAGGAACTTTTCCTGCGGGCAGAATAGCTCGGTTTTCAGCCCGGCCGCTTCCCCCGCTTCCTGAACAGCCGTAAAATTAACATGGGCCGTAATGTCCTGCTCGCCCGGATTGGAAAGAACGTCATCGCACAGGTGGTGCTTGCGATAGGCCCGCAATGTTCCCTCCTTGCGTTCCGGCGCGAACAATTCATCCGACACCAGCCCGTAGTCCAGCGTCAGCAGCCTGCCTGAGCCGAGGGCGCGCGCAGCTTTGCTCCACCATTCCTTGGCCGCCGGACAAACTTCAATCGTGAACCCCTCGGGCAGGACGTCCAGCAGCGCCGACGGAACTTCAGGTCGAAAGTCCGGGACCGGGAGTTTTGTCCAGACCACGCGCTCGGCGCGAACAGCCACACCCCATTCGAACCATTCCTTTTTGGCGGCGTCCCAGCCAAACCGGTGCACCGGCATCGAGTCCAACAGCTCGTTGGAGAAAATAATTCCATCAATCGCGCGCTCACCAAAGGATTCCAAACTCGAAATCCATCGCGCTTTGTTTTCAAAGCCGCCGAGCGTCTCTCGTTGCCAATCTTTGCGCCGGGCGGAAGGCTCGACGATCACGTACTCCAACGCCTCATACAGCGCGGGCTGCCGGAGGCGCAAATGCGTCAAAATATCTTTGGCCAGCTGCCCGCGATGGGCTCCTGCTTCGACAATAATGGCTTTGCGATTCCGGCCCGCTGCGTCGCCAATCCATTCGGAAAATTGAAATGCGAGCAACTCGCCAAAAACATCTCCGACGCTCACGCTGGTAATAAAATCCCCGCCGCCTCCCAAATTGTCTGCTTCCTTCTCGTAATATCCATAAACGGGACAATAGAGCGCGAGATCCATGAACTGAGCGAAGGAGAGAACGCCGTCTTCTCCCGCCGCGCGGGCAATAATTTCAAGGATGCGGTTCACTTCTTGTCGAGTGGTGCGGATTTAGCTAATACGGGCCTGGATCATACAAAACCTATGGCGAAGATCGATGCATTCTTCAACTTGATGTTTGAGCAAAAGGCGTCCGACCTGCACCTCTCGTCGGGGAACAATCCCATGCTCAGAATCAATGGCGAGCTGCAGCGCGTGGACCATCCACCCCTGGACGGCGACGAGCTCAAAACGATGCTGTACGAAATCGCTCCGGAGTACAAGGTGAAAACGTTCGAGGAAACAGGGGATGTGGATTTTGGGTATGAAATCCCGAACATCTCCCGGTTCCGCGCGAACTTTTTCAACCAGAAAAACGGAATCGCCGCCGTGTTCCGTCAGATCCCAAGCCGGGTGCTCTCCTTTGAAGATTTTGAGAAATTTGACGCCCCGCTGCCCGCCGTGCTGAAGAAATTTGCGATGCTGCATCGCGGGCTTGTGGTTATCACCGGGCCGACAGGCTCGGGCAAGTCAACGACACTGGCCGCGATGGTGGATTACGTCAACAAGAACCGCCGGGACCATGTGATCACGGTGGAAGACCCCATCGAATTCGTCCACGAAAGCAAGAACTGCCTGATCAATCACCGCGAAGTGGGGATTCACACCAAAAGTTTCGCCTCCGCCCTGCGTGGCGCGCTGCGCGAGGATCCCGATGTGATCCTGGTGGGCGAATTGCGCGACCTGGAAACGATCGAACTGGCGCTCATTGCCGCGAGCACAGGTCACCTGGTCCTGGGGACATTGCACACGCCCAGCGCCGCAAAAACGGTGGACCGCATCATCGACGTATTCCCCGCGGAACAGCAAAATAAGATTCGCGCGACTCTCTCCGAGGCGCTCAAAGGCGTCGTGGCCCAGAACCTTTTCAAGCGTATTGACAAAAAGGGGCGCATCGCCGCTTTGGAAGTCCTCGTATTCACGACCGCCATTGCCAACCTGGTTCGTGAAGGCAAGACACACCAGATTCCGGGCATGATCCAGGTGGGTAAGAAACTCGGAAACCAGCCTCTCGATGATTCCATCATGGAACACCTGCGCATGAAGCGCATTTCGCCGGAGGAAGCCTACGACAAAAGTCTGGACAAGAAGAAATTTCGCCCGTTCCTGGCACACCCCCCTGAAGATGAGGATGCTTAATGTATGCGCCGTCCCGAGCTTGATCATGTTCTAAATACAATGCTGGAATCCCAGCCGGAAGTCTCCGACCTCCTCTTCACGGTCGACAAACCGTTGCAGGTGGAGTCGTTTGGTGAATTAAAACCGGTGACTTTTGATCCGCCGATTGAAAAGCTGACGCCTTTCCAGACGGAAATGCTGGCGCTGAACCTGATCGGGGAAAACCAATGGCACATTGAGGATCTCCTGCGGCGAGGCTCGTGCGACACGGCCTATACACTCACCGAGAAGGCCCGCTTCCGCATCAACATCTTCTCCCAGCGCGGCAACTACTCGATCGTGTGCCGGAAGCTGAATACGGAAATTCCGACACTGGAGGCGCTGCAGTTTCCGGATATTGTGCACCAGATCCCCACCGAAAAGACGGGCCTTGTGCTTGTGACCGGAGCGACGGGATCGGGCAAATCCACCACGCTGGCGGCCATTCTGAACGAGATCAACCAAACGAGGCCAGTGCACGTCATCACCCTGGAGGACCCCGTCGAATTTGTGCATCCGCATCACATGGCCACGTTCAATCAGCGCGAGCTGGGCACGGATTTCGACACCTTTTCCAATGGTCTGCGCGCGGCATTGCGCCAGGCGCCCAAGGTCATCCTGGTGGGTGAAATGCGCGACCGGGAGACGGTCCGCATCGCCTTGAGCGCGGCGGAGACCGGCCACCTGGTGTTGAGCACGCTTCACACGATTGACGCGGGGCAAACCATGAACCGCATCCTGGGAATGTTCGAGCCCGACGAGCAGGAGCAGATCCGCGCCCGGCTGGCGGACACGCTGCGATGGATTCTCAGCCAGCGCCTCGTCCCCAAGGTCGATGGCGGGCGTTACGCGCTGCTGGAGATCATGGGTTCCAACCTTCGCACGCAGGAATCCATCCGGCTGGGTGAGAGCGAGGGAAAGAGTTTTTACGAAATCATCGAAGCCAGCCAGCCGTTTGGCTGGTGCACATTCGACCATTCGGTTCTGCAAGCATACGAGTCGGGCATGATCAGCGAGGAAACCGCCTTTCTGTATTGCAGCAAACGCGGCCCCGTCACGCGCGGCATCGACAACGTCAAGAAATCACGGGGAGAATCCACCACCAACATTGCCTCGCTGCGCATGAAAAGCAGCCAGGAGTTCGCCGCGGCAACAGCCATTCCCGCGGCGCTCAAAATAAAGTAGCCTATGGGCGACAGGTTCGAATTCGTCAGCACCAGCGACAAACCGGCGTTGCTTGCCTTTTCCACTCCGGAATGGCTCGAAGCGGCCAAGTCAGCGCTGGTCGAGCTGGGTTACAAGGTCCATACCGCCGCCACTCATGGCGATTTTCTGGTCCGGTTCAGCCAGATCCGCTACCAGGTCGTCATTGTCGAGGAGCTCTTTGCGGCCAACAATATCGCTGAGAATCTCACCCTCAAATCGCTGCAATCCATGCCCATCGGGCAGCGGCGCCATGCCACGGTGATACTGTTTGGCGAGTCGTTTCAGACATTCACTCCCCTGCAAGCCTTCCAGCATAGCGTGCATGCCGTCATCAACAGCTCCGAACTGTTCCTGCTCAAGCAATTGATCGAAAAGGCCATCGCCGACAATACCCTGTTCTTTCATAGTTATCGTGAGACCCAGGCGCGGATGCATTCGGTGACAGCCAAGCCGGAGTAGCCAGGGCCGAAGCCGCCCGGGCGTGAAAAGTTGAAGTTGTTTTGGTAGATTCCTTCCATGAGCCGTTTGGACCAAAGCCTCGTCGAGCGTGGACTGTGCGACAGCCGCGAGAGAGCCAAACGCGCCATCATGGCCGGATCGGTGCAGGTTAATGGCCAACTGGCCCGAAAACCGAGCGACCCGGTCAAACCGGATGATGAACTCACAATACTGGCCCCGGAAAAATTCGTCAGCCGCGGCGGCTACAAGCTCGAACACGGCCTGCGCCACTTCCAGTTGCGCGTGGAGGGCCAGAGGGCCATCGATATTGGCGCCTCGACCGGCGGCTTCACTGATTGCCTCCTGCAACACGGAGCCGCAAAAGTTGTCGCCGTCGATGTCGGCACCGGTCAGCTTGCATGGAAGCTGCGCCAGGACCCGCGCGTCATCGTCATGGAAAAAACCAATGCGCGCGATCTCACTCCCGACCGGTTCGAGCAACCGTTCGTGCCCATGGACCTGGCAGTGGTGGATTGCTCGTTCATTTCCCTGCGCAAAATCCTGCCGGCTGCCGTTGCATTGTTGCAGCCCTCAGGTAAGATCCTTGCGCTCATCAAACCGCAATTTGAAGCCGGCAAAGCCGAGGCTGACAAAGGCGAAGGTGTGATAACGGATCCCGAAATCCACAAGCGCATCCTGCGCGAGCTGGAGGAGTTCGTCACCCAAACCCTGGGCATGACCTGGCGGAGGGCCGAAGAGTCTCCCCTGCTCGGCCCGGCCGGCAACAAGGAATTCCTGGTGCTGATTGAAAAAACTCGCTGATAAAATCAAACGCGTTGGCCTGGTCGGCAACTCCGAGAAGGTATCCTGCGCCGAAGCGGTGAACAACGCCGCGCGCCTCGTGCGGAGCGCCAAACGCGAGGTTTGGTGCGATGCCGATACGGCGCGCCTGTGCCGGCTCCGGGAGCGAGTGGCGCCCGATGCGGCGGCCCTGGCGCGGCAGGTGGACCTGGTGCTTGTGTTCGGCGGCGATGGAACCCTGTTGCGCGTCGCCCGCGAAATTGCGGGATCCCAAACACCCATCCTGGGCATTAACATCGGGGGACTCGGTTTTCTCACGGCTGTGTCTTCGGCCTCCCTGACCGGGGCACTGCAACATGTTTGGGACGGCGAATTCACATTCGAACCGCGCGTGCTGATCGAGGCCCACGCCCGCTGCGCCGGAGAACGGGTCCGGCAAACAGCCCTCAATGATCTCGTGATCAGTCGCGGCATCGCCTCGCGCCTGATCGAACTCCGCGTCAGCGTCGACGATGAGCCATTGACACGGTATCGGTGCGACGGTTTGATCGTGAGTTCTCCGACGGGATCGACCGCGTATTCGCTGGCTGCGGGAGGTGCTGTGGTATATCCGACCGCCGAGGTTTTCCAAATCACCCCTATTTGTCCCCATACCCTGTCCAATCGATCTCTGGTCCTGCCGCTTTCCTCGCGGATTTCCGTCGAGGTGCTGAATTCGAAACCGAGTACTATTCTCAGCGCGGACGGACAACTGGTGGCGGAATTGGCTGCAGGCGACCGGATTGAGATTCGGCGCAGCAAGCAGACCGTCCGTCTCCTGCACCTGGAAGGCAGCTCCTTTTTTGAATCTCTACGCGTCAAGCTGCACTGGCGCGGAGCAAATCTGTAGAAGAGGAAGAATTCATGGTTCGACTTAAAGACATCGCTGAACGGGCAAGTGTTTCGATAATGACCGTATCCAAGGCGTTGCGGGATGAGCCCGACGTCTCACTGGCCACAAAACTGCGCTTGAAAGAGCTCGCCCAGCAAATGGGGTACGTGCCGGATTGCACGGCCCAGGGGCTGCGGACGCGGACGACGAAAGTTTTTGGGCTGGTGCTGTCCTCGTTCACGGATCCGATTTTCGCCCGCGTGGTGCTCGCGATTGAAGAACGCGCGCATGAACTCGGCTACGACCTGCTGTTCATGCACACCTTGAACAGTACGGAGCGGGAGGAGGCCTGCATCCGCCGCCTGCTGTCCCGGCGAGTGGACGGAATATTCATTTCGCCTGTGTACCGCATTGATCCGGAAGCGCGCATTTACCAGGAATTGCTTGTTCGCCATACGCCCGCCGTATTGCTGGGGCCCCCGGCAAAATTCTGCAGCCATTTCCTGAGCGTCCAGGTGGACGACTTGCTGGCCAGCTACGCCGCGACGCAACACCTCCTGGCGCTGGGTCACAAACGGATCGCGTTCCTTTGCGGACCCGCCGCCGCACCCTGGTCCCAGGAACGATTGGAAGGATACCGTCGCGCCCTCCGCGAAGCGGGAATGGACGTCGATGATGACCTGGTATTTCAAGCGGGCGGCACGGTGGAGGACGGCGCAAAAGTCGCGATGCAGATGCTGAGTGAATCCTGCGATGCCACGGCGATCCAGGCAACCAACGACATGGTCGCGGTCGGATGCGCCAATGCGCTGCTGGACCAAGGAATTCGAATTCCTGAAGACCTCTCCATCGTCGGGTTCGGCAACATACTGACGAGCAAGTATTTTCGGGTGCCTCTCACGACTGTGCGCCAGCCCAAATTCCGCCTTGGAATCGCGGCGGTGGAAGCCATGCTCCAGATCCTCCGAAGCCAGCCCGCCGAATCAAAGCGCCTGCCCGCGGAATTGATCGTGCGCTCCAGCACCGCAGCGCCCCCCGCCTCGAAGCGTTCGGTTGGTACTTCACCTGCTCAATCCTCGGCATGAGGAAGATGTTAATCGTTATCGGGGTCGTGACCCTGGCAGTAGGAATCCTTTGGGCGGGACACGCCCTGAATACCCTGCGCGTAAACGCCCAGACATCCAAATTCAACGAAGATGTCGACAGCCTCTTTTTCGCCTTGCAGAAATACAAGGAGCGGGTCGGCTCCTATCCCGTCGGGGGCAATCTCGAAGTCGCCAACGCCCTGCTCGGACATAACAATAAGAATGTTATTGTCATCGTCGGCAATAAGATTCCGGTCAATGAAAAAGGTGAATTTATCGACCCCTGGTCAACCCCGCTGAGAATCTACTTTTCTGATACCGGCGTTCTGATCCGCTCGGCGGGACCGAACCGCCGATTTGATGACAGCACTGTCATTGATGCGGACGATTATATTCGTTCGAATTAAGAGATCGGGAGCTGCATAGCACCTCGACAACGATTTCTGATAGTTCCTCCACATCCCATCCTGGGCTTCGCGGCTTCCCGGCTTCGCGTGAGCCCAACCGGTCTGATTTGACCGTCAATCCAAATCACACTCACGCGAGACTTGCCCGTTGATCCGTTTTGGGGTTCTTTATAGTCATGTCCCAGACTGTTTACGACGCCATCATTATTGGCGGCGGTCCCGGAGGCAGCACAGCCGCGACATATCTCTCGCGGAGCGGAAAACGGGTGCTCCTGCTCGAGAAAGAACGGTTTCCGCGATTTCACATCGGCGAATCGCTGTTGCCGTATAACCACCGGATTTTTGAGGAAATGGGAGTGCTCCCGGCGCTGGAAGCCGCGGGGTTCACCAGGAAGTTTGGCGCGCAATTCCACGCGGGCAATTCCAGCAAATCCCTCAAGCTCACGTTTCGCAACGGGCGCTATACCCGGCATCCCATGGCCTTTCAAGTGGAACGCGCCTCGTTCGATCAGTTGCTTTTAAAACACGCTGCGGGATGCGGAACCGAAACGCGCGAGGGCTGGATGGTGACTCGAGTCGCCGCCGAGGACAGCGATGTAACGGTGCATGCGCGAAGCGACCAGGGCGAATCCACCCAGTTCAAGGGATCCTTCCTGATTGACGCCAGCGGGCGTGCGAACGTCACCGGCAACACCGAGGGTCTGCGAATCGTGCATCCAACCCTGAAAAAAATCGCGGTGTTCGGACATTTCGAAAACGTCAGAATGGACGAAGGTCCCAAGGCCGGCGATATCGTCGTCGTGCGGCTGCAGGACAAATGGTTTTGGCTGATTCCGTTATCACCGGCCAAAGTCAGCGTTGGCTGTGTGATGGACCAGGAAGAGTTCGCCAAATCCAGGCTGAGTCCGGACGAAGCCTTCACGCGGATCTGCGATGGGAGCGCCGAGATGCGCGGAAGGATGGTGGGGGCGAAGCTGCTGAACGTCCTGCAAACCACCACCGACTTTTCTTATTACAATCGGCGCCTGGCCGGCCCGCGCCTGCTGCGGGTCGGGGATGCAGCCGGTTTTATGGACCCGGTGTTTTCCGCGGGGGTTTACCTGGCCATGTATTCCGGGCGCCTGGCCTCTCGCTACGTGATGCAGTCCCTGGCTTCGGGCGACAATGGCGTCGCGCGATTCAAGGCGTATGAGAAGGAGATCTTTCGCGCGATGCAGTTCTTCTGGGACATGGTCGAGGCCTTCTACACGTCGCCGTTCATGGATCTATTTCTGCAGCCGCGACCCAAATTCCACCTGCCGGATGCCATTGTGGCAATTTTGGCCGGCGAATTAGAGGGCGGTTGGAAATTGAGGTGGCGACGGCGCCTTTTCTTCTGGCTGATCAAAATTCAGAAACGATGGCCGCTCGTCCCGAGAATTTCGTATGAGGAAAATGCGGCAATTTCCGAATCTGCCACCCTGTAGAACCGGCGCCGGCCGCGGTCCGGGCAGGTCAAAAAAAAACCCGGTATGGTTCACATACCGGGGAGATTAACCTTTAGACTATCCCGAAAGGACTACGGACTGGACAAGCGATAGAAGTTCAGAGTTGCCGTGGCCGTGCTGTCGGTGACTGACAGGGTGCTGCCCTGGGCATATCCCGGAGGATAGGCGGTCACAATTGGCGCCGGCCAGTTTGTGAGAGCGGTTCTGAGGTCATTTGTCCTCAGGACGCTATAAGAATATCCCGGTGTTGCGTTCCAGGTCAGCACGACATTGGTGCCCTGCTTTGTGATTTTCGTAAACTGCGGGGCCGGCGGGACGATCGGAAGTGTCTCCGCCTTGAAAGCAGTCATTGTGATAAATTTGCAAGAGGTCGACGTCGAAGCCGGGCGCATGGCAAACGTATCGAAGTTCGAGAAGGCAAAGTTCGTGTCGGTCACAGTTTGGCTGATCGCGCCGTTTAAGAGCGTCGGCCCTGCGATCGTGGTGGTGATGTCCGCGGAGGTTGTGGCGGTGCGAGCAACCGTCATAATGAATTGGTAGGTAATCCCATCCGTGAATGCCGGGTCATTGGAGTGGCCTCCACCATTGTCGCCCAGTACAATCGCGTCCGAGGCCGATGTGGCAAATAGCGCATTGCCGGCCCCCTCTGGGGCATTGGTCCATGCCAGCAGCTGCAGGGGCCCATCCATTGTAAAGGTGGTTGCAAAATTCATGCTCGAGGAATAACCGGGCTCTGAACGCAGGGAAGTGCCGGTGCCATTGGTGAGCGGTATCTGGAATTGTGCGGCTTGCACCAGGCCCCAACGAAGACCACGAGCCGTCGGGGTCGCCAGTAACGTGTTTTTATCGATCACATTCGTAAAGATCACGGTAGCCGTCGCGCGAAGCATTTGTCCCACGCTCAGGGAAACCGGATTGTTGGAATCGGTCAGGTAACCATAGAAAGTCAAAGAACCAGTTTGGTTGCTGATCACCATCGCCGAATTGGTTCCCCAATAGTTTGCATTTTTGGAAGATTGCCAGCCCAAAGTCAGGGGCGGGTTCTGATTGGTTTCCAGGATGCCACTGTCGCCATCCGGCCAGGCGGTCTGATTGACAATAATTGTGGCCGAACTGGCAAAAGTTAATCCGAACAAAGCCAGCGCCGTGAAGAACTTCTGTTGTGTCTTTTTCATAGTGCTACATTTGGTTTTGCATCGCCGACAACAAGTCAGGCAACCTGCTGCCAACTCCCCAGCCTCAACTCTGAAACTGGTTTTTCCATATCGCTACTGCATTGGGCATCTCAAGTTGTATCAGAGATCAGATCGCCAAGTCATCCCTTGTATGTTGCATTCATGCATGAAATTTGGGCACCCTAACCGGGGTCGCTTCCCTTTTGCCAAACGATCGCCAGCGCAAATTTCGGCAGCGGGGAAGTTTTCCCGGCCAGCATGAACCCGGTAACTATCGAGCCGAAAAGACCTTGCCATGAGAGGACAAACAAGTTTTCATAATGCTGTCGGCCATGAACCTTCCTGCCACCAACATACGTAAGAACCAAAAACGAGTACTCGTGGCACTTGGATGGTACGATTACCGTTTGCATCGCGGCATCGAAAAATACGCCCTCGAACACAATTGGCACCTTTCCGCCAACCTCGCCCGTGAAAAAGTCATCCCGTGGGGATGGGAAGGAAATGGCATTCTCGCCTGGCTCGGCGCCGGGGACGACCTCGCCGACTTCGTCGTACACGCCGGCAAGCCAACGGTCGATTTCAGCTTTCGGCGCCCTCAGTTGAAGTTTGCCCGGGTGCTCGAAGACCACGCCCATGCCGCCCAACTGGTCGCAGAACACTTCCTGTCGCGCGGATTTCATCATTTCATGTTTTACAGCGACCTGGACAATTGGACCTACGAGGAACGCGGACGGGGATTCATCGAGGCGCTCAAACGATCGGGGCACACATGCGAGTGGATTCGGTGGCATCAATCGGCCGACTACCGCGACGATCGGGAGCAATGGAATCGAAAACGGAAGTGGTTGATTTCGCAATTAAAACCCGCGCAGAAGCCGCTCGCGGTATTTGCGGCCAATGACGAACAGGCGCTCGATGTTCTTGAATCGTGCGAGAGCGCCGGGTTGACTGTTCCCGAGCAGGTGGCCGTCCTGGGCGCCGAGAACTACCTCATGGCTCCCGATGCCATGCGCACCCCCGTCTCCAGCGTCGATACCAATCTTGAAACTCTCGGCTACACCGGCGCTGCGCTGCTGGCTGACCTCATGAACGGCGCCAAACCTCCGCCCAAGCCCATCCGTGTGCCTGCCGCTGGAATCGTCACACGCAAGAGCAGCGACTTGCTGGCCATCCGGCACAAAGGCGTCGCCAACAGCCTCCGCTTCATTTGGGAACACTCCAGCCAGCCCATCAGCGTCAAAGACCTCGTCGGCGTCGCCGCCATGTCCCGACGCGGGTTGCACAAGGCTTTTATAGAAAATGTCGGCCGGACCCCGGGACAGGAACTCCAACGCGTGCGCATCGACCGCGCCAAACGACTCCTGGCCGAATCCAACCATAAACTCGAAGTCCTCGCCAGCTTGTGCGGTTACCAAAGCGCGAACAGCTTCTGCGTCGCTTTCAAACAAGCCACCGGGCTTTCCCCAAAACAGTTCCGCGACAGCGTCGTGCATTGAGTGACATCCGCAACCCCGGCATCCCGTTAAGCAAGAAATGGCGCGTATCCTGGGCATCTCGGCTTTTTACCACGACAGCGCGGCGGCGCTGGTCGTGGACGGCCATATTGCGGCCGCAGCCCAGGAAGAACGGTTCACTCGCAAGAAACACGACTCGCACTTCCCCGCTCGCGCAATCGATTATTGTCTGGAAGCGGCGGGCATCGGCCCCGAGGATCTCGATTACGTCGCTTTTTATGACAAGCCACTTTTGAAGTTCGATCGTCTCCTGGAGACTTATCTGGCGTTTGCCCCCGCCGGGTTTGCCAGTTTTCGACTGGCAATGCCCCTGTGGTTGAAGGAAAAACTCCACCTCCGCCGCACCCTCAGGCGCCACCTGGCCCGCGCCCGGCGCGCCCGCCTCGTCTTCACCGAACATCACGAAAGCCACGCGGCCAGCGCTTTCTTCCCCTCCCCTTTTGACCAGGCCGCAATCCTCACCATCGACGGCGTAGGGGAATGGGTCACGGCGACAATCGGGATTGGACAAGGAAACCGGATTCGGCTGGTGGAGGAATTGAAATTTCCGCATTCGCTCGGGCTGCTTTACTCGGCATTCACTTTCTACTGCGGATTTAAAGTGAACAGCGGCGAATACAAACTCATGGGCCTGGCTCCCTACGGCAAACCCGTGTACGCCGACGCCATCCGCAAGCACCTCGTAGACATCAAAGCCGACGGAAGCCTGTGGATGAACATGGAGTATTTCAATTATTGTCAGGGGCTGACGATGACGAGCGAGCGTTTTCATCGGTTGTTCGGGGGCCCGCCGCGCCAGCCGGAATCGCCCCTCGAACAGCGTCATATGGATGCCGCCGCGAGCATCCAGGTCGTAACCGAAGAGATCGTCCTGCAAATGGCGCGCGAAGCGCAGCGGCGGACAAACCAGCGCAACCTCGTGCTTGCCGGCGGCGTCGCTCTGAACTGCGTCGCCAACGGGCGCTTGTCGCGCGAAGGTCCCTTCGAGAACATCTGGATTCAACCCGCGGCTGGCGATGCCGGCGGAGCGCTCGGGGCTGCTCTGTTCGTGTGGCATCAATTATTGGAACAGCCGAGAGAATTTCGGGGATGTGATTCACAGGCCGGCAGCCTGTTGGGACCGCAGTTTTCCAACGCGCAGATTTCCAGCTTCCTGGCCGAAACGGATGAACCCCACGAGCGGTTCGATGACGAACACGCGCTGCTTGAGGAAGTGGCGCGGCTGATCGCGCAGGGCCGCATCATCGGCTGGTTTCAGGGACGGATGGAATTCGGGCCGCGGGCCCTGGGCTCGCGCAGCATTCTGGGCGACGCGCGCAATCCCGGGATGCAGGCCGCCATGAATCTTAAGATTAAATTCAGGGAAAGCTTCCGCCCTTTCGCACCTTGCATTCTCCGGGAGCGGGCCGCCGATTACTTCGATATCCCGCCCGGCCAGGAAAGCCCTTACATGCTCCTGGTCGCACCCGTCCTCCCGAAGCACCGGCTGCCCCTGGCCCCCGTTGACCAAAAAATAATGGCCGAAGATCCCGACCTCCGGCATCGCGTCAATGTTCGGCGTTCCAGCCTTCCCGCGATCACCCATGTCGATTACAGCGCCCGGTTCCAGACGGTGGATGAACCCCGTCATGGGCGCTTCTACCGCCTGCTCAAGGAATTTGAAAGGCAGACCGCCTGCCCCGTGATCGTCAATACCAGTTTCAATGTGCGCGGCGAACCCATCGTCTGTTCACTCGAGGACGCCTACCGATGCTTTGTGGCCACTGACATCGACGTGCTCGTCCTCGAGAACTTCATGCTGCGCAAAGAACAGATGAAAAAGAAAACTCCTGATGCAGAACGGGAAAAATACCTGGCGCGATTTGAACTGGATTAAATGAGCTGGTCCGAGCTTCCATTGCGCCCCGCCAACCGTGTCCTGCGGCAATTTGCAGCCGCCTGGCTTGTGGTGTTTCTCGGTCTGGCTGCCCATCAGCAGTTCGCCCGCAACCATCCCGCCGCGGCGATGGCATTGTGCATCGCGGCGATCCTTGTGGGAGGCGTCGGGTTGCTGCGGCCGCCGGCCATCCGCTGGGTCTATGTGGGAGCCACGGTGCTGACTTTTCCCATCGGTTGGTTGATGTCGCAAATCGTCCTGCTCGTCATGTTCTACCTTGTGCTCACTCCGATTGCGTTGTTGCTGCGCTTTCGCGGTCGGGATCTTTTGGACCGCCGGCCCGCTTCCGATCGCAGGACGCTGTGGCACCTCAAAGAACCCGGGACCGAAGCCAAAAGATATCTGCGCCAGTATTGAATTTTTTTCTGCTGTCTTAATTGGCCATTTTCCCGTATTGAGTGCTTGTGGTCCGGTGATGAAAACCTATGCAGGAACGCAAACCCACCGAGTTTGAGCAAGCCGCAGCCGACGGCAAACGCGCCGGCCTGGCGCGGGAATTTATCGAGTTCCTGAAGACAAACAAGAAATGGTGGTTGCTACCGATCCTGGTCACCTTTCTCGTGCTCGCATTGCTGGTCCTGCTCTCCAGTACCGGGGTCGCGCCTTTCATCTACACCCTCTTCTAAACTGAGAGGGGCCGGCAACCCAAGATTGCGCCTTCGAACTGCTGGGGGAGGACAATAAAGGAGCAGTGCGCGCCTGAACCGGGAGCTCCGCGGAGGGTCCAACAGCGGGTGGAAGTTCCTGAATGGAGCATCCCGTGCGGGCGAGCCCGGCCCCAGGTTCATCCTAGGTGGTTGCGGGCCAACCTGCAGCAAACAATTTGCGCGCCGTCCCGGGTGGATCTGGAGCAATGCGCCAGACATAAGGGAATCCCTTAGGGTCTATAGCTGAATGCGCCATGTGGTAATCAGGGCCACCCCCAATTGCTGTTTTTCATAGTTTCTCTTAATTTGCTTCCATGCAAACAACAATTGTGCGGCAGGAGCCCGGCAAGCGGTCCGAACCGGGAGATTTCGAAGCCGATCCACTCTCGGCCAACCGCGCCCCCTCACGCGGCGCCGAATTCAAAAAAGACCCCTTCCTGCGCGCCCGCAGCCCCTACGC
>Ga0075520_1000826_pt1 | contig 14222 bp, 9 predicted proteins | sample NGEPerB_FD_75100 | JGI IMG/M metagenome (GOLD analysis project Ga0075520, IMG submission 75100) | Arctic peat soil microbial communities from the Barrow Environmental Observatory site, Barrow, Alaska, USA - NGEE PermafrostAB12-B | ecosystem: Environmental > Terrestrial > Soil > Wetlands > Peat ... | reverse complement strand
CGTCCGCTATGAAGGCGACGGCAACCGAAGCCTCAAAGCCGGTGTCGTCCGCAACCAGCACACGGTCGTCAACGACGGGTTCGTCGTGCTGCCGGCGGACACCTGGCGCGGCGCGGGCGTGGCCGTCCCGGTTTTCAGCCTGCGCAGCGGGAACAGTTTCGGCGTCGGCGAATTTCTCGATCTCAAACCGCTCGCCGACTGGGGCAAAAAAGCGGGGTTGAAACTCATCCAACTGCTGCCCGTCAACGACACCAGCGCGACGCACTCGTGGAAAGATTCCTATCCTTACGCCGCAATTTCCGCATTTGCGCTGCATCCGATTTACCTGAACCTCGCCGCCGTCGCCAGCCCGAAAAACCGGAAATTTCTGAAGCAACTTGAGCCGGAACGCCAGCGGCTCAACGCGCTCGACGCCATGGATTACGAGGCGGTGATGAAAACGAAGCTCGGTTTTCTCAAACAAATTTTCCCATCGCAGATGGCCACGACGTTTCGCAGCCAGGAATACAAAAAGTTTTTCGCCGAAAATGAACCCTGGCTCGCGCCATATGCCGCGTTCTGTTTTTTGCGCGACAAATTTGGCACGCCCGATTTCAGCCGGTGGCCGGAATTCCGCGAGTTTAACGCCGGAAACATTTCCGCGCTCGCCGCCGGCAACGACGACGTTGCCTTCCACTTTTTCCTCCAGTTCCACCTGCACCGGCAATTGCAGGACGCGGCGGCCCACATTCACGCCTGTGGTCTTGTCCTGAAAGGCGACCTCGCCATCGGCCTGTATCGGCACGGCGCGGATGTCTGGCAGTCGCCGGAACTTTTCAACCTGGACATGCAGGCCGGCGCGCCGCCGGATGCGTTCGCCGCGAAAGGTCAGAACTGGGGCTTCCCGACCTACAACTGGCCGCGCATGGCCGCCGATGGTTTCGCGTGGTGGAAGCAACGCTTTGCGCAGATGGGGAATTATTTTGACGCGTTCCGCATTGACCACATCCTCGGATTTTTCCGCATCTGGAGCAGCCCGGCGCACGCGGTCGAGGGCATTCTCGGCCACTTCGTTCCGGCGATTGCCATCGAACCGGTTGAATTTGCAGCGCGCGGAATTGTCTTCGACCACGAGCGTTTCACCAGGCCGTTCATTAACGACGCGGTGCTGGGGGAAATTTTCGGCAACAAAAATAAAATGATCCGGCGCGAATTTTTGAGCGCGACGGGCAACTGCCATTATTCACTGAAACCAAAATTCGCCACGCAGCGGGAGGTGGAAAATCATTTTGCAACGCTTGAACAAAACGCGCGCAACGGCAGATTGAAAACCGGCCTGTTCGATTTGATCAGCAACGTCATTTTGTTTGAGGCCGGGGGAAAATATCATTTCCGTTTTGCGATGGAACAAACGGCATCGTTCAAAAACCTCTTGCCGGACACGCAGGCGAAGCTGCGCGACTTGTATGTGGATTATTTTTTCCGGCGGCAGGACGACTTCTGGCTGCGCGAGGCGATGCAAAAACTGCCCGCGCTCAAGCGCGTGACCAACATGCTCGTCTGCGGCGAAGATCTCGGCCTCGTGCCCGCTTGCGTGCCGGTGGTGATGCGCGAGCTCGGCCTTTTGAGCCTGGAAATCCAGCGGATGCCGAAGACGCCCGGCGTGGATTTTTCGCGGCCGGCGGACGCGCCGTATTTGAGCGTGGTCACGCCCTCGACACACGACATGAGCACGATTCGCGGCTGGTGGGAAGAAGACCGCGGGCTGACGCAGAAATTTTTCAACCAGGAACTCGGACTGCCGGGCGAAGCTCCGCGCGAGGCGTCGCCGGAAATCGTCGAGGCCGTGGTGCGGCAACACCTCACATCGCCGGCGATGTGGAGCATTTTTCCATTGCAGGACTTGCTCGGCATGGACGGTGATTTGCGGCGCGCCGGCGTGGAGGCCGAGCGGATCAACGTGCCGGCGATTCCGGATTTCTACTGGCGTTACCGGCTGCATCTGACGCTGGAAAAATTGTTGCGGGCGGAGAAATTCAATTCGCGTTTGTCACAGCTGCTCCGCGAGAACGGGCGTTGAAACGGCAAATCAAAAAGCCCCGGAAAAATCCGCGTCAACGGCGTCCTGCCCGCCACCGGCACACCGCAATGGTTTTACCGCGCGAAACTGCCGCCGTGAACTTGTGCGGCGGGAATTTTACCGGCATAATTTTCTGATGTTCCGTCGAGCCGCGTTTTTTGCGCTGATGATTCTGGCGACATTTTTTTGCCGGTCAGCGGGGGCGACGGTATTATGGAACGATGAGGGCGCGCGGTTGGTCCACAACACCGGCACGGGCGTGGACATTCTCGGCGGCGCAGTAAAGCGGAGCGCCACCAACGACGATGCGCTCTATTTCAAGGTTCACGTTGACCCGATTTCCGATGCCGCTTCGGAGCCGTATTCCGCAGGCTTTCAACTGTTCGAGGGCGATGAAGAACGGCTGGGCGTGGGCAACGCGCCGGAAGCCTGGGGCTATTCCGCGTTTGCCACGGCGGAGACCGGTCCGTCGAACGCACCGGCCTCCGGCGAATTCAACTTGAAATCCGCGCATCCCGAGCCCGTCAATCTGGGCTTGTTCCGGCCTTATGAACTGGTGCGCCACGACGTTGAACGCACCCTCATCTTCAAAATTCAATACGTTCCCGGTGGTGATGACCTCGTCACCGTGTGGCTGAATCCCAATCTCGGCCGCGGCGCGACGGATAAAAACCAGCCCGAAAACCTCACCACCAAGTTCAACGCGGAGGCCACCTTCAATCAAATCCGGCTGCGTCAGAACGGCGGTGGCAACGGCTGGATCTTCAGCGACATGGCCATCGCGACTTCGTTCAGCGACTTCGTGGTGGTGCGTTTCTGGCAGACGTGGTGGTTCATCACCCTGACCGCGATAACCCTGCTGGTCGGCGTGGGCACAACGGTGCGCATCATTGAAAAGAAAAAATTTCAATTGCAACTGCAACGCGCCGAATCGGAGAGCGCGCTCGAACGCGAACGGGCGCGCATCGCCCAGGACTTGCACGATGAACTCGGCTCTTCGTTGACGCGCATTTCGCTGTTGAGCGGATTGCTCCGCGCCGACAAGGACAATCCTGATCTGGTGGCGGCGCACGCGGGCAAACTTTCCCTGTCCGCCGACCAGACCGTCCGCGCGCTCGAAGAAATCGTCTGGGCCGTGCGTCCCGGCAGCGACACGCTGCAAAGCCTCGTGGATTACATCACGCATTTTGCGAGCGAATTATTCGAGGGCGGCCCGACGCGCTGCCGGCTGGATGTGCCGGACGAGCTGCCCGTGCAACCGCTGCCGCCGGATGTGCGCCATAATATTTTTTTAATCGTGAAGGAGGCGTTGACGAACATTTTGAAACACGCCGGAGCGGCCGAGGTGCATTTGCAAATCAAAGTCACGCCGCAAACTTTGGAAATCGTCATCGCCGACAACGGCAAAGGTTTTGAAACCAACGCCGCCGTGACGGACGGCCAAGGCAACGGCCTCGGCAACATGAAACGCCGCGCGGAGGCAGTCGGCGGCAAACTCAGCTTGACGAGCGCGCCCGGCCAGGGTGCGCGCATGGAATTCGCGGTGGGTTTTCCCAGTTGACCAGCCGCGCGCGCAATTTATTTTCAAAGCCCCACAAAAAATTTTATGCAAATCAAAGTCGCCATCGTGGATGATGATGAAGGCATCCGCAGCAGCCTGTCGGCGTTGATCAAGCGCGCGCCCGGTTACAAACTGGCCGGCGAATATGCCAACGGCGAAACGGCGCTGAAGGAAATTCCGCAGCACCTGCCGGATGTGGTGTTGATGGACATCAACCTGCCTGGCATGAAAGGTTACGAGTGCGTGCGGCGGTTGAAGGAAGCCCAGCCGACGATCCAGTTTTTGATGCTGACGGTTTATGAAGACAACGATTCGCTGTTCAATTCTTTGCGCGCCGGCGCGAGCGGCTACCTGCTCAAACGCACTGCGTCCGCACGCCTGCTCGAAGCCATCCAGGACGTGTTCGCGGGAGGCTCACCGATGTCGCCGCAGCTCGCGCGGCGCGTGGTGCAGTTTTTTTCCAAGCCGGCCACGCTGGACGCCGGGCTGGCCAGACTCACGCCGGCGGAACGGGAATTTCTCGACCAGCTCGCCAAGGGCTACGCCTACAAGGAAATCGCCGACCGCATGAAGATCAGCATTGATACGGTGCGCAGCTATGTGCGGACGGTTTACGAAAAACTGCACGTCCACTCGCGCACCGAGGCCGTGGTGAAATACCTGCACGGGTGAAAGTCTGACCGCATTGAAATCACCCCGTCATAAATCCAGCCGCCGCGGCAACCGCGCCGACGACGAGGCGATGGAAAAATCGCACGCGATGATTCGCCTTGCCAGCACCCGGACAAATCATAAATTCAAAACATTCCATGTGGTCACTCCTTAAAGAATTTTTCAAGTTCTCCCGCCAGGAGAAAAAATGGTGGCTCATCCCGCTCATTGTCGTGTTGCTGCTGCTGGGCGCGATCCTGATTTTCACCGCCAACTCCGGCATCGCCTGGGCGCTTTACCCGTTTCTTTGATTCATGCCCGCGCCGCGTAATATTCTCGGCGTCTCAGCGTATTATCACGACGCCGCCGCCGCGCTGGTGGTTGACGGAAAAATTATTTCCGCCGCGCAGGAGGAACGTTTCACGCGCAAAAAAAACGATGCCGACTTCCCGCGTCACGCCGTTCAATTTTGTCTCCGCCACGCGAACCTGACGCTGGCGCAACTCGACGCGGTGGTGTTTTACGACAAACCCATTTTGAAATTTACGCGGCTGCTCGAAACGTATCTTGCTGTCGCACCCGGCGGCTGGCGGACGTTTCCGACGGTGATGTCCAACTGGCTCGGCGAGAAACTGGATTTACGCAAAGCGATTCGTGCGGAGCTGCCGGAGCTGCGGCCCGATTGTCAGATTCTTTTCACCGAACATCACCAATCGCACGCGGCCAGCGCATTTTATCCGTCGCCGTTTGAAGAGGCGGCGATTGTCACGATTGACGGCGTGGGCGAATGGGCGACCACCATCATCGGCCACGGGCGCGGAAGTGAAATCAAAATACAGAAGGAGCTGCGCTTTCCGCACTCGCTCGGACTGGTCTATTCCGCGTTCACGGACTACTGCGGCTTCCGCATCAATTCCGGCGAATACAAGCTCATGGGCCTCGCGCCGTATGGTGAACCCAAATATGCCGATGCCATCCGCTGCGAATTGCTCGACATCAAGCCCGACGGCTCGTTCTGGCTGAATCTGGATTATTTTAATTTTCTGCGCGGCACGACGATGACCAACGAAAAATTTCACCAGCTTTTCGGCGGGCCGCCGCGCGGGCCAGAAGATAAAATCGAGCAACGGCACATGGACGTAGCACGTTCCATCCAACTGGTCACGGAAGAAATCATGTTGCTCCTCGCACGCCATGCCCGCGAAGTGACCGGCTTGAAAAACCTCTGCATGGCCGGCGGTGTGGCGCTCAACTGCGTCGCGAACGGTCGTATTCTCAAGGAGCAAATCTTCGAGCGGATTTGGATTCAACCGGCGGCGGGCGATGCGGGCGGCGCACTTGGTGCGGCTCTGGCCGCGTGGTATGCACAGAAGGAGAATCTGCGCGTTGTTGTTCCCACGGATTCGATGCAAGCTTCGTTGCTCGGTCCCGGATTCAAGGATGACGAAATTGAAACGGTGCTGCGCTCACACAATGCTGTTTTTCGAAAACTGGAAAAGGACGCTTTGCTCGATTTCACCGTCGAAATTTTGAAGACCGAAAAAGTGATCGGCTGGTTTCAAGGCCGGATGGAATTTGGTCCGCGCGCGCTGGGCAACCGCTCGATTCTCGGCGACGCGCGTTCCACAAAAATGCAGTCGGTGATGAATTTGAAAGTGAAATTCCGCGAATCGTTCCGGCCTTTTGCGCCCATCGTCCGGCGCGAGCGCGTGGCGGATTATTTTGAACTGAACGTCGAGTCGCCGTATATGCTGCTGGTCGCGCCGGTGAAAAAGGAATTGTGCCGCGAAGTCTCGCCGGAAGTAAAAGGCCTCGACCGGCTCAAGGAAATCCGCTCCACGCTGCCGGCCATCACGCATGTGGATTACTCGGCGCGCATTCAAACGGTGGAACGCGAAGGCCATCCGCTCCTTTACGATTTGCTGCTGCGCTTCGAGCAGGCGACCGGCTGCGGCGTGCTGGTGAACACGTCGTTCAATGTGCGTGGCGAGCCGATTGTTTGCACGCCGGACGACGCGTATCGTTGCTTCATGAATACGGAGATGGACTATCTCATCATGGGCAGTTTTGTCATCGAACGCACCGCGCAACCACAGCAAAAAATTTCGCGGCGGATTTTACCGCAGGCCGATTGAAATGAAATTAATCTACAAAGAAGATCCGAAGGAATGGCGCAAGTCCGCGCTGCTGGCCGCGCTGGGACTGGCGATTTTAAGTTCGCTCCTGCGCTGGCGACGGCATCTGCCGGTGAATTTTTGGTATGCCTTGCTTGCGCTGCTCGGCCTTGTGGCAATTTGCGCGGTGCTGCAACCGCGCTGGTTTCGCGGCTGGTATCGGCTCTCGTTGCGGCTGGGATTTTACTCCAGCCAGTTCATTGGCCGCTGCGTGCTGGCGGTATTTTTTATTTTCATCCTGACGCCGCTAGGCTGGGTGTTGCGCTTGATGGGCAAAGATCCGTTGCAGCTTAAGCGTCCATGCAACGCAGTTTCTTATTGGCATCAAGCCAGAGATTGCAATCCCTTGGACCGCCTTTTTTGAAAACCAATCATGAAACAACGCCCGAACAAATCAAAAGCGGGACGTAAATCGGTCAAGACGCCCAGCGCGCCGACGATACCGTTGTCGCAGCGCCGCAAATGGTTGTTCCGTTTCATCGCATTAGTGGTCATGCCACTGCTGCTGACAGTGTTGTTGGTCGCGTTGGTGGAGATCGCTTTGCGAATCGGCGGCTATGGTTATGACACCAGCTTTTTCCGCTCAATCCGCGTAGGCGGCCAGGAGTATTTCCTCAACAACGAAAAATTCAGCCAGCGATTTTTCCCGCCGCAACTTGCGCGCTGGCCCGATCCGTTCATATTTCCGGCGACCAAACCGCCGGACACGGTCCGCATTTTTATTTTTGGCGAATCCGCCGCGATGGGTGATCCGCAACCGGCCTATGGCGCGAGCCGTTATCTGGAGGTGCTGTTGCGCCAGCGGTTCCCCGGAAAAAAAATCGAGGTGATCAACCTGGGCATCACGGCCATCAATTCACACGTCATCCTGCCCATCGCGCGCGAGTGTGCCCGGCATGACGGCGACTTCTGGATTGTCTATATGGGCAACAACGAAATGATCGGGCCGTATGGGGCGGCGACCGTGTTTGGCGCCCAGGCGCTGCCTCGCCGGGCGGCCCAGTTTAATCTCGCCATCCAGCAGACGCGCACCGGGCAACTGCTGGTTTCCGGTTTGCGCAACCTTGGCGGCAAATCGAAGAACACCTCTTGGGGCGGCATGGAGATGTTCCTCGAAAACCGCATCGCGCCCGACGATCCGCGCAAGGAGACGGTCTATCGTAATTTCGGGGCCAACTTGCGTGACATTGTCGCGGCCGGGGTAAATTCCGGCGCGAAAGTTATTCTGAACACGGTGTCGGTGAATCTCAAAGACTGTCCGCCGTTTGCTTCACTAACCAACAGCCACCTGCCCGCAGCGGACCGGCAGCACTTGGACCAGATTTTTGCCGAGGCGAAATCGTTGCAGACGCAAAGCAATTTTCTAACGGCAATCGAACTGTTCACGCAAGCCACCCAATTGGAACCGCAATTTGCCGAGGCGCATTTCCGTCTCGCCCAATGCGAGCTTGAGCTGACGAACGCTGCGGTGCAGGCGCAATTCCAAATCGCTTGTGATGACGACGCGCTGCCGTTCCGCGCCGACACGCGGATCAACTCCGCCATCCGGCAAGTGGCGCAACAACGCGCCAGCGACCGGCTGGTTCTTTGTGACGCCGAACAAGCCTTGGCACAGGCCAGCCCGTCGCGCATCTCCGGAGATGAAACATTTTACGAACATGTGCATTTCAATCTTGATGGCAATTACCGTCTGGGAAAAATCTGGGCGGAACAAGCCGGGCGGATGTTGTCGGCGGCGGGAAGTCCGCCCGCGACAACAAACTGGGCGTCGCAGCAAGCCTGCGACCGCGCGCTGGGCTTGTCCATTTGGAACCGGCAGTTTGTGTTGCAGGCGGTGATCCGGCGGTTGGGAGCGCCCCCGTTAAGCACACAGTTCAATAATGCCGTCCGGCTCCAGAAGATGCGCGCCGAAGAGTTGAGCCTCCGCCAGGAACAGGCACAACCCGGCGCCGTCCAGCGCGTGCGAGAGGAATTCGCCGACGCTTTGCAGCGAGCGCCGACGGATGGTTATCTTTATGAAGGTCTGGCCAATTTCCTCGAAGCCATCCATGACCCGCAGGGTGCCCTCGCGGCTTATTGCCAGTTGCTTGAATTACGGCCGGATGATTTTTACGCCTGCCTGCAACTGGGGCGGTTGCTCGGCGAGCAAGGGAAACCGGAACCGGGCGAACCCTTCCTCGAACAGGCCACTCACTTGCGCCCCAGCCTGCCGGATGGCTGGTTTGAACTGGGCACCGTTCTGGCCGCACAGCAGAAGTTTGCGCCAGCGCTGGAATGCATGCAACGCGCGGCGCGCTTGCGTCCGCAGGATGCGTCTTATATTTCTTACACCGCCCAGATGCTGGCCAAACTCAACCGGCACTCCGAGGCGATTGAAAATTACCGGCGGGCCATCCAAATCAGTCCGGATTCTTGGGAGTCGCATTTTGAACTCGCGGGCGAACTCGTTGCTGTCAATCAGTTGGACGAAGCCATCCGCGAATACGCCGCTGTGCTCAAAATCAATCCCCGTCATGCCGTCAGCCATATCAATCTTGGGGTGGTGCTCGTGCGTTTCAACCGGCTGGATGAAGCAATTATGTGTTTCCAAAATGCGCTGAAGATTGAGCCGGACAACCGCAGCGCACAGGATTATCTGGCTTCCGTTCTGGCCCATAAAGCCCAAAAGCCCTGAAAACAGTTTCCCATTGCCCTCAGGCTGCACTTTCGCCTTTGATATATTTTGGCCGGATAGTTTTTTATGACCTGCCCATGTCTCCGCACAAACATGCGATGGACGAAAAATAGAAGCTGGAGGATAGTGAAGCGTTCACTGGAAATAATATCAACAACTGAATCACCCAAAAAATACAATGAAACCGATTATTCATCATGACTTCTCCCGCCGCTGGCTCGGCGTGGGAATGTTGCTCGTTGCAGCCATGGCCGCCCAAGCGCAAACAGCGGTCACCTTTCAGATAGACATGGCCTCTGTGTCACCAGCTCCCACAGCTGTTTATATCAGCGGCAGTTTCAACGGTTGGCCCGGCTTTACCGCCGGCGCAGGGAGTCCCGCGGCAGCACTGATCAACACCAGTGGAACCATTTGGAGCAACACGATTTCAGTCTCTGACGCTCCCAGCACGATTGAAACCTGCAAGTTTCAATATGAACCGGGCGACAATTGGGAAGGTGATCCTAATCGGCAGTTCGTAGTGGGACCCGCAGGCCCGGCGCAAGTGCTGCCCCTGACCAGTTGGAATGTCAAGGATTGGCCCGCCCCCACCAACCGAGTGACTTTTCAGCTTAATATGAGCGAACAGATTGCTTTTGGCAATTTCACCATCGGTTTACCTGGAAATTCCGTCGCGATTGCCGGCGACTTTATCGGCTGGGGCACGGACGCCCAATTAACCAATAATCCTTCGCTGACGGATACCCGGTCGAACCTTTACACCGGAACATACCCCGTCGTTGGATTCCTGCCCACTACCATCAATTGCAAGTTCCGCGTGAACAATTTAGACGGTGGTTACGAAAGCCCGGCATCCACTGGTGGAAACAATCGTGCGATTACCATCACCAGTGCAAACCAAGTCTTGCCTGTGTTAAATTATGATGACCTCGGCCTCGGCGACTTGGTTTATTCTAACATCACGGTGACTTTCTCCGTCTTCGTCACGAATGGGACGCCGAATGATAGCGGCGGCACCTATACAAAAGGCACTGATACCATTTGGGTGAGCGGTAACTGGCTGGGTTGGCCGAGTTGGGGGTTTAACGCTTTGCCTGCGAACCAACAGATGTTTGAATCAGCCACTCCCAACGTTTACACAAATTCATTTGTCATCGCGAGGGGAACTTCAATTTATATTGACTACAAGTATAGCTTTGATGGCCTTGACAATGAGAACGGGGCCAATACCAATCACGTCCGTGAAATCCGTAGCTATGGTCCTACTTATGCGTTTCCGCAGGATGTATGGTCTTATACATATGTTCCGGGATCAAACACCACGACAAATATCGTGGAACAAGACTTCGGAAATCTGAAGATTGGCGCCCCTTCGGGCGGCAGATTCCCGATCACCTGGCTTGGGCGTCCGGCAGTAGTTCTGCAAAGCCGGTCCAGCTTGTCGAGCGGATTATGGACTAACTACCCGGGAACTGATGCCACCCAGTCCACCAACTGGCCCGCAAGCGCAAGCGGACCCGTGCAATTCTTCCGGTTGATCAAAAATTAACAACGGGGTTGCCCGGCTGGGCCAAGCGGCCAGACGCCAGCCCAGCCGGGGAAATGATTCAACCGAACGCAGACAGATGGATTTGTTCAAAAGAAAATGAAACACAATAAATCACGGAAGGGTGCCTTTACCTTGATTGAGTTGCTGGTAGTAATCGCCATCATTGCCATTCTGGCGGCCATGCTGCTGCCGGCCTTGAGCAAGGCGAAAGAGCGGGCTGTCTCCATCTCGTGCATGAACAACTACAAACAACTGGGTTTGGCGTGGTTCATGTATGCCAACGATAACAGCGATAAACTGGTGAGCAATTCCGATAGAAACAACAGCCCTGTGGCTTCGGTAAACTGGATCTGCCCGGCGATAGGCGGGTCGGCAGTTGTGCTGGATTGGACAAGCAGTCCAAACAACACCAATACTGTGTATTTAACAATTGATGGTTCCGTTATGGGAGTGCAGTCAACTGCGCTCATTGGAAGCTATGTCGCCAATTCGTTGAAAATATTCGTCTGTCCGGCGGACAACAAACTTTCAAGCGCCCAACGTTCACAGGGATGGGCATCCCGCATGCGCACCTGCGTCATGAACGGGGCGATGGGCGACGGTTCAAAATGGTTTGGTGTTAAGGCAGATGGCACTCCAAATGGTGGTCATTCTTCAATGCCCACCTTCTACAATGCAAAAAAATTGTCTGACATGCACAACCCCGGCCCATCGGATTGCTTCGTGCTGCTTGATGAACATCCCAACAGTGACGACGATGCAACTTTCTTCGTCAACCCGGCGTATGCGAATGGAAGTGGAACCAGTTTCACGGAGATTCCGGGAAGTTTGCACGGCAAAGCCGCAGGGATTGTTTATGCCGATGGACATTCGGATGTGCATGTCTGGAAAGGCGGCGTAACCACCCAGGCGTTTGATCCCAACCGCACCAGCTATTTGCAGGCAGTCGGCGGGCTTGATACCGCCAGCGTGAATGATCTGACTTGGCTGGCCCAGCACACACCGGCGAATTGAATTGAAATTGAGGCAGGCCAGGTTTTATGTGCTTCGTTAGGCAATATCCCCAGATGAATTGTGCTTTTGATTTTGGAATACTTCGAAAAACATCTGCCATTGAAAAAAATGAAATTTTGTCTTACAGGAAAAATGATCGGCCAAACAATCAATTGGTGCGTTGGCATCGCCGTCTGTTTGTGCGTCGCCATGCCTTCAGTCCGTGCTGCCGACACAAACCTTTCCGCCACCGCCCGCCCTTCGCCCGACTGGCTCCGCTCCGGCACCATTTATGAAATCTATCCGCGCGATTTTTCCGCGGCCGGCAACCTCAACGGCGTCACGGCCAGGCTCGACGAATTGCACCGCCTCGGCGTGAACATTCTTTGGACGATGCCGGTTCATCCCATCGGCGAAAAATTTCGCAAGGGCGAATTCGGCAGTCCCTACTCCATCAAGGATTATTACGCCGTGGATCCGAACTACGGCACGCTCGATGATTTCAAAAAGCTCGTCGCCGGCGCGCATCAACGCGGCATGAAGGTCATCATGGATCTCGTCGCCAATCACACCGCGTGGGACAACCTGATGATGACGAACAAGGATTTTTACAAGCAGGATGCGTCCGGCCACGTCATCCCGCCCGTGCCGGAATGGACGGATGTTGCCGGCTTGAACTACCAAAGCTCCGCATTGCGCGAATACATGATCACCATGCTCAAGTATTGGATCAAGGAAGCCGACGTGGACGGTTTCCGCTGCGACGTCGCCTACATGGTGCCGACCGATTTCTGGGAACAAGTCCGCGATGAACTCACGAAGGTCAAACCCGACATCATGATGCTGGCCGAGGCCAGCAAGCCGGAACTGCTCACCAAAGCTTTCGACATTGATTATTCCTGGCCGCTGCTCGCCACGCTGAACAAGGTTCTCCTCCACGACGCGCCGGCCGCTGACATCCAAAAATGCTGGGCGGAAAGCCTCAAACAATTTCCCCAAGGCGCGCTGCACATGAGGATTTCCGACGACCACGACGAAGCCCGCGCCGTCGCCCGTTACGGACTCAACGGTGCGCTCGCCGCCTCCGCGCTCATGTTCACGCTCGACGGCGTTCCCCTGCTCTACAACGGCATGGAAGTCGGCGACGCCACCGAGTCCGGCGATCCCGCGCTGTTCGACAAGCTGACTATTTTCTGGAATCCCAAGGAACGCCCACAGCTTCGCGGCATCTACCACGATCTCATCCAGCTACGCAAACAACACGCCGCGTTGCGCAGCAGCAACGTCGAGTGGCTCGCCAATTCTGATGAAACCAAACTCGTCACTTTCCTGCGCGCCGACGACAAGGATGAATTCCTCATCCTCATCAACTTTTCCAATCGGCCGCTCACTGGCAAAGTGGATTTGAAAAACTCCGCCGGCTTTTCCGCCGTGAAAATTCCCGGCGTCAACGATTCCGCCGGCGGCCCGCTGCCGGCGTTTCACCTGAACGGTTTTGAATGGCGCATCTACCATCGTGCCGCCGCCACAGTGGCCGCGAAATAACAGCCTTCCCAATCCACCGCTTTCAGCCCAACCTGCGCCATGCAAAAACCACAATTAAGTTTTTGGCAGATCTGGAACATGAGCTTCGGCTTCCTAGGCATCCAGTTCGGTTTTGGCCTGCAGATGGCCAACATGAGCGCCATCTACGAATACCTCGGCGCCAAGCCCGACCAGATTCCCCTGCTCTGGCTCGCCGCGCCGCTTACTGGCCTGGTCATCCAGCCCATCATCGGCAACATGAGCGATCACACCTGGGGCCGGCTCGGCCGCCGCCGCCCATATCTGCTCTGGGGTGCGCTGGCCAGTTCGCTGGCGCTGATTCTCATGCCCAACTCCTCCGCGCTCTGGATGGCCGCCGGACTGCTCTGGGTGCTCGACGGCTCCATCAACATCTCCATGCAGCCGCTCCGTTCGCTGGTCGCCGATTTGCTGCCGGACGAACAACACACGCGCGGCTACGGTGTGCAAAGCCTTTTCATCGGCCTCGGCGCGGTCGTCGCCTCCGCGCTGCCGTGGATGATGACCAACTGGTTTCACCTCGACAGTTCCACCAGCGCCGAGCACGCCATTCCGGTCACCATCAAATACTCGTTCTACGTCGGCGCGGCGGCCATTCTCGTCGCCGTGCTCTGGACGGTTTTCACCACGAAAGAATATCCACCGGACAACATGGAAGCCTTCAAGAAAATGAAGGTGGAAAAAACCGGCCTGGCCGGCGGAGCGCGCGAAGTTTTTTCGGCACTTGCCGAAATGCCTTTGACCATGAAGCGCCTTGCGTGGGTGCAGATCTTCACCTGGCTCGGCCTGTTCTGCATGTGGCTGTATTTTCCCGTCGCCGTCGCGCGCAACGTCTTTGGCGCGGTGGACGAAAAATCCGCGCTGTATTCCTCCGGCGTGGAATGGGGCGGGCTGTGCTTTTCGATGTATTCCGTCGTGACGTTTTTCTTTTCGTTTCTGCTGGTCTCGCTCTCGCAGCGTTTTAGCCGCAAGACCATTCACACTGTCTGTCTGCTGTG
>Ga0075520_1000825_pt1 | contig 14262 bp, 16 predicted proteins | sample NGEPerB_FD_75100 | JGI IMG/M metagenome (GOLD analysis project Ga0075520, IMG submission 75100) | Arctic peat soil microbial communities from the Barrow Environmental Observatory site, Barrow, Alaska, USA - NGEE PermafrostAB12-B | ecosystem: Environmental > Terrestrial > Soil > Wetlands > Peat ... | reverse complement strand
TGAGTTGCATGGTTAACGGATTATTGAGATGACAACTGACAGTGATTACCCCTCCTCGTTTATAATGTACCTTGATCTGTTCTGCAATCTGTGAAAAGCTTACCGAGTCAAGACTTCTTTCTCCGCCCAGTTCAATGTGACCAAGTTCAAAACCGACAACTCCGGGGTAATCCCCGGTTAAATCTTTAGTATCCGAACGATCCTTTTCATACCACCACGTATAACCATACATCAGGTCATCCTGATGGCCAAACATAATACCCTTATTCTTAAGTTCATAAAGAGACTGGAAAAGTGCAACAGTTTCTTTTGTTGCCTTCTTATCGGCAGGTAAGGGAAGCTTCTGTCCAAAACAGCCCGTAGTCAGAAAAGCTAATACCAATGCAAGATTTAAGGTTTTCATGTTCCGTAAAATAAAGTAATACAATTAAGCCAATCTCAACCAAATCAGTTTTATAGAAATTCAACATTAAATATACAGATTTTACGGATCTGTTTATTACGGATACTGTTTATAAATCACCAAAACATTACAATCAGGCCTATTAAATAACAATTTAAACTTGCGTATTAGTCATAAGATCAGCGAGTAAGCCATACTTAATGCGATTAGCATAATTTTTATCACAATATAATTTATGTTTGTCAAAATTCAAATATCCGGCTTATTTTGAATACTTAGGAGCATTTTCGTTCGTATATAACAGAATGTCAAGATGATGTATTTTATGATATGAACTTTTAGGCGGATTTTGCCCGGCATGATCATAAAAGGCACCTCATTTTTGACGAAGTTCCATTTTTATGTTGTAAACGGTTTATTCCTGTAATTATTCGTCGGGATTTCAACGACCAAGCGTGATCCTATTAATCCCATTTCCCCACTAATTGGGCATTAGCTGCTTGACATGTATGTTATTATGATCTACTTTTACACCGGATAACAGACATATAATTATGGAAGCTATTTCAGTTTTACAGAGACCGGTTAAAAGTACCGACAAAAATGTCAGGACAAACTTAATGAGAACAAAAGCCCCGGCAGAAACCAGAAAAAATAATCTTGTATCGAATAAATTATTCGGCGAGGTTGACGAAAATTTTATTAATTACCTTAACTGGAATGGTCTTGCAAATGAAGACAATTTGCTTGTACTATCTTCTAAACTTCACTATTATTATGATTATGAAGAATTAAAGGAAGTGACAACTTTAATTAATCTTAAAAAGCTGAACCTTATTAAACATCTTGATGATTTTTTACAGACTCTTTATAATGGTTTATCCCCGAGAACAAATTTTGTCGGATGCTTCTATGACAAAAAAACTCAAAGAAGAGTGAGCATGACTCAAAGGCTCTCCAGAAAATTTTTAAATTTTTTAGATTCAAGGATCGATATTGATATAGACAGAAATGATTTTTCAAAACTTCTGGAATCGCATGGGTTTAAAATAATTGACATGACTGAAATTAACGGGCTAACATACTTCAGGACACAAAACTATAGACGGGCAGCTGTCTAATCATCCGGTTCAGAAGGATTATTAACGATAAATTGAAGATTTCTGCTATAAGTAAATATATAAACACTAGTCATCGATATAAAACCTGATGATAGAAAAAATAAGTCGGGTCAACCTGATTATCCATTTCATTTAAGTAGGATGGTTGAAATATTGTTTATAAAAAACTATGAATTTCATTTATTTACAATAAGTTATGTTGTAAATTTGTTTGAAATCACAGACTATCGTTAATCAGTATTGGACAACAATATTAATCGCGTTTATTTTTTACACGAATAATTCAACATTTAACGATGCATATCAATCTAAAAAAAATAAAAACAGTTTGCATTCTGTTGTTGTCTCTATCAATTCAGCTTTCTGCGCCGAATGTGAAATCAATCTTAGTTTTTGAACCTGTACCTGTAGAAGCATATAAACAGCTTGCGTTAGCCATTGGAATAGTAGAAACAAAATGTGATACGCTGGCTTACAATCCAATTGAAAATGCTGCTGGGATTTTTCAGATTCGTCCTATCAGGCTTATTGATTATAATAAACGTACTGGATCAAGTTATACAAGAAAGGATCTGTTTAACTATGAGATATCAAAAAAGATTTTTTTGTACTATGCTGATCAGATCGGTCCCTATAAACTTGAGCTAATCGCTAAAAATTGGAATGGATCGGGTCGTCTTACAACAAACTACTGGCACAGGATAAAAAAATACCTCTAAAATTGTTCATAGTCTGCCAGTAAATATTAATCACTTATGTGAGAATTGGAGGAAGTAGTTTCCGGTTGTGAATCCCCGCGAGGGAATTGGCTTCGCCGAACTCGTAAACTTGGTTCGCTGTTGCTTGCTGCGAAGAGCTTCAATAATCTTTGCAGAGTGAATGTTAAGGTAAAATTGCCCGGAATTTTATCTAATTAAACTGGTATTTAGTCAAAATCATAATTTCAGGATTAACGCTGAATCAATAGCATATCTATTTAGATATTGCTCTTATTATCATGGCATTATGTATCATAATGTAAATCGTTAGCTTCATTTTGCATAAAACACTGGTAAATTTGGGGACATATTGACAAACCGGTTCATTTTGTTTATTAATCTATAAAACTTATTACTAAGCGTCTGTATTCTTGTGATGAATCAGAAAATGAAAGAATGTATTTTTCCGTAGTTCCTGTCCGCTGCGATTGACTTCAGTATATATAAGGTCTAACTTTGAAGAGATAATCAATCATTTGAATAGAAGGAATATAGTTCTTAATCTGTTCTGTTATGAGAAGAGTATTTCTGACATTCCTGTTTCTTATTATTTCTCATATCTGCAGCGCTCCGGATATCGATTTCCGACTGACGATGATTAAATTCAAATCTTTGTCAATGCTGCTGATTGAGAAGTTCCATGAATCGGAATTTTCCCGATTTATAAATGATCTTGGTTTAAGAGAATCAGGAAACAACTGGCTTTCAGTCAATTCAATAGGATGTTTCGGAGAATGGCAGTTCGATGAATCCACTCTGAAGTTCCTGGGATACAGGAGAATAACGCTTAGGAAGTTTAAAAAAGACCCTGAGATTTTCCCCAGGGAATTGCAACTGCAGGTTCTGAAGACCCTGATAAAGGTTAATCTGCTGATTCTGGCTGATTATGAACACTTCATCGGAGATTCTATTAATGGTATAGTAATTACTAAATCAGGAATGATAGCAGCATCCCATCTTGGTGGAGCGGGATCTCTGGAGAAATTTCTGGATTCCAAAGGAAAGATAAACAGGAAAGATATTTTTGGAACTTCGATATATGATTACCTTAAAAAATTCAGATGTTATGATCTTGAATGATCAGCGATAATGAATAAAATATGCACCTATGAAAACTGTTTACCGGATCACATCAAATGAGCATGGCACCTTCCTACTGAAGAGAAGAAAGATCGCCAAGGCTTTTCGTTGGTGGTTGCGTGAAAATGGATTCACCTATCATTCAAGCTTTTTTATAAGCTAAAACATTTTGCTCTCAAATCCATTTAAACAGGCCGATCATTATCCCTTTAAAATTGCTTCAGCTTCACGCCAGTCATCTTCAGGGGTTCCATGTTCACCACGTGCGATCCGTTCGTAATATATTTCCCTTGCTTTTTCACGTATCTCTTCTTCCCTGGGAGCATATTTTGCTGCATTGACATTTTTATTCTTTAAAGTCTTAACTGTTACGGGAGTTTTTTTTGGTTTGCTGACTGTTTTTGCTTTGGTAGTTTTCATATTTCCAGTTTTTTGTATTAAAACTTAAGCATCATTTTCCATTCTCATTATTTCTCTTTTCAACAATAATTGTACAATGTGTGGCCAGGGCAGTGAGAGTGCCCACTGCAGCAAATATAGGAGCCACTACGACTCCAATAGCACCAACTGTCAGTGGAAATTCCATTATAATTTCATCCTTCTCGTTTTTAATGATTATCCTCCTGGCGTTTCCTTCCTTTATTATCTCTCTGACCTTTGATAGAATCTCGTCTCCTGACACCTTGAACGATTCATGATTTGATTTCTCTTTCTGTTCCATTATATTTCAATTAGTTAACTGTCAAAATTAATCTTTAGTTTAATCTGAAGCAATTTTATTTTATCAGGAGAGCTCTTAAAATGAGTTTTAATAAACAAACAAACTGTGTGGGTTATTGTTTGGGGCCAAAAGGAATCAGGACATTCTGTTTCCAGGCAATTCAAGCTATTATTCAAAAATAAATGTGCCAAATTTGTTGTATTCATGAAAGGTTTTGGTTGTTTTTTGCCAGGCATAAGCCGCCTCCCCGTTATCATAATCAATACGATACATATTTGCCCTCCATCTGGTACCGGCCTCAGGAGGAACATTGCTTAAAGGGGCAAGCAATTTATATGGAATAAAAAACTCAGCGGTCCATTCTGAAATTGAACTTCCGCTTTCCAGGGTGCCTCCTTTTACACTGGTGGCATGCTGAGTTTTTCTATCACCTTCATAATGCCAGGGAAGCCAGCCTAAAAAGTTGCCCTTATTATTTGGCACCATGATCGGCAATTCAAAATTAAAGGGAGAAAGTTCATACTCGAAATAAACAGGGAAGTTTTCATCGGTCCAAAGAAATATTTCAACAACGTCTTCTTCCCATAGGTTCATATTGTCGGCCTTCATCGTCGAACTTAGCTTTTTGTCTTCACAGTTAAACAGGAAATAGATTCCCTTATCAGAATATAAAACCTTTACTTTTGTCTGATACGGTGCGGCTTTGGGTTCTTGCTGAATCAGGTTAATCCATCCTGTTCTATTCCAGGCTGCTGAAGTTCCGTTGCCGGTTATTTTGAAATCCTGGCATTTTTTTATTGTGACAGAATCACCTTCAGAATTTGCTGCAAGTAATCTGCCAGTCAAATTTTCCAAACTCAGAATAACGCAAAAAATGAAAAATGCCGACCATCTGTTTTCCCCCATTTTATTTAAAATTAAATTACACTAAAAGGCAGAATATTAGCCCCCTGTAGAGCCTGCCCTGAACGAACTGCAGTGTAGAATGGGGGCAAAACATCTTCCGGAAGTAAAGATAACGAATAAAGGAATAGATGATTTATTAGCTCATTAATCCTCCAAAGTGGTTATATCGCCATCTGGAAGTCCCTGTGCGCGTGCTTTAAGAAGCCGTCGCATGATTTTTCCGGATCTGGTCTTTGGGAGTTTGTCAACAAACGTGATTGACTCAGGTTTTGCAATAGGCCCTATTTCATGAGCGATATGAATACGGAGTTCATCCTTTAAAGCATCTGAGGGATCAAAACCTGTCCTCAGTATCACGTAAGTATGAATAGAATTGCCTTTCACTTCATGAGGCAGGCCGATAGCCGCTGCTTCAGCCACAGCAGGGTGGCTCACCAGGGCAGATTCAAGCTCGGCTGAACCAAGTCTGTATCCTGAAACTTTTATCACATCATCAACACGTCCGATAATCCAGAAATATCCATCCTTGTCGCGTCTTGCCGAATCACCTGTCATATACCTGTCAGGATATGTGCTCCAGTACTGATTTACATAACGGTCAGGATCTCCGTAAATCGTTCTTATCATTGCAGGCCATGGTTTGTTCAATACCAGATATCCTTCTTCTCCGTCAGGCACGGTTTTCCCATCAGCATCAACAATTTCAGCATCAACTCCAAAATATGGACGGGTGGCAGACCCCGGTTTCAATGGCATTAACGGTGTAGGGGTAATAATGAACATTCCGGTTTCTGTCTGCCACCAGGTATCCATTATCGGACAATTTCCTTTACCTATGACCCGATGATACCATTTCCAGGCTTCGGGATTTATAGGCTCGCCAACAGATCCCAGGAGACGCAGGGAAGAGAGATCATGTCTGTTGGGCCATGCTTCACCGAATCGCATCAGTCCGCGAATAGCAGTTGGCGCTGTATAAAGAATTGTCAGGGCATATTTTTCAATCATTGACCACCATCGGTTCGGGTAAGGATATGTAGGCGCTCCCTCATAAAGAAACGATGTGGCCCCATTCAGCAACGGGCCATAAACCAGGTATGAGTGACCTGTTACCCATCCGGGGTCTGCAGTACACCACCACCGGTCTTCGTCCTTCAGATCAAAAACATCTTTCAGAGTGGCATAAATCCCAACCATATAACCACCATGAGTATGCAGGACTGCTTTGGGTTTCCCCGTTGTGCCCGAAGTATAAAGTATATATAACGGATCCTCTGCATCCATCACTTCTGTTTCGCATTTAGGACTGGCAATGGGAAGGGCCATCAGATCGTGATACCACAAATCTCTTTCCGGCTCCATCATCACCTCCTGGCCTGTTCTCCTGATAACTATTACATGCTCTACACTCGGAGATCGTTGAAGAGCCTCATCCATCATGTCTTTCAGTTTGACAACCTTGCCGTTCATCCAGCCCCCGTCTGCCGTGATCGCTATCTTTGAGTGTGAATCTAAAATACGTCCATGCAAAGATTCGACTGAAAATCCTCCATAAACAACCGAATGTATAGCGCCTATTTTGGCACAGGCCAGCATTGCGATGACAATCTCCGGAATTCGTGGGAGATAAATAGTCACTCTGTCCCCTTTGGTTATCCCCATCGCTTTTATGACACTCGCAAATTTACACACCTCACGGTTCAGTGCATGGTAGGAATAAGAACGCTGATCCCCGGGTTCACCTTCCCATATAAGAGCCAGCTTATTCTTTCGCCAGGTTTTAATATACCGGTCAAGGCAATTATGAACAATGTTCACTTTTGCTCCTACAAACCATTTATAGAAAGGTTTATTGCTGTCATCAAGTACTTTGTTCCATGGCTGATACCATTCAAGTTCGAGGGCCCTTTCAGCCCAGAAACCGGGAAGATCCTCTCTGGCCTGATTGATTTTTGACTCCCATGACTGAACATTTGCTTTCGCTATAAAGTCAGATGACGGATGGTAAAGTTCCCCGCTTGAGAGGGGTTCGAAAGGTGGATTGTCCGACATAATCTTGTGTATGTTTAAGCTGGTGAGATAAAAAACAATAAAATCCAATATTGTATGTATTGAAATAAACAAAAATATGAAGGGTTTGTTTAGACAGTTTTCCATTAACAAACATCCGACCGTTACTTCCAAAGTCATAAAATATGGTCTTGCATCCTTTAACTGCATGCTGATAGTTTTTATTTAATATTCAGGAGAAATAATAAACTAATCCAATCCTGACAAACCATAAAGAAGAGACTGAGATTTGGTGGCATATCATATTTTTATACTTTTACAGATACAAAAGTTGTACTTCGGAAAGTGTCAGCGATACGGGGAAAGGGATTTTCAATTAACTTGAGAAACAATGGGACAAGAATATATAGAGGAAAAAACTTTTGATAAAATCGACTTCACCCAAAATCCTCTGACCAAAGGGGAGTTTGAATCCTGTACTTTTATAAGCTGCGATTTTTCAAACTCCGACCTTACGGCGGCAGCATTTATAGATTGTGAATTTGAAAACTGCAATCTGAGCATGGCTAAGCTGAATAATACTGCTTTAAGGGAAGTCAGGTTCACAAACTGCAAAATGCTTGGATTGCATTTTGAAAATTGTAATGAGATCGGTTTGTCAGCAAGCTTTGACAACTGCAATCTCAATCATTCTTCCTTTTATAAAACAAAACTTAAAAAGACAACATTCAGGAATTTGAAACTTAATGAGGCAGATTTTACTGAATGCGATTTGAGCAGTTCAGTTTTTGAGAACTGCGACTTAATGAGAGCAACTTTTGAAAATTCCATACTTGAAAAAACTGATTTCCGTACTTCTTTCAACTATTCAATAGACCCTGAAAAAAACCGTATCAGAAAGGCAAGATTCTCTATGACAGGAATCAGAGGTCTTTTGGAAAAGTATGATATTGAAATTGATAATCAATAACTTAAACGATTGCCTGATTGGAACTTGGAACCAAGAATTGAAATATTGCCTGAAAAAAAATTCATCGGTAAACATACCGGTATATATTTGAAACCTGGCTTCCTGTTTCCGGCCATATATTAGACAACAGACCTCATTTTGCTGTTATGGGTGAAAAATATAAAAATGAAGATACTGATTCTGAAGAAGAAATATGGATCCCCATAAAAATGCATTAAATTTATTCACTCAAAAACTTTAAAAACTGACAATATGAATTTAAGAATCTTATATGGCATGTCTGTTACGGCGTTGATGCTATGTATCCCGGTTGCCGGACAGAATAAGGACAAAGCTATTTTTACCGTATCAAAACCGGGTTTCTATCAGAATTCAATTCTGAAAGATGACCAGGAAGTGAAGGGAAAGTTAACTCCGTTAAAGGATAACAGGGAGCTGGTAGTAGATCAATCGGGTTATCAGCTGCCTAACAAGGTGGAGCTTTATAAAAATCGCCAATGGCATAATCCTCCGGTTTCGCAAGGCAATACAAACACCTGCTGGTGTTTCTCAACAACTTCTTTTCTAGAGACCGAAGTTTACAGGATTAACAAAATGAAAGTAAAGCTATCGGAGATGTTTACTGTTTACTGGGAGTATGTTGAGAAGACCCGCCGGTTTATCCAGGAACGGGGTAACTCTGCTTTTGAAGAGGGATCTGAAGCAAATGCTGTTACCCGTATGTGGAAAAAATATGGCATAGTTCCAGAGTCTGATTATTCCGGGTTGCCTGTTTCCAGAAAATTCCATAACAGCGAGGATATGGTAACAGAAATGAAAGCCTATCTTCAGTCATTGAAAGCTGGTTCAGCCTGGAATGAAGAGACTGCTGTCTCAACTATAAAGTCTATCATGAACCACTACATGGGTGAACCACCTACGGAAATAATGGTAGATGGGAAAAAGATAAGCCCTCTGCAATATCTTCGTGATGTTATTCATATAAACCCTGACGATTATGTCGACATTCTTTCATATGAACAGGAACCGTTTTATAAGCATGTGGAATATAAAGTTCCCGACAACTGGTGGCATAGCGCAGATTATTGTAATGTGCCTCTTGATGTTTTCATGGAAGCATTAAAAAAAGTCGTTCGTAGCGATTATACTGTCAGTATTGGCGGAGATGTATCTGAACCGGGATTTGACAGGATGACGCAATGCGCCATAGTTCCTGATTTTGATATTCCTTCTGCCTTCATCAACGATGATGCAAGACAATTCAGGTTCTCAAACGGAACAACGACAGATGATCATGGCATGCACCTTGTCGGGTACCTCGAAAAAGACGGGAAGGACTGGTATCTTATAAAAGATTCGGGTTCCGGTTCACGTAACAATGATCCGAACGCTGCTGAATTCGGTTACTATTTTTTCTCTTCTGATTATGTGAAGCTTAAGATGATGGACTTCATGGTACACAAGGATGCAGTAAAGGATCTGTTAGAAAAATTCAAATGACCGGGAGTGTCAGTCCGGAAATGACTATTGTTTTTAAGTCATCTGATATTGAGATTTATCTTTTATCTTCAGGTCAGAATTAAAATCGTTTTTTTGTATTAATTTAACTTAATCCAGCATATATGAAAACACATACATCACGGAGAAAATTTCTCCAGAATCTAGGGGGTTCTGCAGTACTTTTATCAGCAGCTCCGCTTGTCGGTTTTTCCTCACGCGAAAAAATAGAGGAACATTTCAAAGCTTTCGGTAAGGGCTTCTCTTCAAATGATAAGATAAGGATTGCCGGCATTGGTATGGGAATAATGGGCAATCAGGATATTGATACGGCGATTAAAGTTCCCGGTGTAGAGTTAGTTGCAGCCTGCGACTTATATTCAGGAAGGCTCGATAGAGTTAAGGAAAAGTACGGCAAGGATATTTTTACTACCCGCGATTACAGGGAAATTCTTAACAGAAAAGACATTGATGCAGTAGTTATTGCAACCAGCGATAACTGGCATGCAAGGATTTCTATGGATGCAATGAATGCCGGTAAATCAGTTTATTGTGAAAAGCCCATGGTGCATAAACTCAGCGAGGGACTTGATGTTATTGCAACCTGGGATAAAACTAAAAAAACCATGCAGGTTGGGAGCCAGAGAGTAAGCAGCATAGTATATAAAAAGGCTAAGGAATTATATAAAACCGGGATAATTGGCAAGCTTAACTGTATTGAGGCTTCATTTGACAGACAGGATGCTCTCGGTGCATGGGAGTATACTATGCCTAGCGACGGGTCTCCTCAGACAGTTGATTGGGACAGGTACATTGCAGGCACACCTAAGATCCCTTATGATGCCAAGAAATTTTTCTGGTGGAGAAACTATCGTGATTTTGGAACCGGTGTTGCCGGAGATCTTTTTGTCCACCTGCTGTCAGGGATTCATTTACTGACTGATTCCAAAGGTCCGGAAAAGATTTATGCTTCCGGGCAACTTACATGGTGGAAAGATGAACGTGATGTTCCGGATATAATGCTAGCAATACTTCAATATCCCGAAACAAAGGAACATTCCTCGTTCCAGGTGATGCTAAGGGTGAATTTTGTAAGTGGTAATGGAGAAAAGTCAGTGACCAGTTTCATAGGAAGCGAAGGCATTATTGAAATGGTTGATAACGGATTTGTTATCAGCAACAGTATTATGTCAAAGGCCCCGGGCATAGGAGGATGGGATGCTTTCGATACTTATCCAAAAGCCATGCAGGAAGAACTGATGAAAAGGTATAATCAGAAATATTCAAAAGAGGATCAGACCAGACCCGTGAAACCAAACACGAAGTACACAGCTCCCGAAGGATATGATGAACATCTTGAGCATATGGCAAACTTCTTCGATGGAGTAAGAACAGGGAAGCCTGTTGTTGAAGATCCGGTCTTCGCATTCAGGGCGTGTGCTCCGTGTCTTGCATGCAACGACAGCTATTTCCAGAAAAAAATACTAAACTGGGATCCCATAAATATGAAACTAATCTGAATGATGCAGGGTAATGCCATGGCATTACCTTACTTTTTCACATTATCGTTATTACAGGGACACCCCATAGCGTGTCCTTATAAGGATATCGGCAATTTCAGTTCCATTAAGAATAATAGGAGGTAAAATTTATGAAAAACAATCTGAGCAGACGCAAATTCATTCAGGCAGGAACCATGGCAACCGGTGGTCTGCTTGCATCCAGAGCCATTCAGCTTAATGCACAACCTTATGGTTCGACGTCAAAGAAAGTTGCCCCGAGTGACCGACTGCGATTCGGTATAATTGGAATAGGCATGGAAGGATCCGGCCTTCTTACAGGCGCTGTTACGCTTCCCGGAATTGAATGTGTTGCAGCTTCTGATCTTTATGACGGCAGACACACTCTTGCAAAGGAGATAACAGGAAATCCCAACCTTTTTACAACACGGAAATACAAGGAGTTACTCGATCGCAAGGATATAGATTGCATCATTGCAGCAGTTCCGGATCACTGGCATAAACGTGTCGTTGTGGACGCATGCAATGCAGGGAAAGATATTTATTGTGAGAAGCCGATGTCGCATACAGTTGCTGACGGTTTTGAAATGGTGGAAGCCGCAACCAGGAACAAACGTATTGTTGAGATAGGTTCCCAAAGGGTAAGCTCAATGCTTTGCGAAAAAGCAAGGGAGCTTTATAGCACTGGAGCAATTGGCGAAATAGAACAGGTTGAGATTACACTTGGCCGCAATGATCCAACTGGTGCCTGGGAATATCCTCCTCCGCCTGATTTGTCGCCGGGCAATCTTGACTGGGACACCTGGCTCAACGATGCGCCGAAGATTCCATTCAACAAAGAGCGATTTGCCCGCTGGCGTTGCTGGAAAGAATATGGAACAGGAGTTGGTGGTGATCTGATGGTTCATCTGGTAAGCGGGATGATGTTTACTCTTGGATGGAATGAAGCTCCAAGGTCAGCTACTGCACTAGGTGGAATTTTCCGCTGGAAAGATGGAAGAAATATGCCAGATTTGCATGTTGTGCTGTTCGATTTTCATGGAGTTCCTGTATATTGCCGTTTAGGTCTTGGCACAGAGACACCCGAGCTGGCCAGGTTCATGGGCCCAAAAGGTATTCTTGATGCAGGCGAGTTCAGTCTCCGTTACGCGCCTCAACCAGGTATCGATCTTGTTCCAAGTTATTATGCAGGCGGATTTCCTCATCAGATGCGTGCTGAATATGAAGCAAAATGGTACAGTGATAATGCTCCAAAACTCGGGAAAGAACCCCTTTATGACGAAGTGAATTATAGGGGCCACGACTGGGACGATATGAATCCCCATATGTGGAACTTTTTTGAATCAGTTAAGTCGCGTAAACCTGTCGTTGAAGATGCTGTGTTTGGTAATCATGCGGCTATTGCATGTCATATGGCAAACGAATCATACTTCCGTCAAAAAACAGTTTACTGGGATGAAGCCAGCCACTCAATAAAAATCTAGCTTTAAGACTTTTTAAGAGTATAAGTTAAAATGATAAGAAGAAAGGGACATGCCACAAAATGTCCCTTTTCTATTATTTGTTATAAGGAGCAATTACTTTTTGCACAAGAGCTATTGAAGCTTTTACCCCTTCATCTTCACTTAGTTTATTTCCCTCATATTCAACGTCGATATAACCCTTAAAACCTGAGTCGGAGATAATCTTCATCATTTTAGCATAATCAATAACAGTTTCATTTCCATCCTTGTCAAAATCATGGGTCTTTCCGCTCACTCCTTTGGCAAACGGCATCATGTCAGTAACTCCCTGATAACGATCATATTCGTAAAAATTACCTAAATCGGGCAAGGTTCCGCAATTTGGTCTGTTAACTGCTTTCATGATTTCTGACAGCCATTTCCCGATCGAAGAATTGCCGCCATGATTTTCTACAATAACATTTATGTTATATTTTGCTGCATAATCTGATAATCTGGAAAGACCGTCAATAGCTGCGAGTTGAACCTGTCCCATTGTTCCTCTTCCTGCAGCATTTACCCTTATTGAATGGCATCCAAGGAACTGAGCCGCTTTAACCCATTTATAGTGGTTTTCAACCGCTTTCTGCCTTGCAGCCTGTGAAGTATCTGCCAGATTTCCTTCACCATCAACCATTATAAGCAAGCTTTTAACCCCGTAAGTTTTACATTCATCTTTCAGTTTCGCAAGGTATACGGTATCTTCAGCTTTTCCCTTGAAGAAGGTCGATACATATTCTACAGCATCAAGATTGTATTTGGTTTTTGCAATTTTCGGAAAATCAAGATTCGTCATTTCACCTTTTCCCAGGGCACGATGAAACGACCATTCTGCCAGTGAGATCTGGAATCTTGGACTCTGTCCGAATGTATTGAAGAAAGAAAGTCCTGAAAACAGGACAACAGTAAAAAGAAGTTTAATTTTCATAATCGTCAGTTATTTTAAATAAAGATAAGAGCATTTCATTACAAATATAGGAAAGCAGATGCCGGATTAACAGCATGAATTAACTATTATTTCAATTTTATTAATTTTAAAGTAGTGAATTATAAACAATTAAGAACAATAAATAAGTATTAAAAAAAATGCGTAACATAAATGTAATATTATTTGCAACGACCTTGTTAGGTATCAGGTTAACTGACATGCAGGCTCAGACCGTTAAAGATACTGACGATAATTTGTATAATACCGAGACAATTGGCACACAGGTCTGGATTCACCGCCCTGCCGGGACGGTACTGATGTTCTAAGAATCTTCAGTTTGAAGAAGAATGGTTATTCTATTCGCTGTATTAAGGATTGATATATAAGTTGTTTTAATTACTATATTTATCCTTCATTTATTTCAAAGTCATTATCATGAGGAAAAAGATAATTATTCTTGCTGTAACAGTTTTTGCATTCTCTGCATTAGTTCAGAGTCAGACGAAAGATCAGCTAACCAATGAACAGAAGACCTGGCTGTCAAAAGCGAATCGGCACGAAAAGAACGGATGGATTTATCTTCATATTGAAGGGACCCCTGAGGAGCGTGGCTTCCAGCATGGATTTCTGCTTTCAAAAGAAATAAAGGAAGCTTTGTACGAAATGAGCGAAGTCTGGCACTATCAGACTGCCATGGACTGGCAATGGCTGATCCGGAAGAGTGCTGCAATGTTCAATCCGCATGTCGATGCTGAAAATATGACAGAGATGCAGGGAATTGTTGAAGGGATGAAAGCAGCAGGAGAGATATCATCACTCGATGAAATTGTGGCTTATAATGCTTCC
>Ga0075520_1000824_pt1 | contig 14298 bp, 10 predicted proteins | sample NGEPerB_FD_75100 | JGI IMG/M metagenome (GOLD analysis project Ga0075520, IMG submission 75100) | Arctic peat soil microbial communities from the Barrow Environmental Observatory site, Barrow, Alaska, USA - NGEE PermafrostAB12-B | ecosystem: Environmental > Terrestrial > Soil > Wetlands > Peat ... | reverse complement strand
GTCATTTACAGGATCCTCCTAACAGATATCAAAACCACCGAGGCACCACTTATGCGCTCGGGACAGAGCGATGGATGCCCGAAACTGTGAGGACAACTCAACCAAAATGAGTACTTTTTTCGATCGCGTAAAATTTAGTTAGTAATATCAATCACTTAGCAAAGTCGCGACGGAGCTGGAAAATGCCATTGGGGGGCCAGAAATGGTTAACGCCGGGCGTTTTTGGTGCGTTTCAGGGTCCCTTGCTGTCAGCCAACGAGCCAATAAGTTCTTCTCTTGCGGCGCGAGTTAGGCTCACCCAGCGACCCCGAAGTTGGTATTGAGGAGAGTCCGCGCGAATGCGTCGACAATCACGCACCTTCAATTGCACGCGGTAATTGCTGCCCACAATAGTGCCGACACGAAGCGAACCTGGAGGAGCTGCAAAGTCACATTCAAACGTGGCGTGATCAGCATCCCCTCGCACCAATAGGGCTGCCCCCTGATTTTCGAATTGAACTACGAGACTCATGATCGATGCACTCGACGAATGGCTGCTTGCGCCTCGCGGGTGGCTTCACGTTCCCTAAGGGTGCGGCGCTTATCGTACTTCTTCTTGCCCCGAGCCAGGGCTATTTCAAGCTTAGCCCGCCCCTGCTTGAAGTAGCACTGCGTGACGACGACGGTCATGCCGTCCGCCTCGAGCTTAACTCGAAGCCTTCGAATTTGATCAGCGTGCAGCAAGAGTTTGCGAGGACGTTTTTCTTCATGGCCAAAGGCCGCGTGTGACATCTCGGGAATTTTCAGGCCTTTGACCCAGGCCTCGCTGCGAGTGTCAATGTCCACCCAGGCATCGCGTAGATCCGCGGAATGCTCACGCAGGCTGCGGGCCTCACTACCTATCAGGACCAGGCCCGCTTCGAAGCGCTCCCCCAATTCATAGTCAAATTGCGCCCGCCGATTGCGCGACACGAGCCTTTCGCCGGTGGACGTTGTTGCCATACGCTGATTACTACAGGGCAAACATACGGCGCGGCGATGGTTTGTGCCACTTGCCTTTCAGGGGCCACGAGGTAGGTCGCACTTATGACTCAGATGCTCGCGTCGCGGCTTGTTGGCGCTCGAACGCACAATCTGCAAGCGGTAGATTTGGAAGTGCGGCCTGGCGAGGTGCTTGTCTTGACCGGCGTGTCGGGCTCAGGAAAGAGCAGCCTGGCGATCGAGACCCTATACGCCGAAGGACAGCGGCGCTTCATTGAAAGCTTCAGCCCCTACGTGCGCCAATTTCTCGAGCGACTTGAACGCCCTCCTATGACGAGCCTGGACCCGGTCGCCGCGGGCATCGCCGTCGACCGACGTGCGCCCATCAAGAGCTCGCGATCGACGGTGGCAACACTGGCAGATGTTGAGCCCTACATTGCGGCGTTGTTCTTGCGCGAGGCCCGCCCCTTGTGCCCTGAACACCATGAATTGGCACAGTGGCTGGACGTAGCGGATGCCGCGGCGAATGTTGTTACCACCAGCGAGGGCCAGCGCGCCGTGTTTACGTACCCTTTGGCAACCACGAGCCTTTCAGGCTATCTTGATGTGCGCGAGGGACTGGCGCAAGATGGCTATCGTCGTCTTTGGATCGATGGGGAGATTCACGACATCGATCAGCTCTTGCCGTCGCAAGCCTTGGGATCTGCTACAGGCCTGCAAGTCGTCGTTGATCGAGTCGCAGTCAATTCGCGAGTTCGAGCGCGTGTGACCGCAGCCATTGAGCAGGCTTGGAGTCGCAGTCAGGGCTCTTGCTGGGTACATACACCGCAATCGAGCCAACGCGTCGAGCGTGGGCTCACCTGTCAGAGCTGCGGTCGACACTTTGTTGCCGCCACTCCCGGTCTTTTTTCCTTCGAGTCAGCCGCCGGCGCCTGCGTTGCTTGTCGAGGTTTTGGGCGCATTCTAGGCTTTGATTGGAACAAGATAATTCCTGAGCCCAGTCGCTGCCTGGCGGAAGGTGCCATCCGCCCCTGGCGTGGAAAATCGACACGTTGGGAACGCGCCGAACTGGCCAAGGTAAGCCTGCGTCATTCAATACCTATGGACAAGGCGTGGTGTGACCTGACGTCCCGCCAACAGAAATGGATACTCGAAGGGGATGGATCCTGGGAAGATGACCTATTCCCCGGGGTCCTTGGCTGGTTTCGCTGGCTTGAAACGCGCACTTACAAGATGCACGTGCGGGTTCTGCTGTCTCGGTATAGGGCCTACGACCCTTGCCCTTCATGCAGTGGGCAACGTCTCAATGAATTGGCACTGAGCTACCGGGTCCAGGGGCGGTCGATTGCCGACTGGCATGCCCTGGAAATCCACGCCGCGCTTCAGGCACTTCAGGTGCTTGACACCACATCCGCGCAAGGGGCGTTGGTGCGCGGTGAGTTGATGACCCGGCTTTCGTATCTTGACCGCGCTGGCCTCGGCTATCTAAGACTCGATCGGCAAGCGCGCACTTTGTCCGGGGGCGAGGCGCAGCGTGTCACACTTACCGCCGCCCTGGGCACGTCGCTTCATCACGCATTATTTGTCTTAGATGAGCCCACAGTCGGGCTGCACCCGACGGACATAGCGCCCCTGGTGGAGATGATTCGCGAGCTTGGATCGCGCGGCAATCAAGTGATCGTCATTGAGCACGATCCCCGGGTAATCATGGCAGCCGATCGCGTAGTCGAGCTGGGACCGGGAGCGGGACATCTGGGCGGCAGGGTCGTGGCTGACGGCGCACCGGGGGAATTTCTGGGCTCGGACAGCGCGACTGGACGTGCCCTTGCCCCGCGTTCACCGGCGCGCCGCCGGTCGCGCAAGGTTCAGAGTTGGCTGAAAGTCCGCGGGGCCACGGCCAACAATCTCCAGAACATTGACGTGGATTTGCCGTTGAATGTGATCTGCGCGATCAGCGGTCCGAGCGGCTCGGGCAAGAGTACATTGGCGATGGATATTGTCGCCAGGAGTCTATTGCAGCGATTGGGACAGTCCGACGGTGAGACCCCAGGGCAACATCGTGAACTGTCGGGCGCCGAGGCAATCGAGCAGGTCATTGTTGTTGACCAGGCACCGCTCGGGCGAACGTCTCGTGGCAACCCTGCGACTTACACAAAAGCGTGGGATGTTATTCGCCAGCGCTTGGCAGCGGAACCCGCGGCGGAGGCCGCCAAGCTTAGCGCCTCGGCTTTTTCCTTCAACGTGGCGGGTGGCCGCTGTGAAGCCTGCGCTGGAGAAGGCGCCGAAACCGTCGAGATGCAGTTCTTAGCCGACGTTCGCCTGGTGTGCCCGGAATGCGCGGGGCGCCGATTTCAAGAGCATGTGTGTCGAATCGAGCATTTGGGACGCTCAGTCGCGCAATGGTTGGAAACCAGCATCACGGAGGTTCTTGATATTTTGGGTGACTTGCCGGCCATTGTACGCGCGCTTGCCCCGGCTAAAAATCTTGGTCTCGGTTACTTGCGATTGGGACAACCCCTTTCCACGCTTTCCGGCGGTGAGGCGCAGCGGCTTAAACTTGCGCGAGCGTTGGGTCAAGTTCGCCCGGGCACGCTCTTGGTATTGGATGAACCCAGTGCGGGCCTGCACGTGGATGAGGTCGGCTGCGTCATTGATGCGCTGGATCGACTCGTTAATGCTGGGGCAAGCGTCCTGCTCGTCGAACATGATTTGGACCTGATAGCCGCCGCTGACTTCATTGTCGATTTGGGGCCGGGCGCCGGAAGAGACGGAGGCTCGGTCGTCGCGACAGGTAGCTTGGCGGAAATTATGCGCTCGGGGTCGCGAACGGCACTTGCACTGAGCTCACATCGACAGATTTCTAAATCAAGCGGCAACACGGCTTCTCGTGCCGACAAGAACAAAACAAAAAACCGTGCGGTTTCCGCGAAAAGTGTGCAGCCCACAGCACTTTGCGTCGAGCGCGCGCGTGAACACAATCTGAAGGAGGTCTGCTGTCAGATCCCCCATGGGCAACTGACCGTTGTAACGGGCCCCAGTGGATCGGGCAAGAGTAGTCTTGCATTTGATGTCGTGTTCGCTGAAGGACAACGACGATTCTTGGCGACTCTAACCCCTTACGCGCGGCAATTTATGCCGCAACTTCCGCGGCCCGATGTTGACTCAATCACGGGAGTGCCACCTGCGATTGCCCTTGAGCAGCGCAAGGCGCGTGCCGGTGGTTCGTCGACTGTCGCTACGGTGACGGACGTCGCGCATTTTGTCCGATTGTTGTATGCTCGCGTCGGGGTCCCGCATTGCCCGGAGCACGACTTGCCGATTGTTGCCTTGCGCGAAGAGGAGCTGCTCGCGGTGCTTCAGGCGCAAAGTGGAAAACTCGACTTGCTTGCGCCGGTCGTTCGAGGCCGAAAAGGCACTTATCTTGACGTATTTACGGGGGCAGCTCGAGCCGGAATAACCGAAGCGTTCTGTGACGGGCATTGGGTGAGCACGGATACACCGCCGAAACTCGCGCGCAGTCGGGAACACGACATTGACTTAGCAATAGCGCGTGCCTGCAAGGCTTCGAGCGTCGATCTGGAACTGGTGAAAACGGCTTTGCGTTGGGGTAACGGTGAACTCAAGTTGCTTAACAAAAGTGGCAAAGTGACGTTGTTGTCTGCACGTCGTGCCTGCCCAAAGTGCGGCTTTAGTATTCCGGAGCTCGACCCGCGGTGGTTTTCCTTTGCGACGCGCCAGGGCCGTTGTTCGAAATGCGAGGGGCGAGGAATTGTAGAAGTCAAGAGCGGGCGTGGTAAATCGAGTGTCGTTCTGGAGAAGGTATGTGGCGAATGCCAGGGCTCGCGTCTTTCGCCGATTGCTCGTGCGGTACGGGTCCTGGACGAGACGTATCCTGAATTCTTGAAGCGCAGTGTGAGCGCAGCCCACAAACGCGTCGAAGGCTACCGATTTTCGGGCAGAGATCGAAGTATTTCCGATCCGATCGTGTCGGAGTTACTGCGCCGATTAGCCTTCATGAAGGAAGTGGGACTTGACTACCTGGGTCTGGATCGGGCAGCCGCGACGCTTTCAGGCGGTGAGATGCAGCGCCTGCGCCTAGCCGCCCAGCTGGGGACCGGCCTGACTGGGGCACTGTATGTCCTTGATGAACCGACGATTGGCCTGCACCCGACGGACACAGCGCGGCTGCTGAACAATCTGCGTCAGCTGGTGAACCTTGGCTCAACCGTCGTTGTCGTCGAGCATGACGTGGACACGATCCGAGCTGCCGACTATTTGATTGATCTCGGCCCTTCGGGGGGAACACACGGCGGGAGAGTCATGGCACAGGGCAGCGCCAAGGCGGTGCTAAGTCATCGGCAGTCGCCGACAGCCAAAGCGTTGACAGGTCGACCCGCGCTGCGAAGTATTCAACCCATTGGCAAGGGCCACCCGTGCTTGTCAGTTCATGGCGCCCAGGAGCACAATCTCAAGAACATCGAGTTTAGCGTGCCACAGGGTCGATTGACCGTTGTTGCGGGGGTGAGCGGGTCGGGAAAAAGCACGTTGGTTCGCAAAGTCTTGTTGCCTGCTCTCAGGGAGAGTCTGGGTCTAGAAACCGAGCCCCCGGGTGCTTTCACTGGGCTTTCGGGAACTCAGGGGATTCGCCGGGCCCTCGCCGTGGATCAGTCGCCAATTGGTCGAACGCCGCGCTCGGTTCCAGCGACGTTTCTTGGCATTTGGGATGCAATACGGGCCCTGTATGCTGTTACACCGGAAGCAAAAGTTGCAGGTTTTGCCGCCTCGCGATTTTCGTTCAATACGCCCAAAGGCGGCCGTTGCGCGACTTGCGAAGGGCAGGGAGTCATTACCCAGGAAATGAGCTTCTTGCCGGATGTGGTGACGCCTTGTGGCGCATGCGCCGGACACCGATTCGAGCCCCAGACTCTGGCCATCAAGTACTTGGGTTTGAGTGTCGGAGAAGTTCTGGAATTGACCGCTGAACAGGCGGTCGAAATATTTGTCCATCACCCTGCCATCGTGGCGCCATTGCAGACAATGGTTGATTTAGGTGCCGGGTATATTCACTTGGGTCAAGGGTCACACACGCTGTCCGGCGGCGAGGCGCAGCGGCTGAAGCTTGCAACCGAACTTACCGCAACCAAGCGCCATGAAAAAACACTTTACGTGTTAGATGAGCCTACGACCGGGCTACACCTGGCGGACGTCGAGCTTTTGATGAGCGTTCTAAGTCGACTCGTCGAACGAGGAGACACGCTGGTAGTCATCGAACACCATCCCGTTGTGATCGCCGGTGCGGATTATCTGGTCGAATTAGGACCGGTTGGCGGCGAAAGGGGTGGCCGCATTGTCGCGCAGGGAACACCCCGCGAGGTATCGAAAAAGAAGACCCCGACCGGATCGGTACTTCGCGAATGGCTGGCGTCTTAACCGCCCATTACTCTCTGGATGGCGGCCAGCACCGCCACTTGCACTTGGAGCCGGCGCTCGGAACTGATAGGGTCATCGCTCAGCTCCGTGATCGCGAATTTGTCACGCACGCGACCAGCCTGAGTACGCACGTGTGACGACACAATCTGCACTTTTTGATCGAAAAGCGCGCGCGACAACGTAAGAAGCAGGCCAGCGCGATCGTCGGTTTCGACCTCAAGCCAACTCAATAGACCCTCCTTGTCTTCAACAAAGCGCACGTTAGCTTCTACACTGCCGCCGGTTCTGGGCGCGGGTATCGATGAAACGGCATTGAACGGTTGAAGCTGCTCGTCGAGCAGGGTGGCTAGAGTGCGTTCAAGACGTTCGATCTCGCCAGCCGACAAGGGGCGTCTTGGGTCATCCGCATTGAGGCGTTGAACCCAAAAAACATCAAGCGCTTCGCGCTTATGATTGGGCAGATTTCTCGTGTAGGCTTCAGCTGCGATGATATCCAGCTTTTCCTTCAAGAAGGCCGCGCTAATTGTCGCCAGCAGCCCGGCGCGATCATCGGCGATGACGCACAAAGCTGTGCCTGGCAATCGAGGGGCTAAGCAAGCACCGACGGCGGGCATTGTCGGTTTGCGTGCGACGCTGAGCGCTGCATGTTCCCGAATCGTGGGCCATGAAAAGCTGGCGCGATACGCGTCCGGTAACGTGTCGGCGAACTGTTGCAGGAGTAGCGGGGAAGGTCGCAAGCTGATTCTACTTAACCCTTTGTAATGTTTCCGCCAGTTTTCAAGGAAGTCTTCGAGAAAGGATACGTTTCTTTCCGGGCGGGAGAGCTATTGCTTGGGGAGCCACGCGACGTCGGGTAGGCCTCGTTGAACCTGGGCGTGGCGAGCCATGACGAACAGCAAGTCACTGAGCCGGTTCAGATAGGTCAACAGGTTGGGTGCGACCTTTTCGCGATTTGACAGCGTGAGCAGCCGACGTTCAGCGCGTCTGCAAACCGTGCGCGCGTGATGGAGCGCTGCCGCAACCGGGTGTCCACCGGGCAGGATGAAGTTCTTCAAAGGCTGCAGTTGGGTGTCCAATGAATCAATGTGATTCTCAAGGCGTGCACAGTCGGCGGGTTCAAGGAGTCGAAGTTTTAGATGTTCCCGTTTCTCTGGAACGCACGCCAATTCGGCACCCAACACAAATAGATCGTTTTGCAGCTCGGCAATAAGCGAGCATTCCCGCGAATCGGCCCCGAGCGCATTGGCCATCCCGAGGGATGCATTGAGCTCATCGATGGTTCCATAAGCTTCGACGCGAATATTATCTTTGGCGACTCGAGCGCCCCCGAAGAGCCCGGTCTTTCCGTCGTCGCCCGTTTTCGTGTAAATTTTCATAGCCTACACTCGGCGGGCTCAATACCACGGCTCGATTGAGAGTCGAGACGAGCCAACGGTGCCGTCGAGACAGGCTTCGATCCCAGCAATTGTCGTGGTTCGACTTACAGAATGTTCTTGGCAGGTGGATTTAAGGAGACGCCGAGCATTTCCGCAAATGCACGATAGCGATCGAGCCAAACTTCCAGATCCATCTTTGCGCCGTCCACGATTTGAATGCCGAAGCCCGGGGGTACGGTGGCATACTCGCCTTTGCCTAGGCCGCGACGCCAGGCGACTTTGCCAACCAATCGAATTCGGCGTTCGCTCCTGGGAGGGCAGAGCTCCAACCATACGAAATCATCGTCCGGGGGTGCCAGCGTCCGCACGTAAATTCCATTTTCGCTGATATTGTAAGAGTATCCCCAGTCGTCCGAATCCCGACCGGCGCCGCGAAAGGTCACCGTTGTGCCAAACAGCAAACGAGCACTGGTACGCTTGTCTACTCCAAAGCCGCGTCCGAGCTCGTTAGACACGAAAAGGACATTCTCTGCCGGGGCGAACCCATCGGTGGGGGTGGCTCGCTCCACACCCGCAAAGGCCTTTCTTGCCCGTTTTAGGTCGCGGGGTGGGCAGTTCACAATGAAGAGGGCTCGACTGCCCGCTTGACGGGCCTTCTGAACGGCGTCCAGGGGTGATGCATGCAGGCCCGCGTTGGTGACTACCAGCTCGACCGGACTCTCCTTGACGAATCGCTCAATCTCATCCCCACTGACCGCGAACATGACTGAATAGCCAGCGTTACGAAGTACTCGGCCCACCACGATACGCCGATTGCGGTCACCGTCGGCGACGAGCGCCACGCCACGATTGCTCGCTGCCATTGCGCAAAGCTCTTTGGGTAAATGGCGCAATCGCGAGATCAAGGCATGTGGATCGTCACGATTTACGACATCGTCAGCTCCCCAAGAGAACGCTTCGGCAAAGCTCAAGTCATTCACCCCGTGATTCCACGTAATGACCGGCAGGGTCGCATGTTTCGCCTCAGCTCGCCGCTCGACCGCAAATGCTTCCCCTCCCGACATGTTACCGTCAATCAGCATCGCCACTGCTGCTTGCGCATCGAGCCAGGCGGCTGCCGCACTGGGGTCAGCCTCGAGGTGTACATCCATAGCGCTCTCGCGTGCCATATCCGTAAGTGCACTGCGTTCTGCGGCAGTGAAGGCACCTACGGCTAGGATGTTACGAGTTTCGGACATGGCCTATCAATAGTGGGTACGGCCTGCGTTGGATATTCTAAAGTGGCTCGGCAAAGACTGTATGGGGGTTGTTTTGACGGCACGGAAAGCCGCTCGGCGTTATCCGCGGCAAATGCGTCACAAAGTGCCGTACAGCGTGGCGGTATTTGGACTTAGTGCCTCGGTCCGGCCACGCCTTCGCGCCGTCTATTGGGGCCTCCGGTTGGGCTTTTTTCAGGCACGGCCTATCGGACTGGACACGTAACTCAGGGATAGCCTGGCTTTGCCCCGGGGTAAGGTTTGGACCAACTTCATGAATACTACCGAAGTTTCGGTACAGTAGCTTGACGCTGGCCGGTTCCCCGGCTTCAATTGGAGCATGGTGCCTACTCAACTTAGCGGCGGAATAACGTTTCTAGCTTGTCTTGGAATGGCGGCTTGCAGTGCAGCCCCGGTATCGACGGGTTCCCATAACCCGACGGGATCGAGCGGCGCGGGCAACAATGGCGGGAACGGCTATGTTCCACTGAGTACCGGCGGCGCGCCGGTCTCCGTCGTTGACGGCGGACGGCCACCGCGTTGCGATGATGCTGGCAAATGTACCTGTATCAATATCGCTGAGTTCGGCAATACGGGACAATATGGCGCGGTGCAGGGACAGGACAAATCAACGGCATTTCAGCTATGGCTGAACTCCATGAGCACCGCACACGTCGACGTATTTACGCAACGGATACCGATTACGGCCGACTTACTGTCGAACTACGATGTGATTATTCTACAGTCGCTCAGCAACAATCCCTCATCCACGCAGCAAAGCGACTATTGGTCATATGCCCCGGAGGAGATTGCTACAGTCCAAGATTGGGTCCAAACTAAGGGCGGAGCAATCATTGCCCTTACGGGCTATTTCAGCGACAATTCGTTTGAAATTGGCCCAACCAATCAGCTCATAAGCTTCTCGGGAATTACGTACAACGCCGACGATATCATTCTGCAGCCGGATTGTCCGCTGAATCCTGCCAGCAACAACCAGCAAACTTGCTACTGCTGGGGAAATTCAATTCCCATAACGGCGTGGAATCCATCTGACCCGATATCGAAGAATGTTCCAGCGGTTGGCGCATTCCGCGGTCGATCCATTAATGCTCCGTCCGACGCATCAATTGTTGCGACATTCAACGAGACCAGCGGACCCTTAGCAGGCCACACGTACAACGTTGGCGTATCGGTTCAGAAGGGCAACGGTCGAGTATTTGCCTACGGTGATGAGTGGATCACGTACAACAGTCAGTGGGATGGCTCTACTCTGACCATGCCGGCAACGTCGTATGACAATCCTTATGACCCCTGTTACAACCAGCGTCCGACACAAGTCTTCAACATCCCTCAATTGTGGTATAATGCGCTAAAGTGGTGTGCGCCTCTCGTTAGTTGCCTGACGATCACAACTACCCCGGAACAGCAGCCCATCGTCAACTGACAGGCTAGCAATTAGCGACGATTCAACTCGAATAGCCGCGAAAATCGCAACTCGTGATGACAAAAGAGTCGTTCTTCGGCTTTGACGAACCCCCGTCCGGTCATGAACGCTTCGACAAGCTTTTTGAACACAAGAACGTCACGATCGAGCGCATCGTAAGCTCGGGTACGCAGCCGCCGTCGAAGTATCTCCAAGATCACGACGAATGGGTGATGTTGGTTTTGGGGGAAGCGGAGATGACGGTTGACGGGCGACCAGTGACGCTTAAGGCGGGGGATACGTTGCACTTGCCGGCGGGAGTCGAGCACGAGGTGTTGCGGACGTCAGTGGGTGCCGTCTGGTTGGCGGTACACGTTCGGTGACACTGGCGGCGGGAGCGTCTCTGGGGCAGGCACGGAGGCCTGCCCTTACGACGTCCGGTATCGGCGGTTGTGCCCATGGGGCGGGCATGCAGGCCTGCCGTTACGGCGGCAGCGCGATGTCCTGGGCGATCCAGGTTACGTCGCTGTTGGGGCCTGGGACGAATCCGAGTGGGCGCGGGCCCAATTGGCTTCGAACAGCCTCCGGGAGTGAGTCGCGCTCTTCGACGAGTCTTAGTTTGACGCCGGGTTGCCTCGGTACCTGAAGTTTCACGATGAGGGGTCTGTCGCCTAGGCCGCAGTGCTTCAGGTTCCAGCCATGACGACCGCGCAGCCCTGTGTACAGTTGCAGGCCGAGTTCGTCGAATTCTGGGGAGAATCTTACAAATTGCGCTATGGGCTTTTGATTGACGCTCAGGGTCTTTACGGCGGGGCCCGCCACTTGCCAGAGCTTGACACAGCGCGCAGGCTCGACCGACTTTATGCGCAATTCAACTTGGCGCTGTGACCCAATTGAAGCTAATTCGCCGATCGAAACTTGAGGAGTCTGCAGGGGCAACACGGGCGCTTTGGCTTGTCGCCAAAGTTCTGGACCGGACGAAAAAATGCCAAAGCGTTTCGCAGGCGTGCTCGCCGGGATTAGCTTTGACGTCCAGGGGTCGCTGGTAATATCTTCGCTGGCGTAGCATGCGGTCTTGGACTCCGTGTCATAGGCGTAGATGATTGAGTCCTCGTGCTCTTTGGCTTGACCAGTTCTCGGGTAAAGCGCGACTCCGAACATCAAGGCGAAGCCAAAAAATGTGGCCCCGATGGACAATTGGTAAAGTCGGCTAAACTCTCGTTGAAGCAACGTGGGCAAGACCAGCCCTGCTACAGTGCTCGCAATCACAAGTGGAATTGCCATTAATACGGGGCCCGCGGCTGCCATGGCTGAGCTCACTAGTGGACCAAAGAGCAACGCAACGCCAGCGAGAGGGACGTGTTGCCACGTTATTCGGCTCCGGATGTGGTGCGGTTTGATTGTTGGCTCGATTCGCCAGACTACCAGCGACAGCGCGGTTACCCATTGCCAGGGTGCACTTGCAGCGGGCATGAGCCATCCGAGCGTTACGGAGAGCAATACTCCCAGAGTTAATCCCCCGAGCACGAGTTCGCGCACGGCAACCGCGCGGATCATACTGCCGAAGAACAGAAGATTCAGTGCCGTAACAACCAAAAAATCAGCAAAGCCATTCACAGGTGCGTTCCTGACCAGGCAGGAAGAGTCAATCGTTAGCGACCGCAGAAAGTGCAGCATGACTGGCACGACCAACGCGATCCCAATTGCCAGAAATTGAAGTTTCATACCGCGCGCAATGCCGCTGCCCGTGACACGCCCAGCAGCCATCTCCCGACGAATCAGAGCAAACCATCCGAGGGCGCACAGCGAGCCTAGGAGTTTGGCAAATACGCTCGGGTAGCGGATCAAAACGCGCCCAAACACATCGAAATAGACGGCATCGGCAGCGGCTTCGGGCAAATGCTCAACTTGGCCCAATTGGCGAGCCAGGCTGAGCATTTGTGAACCGCAATGCGCAAGGCTTCGAGAATCGAGATTCTCGGGGGAATCATGATACCGATGGTAGTGTTCAAGCCCCTCGACGAAGGCGAAGGCCAGCACCGAATAGCCCGCTCGAACGAAGATACTCGCGTCGGAGTCATTCGGAAGTATCCGCGCTAGGCTACTGATTAGCGAGTTTGCGTGAGGGTAGGAGGTGAACCTTCCAAAGTCGCGAATCAATTCGCCGTTGTTGGGCGATGTTTGATACATCAACACCGGGCCGCGGCTGCCTCGAGCTTCGAAGTTCAAGGCGACACCTACGTGGCGGGCGGCTGGATGCTGCGAAACAAACGCTTGGGCACCCAGTAGCCCGTCTTCCTCTGCGTCCGTGAACAACAGCAGGACGTCGCGACGAAGCTTTGGCCCCGCCAGCAATGCCCGCGCCGTTTCGATCAAGGAGGCAATCGCTGCCCCGTCATCACCGGCACCGCGACTATTGGGTACGCTGTCGTAATGCGCGGCAAGCAGGATGGCCTTGGCATGGGGGTCGCGTCCCGGAATTGTCGCGAGCAGGTTGTGGACGCTGGCACTGTGCTCGGATCCCGCCATGCGAAGCGCGGCGCCTGAAGCCTGCTCCGTCGCAACCAGCCCCAGGCGCGTCAATTCAGTCGCTATGAATTCCCGCGTTGCGCGGTGCGCGCTCGTCCCAACCGTGTGGGGCTGGCGTGCAATTACATTCACTATTTGAAGTGCCCGCGCCGTTGAGAACTCATGGGCAGAAACCCTTTCACTAGCCAGTTGACGAGGAAGATTCGAGGCGACAATGGCCAGCAGTGCCACCCCGACCAAACCAAGAAAAAGCGCACAGCGCAGGTGACACCCCATCGCGACGCAAGATACCATTTGGCGACCTGTGGTTCTGAGCCGCACAGACGTCCCGGGTTGGAATTTTACCGCTCCGTTGGCGACGGAACCCTTGGCAAAGTCCTTGGCGTTCTTGCCCATCAAATCGCAGAGATGTCGGCCACGGGTCTACAAATGGGCTAATTTATCCATTGACCTGGACAGGGGACCCGTTTCGCTTGATACTAAGCTGCTGTGGGCTTTCCATGGGTGCGTCGGTCCAACTCTCGAAGTCATCTTTGGCCCGGTGTGGATACTGGGCAGCCGGTGAGCTTTTGTTCATGCGGCAACACACAGGGATACGAGATTGGCGCAACTGGGACTTAATAGTGAGGGCGGCAGTTGGCCACCCAAATTACCTGAAGAAAGGGTAGATTAAAATGTCACGAGCAGGATCGGCAAAACTTTGCAACCGCACAAGTTACTTGGCAATCGGGGTAAGTTCCGCGGTGGTGCTATTTGCTGGTTGCGGGAGCAACGGTGACACGGGAGGGGATCTTGCCAATGCTGGCAGCGGAAACGTCTTATTTATAAGTTCGGGCGGCTCCGCTAATGCACCTCTCGGTGGTGGTACTGGGCGCGCGACTGGCGGCAGACCTAATAATGGCCCCGTTGGCGGAGCCAGGGCAACTGGTGGGCGCCCGGCCAATTTCGCAACCGGCGGCGCTCCAAGTAACTTATGCGTTACAGGTTCACAGGGTTGCCCCTGCTACATTCAGGGCGTCTGTTCGGGAAATCTCACTTGTAACAATCTTGCTGATCCCGCAAACGGCGTCTGCTGCAATGGAAATAACTGCAACCCGGCGACGGGCCCGGGTACAGGCGGAGCGCCCGGTGTTGGTGGTAACAGGGCCACGGGTGGAGCCCGACCGACGGGTGGCGCTCCCGGTACAGCCACAGGAGGAAACCGGGCTACAGGAGGAACCCGGGCTGGCGGCGGAACCACCGGCGTTGGCGGATCCACGCGGGTAGGTGGAGCGACATCAGCAGGCGGAACAGCTCCGGCAGCAGGCGGAACAGCTCCGGCAGC
>Ga0075520_1000823_pt1 | contig 14314 bp, 11 predicted proteins | sample NGEPerB_FD_75100 | JGI IMG/M metagenome (GOLD analysis project Ga0075520, IMG submission 75100) | Arctic peat soil microbial communities from the Barrow Environmental Observatory site, Barrow, Alaska, USA - NGEE PermafrostAB12-B | ecosystem: Environmental > Terrestrial > Soil > Wetlands > Peat ... | reverse complement strand
CGCCGTTGCGGATGCCTGGCGCCTGGCCGGGTAGTGGACGTACAACCGGCACCGCGCCTGCAGTTGGGACTCCGACCGCCGCTCCTACGTCAACGCTGAGCTACGGAGAAGTGTCCCCCAAACACGAAGGAGAAGCGGAATAGTCACCGGCGATCTCGACCTGTACGAGGACGTGGTCTCAGTGCATGACCGCACCCGACAGTGCCGCTGCCTCATCCACGCTCCCAGAGGCACATTACGTGCGACCAAGTCGCCGGCTCCAACTGCACCCCTGACGGGTTTAACGCCACGATCGACAAGATCCAGGCCCCAGGCAACCCGCTGACCACCGGCCGCTTCCAGGCCGGAGGTCAGCAATGCAAGCCGGCCACCGCGCAAGAAGGGTCGCAGCCGTATGGGAGTCTCTGCTGGTACCTCTCAGTCGGGACTACGACAGCGAGCTCAGTGGTTGTCTGACTCTGCACCGATCCTCGCGGATCCCTTAGCGAGGAGAACACATCGACAAGCACAGGAGAAGTATGCTCACCGTCAACGCCTACGCCGCCACCTCCCCGACCACACCGCTGGCCCCGAGGACCATCGAGCGGCGCGACCTCGGCCCGCACGACGTCCTCATCGAGATCAAGTACGCCGGCATCTGCCACTCCGACATCCACACCGCACGTGGTGACTGGGGTCCGGTCACCTACCCCCTGGTGACCGGCCACGAGATCGCCGGCATCGTCACCAAGGTCGGCCCCGAGGTCACCAAGCACAACGTCGGCGACCGCGTCGGGGTCGGTTGCATGGTCGACTCCTGCGGCCAGTGCCGCTACTGCCAGAGCGGACAGGAGCAGTTCTGCCTCAAGGGCAACATCGGCACCTACGGCGCCACGGGCAAGGATGGCCAGCTCACCCAGGGCGGCTACTGCACCCACATCGTCGTCACCCAGGACTTCGTCCTGCACATCCCGGACGGACTCGACCTCGACGTCGCCGCCCCGCTGCTGTGCGCCGGCATCACCACCTACTCGCCCCTGAACCGCTGGGGCGCAGGCCCCGGCAAGAAGGTCGCCGTCGTCGGCCTCGGCGGGCTCGGGCACATGGGCGTCCAGATCGCCCACGCCATGGGCGCCGAGGTCACCGTGCTGTCGCAGTCGCTGAAGAAGCAGGAGGACGGGCTGCGCCTGGGCGCCGACCACTACTACGCGACCAGCAACCCGGAGACGTTCGAGAAGCTCGCCGGGAGCTTCGACCTGGTCCTCAACACGGTCAGCGCCGCGATCGACGTCGACGCGTATCTGTCCCTGCTCGCCGTCGACGGCGCCCTGGTCAACGTCGGCGCCCCGCCCGAACCGCTGTCCGTCAACGTGTTCTCGCTGATCATGGCCCGCCGCTCCTTCGCCGGCTCCATGATCGGAGGCATTCGCGAGACTCAGGAGATGCTTGACTTCTGCGCCGCCCACCAGCTCGGCGCCGAGATCGAGGTCATCGGCGCCGACCAGATCAACGAGGCCTACGAGCGCGTCCTGGCCTCGGACGTGCGCTACCGCTTCGTCATCGACACCTCCACCCTTAGCTGACCTCCACGGAGCTGAGGGCACTTCCGATGCGCTTCCCAGGCGAGGGTCCGTAGGCACACGCTCACGGACCCTCGCCTGGTCGCATCTTTCTGATGAGTCCGCCATCCCCATAGTGGAACCCGCTACGGAACGACGAAAACCATGTCTGTGCCGGGTCGACGCAGCCAGCGGACTGCATGACTGCCGCTGTCCGGTCGGTCATCGGGGATGTGGCTCAGCAGGGGCGGCCGATGTCGAGTGCGCGTTCCCGGCTTCGCGTCGGATGGAAGTCCAGGCTGCACATACGTGCGCGCGCATGACAGATTCAGCCCACTCGGAGTCGCCGGCACGGAGGGTGTCGATCAGCTCGTGGTGATGCGCCAGGCTTCGCTGCAGCTCCTCAGGTGTGTAGTGCGAGAAAGTCCTCCACACCAAGGGAACCTGGACGATCGATGACATCAGGGAGCGGAGTCGCTCGTTGCCCGATGCTTCCAAGATGGCACGGTGGAAACGGTTGTTCAGCTCGGTGAGTACGTCGACGTCCGGATGGTGCTTGGCCGCGGCGTCCATCTCGCAGGCAAGGTCTTTCAAGGCGTGCAGGTCGGCCATGCCGCTGACGGCCGCCAGGGCGCATCCCCAAGGCTCGAGAACCGATCGAAGGCCGAAGACCTCGTCCAGGTCCTTCGGGGTCCAGCTCTGCACCTGAACGCCACGGTTGCGCTCGTGCCGGACGAGACCTTCCGCTGACAAACGCCGCAGAGCCTCGCGCACGGGGGTTCGGCTCACGCCGATCGCGGCGGCTAGGTCACCTTCGCGCAGCCACTGGCCGCCTGGCTGTTCTCCGGAAAGAATCTGGTCACGGATGGATTGGTAGGCGAGTTCAGCGGAACGGCCGCTGTCGGGGTTCAGAGCGTTGTTTGTCATGACGGTCCAGACGCTAGCAGCGATCTTAGCATCCGAGAATTGTATGCAATATCTATGAAATCTCTTGACCATCTGAAGATCGGCGCCTACTTTAAGCGCACTGGTTAGCGACCTGTCAGTCCCCTGAGGCCAGTTTGTACACGAAAGTGAGCCAAGGTGCCCGTCGCGCAGTCTCTCCCACTGGACGATCTGACAGTCGTTGAGCTCGGTTCGCTGTTGGCAGGACCATTCTGTGGTCAGTTGCTAGGCGACTTCGGTGCTGAGGTGATCAAGGTTGAAGACCCTGGCACCGGGGACCCGATGCGGCAGTGGGGGCGGGAGAAGCCGTACGGGATGTCGTTGTGGTGGCCCGTGGTGGCGCGCAACAAGAAGTCGGTGACGGCGAATCTGCGCACCGAAGAAGGTCAGGACCTGGTCCGCAGGCTGGTTGCCAAGGCGGATGTGCTCGTCGAGAACTTTCGCCCCGGAACCCTTGAGCGATGGGGACTTGCTCCCGAGAAGCTGTGGAAGATCAACCCGGGGCTAGTGGTCACTCGCGTGACGGGGTTTGGGCAGACCGGACCATATGCCGAGCGAGCGGGCTATGGCTCGATCGGCGAGGCCATGGGTGGCATCCGCTACGTCACCGGTGACCCGGACCGTCCGCCGGCCAGGGCGGGGGTCTCGCTGGGGGACTCGCTCGCGGCCACGTTCGCCACGCTCGGGACCCTAGTTGCCCTCCACAACCGTGGTCGGACAGGACGAGGCCAGGTTGTCGACGCGGCGATCTACGAAGCGGTCTTGGCACTGATGGAGTCCCTGCTTCCGGAGTGGCAGGTGGCGGGATACCAGCGCGAGCGCACCGGCGCCACTCTGCCGAACGTCTCGCCGAGCAATGCGTATCCCACAGCGGACGGTGAAATGGTTCTGGTCGCGGCGAATCAGGACAACGTGTTTCGGCGGCTGACCGAAGTCATGAGCCAGCCCGAACTGGCGACCGACGAGCGGTACGCGACCCACGGTGCGCGCGGCCAGCACATGGAGGAGCTGGACGGGCTCATCGCGCAGTGGACGTCCACTCTGAATGCGGACGATTTGCTTGGGCGTTTGCATGAGGGCGGCGTACCGGCCGGTCGCATCTTCCGCGCCAAGGACATGTTCGCCGACCCGCAATTCGTTGCCCGCGACGCGATTGTGCGTCTGACACATCCCGAGCTTGGTGAGTTCGCCATGCACAACGTCTTTCCACGACTGTCAGAAACCCCTGGGTCGGTCCGGCACGTCGGCCCGACGCTAGGTGAGCACAACGAGGAAATTTACCAAGACATGCTGGGGATCGATGACGCCACGATGTCGTCGTTGCACTCGGCCGGCGTCATCTAAGGAGAATCCATGACCTACAGGCTCGGTGTTGACGTCGGCGGCACTTTCACCGACATTCTGCTGGTAGATGAGGAAAGCGGCGAGACGTTCCGCGCGAAGACCTCGTCCACCCCCGCCGATCAGTCGATCGGGGTGCTCCGTGGTATCGAGCACGCTTGCCAGCTGGCAGGCATTGGGCTCGAGCAGATTGGCGACGTGCTGCATGGCACCACAGTGGCCACCAACGCGATCCTCGAAGGCAAGGGTGCCCGCGTCGGCCTGGTGACCACGGATGGATTCCGGCAGGTGCTGCAGATCGCCCGGTCCTTCGTGCCCGGCGGCCTGGCCGGGTGGATCATCTGGCCCAAGCCAGAACCACTGGCCGCACTGGAAGACACCGTCGAGGTTCGCGGGCGCATGGGCAGCAAAGGCGAGATCGTCACGCCATTGGACGAAGACGACGTGCGGGTGCAGTTGCGGAAGTTGAGAGAGCAGGGTATCGAAGCGCTGAGCGTCAGTTTGATCAACTCCTACGCCAACTGCGAGCACGAGCAACGCATCGCGAAGATCGCGGCCGAGGAGCTCCCCGGAATCGCCGTGTCCCTGTCGTCATCGGTACTGCCGGAGCTGAGGGAGTATGAGCGGACAATCACCACCGTCGCCAATGCCTATGTGCAGCCTCAGGTGGCTCGCTACGTGGCCCACCTGGAGAGCCAGCTTCAGGACTCGGGTGCCACCGGAAAGCTGTTCATCCTCAAGAGCGACGGAGGTCTGGTTTCGGCGGCCACAGCGGCGCAGGACCCCGTATCGGTGATGATGTCCGGCCCGGCCGGTGGTGTCATCGGAGCGGTCTGGGTTGCTGAGCAAGCCGGGTACCAAGACTTCCTCACCCTCGACATGGGTGGGACCTCGACCGACGTGGCACTGGTGCAAGGGCTGACGCCGAGGGTTGGCCGCGAGACGACGGTGGGAGACCTCACTGTGCGGGCGACGTCCGTCGATGTTCGCACCGTAGGCGCCGGTGGCGGTTCCATTGCGCACGTGCCTCCGCTGACCCAGGCCCTGCGCGTCGGCCCACAGAGCGCTGGCGCCTCGCCAGGGCCGGCGGCCTACGCGGCCGGTGGAACCGAACCAACGGTCACCGACGCCGACGTGGTGCTCGGCTATCTGCCCGAGGCGCTGGCAGGCGGCGAGATCACGCTCGACCGCCGGGCCGCCCGAACTGCGGTCCAATCCATCATGGACTCCACCGCGTTGGAGCCCGTGGAGGCTGCCGCTGCCGGCATGGTCGACATCGTCAACGAGAACATGTTCGGCGCATTGCGGCTCGTGTCGGTGCAGCAGGGCTTCGATCCGCGCGATTTCGCTCTCGTCGCGTTCGGCGGTGCCGGACCGTTGCACGCCAACGCGCTGGGTCGTCTGACGGGAGCCTGGCCGGTGATCATCCCGCCGTCACCGGGGGTGCTGTGCGCCTACGGCGATGCGACCACCAGCCTGCGTGACGAATCCGTGCGCACGCTGATCCGCGGTTTCAACGAGATGACGGATGCGAGCCTTCGAGAGATCCTGGACGAGCTGGCCGCCACTGCTTGTGCTTCCCTGGGGGCCGAAGGAATCGCACAGTCCGATCAGCAGATCACCTACGCCGCCGATCTGAGGTACCACGGTCAGGGCTTCGAGATCCCCGTAGTGATCGATATCGACACCTTTGATGGCAAAGGCGCCGGGCTCGGCGGCCTGCGCGCGGCGTTCGACGCCGAGCACCAGAGGCTCTTCTCCTTCCTGCTCGAGAACAACGAGCATGAGCTGGTGACCGTCCGGGCCACGGCCAATGGCCCACGGCCCGACGTCGCGGCAGCATCGATCGTCGAGGGTGGAGTCGACCCGATGGAGGCACTGAGCAGCACGACTGAGATCTGGGCCGACGGGGCGTTGGTCCAGGCAAATGTCTATGACCGGCAACGGCTGAAGGCGGGAAACGTGGTGAGCGGACCGGCGATCATCACCGAGATGGACTCGACCACGCTCGTACTGCCGGACCACGCCGCCACCGTTCACCCCAGCGGCAGCCTGCTCATCCGACCCATCAACGCCAACCAGACCCAAGAAAGCTGAGGATATGGCACGTCTGATTGAAACCGCGACCGATCCACTGCACTCGGTAGAAGTCGATGTTGTCACACTGGACCTGGTGGAGAATGCGCTGCGCCACGCCCGATACGAAATGGACGAAGTGCTGTTTCGCACAGCGTTATCGCCGGGCATCCGGGAGCAGCACGACGAGTTCCCGCTGATCGGGGACCCTGCGGGCAAGATGGTCGTCGGGCAGTTCGGGCTCTCGATACCGGACTTCCTGGAGAACTTCGAGGGTGATATCGAAGAAGGGGATGTTCTTCTCACCTCTGACCCCTACTCGTGTGGCGCCGCGATCAGCCACGCCAACGACTGGCTGATCGTGATGCCCATATTCTTCGAGGGGCGCATCGTCGGCTGGTCCTCCATGTTCGGGCACATGACCGACGTCGGGGGGAAGACGCCCGCATCCATGCCCACCGATGCCCGCACCATCTTCGAAGAGGGAGTAGTGATCCCTCCGTTCAAGCTGTACAACAAGGGGCAGCTCGCCGACGATTCGCTGCGTATCATCCTGAACCAGGTGCGTAAGCCAGAGTGGAACCGCGCAGACCTGAACGGTCTCGTCGCGGCCTGTCGGACCGCATCTAGGCGGGTGCAAGAACTCTGCGCACGGTTCGGTGCGGACAGGTATACGTCCGCGCTCGACGCACTTATGGATCGCAACTATCGGGCGATGAAGACTCTCCTACAGTTGGTGTTTAAAGACGGCGAGACACTGTCGTTCACGGACTACATCTGTGACGACGGTGTGGGCTACGGTCCATACGAGCTCAAGCTCAGCCTTACCCGCACCGGGGACAAGGTGCTGCTCGACTTCTCCGGGAGTAGCCCGCAGGCGCAGGGGCCCATCAACTACTACATCAATGAGAACCTCGTGCGTATGTTCTTCGGTATCTACATGATCACGGTCGCCGATCCGCAGATACTCTGGAACGACGGCTTCTACCCTCTGGTCGATGTCATCATCCCCGACGACTCGTTCTGGAAACCGAAGTATCCCGCCGCGTTGAACGCCCGCAACCATGGCATCGGCAGGGTCTTCGACCTGTTCGGCGGACTACTCGGGCAGACCAACCCCGATCTTCTCAATGCCGCGGGTTTCTCGTCCTCTCCGCACTTCATGTACTCCGGCAACTACACCGAGGGTGAACGCAAGGGCGAGTGGTTCCAGCTCTATTCGATCGGCTTCGGAGGCATCCCGGGTCGGCCAATCGGTGACGGTCCAGACGGTCATTCCCTCTGGCCCTCCTTCGTGAACATTCCGTGCGAATACCTCGAGTCTTACTACCCACTGCGAATCGAGCGCTGGGAAACGGTCAGTGATACCGGCGGCGCTGGCCTCCACCGCGGTGGCAATGGAGTTGACGTCGCCTACCGGTTCCTGGAACCCGGCACAATAGCTATCCATGACGACCGTTGGCTGACCTACCCATGGGGAGTGAACGGCGGCGAACCAGGCGCGCGTGGGCGCAAGTGGATTGACCGGGTGGACGGTTCGCAGGAGGTCATTGCCAGCAAGGTAATTGACGTGCCCGTCAGGCCGGGGGACGTGCTCCACTTCGTGACCTGGGGCGGCGGCGGTTGGGGAGACCCACTCGTGCGTGAGTCGGATTTGGTGGGCCTCGAGGTACGACGCGGTCTGGTTACCACCGAGGGTGCTCGCAGATATGGCGTGGTGTGCGATAGTGCCGGGGCTGTTGACCTGGGCGCGACCGGACGGTTGCGCGAGGAAATTGCTTCTAAGAGGCCCACTCCGCTGCCGACCTTCAACATGGGCCCGCCCCTGGCGACAATCCTGGAGCGGTGCCTAGAGGAGACTGGGCTGCCCGCTCCGCTTCCTCCCATACGTCTGTGAGGGTCCTCTGACGATGGAGTTCGCGGATGGGTTCGATGGCACACTGCAGCTTGGGAAGCGACCCGCGGTGCTCGCAGTCGACCTCATGCGCGCCTACTTTGATCCCCGCAGCCCCCTTTGCCTGCCCTCGACCGCTTGCCTGCAGTCCGCGGGCCGGGTGCTCGATGCTGCGCGGCGCAATGGCGTTCCCGTACTGCACACGCGGGTCGTTTACGGACCCGACGGCATCGACGGAGGAGTCTTCATCCGGAAGGTGCCAGCCCTCCGTCAGCTCATCGGTGAGGGTCCGATGAACGAGCTTATGCCCGACGTGCAGCCACTGTTCAGTGAGCTGGTTCTGGTCAAGCAGTACGCCAGCGCATTCTTTGGAACGACTCTCGCATCGACCTTGCAAGGCAACGGGATTGACACCGTGGTGATTGTCGGGGTGAGCACCAGTGGTTGCATTCGCGCCACAGCAGTGGACGCGCTGCAACACGGGTTCGTCCCTGCGGTCGTACGAGACGCTGTGGGAGACCGAGCACCGGGACCGCACGAGGCGAACCTCTACGACCTTCAGGCCAAGTACGCCGAGGTGGTCGATGAGGAAACCGCCCTCGGCTACCTGCAGGAGCACAGATGACAGCGGTCGAGATCTGCGAGGTCTCGCCACGCGACGGCCTCCAGAACGAGGACATCCTGCTTTCGACCGATGACAAGGTGGAGCTGGTCGAGCGTGCGATCCGCGCCGGCGTCCGCAGGATTGAGGTAACCAGCTTCGTCAACCCCAAACGTGTGCCACAGATGGCAGACGCGGAAGAGGTCATGGCAGCCCTGCCACACCCGACCGGAGTGCGCTACGCGGGCCTGGTCATGAACGCCCGAGGACTGGACCGGGCCCTCGCTGCGGGGGTGGACGAGATCAACATCGTCGTTGTCGCCACCGACACCTTCTGCGGCCGAAACCAAGGCATGACGACCCAACAGTCGGTGGAAGAAGCCGCCAGATTGGTAGCCGAGGCGCGCACGGCTGGCGTCACGTCCACAGTCACCATCGGCGCCGCCTTCGGTTGCCCCTTCGAGGGCGAGGTCCCCATCGAACGGCTTCGTCATGTCATTGCGGGGGTGGTCGACGCCGGCCCCGACGAGTTGGCCATGGCCGACACCATCGGTGTGGCGGTCCCACGCGAGATTACCCAGCGGCTGGGACTTGCCAGGGAACGTGCTGGAGCCGGGACTCCACTGCGGCTCCATCTGCACGACACCAGGCACACCGCCGTGGCCAACGCGGTGGCGGCAGTCGAGGCGGGCGTGGCTGTTCTCGATGCCAGCATCGGTGGCACGGGAGGATGCCCCTTCGCACCAAACGCCACAGGCAACGTGGCGACCGAAGACCTCGTCTACCTCTTCGACCGCACAGGCGTCGCAACCGGTCTCCACCTCAGAGAGCTCGTCGACACGACCGCCTGGATGGAACAGAAGTTGGGTAAGGGACTACCGGGGGCGCTTCTGCGGGCAGGATCTTTCCCCGCGACGTAGAACTCCGACCGAGATCTCACAAACTGACGTTGACGGCCGCACGACCTCAGTGACACCGGAGGACCACAGTGACACCGAACGATGCGCGTGAACTGACTGCCCAGACGCTGAGCCTCCTTTCGAGGAGCGCGATCCCGATGACTTGGCGTGACGTCGCTGCCTGTTTGGACGTGGACCCCGAATTGTTCTTCCCGACCGGGATTACCCTTCCAGCGCTTCGCCAGATCGAAGAGGCGAAGGCCGTCTGCCATCGCTGCGAGGTCGCTGAGACCTGTTTGAGATGGGCCATAGAGTCTCGCCAGGACACCGGGGTCTGGGGCGGACTGTCTGAGGAAGAACGCCGCATCTTGAAACGCTGAAGTGGCCGCGCCAGTCGCCTCAGCTGAGCTACTCGGCGAGCCCTGCACACAGAAAGGCACAGGACGATCAGCCGGCGGGTACCCCGACGCCGGACTTACAGGTCCTGGCCGCCGCGAGGGCTCGGGCGCGGTTTGACATCATCCTCGCGCCGGCTGATACGTGACCGGTGGTGGACTGACACCACGCGCTGCGCTTCAATCGGGTCGAGGTGCGTCCAAGCCTCGCCGAGACCAGCCAAGTGCAACCGAGCACGTTGAAAGAGATGCCGGTCCGGTGGGCGGTATGCGCCCGACGTGTTCCAGACTCACGGGTTCGGGGTCACGATCGATTCCGACCGATCAAGGAGTACTACTACGTCTTGCACGGGGACTAAGCCGGCTTCAGACTTGCACGCGCACTCAGGTCCGGGGCGAACTCTTCCAGCGCCTTCGCCTCTATCTTGGCGTGGCACCGGCAACTTGGACCCGTCAGCGGGAACATCGATTGAATGGCCGTCGACGTCCGCCGGTGTGCGGCAGGTGGGTTGCTTGACTAATTGCGTGACAACGACCACGAATATGAGGGATATCACGGGACGTTCACCGACTGTTTATGCTCAGCGGACAGTTGTTGAGCGGATACGCGGTTAGGCGCCAGGCAGATCCTCACAGCCACTGCGGCTGTCAGGGCGGGCAGGCCGGGGGACAGCCAGGGTCAAGGTGCCTGCGGGTTACGGCGAACTGAGCGCGGCCCCCGCGGCCTCTAGTGCCCGCGCTCGAGTGGTCGGGTCCAGACCGATCCGGGTGCGGCGATCGAGCAGGTCGTCCTCGTCGAGCGCACCCTCATGCTGGACGGCGAAGCGCAGTTCGGCCGCGGTGGTCCCTGTGCCCTCGCAGATCACCCCGGCCCGCCCGGTGTCGCTGGCGATCGCGACGGCCTCGGTCCCGTACTTGCGGACCAGTCGAGCCGGCGCGACGAGAGTAGCCAGCATTTCGCGAGAAGCCGCGCCCACCAATGGCAACCGCCGCGTTGAACACGGCGCTGCACTGATGCCACAAGCCGCCAGTGCTGTGTCGAGAGCGTCCTCGGCCATGCGTCGGTAGGTCGTGAGCTTGCCGCCGACAATCGTCACCAGTCCGTCTGGGGCGGTGATTACCGCGTGGCGCCGCGAGATGTCCGCCGTGTTGCCGCCGCCCGTGTGCAGCAGCGGCCTTAACCCGGAGAAAGTCCCCAGCAGATCGGCGCGTGTCAGCGGCGAGCGCAACGCCGAACTCACCGTCTCGAGCAGGAAGTCGATCTCATCCTCGGTCGCCAAGGGGACATCAGGTATCTCGCCCGGGGCGTCCTCATCGGTAATTCCGACGTACACCCGGTTGTCGGGGGCGGGCAGAGCGAACACGAACCGGCTGGTGCTGCCCGGCACCGGGACGGTGAGCCCGGCGGTGAGCCCCCCGAAAGAGTCCTGCGACAGGACGAGGTGGGTCCCGCGGCTCGGCCGAAGCTCAAGGCCCGAAGCAACCTGGCCGGCCCACACCCCGGCGGCGTTGATCACCACGCGCGCATCGACGTTGTACGAGTCACCGCTCAGATGATCGCGGAGCACCGCGCCGCCTCCGGTGACCTGCTCACCCCCGCACCTGGTCAGCACTCGCGCACCCAGTGAGGCAGCCGTGCGCGCGATTCCGACGGTCAGCCGGGCGTCGTCGTAGAGCTGGCCGTCCCAGGCCAGCAGCCCGCCGCGCAGGCCGGACGTGCGCACGGTCGGCGCGAACCGCTGCACCTGCGCACCTGTGATCCGGCGCGATCGTGGAAGCGTGTGGTGTGAGGTGTGGGCAGCAGCGCGAAGCGCGTCGCCGGCCAGGAATCCGGTTCGCACCAGGGCGGCATGTCGGCGATTGACCTGCGGCAGTAGCGGAACCACCTGCGGGAAGGGGGCCACCAGATGCGGGGCGGTGTGGTCGATCAGGATGCCACGCTCGACGGCACTCTCGTGCGCGATGTCGATGGCACCGGACGCGAGATAGCGCAGCCCGCCGTGCACGAGCTTCGAACTCCACCGGCTGGTGCCGAATGCGAGGTCGTGCTTCTCGGCCAGCACCACCGACAGGCCGCGCGCGGCCGCGTCGAGCGCCACGCCCGCACCGGTCACGCCGCCGCCGATCACGAGCACGTCGATCGGCTCACGGCCCAGTGACTCCAGCTCGCGAGCGCGCCGTGCTGCGTTCAACGACGCCGTCATGGCGCGAGATACCGATCGAGGATTACCGCGAGTTGTCCGTCGAGGTCCTTCAGCGACACCTCGTCGGCCAGCACTGGCGCGGTGAGCGTGAACGAGCACGCCAGCAGCCACATTGCCCGTGCCTGCAGTGCGACCTTGCCTTCCCGGATCGAGCCATCTACACGGCCGGCCTGCAGGGCCATCTCCATCAGACCCAGCTGGTGGGTGGTGCTCGTGCCGCGCCGTGTGACCAGGTAGGGCAGTAGAAACTCGGGATCGACGTCGATGATCTTGCGCATCAATGGGTGGACGCGGATCGAACGCACGATGTCGACGACGGCGCTGACAAGTCCGGCCCGCGCAGACGCAGTATCGGTGGAAAACGCATGTGCCGTCACCGCGGCGAACTCACGTGTGACCAGAGCACCGACGACAGAGTTGACGTTTGGCCAGTGGCGGTAGAGAGTGGCGCGCGAAACACTCGCACTGCGTGCGATGTCAGCCATGTTCAGCCGGCGCATTCCGACCGCGAGCAACAGTCCGTAAGCAGCGTCGAGGATCTGCTTCTCGGGGATCGCGTTCGGGGCGCGCGTCCCCGCGTGGGAGTCGTCGACCACGGCCTCTGCGGGCTTGTGATGCTGCGACATCATGTGTCAAAGTGTATCAGCAGTCGTAGGAGTGGGTACCGCGCCAGCGTTCGTCTAGCCCTGTGAGGTTTCGTTGACCGAGTCGCAACTGCCCGTCGTCCAGATGCGTCCATACCGCTGGGGCGATCCGACCAAAACGGTCGCGCTCCCAGCCGCGGCCGAGGCCGCACTTGGTTACCTCGGCGCGCGCCCTCCCGAACGGGCACCCGTCGAGCCGGACGAGGCGACGCTGCCCGACATCCGCCTGACCACCAGGGTGCGCGAGGCACTCGAATCAGCCGTTGGTGCGAGCAACGTGACCTCAGAACAGCTCGCCCGTGTCGCGCACACCCGTGGCTGGTCGACTCCCGACTTGCTCAAACTACGCGCCGGTGACGCCTCTGACGCGCCAGACGCGGTCGTATTCCCCGGCTCGCACGATGACGTGCTGCGCGTACTTAAGATCTGTACCCAGCATCGGGTCGCCGTCGTCCCGTTCTGCGGCGGCACGTCGGTGGTCGGCGGCCTGGCTCCCGTTCGCGACACTTTCGATGGGGTCATCGCTCTCGACCTGGGGCGGATGGATGTCCTGACCGCGATCGACGCCGAGTCACGCACCGCCACCTTGCAGGCTGGCATGCGCAGTACGCGCGCCGAGCAACTGCTCGGTGAGCATGGCTTCACCCTTGGGCACTTTCCCCAGTCCTACGAGGGCGCCAGTATCGGTGGCTACGCAGCAACCCGCGCGGCCGGGCAGGCATCCGCCGGCTACGGACGCTTCGATGAGATGGTCGTCGGTCTTGTCCTCGCCACGCCGCGCGGCACGATCACCCTTGGCACTGCGCAGAAGTCCGCGGCCGGTCCGGACCTTCGCGAACTTGTCATGGGATCGGAGGGGACGTTCGGTGTGATCACCGAGGTGACCGTGCGCCTGCACCCCGCACCCGAAATACGTACCTACGACGGCTGGCGATTCGACTCGTTCGAGCAGGGTGCGGCCGCGTTGCGCACGCTCGTCCAGGACGGTCCGGTTCCGACTGTTGTGCGCCTCTCCGACGAGACCGAGACGGCTGTCAACCTTGCCGATCCCAGCGGCGGCACCGGCCCGAGCCCCGGAGGCTGTCTGGCGATCGCCGGGTACGAGGGCGTGCCGGATGAGGTCGTGTCACGTCGGGCGGCCGCGTCAGCGGTCATCGCCGCCGCGGGCGGAGAGGCGTTGGGCACCGCGCCCGGCGAGGCCTGGCGCGCCGGGCGATACCTCGCCCCGTACCTGCGCGATTCCTTGCTGGACAAGGGTGCTTTCGTCGAAACGCTAGAGACTGCGACTTTCTGGTCCAACCTTGCGCACCTGCGCGCAGATGTGACCACTGCGCTCACCGCCGTTCTCACCGAACAGGGCACGCCTCCGGTAGTGCTATGCCACATCTCACATGTTTACGAAGCGGGCGCATCCCTGTACTTCACCGTCCTGTGCGCGCAGGGTGCCGACCCGGTTGCCCAATGGCACAAGGCGAAGCTCGCTGTCAACGCCGCGATCCGAGCCGCCGGCGCGACGATCACCCATCATCACGGCGTCGGCACCGACCACCGCGACACCTATGCACAAGAGATTGGGCCCCTGGCTGTCGAGGTGCTGCGTGCAGTGAAGAACACCCTCGACCCCGTCGGGATCCTCAACCCCGGCGTCCTGATCGCCTGAGCCGGCAGACATGCGCTCGTTCACCGCACTCGTCAACCCGATCTCGGGGGGCGGTCGCGCCGCGAGGCAGTGGGCGCCGATCGCCGAACGTATCGGCAACGCCGGCGCGACCGTGCG
>Ga0075520_1000822_pt1 | contig 14317 bp, 15 predicted proteins | sample NGEPerB_FD_75100 | JGI IMG/M metagenome (GOLD analysis project Ga0075520, IMG submission 75100) | Arctic peat soil microbial communities from the Barrow Environmental Observatory site, Barrow, Alaska, USA - NGEE PermafrostAB12-B | ecosystem: Environmental > Terrestrial > Soil > Wetlands > Peat ... | reverse complement strand
TGGTGCGGCCGGGGGACACCCTGTCGCAGATCGCGCAGATCGCGCAGATCGCGCAGATCGCGCAGATCGCGCAGATCGCGCAGGACGAGCTCGGCGACGCCACCCGAAACCCGGAACTCGCGGCGGCGAACAAGATCGCCGATCCCGACGTCACCGACGTCGGTCAGGTCATCGTCATCCCGCGGCCGGCGCCCGGGGCCGCCGCTGATCCGGTGCCGCCCGCTGGCGGCGGACCGGCAATGAGCAGCCCCGCCCCTGCTGCCCAACCCCAGGATGCGGTGGCCGCCGATCCGGAATCCGCTGGCGAAGCACAGGTTTCACTGCCGCCGCGGTCAACCAGTCAAACCCCAGCGGCGGGTTCCCGCGCCGCCGGCGCACCGTCCGCGGCTGTCAGCACGCCGCCGGTGGCGACATCGGCGGGACAGCCAACCGGCTCGGCGACCGCAGCGCCGGCGTCGGCGAGCCCGGGCGCGGAGAGCACAGCATCCGCGGCGGAGGCCCCGCACAGCGGTGATCACGGCAGCATGGCTGTGCTGGCGGGGTCACCGCGTTGGCGGCCTCCGCCGGGTGGTTGGCGTTACTGGCGGCCCGCCGCCGTGGGCACCGACGCCGCGGACCTGGTCGGCAGGCCGCACCGACGGCCGACCTGTTCGTCACCGACACGGCCGCCGCGGAGTGCATGGCCCCGCTCTCGACCCTGGCCAGCATCGGGTCACGCGGTGATCAGACCGTGCTGCTGGACCTCGAGCGCGCTGGGGAGGTCTGCCTGCAGGGTGATCGCCGCGCCTGCCGGGATCTGATGAATCACCTCGTGCTGGAACTCGCCCACAACGGCTGGTCCGACGGGCTGACCGTGTCCCTGGTGGGCTGGGGCCAAAGCGCTGACGGTGCTGAACCCGGACCGGCTGGTGCACGTGCCGTCGATCGCCGATGTCATCCGGGATTTGCGCGCACGGCTGGCCGAGACCCGGGACTCCGAGGCCTCTTTGGGAACAACGGTGTTGGCCGGCCGGGTGGGTGACGTTGCCGGGGACAGCTGGATGCCGCAGGTGCTGCTCATCGACGCCACCGACGACGACGACCAGCAGATCGTGATGCTGCAGCAGATCCTGGGAGAGATGGCCAAGGCCGGGCGGGCCACGACCGCCGTGGTGATGACCGGGGCGCCGAGCGTCGGAGGGGTCGCGGAGATCACGGTGACCGCCGAGGGGGAGCTGACGTTCCCCGAGTGGTGGGGCCCGGCCTGGCTCACCGCGGCGTGCCTCGGTGACACCGAGATCGGTGAGCTGGCCGAGCTTTCCATGTGGCAGAGCATGTCGACGAGCCCATCCCCGCGGCGGCGGAGGAGGAGTCCTGGGCGCAGGGAATGGACGCCTCCGGTGCCCTGCTCCATCCCGTCACCGCGCTCGACCCACACCAGCTCACGGACTCGGACACAGCTGAGAACGAGCCCGCGGCGGCGGCGGACGCCGCCGCCGCCGACACCAACGGCGACGCGGCGCAGTCGGCGGCGAGAGTCGTCCCGGTCCGGCCGATCTCACCGGCCGCGGCGGCGCAGCTGGCGTCGGTTCTCGCGGCCGACCCGGACCTGGATGCCGACCTCGCGGAATGGGCGAGCGAGACGGTGCTTCGCCCGAGAGTCGGGGTTCTCGGACCCGTCGAGGTCCGCGCGGCCGGTATCGCCCCGCCGAACCGGGTGGCCCGGCTCAGCGAGGTGGTCACCTACCTGGCCCTGCACTCGGCGGGAGTGAGCGCCGACAAGTTCGTCACCGACCTGTGGCCGGCGCAGCGGCAACCCGCCGCCGGCACCCGCCGCCAATTGATCTTCGATGTGCACAAGTGGATGGGCCGGTCGACGCCACGGAGAATCGGCTACCGAATGCCCTGACGTACCCGCTGGCCGGCGGCGGGTTGGTGGTGTTGACCGGTTTGACCCTCGTGCAGGGTGCAGGAAACCCCTGGCGGGCAGTGGCCGGATGCGGAATCTACGGTGGTTGGCTGTTCCTCGCATCGCTCACCGGGTTGGGTCAGGGGGATGTGAAACTCGCTGCAGGCGTGGGACTGTGGCTGGGATGGCTGTCCTGGCCGGTGCTGGTGGCCGGTATCGCCCTCGGGCAGATTCTGATCACGATCTGCTACCTGGTCGGACGCCGGCGCACTTCCAGCGGGACACCGTTGGGGCCGGCGATCACCGCGGGCTTCGTGCTGGCGCTACTTCTCGTGACCTGACCGGCACCCGATCCAGTGAAACAGGCATGTATTACGAGAAAGCTGGAAAGCCCCGGGGCCCGCTCGGCAGGCAGGATGACCGGACCCATCAGTCGACGATTCCGGGAGCGCCCCACACGACCCGTGCAGCAGCAGGTGGTTCTGACCAGCGGGCGCTGATCCTGGGCGAGATCCTCGAGGTGCGGACGCATCTGACAAATCCAGCGGCGGTCTCCGCGACCGATGAGCCGCGATCGTTGGCGGCGGCGTGCTACGCGCTGCCCGGGTATGCCAGGGAGCTGAATCGGCAGGGGACGCCGAGGTTGTGGCCGTACGCGTCGGGATACGCCGAGGGTCGCCGCCGGGACGAACTCCTGCTCGCCATCGGGTATCTGATCGCGGCGTTCGAGGACCACACCCTGGACAACAAGGGGGTTCTGCTGAACCGTGCGGCGATCATCGCGCGAATTTGCCGGCTGCGGGACGAGCTGGTCGGGCCGACCCCGGGTGATCCCGGCCGGTCGACACGCTCCTCCGCTGTGGACGCGCTGGCCTTCACCGGTGCCTGTTACGCGCTGCCGGTGTACGCGTGCGAGTTGGGCAGGCATCAGATCCCACTGCTCTGGCCATGGCCACGTGGCCTGTACCGGCAGCACGAACGGGGCTTGGAGCTGTTGCTCGCCGCGGCGATGCTGCTCGCCGAGATCGAGCGCCAGGACAGGTCAACCGGCACCGTCACTGCGGGATGACCGCGGTGGCCGGCGGCGGTGCGCCGTGACCGCCGCCCACAAGGTGGAACTGGTCGCCGTCGTCGTCGACGGCCACCATCTCCTGGTGGTCGAGCACCGCGACAGCGGCCGGTGCGAGTTGCCGTCCCGACCGCTCCAGGACGGGGAAGACGTGTTGACCGGCCTGCGCCGCTGCGGTGGGCCTGACCACCGGCCTGGTGGTCGCTGTGGACCGTCTCAGCGGCGTGTACACCCGGGAAGGATCAGGAGTGTCGCTGGTGTTTCCTGGGGCTGCTCAGCTTGTCGTGCACTGATGCTTGAGGCTTTCGGGTGATGTCATGCGCGACAGTGCGTGTTGGGGCGTCGTGCATGTTGTTCATGTTGTCCACTGGGCGGGTGGTCATCGGCGTGGTTGGTAGGCCTCGGGTGTTCCCGGTACGGATGCCGTCGGGGGAGCGTTACTGGACGTTGCTGGATGATGATCTTGAGCCGGTCGTTGCCGCGGATGAGTTCTTGCGGCATTTGCGTTTTGGACGGGATGCGGCGGAGTCGACGACTCGGACCTATGCCGGTGGGATCGCGTTGTTCCTGCAGTGGTGCGCGTTGACTGGTCGGGATTGGCGCACGGCTGCGGGCTATCTGGGCATGTTCATGCTGTGGCTGCGGCATGCCGAGACCGGCGATGATGTGGTGGTGCCGGGTCCGGGCACGAAGGCGGTTCGGGGTCCCCGCCGGGTGAACACGGTGTTGGCTGCCGTCCGAGAGTTCCTGAAACATCAGGTGATTGCAGGGTCGATCGACGCGCATGTGATGGCGCAGCTGTATCAGGTCGCCGATCAGCGTCACCTGCCGGCGGAGGCCCGGGGTGAGAGCAGTGGGATGCGGTACTACGCCAAGGCTCGGCACCGGCTCGACGAGCCCGTGCAACCGGTGGACCGGGCAACGGACGCGGAGGTGCTGGGCCTGTTGAGGGCGTGCCGGTCAGCCAGGGACAGGTTGATCGTGTTGCTGATGGCGCGGGCAGGGCTCCGCCGCGGCGAGGTGGTGGGCTTGCGCCGGGGGGACCTGCATTTCGTGGTCGACGCGACCGGGTTGGGCTGCCCCGTCCAGGGTGCCCACCTGCATGTGGTGCGCCGGGACAACATCAACGGGGCGTGGGCGAAGTCCCGGCGGGCGCGGATGGTGCCGGTGGATTCCCTGGTCGTGCAGGCCCACGACGACTATGTCGCAGAACGCCACCGCTGTCGGCGGGCCAGGGACAGTGACTTCGTGCTGGTCAATCTGTTCGGCGAACCGGTGGGTGAGGCGATGGCACCGGGTGCGATCAACGAACTGCTGCAACGGTTGTCACACCGGGCGGAGCTGGACCGGCCGGTTCATCCACACATGCTGCGGCATGGATTCGGGAGCAGCGTGATGGAGGCGGGGGCGACGTTGGACGAGGCCCAACGGTTGCTGGGGCACGCGGCGATCAGTTCCACCCAGGTGTATCTGCACCCCTCCGAGGAGCGGCTCCGGGTCGCTGTGGAGCGGGTCAGCATCGGCCGCCCGGGGGTGGATCGGTGACCTCGGCCGCCCGGGCTCTTCCCGGGTCCGGTCCCGCCCAGGATCGGGCCGACAGGTTGATGGCCCTGGTGGATCCGCGGTTTCTCGATGAGGTGGGGTGGGACCCGGACACCATGCTGCTGTCACCCGGTCCGCATCATCCGTTGATGGGTCGCGGGGTCTGCCGGGTCGCTGAGTGCGCCGCGCCGGCAGTCTCCTGGGGTATATGCCAGACTTGCGCGGCGGTGTGGCGGCGCGGCGGATCGATCGACATCGACGAGTTCGTGCTGATCCCGCGGACCGCACCCACCCGTCGGATAGGGGTGTGTGTGGTGCCGGGGTGTCCCCGCCCCAGGGGTCGGCGGATCGCCACGGGGTTGTGTTCGACGCATGACACCAATTACCTGCTGTACCGGCATCTGTCGGTGGAGCAGTTCTGCGCGTTGCCGCACGTGGTGCCGCTGCCTGATTTCGGGTTCTGTCAGGTGCCGTGCTGCGACCGGCGATGCGATTCCTCGGTGTCGCTTTGCCCGGCGCATCGAGGTCGGTGGCGGCGGGAGGTGGAACGGGATCCGCGGGCGGACCGGCGGGAGTGGATGCGCACGGCGCGGCCGGTCGCGATGGGATCAGTGGTCGGGTTGGGTGGTCTGCCGCCGCTGGCGCTCGCGGAAGTGTTGCTGGGCCTGCAGTCCAGGTGCCGCAACGGTTCCCGGACCGAACCAAGCTCGCTGCGGGGTGTCGCGCAGGCCGTGCGGGATCAGCATGTCGGGTCGCTGTTCGGGCTGCAGGCGCTCACGGTGCGTGCCTACGCGGACCTGTTGTCGACCCTGCGGCTCTACGTCGGGGAGGCGTTGAGTTCACCGGAACAGGAACGGCTGCAGGACGTCTGGAACCTGCGCGTGTTCGGTCATGGTGGGGGGTTGCGGTTCACCGGGATCTGGCAGTCATGGTTGCGGGAAACTGCCAAACGGTGGGCCGCCGACGAGTTGCCCCGGCACCGGGGGCCCAGGGTTGCCGGGTACCTGCAGAACCGCGTCAACTCGATCGTGCAACTGTCTGACAGCCTGCACGCGCAACGCCGCGACCACGGGCATGACCCGTCCCGGTTGGGGCCGGCGGACATGGAGAATTTCCTCAATCGGGTCGCCTACCTGGAGAGCACCGGGGCGGTGAGCGCCAAGCGGCGGCCGTTGATCTGTGGACACGTGGCGAAGGTTCTGCGTGATGCCCGTGACCTGGGGTTGACCCGCCCCGGTGAACCCGCCGCCGGGCTGCGCGACGTGTTCGCGTTGCGCAGCGTTGACATCCCACCGGTGGTGAAACTGGAGGGTCCCGGTCGGGCGTTGCCACAGGCGGTGCTGCGGCAGCTGTATGAGAACCTGTCCGCCCTGGAGACCAGCACCAGCACCCGGCATGCCCGCCCGGCGATCGAACTGCTGATGGACACCGGTCGCCGCCCCGAGGAGATTCTCCGGCTGCCCTATGACTGCCTGGACACCGCCGCGGACGGCAAGCACGTCCTGGTGTACGCCGAGTTCAAGATCAACAGGGAAGGGCGCCGGTTACCGATCACGGACACCACGGCCAGTTTGATCCGCGGCCAGCAGCAGGCCGTCCGCGCGCTGTTTCCCGATACCCCGGTCGGGGAGTTGGCGCTGCTGCCGGGTAAGCAGCGCAATCCGCGCGGCACCAGGAGCCTGACCCTGAGCAGCTTGAGCACCGTGCACCGATTGTGGGTGGACGGGTGCCGCCCCTGCTGGTGGCTGACGGGACCGAGTTCGACAAGGCCGCCGTGGTCCTGTACGCCTATCGGCACAGCTATGCGCAGCGCCACGCTGACGTCGGCACGCCACCTGACGTACTGCGAGAACTGATGGGGCACAAGGCATTAGGCACCACACAGACCTATTATCGGGTCACCGAGCACCGCGTCCGGGGTGCGGTGGACAAGATCGTGCAGTTCCAGTTCGACCGGCACGGCACCCGGATCTGGAAGGACGCGGAGGCGCTGCTCGACCATGAGCACGCCCGGATGCGGGTCGGTGCGGTCGCGGTCCCGTTCGGCACGTGCACGGAACCGTCCAACGTCTCTGCCGGCGGTCATGCGTGCCCGTTCCGGTTCCGCTGCCTGGGGTGCGGTCATTTCCGCACCGACCCGTCCTATCTGCCCGAGCTGCGTGACTACTTGCAGACTTTGCTCCGGAACCGGGAACGGATCCTGGCCGCGGCCTCCCTTGACGAGTGGGCCGCCACCGAGGCCACTCCCTCCGAGGACGAGATCACCAGGCTGCGAGCGTTGATCCGCCGCACCGAGGAAGCGGTCGAGGACCTGAGCGTCGCCGAGCAGGGTGCGTTGGACGAGGCGACCGCGGCACTGCGCAAGGTCCGCAGGGTCCAGCATCTCGGTATGCCCAGAACCCCACCACCTCATCTGGATCCACGGTTGGAACGTGACCTATGAGCAGCACGACGACGGCGTTGACCGAGTCTCGGCGAAGGGACAGCGCCATCCGCCGGCAACGAGTGATCAACGCCGTGAGCAGGCTCGCCGCTGCGGGTGATGACCTCAGCGTCTCGTCGGTGGCCAGAGCAGCACGGGTCCATCGCAGCTTCATCTACCGGCATGGCGACCTGCACGCCGCTGTCCACGACCAGGCAAGCCGTGACACCACCCCATCCGACGGCACCCGGGCAAGCCGGCAGGCGTTACAGGCCGATCTGGCCAATGCCTTGGAACGCAGCACCCGACAAACCCAGCGGATCAGCCAACTGGAGAAGAAGCTCTCCCAAATACTGGGTGACAATGCTTGGCGAGAAAGCGGTCTCGGTGCACCGACCGATATCGAAGCACTCCAAGAAAGGATCACGACCCTGGAACAACAGCTCGTCGACGCCTCAGTTCAGCTCGCCGCGCGTGACGACGACCTCGACGCCGCCCGCAACGCGAACAGGGAGCTCATGGCGCAACTCAATCACCGCGAAACATGACGCTGCAGCGGCGGGTGTGGCCGTTTTCGGTGGGGTTTGAAACCCCCCCGGGGACGTGTTTTCCGGCTGTGTTAGGCGATTGGCAGGTCCGCGAGCCTGGTCGCGGCGAATGCCAGGGTGCCGAGGGCGAGGATGAGCAGGAACGCCCGTGCGGGGGTGTACTGGGAGGAAGAGGCGATCCCGGCGAAGAGAACAGCGCGACCGCGAGGAAGGATGGTGGTGATCACCTAGCCGGATCCCGTCTGCTTCCAGGGCGGCGCCGATCGCGTCTGCAAGGGTGGTCTGGCGGGACTCGCCGGCCGGGCCGAACAGGCTTTGCACGCCGAAGCTGGGGTCGCTCAGGGTGTTTCGTGGGGCACGGTTGCTTTCATCCCGGACGATGCCGAAGACCCCATTCGGTCCGAACCCTTCATGGACGGTGCGGAGGTGCTCGGACATGAGCGCGAACCGGACCGTGAACGACAGGATTGCCGTGGTCCGGTCCCCGAGGGTGACCGTCAGCGCCGGGCCGGACTGGTCCAACTGCGGTGAGCGGCGTCGCCCGGGGCCGGTGGCGTCGGTATCGGCGGGGGAATCGGGATCACCGGCCCGGTAGGCCAGTTCGACCGAGGGGTATTCCTCGACCATCCGGCGTCGCAGGGCGGGCAGGAAGTGTGAACCGGGAAGCAGGGCGGTGTCGGTGGCCTTTGCCCTTCACCATCAGCAGACCGAGGCTGCCGGAGGGAATCCGCACCACGGACATGAGGATGATCCACCAGATCAGAAAACCGATCATCGGCAGCAGCAGTACCGCCAGGATGATCCATCCCGCCGTGCTCATGTTGTGCCTCCGTACGGCTGCGCCCGGCCGGCTGTTCCTGACAATTTAGCGGCCCGATCATCTCGGGGCCTGCGTCGGACGGGGTCATACGAAATGAATGATTCCGGGGCGTTGGGGCATCGCGGAGGATGAGCAACGGTCCGGGGCGCTGGCTGTTCGGCGCCCGGCCACGAAGGCGAGGTGAGGGCGTGACGGACGTGGAACGCACCTTCGTTGACCGCGAAGTGGTGCTCGATCAGGTGGTCGCGGAGGTTATCGCGCAGATCCACCGCAAAACCGGGGCACCGGTCGACGCGGTGCGGGTACGGGACCTGGTCCGGGCGGAGTGGTCCCGGCATGACGATGCCCGGGTGCGGACATTCCTTCCGGTGCTCGTTCCTCGTGCAGTGCTGGGCCAACTTCTGGGCATCTAGGTTGATCCCGGGTCCTTGGTGGGCCGTGGACGTGTCGATGTGCTGCGGCATTCGGGCCGCTGCCCGGTATCGCTGGCAGTGGCGCACGAGTGAGACCCGCCTTTCATCACCAGCGGAGGGAGCGCCTCGTCATCAGCTTCAACGGATGGGTAGCCCTTTGCCCGGACGGGCCGCGAGAACTGACTGCGTGCGCGCGGTGCCGTGATCTGCATGGTTCGTGGGCAGTTCGCGGCCCTGGTGCGTTCATCTGATTTAGGTGATGGAAGATGAGTGGGGGCGTCCTATGTTCGCCCGATGACGCAGACCAAGAGCAGGCCCGACGTGGCTGGTGGCGGACAGGACAGTGGTGTGTCAGCGGAGACGCTGAGGTCGATCTCGACTCCGGATCGGGTGGAGACCCGGCTCGGGACCTTGGAATTCGTGGACGGCGCACCGACCACGGCGACGTCGGCGACGCTGTACGACAACCTCGACTTCATGCACGGGGTGGAGGCGTTCATCAACAGCTTCCCGGCGGCGTCGCTCGCCGCGATGCGCCAGGGGTTCCTGGACATCGGCATCCAGGACAACGACGTGCTGGCATTCCCGGAAATGCTGGACTCGGCATCGCTTTTTCTGACGGCGAACGCCGACTCGATGTATTTCTGGTCGTTCCTGGACCTGACCAACGGCCCGGTGGTGCTCGAACTGCCCGCATTGGGTCCGCCGACCGGGATCCTCGGCGTGGTGGATGACATGTGGTTCGGCTGGGTCACCGATACCGGGCTCCCCGGGCCGGATCGGGGTCACGGCGGGCGGTACCTGATCGTCGGACCCGGGTATGACGGCCCGCTGCCGGAGGGCGGATTCTTCGTTTCGCACTGCCGGACGACACGGGCGATCTGGGTCGGCCGAGGGTTCATGGTCGACAACGACCCCACGCTCGCAGTCGAAACCATCCGCAACGGGTTGCGGATCTACCCATACCAGCCGGGCGGGGTCGGCACCTCGGTCGCGTCGTTCCTCGCCGGCGCGGCCCCGTTCGCCCCCGCTACCGAACCCGCCCCGCCGCGTTTCGTCGACGCAGTTCACCTGTCGATGAACACGGTCCCGCCGAATGATGACTCCTATTGGGAGCTGATCAACGAGGTCGTGCAGACCGAACCGGCGGGCGCGGGAGATTCCGAGATCCTCGGGTTGCTCAACTCGGTCGGGATCGTGAAAGGGAAACCGTTCGCTCCGGACACTCGGATGCGCAAGATCCTCAGGGAGGCCGTCGCGGTTGGGAACGCGACCGCTCGCACCGTGTCGTGGGATCCGCGTGCGCAGGAGGGCTGGGCGCACTACCCGGGCTCGCAGTGGTTCAACATGTTGTTCGAAGGCGGGTACGAGTTCCTCACCCCACCGCCGAAGATCACCGCAAACGGCGTCGAGAAGTTCCCGAGCGACGGTGCGCGGAAGATCAACTCGCGGATCGCGTTCTTCTACCCGTACACCTTCATCACCCCGGCGATGTGCATGCGACTGACGGGGATCGGCTCGCAGTACCTCGTCGCGATGCGCGGCGCCGACGGTGAGTACCTCGACGGGAACCGCACGTACCGGATTACCCTCCCGCCCGGCATCCCGCAGAGTCGCTTCTGGTCCGTGATCCTCTACGACAACCAAACCCGCTCAATGCTGCAGACCGACCAGTTCTTACCCAACCTCGGGAGCCAGACGGGCACCGTGCAGACCAACCCGGACGGGACCACCGACGTCTACATCGGCCCGGCCGCCCCCGCCGGCAAAGAATCAAACTGGCTCCAGACGATCCCCGGCAGGGGCTTCTTCACTGTCCTGCGCCTGTACAACCCGCTCCAGGCATTCTTCGACGAGACCTGGCGGCCAAGCGAAATCGAACCGACCTGAACACACGCCCACGGAGGTGGGGCCGGGGACTGTCCGGACCCGGCGGGATCGCAGCACTCGGGATCCTCGCCGGGCACCCGGACGGCGCCACCGAAGCAGAGGGCTGGCCGGCCCCGGGGAGATCGGGGCGCCGCCCCAAAAGGAAAGTCATGGAGAACCTGTGGAGCAAGAACATCGACCGGACAAAAATGCTGACCGCATCAGCATTACCGAGTCGTCGTCTGGACATTCGTGTTCGTCGCGTAGGTCGCGACAACGACGGCGCAACGTTCGCGTCTTCCCTGCTCCGGCGTCCGTTTCCTGCGGCGTCCGTTTGTGGCTGAGGGGCCCGGTGAGTTCGGACCTGAGGACAAGGTTGTTACCAACTGTTCGAGAAGGGATGAGTGGGTGGGATGTCGGATCTGAATGTCAGCCTGGTTGTCGCCGCATACGGCGACGACACGTCGGCCGCGGCGGAGGACTTCCGGGCCATCAAGGAGTTAGGTGACGTTGCCGTGGTGGCTGCGGTCGTGCTCGACCGTGACGCAGCAGGCAAGGTCCATGTCAAGGAGCACGGCGGTGGCCTGGTGGCCGCGGGATCGGCGCTCGGTGCGGTCGGCGGGCTCGTTGTGGGATTGTTCGCGCCGCCGCTGTTGCTGGCCACCGCGGTGGGCGCGGGGATCGGTGCGGGAGTCGGAGCTCTCACGAAGCGACACGAGGAGAAGTCGATCGGTGTCGACGCCGAACAATGGCTCCCCCCGGGAGCGTCGGCGATCGTCGCCGTTGTCGATGACGAGTATCTCGACCGGATCGACCGGGCGGTCGCCAAGGCGACGAAGAAGGTGACGAAGGCGATCGACAAAGGCGACTACGACGCGGTCGTGAAGGCGGTCAACGAGGGCGACGACAAGATCATCGAGGCCGCGGCGACCTGACCAGTGAGCAAAGGAGGACTGGTCCGCTGATGCGCGGGCTCGTGACCCGCGGGAATCGTTCACCCCGACCGACTGTGTCCTGTTCAGCTTCACGCAACAACGTCCACCGCGGAACAGCGACGTGATTGACAACCCTGACGGGGTTGCGTTGGTGCGTCCGTCATGACGCTGTGGGGCAGCACACCAACCGGGTCATCGTGTCCGGTGTTGAGGACTGTGTTCATGAGACCCGTTACTGCACTTGGTGTTCCTGCGATTGATGACGTGGCGTCTCGGACTGCTCCGGATTGATGTGGAACCAGGGTTCGTTGACGTGGGGTCTGCTCGTCAGCAGTGCGGGCTTTGTGGTGATGGTCGTGCGGTCGTGTGGTCCGCGGGCTCACCACCTGGCGCCGACATCGTGGCGGAACGGCCGTTTGCAAAAACCCGGTCATTTCGCAGCTCACATTCGCACCGTTGGCGGACAGCGGGTTTCATATTTGTTAGGTGATGTCGTTGCGCCGTGAACGGGAGATAGTTGCGGTCCGCTGAGTCCGACAGGAGCCACCCGACATGACAGTGACGACGATCGGCCATGCCGGGCCGCGGGTGGACTGTCGCGGCGACGGCGTCGCTGGATCTGGGCTGCGAGCGGTGTTGCGCTCCAACGACTGGAACTACGTCCTAGCAGTGCGCTGGGGGCAATGGGTACGGCAACCCGGGGTGGGTGTGCACTCCTCGCACCGGGGGCGTTCCTGGCCTGCGATGCGTGAATGGATGTCCCCCCGCTCGCCCTACCTCATCCGGGTCACGCCATGACCGAGCAGGATGCGCCGCAGGCCCCGAATCGCACCTCCAGGATCCGGCGGTCGGCGGCCAGGTCCGTGGCGCGACTCGAGGTCACGGTGCTGGGCCGGCTGTGGTCCAGGCTGCTGGAACTGGAATTTGTGGATCGGTCGGTGGCCCTGGCCGCGAAGGCGTTCGTGTCCTTCTTCCCGTTGCTCATTCTGGTCGCGGCGGTGACCCCGGTCGGCGTCAGGCAGGAAATGCTCACGGTGATCACCAACCGGCTGGGGGTCAGCGGCGAAGCACTGGAGACGGTGCGGCAGGCCTTCGCGTCCGCGGATCAGACCAGGGCAGCCACCGAACTTGTCAGCGCGCTGATCACAGTGGCCTTCGCGGTGTCGTTCACCACCGCCCTGCAACGGGTCTACCTGCGGGCGTGGCGGCGCCCACCCGGAGGTGGTGTCCGTAACAAGGGCCGCGGCGCGCTGTGGGTTGGCGGTTTCGTCCTTCTGATGATCGTGGTCTCTGTAGTTCGGAGCCTGCTCCCGGGACCGTCCGGGCCGGTGTTGTCCTGGGCTGTCGGGTTGATCGGTGCGACCGGCCTGTGGTGGTGGACGGCTCGGTTGATGCTGCGCGGCGAGATACGGTACCGGGCCCTGCTGCCGACCGGGGTCATCACCGGGGTGGGCACCTGGGTTTACGCCCTGGCGGCGTCGGTGTGGATGCCGGGCAACGTGACGAACCAGTTCGCCGAATTCGGCGCCTTCGGCATTGCGATGGCCATCGTCACGTGGTTTACCGGTCTGGCCTTCCTGATCGTCGGGGCCGCCGCGATCGCACCCGCCCTGACCGATGGTGAGGGCCGGGTCGCCCGCTGGCTCCGAGCTGACCAGCCCACTGCCGTTGAGCCTGGTGCGGCACCAGCTCTGCCGGGCCCGACCCGGCCGGTGCGGTTGTCCGATGCTTTCGGCCGCGGCCACGGAGGATCGGGGGTGGTGCCTGGCAGCGCCCGATGACTGCCACCCAGGCTCGATGACCGCTCACCCGTCGGCCAACTGTTCCGTTCCCCGCCATAGATCGGTTTCGATCACAAAGGGGTCGACATGAATACATCAATGCTAAAGAGGGACCCGGTGCGCCGAGCGACACCCCGGCCATCATTTTGATCTTGTCGGCCGCTGCCATGGGCAGTCACCTCTGATCGGCGGCCCATGAGTCGTCCCCGTCAACGCCTATCCACATGCCTGAACCCGTTGCGAGCCCCCAACCTCTAGATCACAAAATGCCGGGGGAGCGGTGGCGGTGCAACGACGAGGTGCATCTCGTACCAGACCGAACCCACGGAAACGACTTGTCGTGGCCGCCCGCGTCATTCGTCGCGGCCACCCCACCGAAAACAGGAGACCCCATGCGCTTTGCCACGAGCTGGACGCACTACGTCCGGGGGTGGTCAGCGCTGCGACTGACGTCTTCAGTTGGTAGCGGGCTGCGCACACCTACTCCTTACCGGCAGGCCCGCTCGACGGACTTGACGATCCCGCCGCTGATGTCGGCGTTGAGGTTGTGCCTGTAGTTGTAGTGCTGGGGGTGGTGCCGGATGCGCAACCGGCACTGACCAGGGCCAGCATTGCCACCACGGCCCCTAGGGGCAAACCACGACGCCCGGACCCTTCGTCGCTGAGATCTGGCCGAGGGTCTGTGGTGCGGGGATGACGTGGTTACGGTCAGGGCGGTCGGGTCACCCGCCGAGACGTGGCCGGGCGGTTGCACCCGATTCGGCCGAGGCGTTGCTGCGGGCGGGAACCCATTCACCTGATTTAGGGGATGCATCGGGATCACCCCTCGGGTTGGCTCAGCAGTCGAGAACGGGATCGCGATGAACACGAGGCACACTGGCCGGCGCGCCAGCGCAGGCAGATCGCGCCTGACAGACATCCCATGACGTTTCGTGTCAAGCGGCAACGACGATTTGATGTTGCCAGGCCGTGTTTTCGTCGTATTTCGTGCCGGTCTTGAGGCAGCCGTGCAGGATGCCGACGAGCCGGT
>Ga0075520_1000821_pt1 | contig 14329 bp, 14 predicted proteins | sample NGEPerB_FD_75100 | JGI IMG/M metagenome (GOLD analysis project Ga0075520, IMG submission 75100) | Arctic peat soil microbial communities from the Barrow Environmental Observatory site, Barrow, Alaska, USA - NGEE PermafrostAB12-B | ecosystem: Environmental > Terrestrial > Soil > Wetlands > Peat ... | reverse complement strand
GAGGTGCGCCGAAGGTGACGCAGCAGCGGGCGGTCCGTTGTCATCGAAGCTCTGGCCGTCGGACCGAGGGGCCACCGCAGCGAGGAGCGTCGCTGCCGTGGCGGCGACGGCCAGAAGAAAGGGGCGGCGACGGAGCATCATGAAACAGACACTGCGGATTCGGTGCGCGCGGTTTCAGCAGCGAAGGTCCCGTCGCCTTGATGCACGTCAAGGTCTGCTCACGCTGAGTTCCTAGACTGGCTCGGTCGGGTGGCGCTCGGCGCCGCCGACTTCAAGAACCGCTGAAGGAGCAACCTCAATGAATGCACTGACCCGTTTCGATCGCCTCGACGATCTCTTTCCCGAAGTGTTCCGCCGCCTCGCGCGCGCCGGCTCGCTGGCGGATGCCGCGCCTGCCGATATCCGAATCGATGTCACCGAGAACGACAAGGACTACCAGGTCCGCGCCCAGATCCCGGGCGCCAAGAAGGAAGATATCCGCATCACGGTCGACGGCAACTTCGTGTCGATCAGCGCCGAAGTGAAGAAGGAAAAGGAAGAGAAGTCGGGCGATCGCGTCCTGGTCCGCGAGACGTACTACGGCAGCGCGTCGCGCGGCTTCTCGCTCGCCCACGAGGTCGACAGCAAGGCGGTCGTCGCCAAGCTCGACGACGGAATCCTGAAGCTCACGCTGCCCAAGCGCGAAGGCGCTGCGGCACGCGCGATCACCGTCCAGTAACGCACTCGCAGGGACGATCCATTCGAGACAAGGCGTTCGGTCGCCTTGCGTTCCCTGCTCACACTTTCGAAAGGAAGTCGATCATGAAGACTGACAGCGATCTGAAGCGAGAGGTCGTCGCCGAACTGCTCTGGGATCCGGCCGTGAATTCGACAGCGATCGGCGTCGCCGTGAAAAACGGTGTCGTGACCCTGACCGGCCATCTCGACACCTACGCGGAAAAGGAAGCCGCCTTGCGCGCCGTTCGGCGCCTGCAAGGAATCAAGGCGATCGCCATCGAGCTCGACGTCAAGCTTTCGCCACAGCATCAGCGCGGCGATACCGACATCGTCGCCAGCGCCGAGCTGGCGCTGAAGTGGAACACGTCGATTCCGGCGGCAGCGGTTCGCTTGACGGTCGACCACGGCTGGATCACGCTGCAGGGCGAAGTCGAATGGGAATTCCAGCGGCGCAGCGCCGAAAAGGCGATTCGATCGCTGATCGGCGTCGTCGGCGTCAGCAACGAGATCAAGCTTCGCGCCAAGCCGCAGCCGGCGGGCCTGGCCAAGAAGATCGAGGAAGCCCTCGCCCGTCAGGCGCTGCGCGAAGCGCACCACGTCAAGATCAGCGTCGACGGGACGACCGTGAAACTGACCGGCACGGTGCACTCGTGGCACGAGCGCGAGGCCGTCGCGGGAGTGGCCTGGGCAGCCCCCGGCGTACGGTCTGTCGTCAACGAACTGACCATCGCTTGAGACCGACCTGGCGCGAACGCGTCGCTATGAAAATGTTTGCCAACTGGTTCGGCCCCGGCCGCACTGCCGGCCGTGGGTGTCATGCTGGATGGTGTGGTGATGATCTTGTGGACACGCCCACGCCGGCTCTGGCTGGGTGGCATCGCGGAACTGCCGCTCGTTGGCATCGTCGCCGAATCGCGGCTGTTCTCGATGGCGTTTCCACGGCGATCAGCGCAGGCATCGCGGTGCTCTTCCCAGCCGGAGCGAATCGAAACATCGTCAACTCCGGGAACGTTCCGCTCAAGCTCTACACGCTGTATGCACCGCCGAACGATAGAGACGGAGTGGTCAACCCTACCCGCGCAGATGCGGAGGCCGACAGTGAACACTTCGACGGAAGAACGAGTGAATAGCGAGTCTTCTGGTACTTGGTTGGAACGAAGAGGCGGTGCCAACAATGTCCGATCACGACTATCAAGTGGCACTGCAAATGGATGTTCGCCACACGACGCTGCGCAAGCGCAATTCCAGATCCGAAGAAGGTCACAGCTAAATTTATTGATGCAATTTCGTTTAAAGGAGTAAGGACATGAGTTCAGAAATAGAAGTCTCGCGCTTCCGTCGTCGGGCGTTGATGTTGGGCGGAAGTATTACAGCCGGATTTGCCACCAATCTCTTTCCGCAGGTGGCTTCGGCTACTGATGATGCGCCAGAAGGACCGACCGCGCATCCAGGCGAAAAATTGCCAGTCAAAGAAATTGAGGAAATCTTGCACACTGACGGCAAAGTGACCAACGGTATTCTCGCCATATCCCTTGATCGAAAGGATCTTCATGTCACGGGTCCAGGCGGTATTCCTTTCAAGCCAGCCTGGCAGGTAAACCATGAATTCGCGTTCCAAAGTCTCGGAGAGAACAAGGCCATTGTAACTGGGGAATTGTCTCTGCTCTCCAAGGAGACAAATTTGGTTATCGATCAGATCATTAAACACGGCCTGATGTTCCAAGCGTTCCACCAACATTTTGTTGATTTGTCTCCGCAGCTGTTTCATATGCACTTTAGGGGCATTGGGCATCCGCTTGAACTTGCACGCGCTGTGGCTGCAGTCGTTGCCCGTACCAGCACGCCGCTTCCACAAAAATCGGCAACGGCTCCAAAGACGTCACTCGATAAGGATAAGCTAGAAAAAATACTTGGTGGAACTGCCGAGGTGGCGGATGACGGCGTTGTCATCGTCAGCATTCCGCGGAAAGAAACGATCGTGCTGGACGGCGTATCGCTGAAGTCAGAAATGGGCGTCTCGCATACTGTGGCATTCGAACCGCTCGGTGGAGGAAAAGGGACGGCAGTCGCGCCAGATTTCGCTCTTGTCGCCTCCGAGATCAATCCCCTTGTTCAATCAATGCGTGAGCAGGGCTTCACGATCCATTGTCTCTACAATCAGGAGACGGCCGAGAACCCGCAGTTGTATTTCTCGCACCAATTGGCCGTTGGCGACGCCTATGATCTCGCGAGAAAAATTCGTAAAGGATTAGAGGGCACGAATACTAAATTTAAATCATGAAGTCACGCACGAGTGCACACTCTGCTTCCTTCTGGATTAGCCAGTGTATTGCGCCCAGTGTGGTGATGGCAGCGCTCGACAAAGTGGCCTGAGCGTTGCAGGCGGTATTTTTCGAAGAACGAATAAGCGATGTACCCGGCGTGCATCCAGCCACGAGCGCCCGCGGGCGTAACGACGTCGCACCACGTGAACCCGGACACGCAGCCCTGGATCTTCAAAGGGGTGCCTGGCCCGGTGCGAGCGACAAGTGGATAGTCGTGAGCAGGCCCGGCTCTCAGGTTGACCGACGTCGTCGTCAGCGCCTGCGCGCTCGCCAAAGCTGGGAGTAAGGCTGCCCCGGCACATACCAGAAGAAGTTTGTTGTTCATGCGCGGCGATTGATCCCCGTCGACTGCCGAGGTGTCTGCGAAATCGAGATCTCGCCCCGAACCGCCGACCCTGAGTGAGGCGCAGCTTACGCAGCGCGATGCTCACATCAATTGGACCAAGGTCCAATGGGCTTACAAGAAGTCGGGACGATCTGGCGACGGCAATCCTTGTCTTTTGGACATACGTACATCGTCCGGTCTCGACCGTTGGATCGTCCAGGACATGGAGCCGACGCCGCAAATTTAGGACGGCGTTAGGACGTGGAGTCTCAAAAATCAAATGGGCTAGCAGCTCATCACTGCTAACCCATTGATTTCATTGGTCGGGACGGCGGGATTCGAACTCGCGACCCCTTGCACCCCATGCACTGCTCCGCAAGCGTTGTTCAGGGCAGTCAGGGCACCAGCAGTCTGCCGGCCACCTCACCCGCCCCCTGCAGGGGGCCCAGCGGGTTGACTTGACGATCGGTTCGGTCGGTTCGCGGCTCGCCTCCGTGGCTGCGAAAGAGGACGACCCCGTCACGCACGGCCAGCAATCCTTCGAAGCGCCAGCCGGTCACTCGGGTCGTGCGCCGAAAATTCAGGAAGTCGGACAGGAAGCCCCCTTCGCGGCGGGATGTTTCCCGGCCGAAATTGAACTCGTAGGCTTGGCAAGCCAAGCGCGCCACGATGCAATCGCGGATACCCGGGTCGATCGCCTCGAACGGAACGCCGCGATCCGGCGCCAGGCGCCCGGTCAATTGCGGATACTGGATCAGGGTCACGTTCGCGCTCGACTGCAAATCGAATCCCAATTCGCTCAATTGCTCGACCGTCGTCCGGTAAGCGACAACCGCGTCGAACGCTCGCGCCGCCGCCTCGAAGCTGTCGAACCCGGACAGCCTTTCGCTGTCGCCGCGCGGCAGCACGTTGGCGCAGCTGCAAAGCAAGAGGCAACTGCTGATCCAGGCAATGCGGACAGCGATCATCACGTTGAGTTCACTATTAGGCGCGCCTTGGACCGGAGCGGTCCAACGCCTGCTCGTAAGCCGTCTGGCACGGTGCGCACCGCTGTGCAGCGGGTTGCACCTGCAGACGGCTCGGGGCGATCGGCTCAGCGCAATCAGTGCAGACGCCGTAGATCCCGCTCTCCAGCCGATGCAAGGCCGCTTCGACTTGAGCCATTTCATCCACGTCGCGCTGCTCTTGGGCACCTTCCAGGTCCGAACGCAAGCGCTGCACGGCCTCATCCTTGCGGTCCGTGACTTCTTGCGTAGCGGCCTCGGTCGTCTCCCGCTGAGCTTGCTCGTCGGCGTGAAGCCCGGCGCGCAAATCCAGCCAACGATCGGCCAGAAGATCTCTCGGTTCTTTCAATTGAGCCTGTGTGGCGATAGGCACCATGGTGGGCTCAGATATGGCGTGGATCGACGGCCAATTCATAATCGACTTTAAAAGGTCGGTCAACGCAAGAGGTTGATAGAAATCAATGGATTCACACTTGATGCTCGACGCCTCTAACGCGCTGTCGGTTGAGGCGACCAGTCGCGCCGCTCGCCAGACGAGCGCCACGGGAGCGCTCAATGCGGACGCCCTCACGACCGAGCGCCTGTTCTAGCAGCGCGGCGTAGTTCGCCACGACATCCGGCGGCGGCTGCAACCGGACCGATACAGCTTGCTCAAACTCGGACGCCAGCGGGATCGCCGCCCGCCTTATCCCGTCAGGCCCGCCGACGCTGGACCGGAATCGTTTACGGGCGAGGCTCCGGCGTTGACCAGTACCGCGCCAGCGACCAGTGCGAGAGTGCAACTGCGCGGCCATTCCGACCGGGAGCGCCGTGCGCTGCGAACGCCACCGAGCAATCGGCGGCTTGTTCGCGCCCGGTCTGTCGCCGCGCGATGCCCGCGACAACGGCCCGTTCCTCTGCCAGCAGTTTCGTCACGACCTCAACGGCCCGATCTCCGTCCGAACATGTCGGCGTCGCGCCGGCAGAGCCGTTTGCAGCGTTCTCATGTATCTCCGATTTGCATGTCGGCCGTTTCGTCGCCCCTTGGCAGCTTCACACAATGAGTCTTCCGATGCTTGCGCTGCGTCAAGGAAGCCGGCGTTCCGGTTCGGTTCTCGCTGGATCGGCAATTGATCCATGTCAAGGCATACACCGCAGACAGCGCGCACTGTAAGCTCCCTTAAACAAGATGGAAGATGATCATGAAGACCGACGCACAACTGCAGCAAGATGTGACTGCAGAATTGAAGTGGGAACCCTCGGTCAACGCTGCGCAGATCGGCGTCGAGGTCAAAGACGGAATCGTGACCCTGGCAGGTCATGTCGGCAGCTATGCAGAAAAGTATGACGCCGAGCATGCTGCCCAACGCGTCTCGGGCGTCAAGGCCCTGGCGATCGAAATGGACGTCAAGCTCGCCGGGTCAAGCAAGCGAACCGATGCCGACATCGCGCGCGCCGTGGAGAACGTCCTGCAGTGGACGACCTATTTGCCGAAGGACCACGTGAAAGTGATGGTCGAGGCCGGTTGGGTCACCCTGACTGGCGAAGTGGACTGGGAATTTCAACGTCAGTCCGCCACCGCAGCCGTCCGTTATCTCCTGGGTGTGATCGGTGTCAGCGACCAAATCTTGATCAAGAAACCCAAGGTGTCCTCGAGCGCCGTCAAGTCAGACATCGAGGCGGCGTTGAAGCGGCGCGCCACGGCCGATGCGCAAAAGATCTCGGTAGAAGTCCATGGCGCGGATGTGACGTTGACCGGGAAAGTGCACAGCTGGTCCGAGCGTGACCTGGCGAGGAATACGGCGTGGGGCACTTCCGGAGTGCAGACCGTGAAGGACAACATGACCGTGACCTATTGACGGCTCATGCAAGCCTGGCGCAATCCAGGCCTTCGCCGATCATGCGGCGATGAACACCGACACCACCTGCACACTGCCTGCAAGCGTTCTCACGCTGCCCCAGCTCTTTGGTTGGCGAGTGGCCGCGACGCCACTCGCCGAGGCCTACCGACAGTTCGACGTCCATGCGGGCACGTGGGCAAGCATCAGCTGGGCCGAAGCCGGCGTGCGGGTCGCGGGCTGGACCGATGCGCTGGCCCGCCTCGATTTGCCGCACGGCTCGCGCATCGCGATCCTCTTGCCCAACGGCATCGACGCTGTGTGCATCGACCAGGCGGCTCTGGCGCTGGCATGCGTGCCGGTGCCACTGCACGCCATCGACAACCCGGAGAGCATTGCCTACATCCTCGGCGACAGCGACGCCGCGCTGCTGGTCGCGACATCCGACACGCAATGGCGGGCCATTGCATCCCTGGGTCTGGCGCTGCCGGCTTTGCGTCAGGTGGTGATCGTGCAACACGAGGACGGGGCGACCGACGACATTGGCACACCCCCGCTCCAGTCCTTGAACCAATGGCTTTCATCGCCCGGCGATGCACGCTTCGCCCGCGCGTCAGCCCAGCAACCGCCCACAGGGGACGAACTCGCCGCGCTGGTCTATACGTCAGGCACCACCGGCAAGCCCAAGGGAGTCATGCTCACGCATGCGAATGTGATGTCGAACGTCGGCGCCACGCTGGCCCGCGTGGCGCCGCTGCCGAGCGATCTATTCTTGTCGTTCCTGCCCCTGTCGCACACGTTCGAGCGCACCGCAGGCTACTACCTGCCGATCGCCGCGGGCTGTTGCGTGGCCTATGCGCGCTCAGTGGCGCAGCTGGCGGAAGACCTCAAGACGGTGCGCCCGACGATCCTGATCTCGGTGCCGCGCATCTACGAGCGCGTTCACGGCAAGCTGCAAGCGATGCTGGCAGGCTCGCCACTGAAGTCGCGCTTGTTCGAGTGCGCCGAGGCGGTCGGCTGGCGGCGGTTCTGCCGCCGGCAAGGCCTCCCCCTGGACGGGCCCGCCTCGAAGGTTCTGGATGAGCTGGCGTGGCTGTTGCTGGAGCCCCTGGTCGCCCGTCGCATGCTCGCGCAGTTCGGCGGACGGCTGCGCGTGGCGGTGAGCGGCGGTGCACCATTGTCGAAACCGATCGCACGCTGCTTTCTTGGCCTGGGCCTGCCAATCCTGCAGGGCTACGGCATGACGGAGACCTCTCCCGTCGTGGCGGCGAATGCACCGGACGACAATGATCCGGCCACCGTGGGTCGACCACTGCGCGGTGTGGATGTGCGCATCGGCGACAACCTCGAGTTGCAAGTGCGCGGGCCCAATGTGATGCGCGGCTACTGGAAACGCGATGACGACACCCGGCGTGCCTTCATCGATGGATGGCTTCGTACCGGCGACCAAGCGGCGATCGAAGCCGGCCGCATCCGGATCCTCGGCCGCCTGAAAGAGATCATCGTCACCTCAACGGGCGAGAAGATTGCACCGGCGGATCTGGAACTGGCGATCACCGGAGATCCGCTGTTCGAAATGGCTTACGTCTTCGGCGACAACCGGCCCTTCGTCGCCTGCATCGTGGTGTTGAACCATGCCCTGTGGACGCAGCTTGCCGCGAGCCTCCAACTCGACCCGTCGGCGCCATCGAGTCTGCAGGAGAGCACCGCACGTTCGGCCGCGTTGGAGAGAATCAGGGCGCTGACACGCGGCTTCCCGCAATACGCCCAGCCACGCGCCGTGGGGCTGACGCTGCTTGCGTGGACCACGGAAAACGCCTTGATGACACCCACGCTCAAGATCAAACGCAACAACCTGGCCGCGCACTTCAACGCGCAGATCGAGGCGTTGTACCAGCACTGACTTGAGCAGTGCACCTCCCGCCGGCGCGCGCAGCGCCAGGTTCGCTTCGTCTTGCGCGCAGCTCTCAGCGAGGAACACCTCCTTCGTGTCCTCAACCATCCTGCTGTTGAAGGTCAGCACGTGGAATTCCGGCATCACGCTGACGCCCGTGACCTTGGCATGGAACTCCTTGGCGAAGCGAATACCTGCAGCCTCCGCTGTCTCTCACTCACCGTCAGCGAGCTTGATGGCGATCAACTTCGCTTGCAAGGATCGCTTTATCGTCGGTGCTTCAGGTTGAAGCAGAGGTCGCCGCCATGTGTCTCATTCGTGAAGAAGACCTTTCATGAGCGGTCTCCCGATCGGGCCCCGCGTTGCACTCGTCAGCGGTGGTACCACCGGCATCGGCGCCGCCATTTCCGAAGCGCTTCTGGCGACCGGCTATCGCGTCGCCTCGAACTACGCGAACCAGCACGCCACCGCCGACGCCTTTGCCACCCGCACAGGCATCCCGGTGTTCGCGTGGAATGTGGCTGATCTGGATGCGTGCCTGGACGGCGTCGCCCGAGTCCGGGCATCGCTCGGGCCGGTGGACGTGCTCGTGAACAACGCCGGGATCACGCGCGATGCAATGCTTCACAAGATGACCGCAACGCAATGGCGTGAGGTGATCGATGTCGACCTGGGCGGCTGCTTCAACATGTGCCGAGCCGTCATCGACTCGATGCGCGAGCGCCGCTTCGGCCGTGTCGTCAACATCAGCTCGGTCAACGCTCTGTCAGGCCAAGCGGGGCAAACCAACTATGCGGCGGCCAAAGCCGGAATGATCGGCTTCACCAAATCGCTGGCGCTCGAAGGCGCCACGCGCAACATCACCGTCAACGCGATTGCGCCGGGCTACACCGACACCGCAATGGTGAGCGCGGTGCCACCCGACGTGCTGGAACAGATTTTGAAGAGCGTGCCGGCGGGTCGTCTTGCCGCGCCGGCCGAGATCGCTCGAGGCGTGGTTTTTCTCGTCGCCGACGACGCGGGTTTTATCAATGGCATCACGCTGTCGATCAACGGCGGCAAGTACTTGTCCTGAGGCTCTCGAGATGAACATGATGAAAGCCGCTGCCGTTCACAGCTTCGGCCGAGCCCTGCGCATCGAGGCTGCTGACTCCCGACGATTGGCTGGCGGCGACCCAACCGGTCTCGGGCACATGGTGGACAGCCTGGGAGAGATGGCTGCGCCAACACTCGACACGTCGTGTGGCCCCGCTGTCCATCGGAGCGATGAAGCAGGGCCTGCCGCCACTGGATGCAGCGCCCGGCCGGTACGTGCACGAGCGTTGACTCGCAATTGGAGGACGGCGCACGTGAGTACGCCGCGAGAACTTCGATCTCCTGATTCGGGAGAACACGACAGCCGAGGCCTCGCCTGGCTGCTGCGAGCAGCAGCTAAGTGATCAGGCGTGTGAAGACTTCCAACTTGATCCATGTCAAGACGAAAGATGCGGCTTCGACGTAGCGTAGTCTGATGGACTGGCTCGAACTAGCCAAAAAGCTTTTGACCAGCACGATCGCCTTGGCGGTGATCGCATCAGGGATAGTCGCGGCGATGGCTTGGCTGCTCAACCACCCGAAGGATTGACAGCCCGTCTGAGGGCATCGCGCGTGAGTCACTCAAGTTTGAAACTCTGCATTCCGGGTGCATTGTCAGCAAGTGCGACTTGACCTGGTGGTGACCCGAAATGCTGATGAGCCCGTCAGAAACCGCGCCGTGATCGTTCAACAACCGGAGCCACCGTGTTCGAGTCGAGCAGCCCCAAGGTCCTGAACGTCATCACCGAACCGGCGGCGCGCGGTGCGCTCTCGGCCGCTCTGCGGCAGGCCGGGTTCTGTGTCCTAGAGGCCCACACGGGCGCCGAGGCGTTGCGACTTGCCGAGCACGTTCCAGCGCTCATCATCCTGGACCGCTTCCCGGACATGACGGCCGCAGAGGTTCGTCGGCTGAGAGACCTCGCGGACACCTCCGCCGTCCCTATCATGCAATTGAGTGCTTCAGCCGGCCATCCGGCCTCGGGCGCCGACATCCTCCTTGCCGGACCGGTGGCCGATCTGGTGGCCGCCAGCGCCCGCGTGCTACTCCGGGCGACTCGGGCTGAACATGTCTTTCGCGGGTTTCTCGAGGCCGCTCCGGACGCAATCGTGCTGACCGACGCGGCTGGCGTCATCGTTCAGGTCAACGCCAAGGTCGAGGAACTCTTCGGATATGGTCGAGACGAGTTGCTGGGCCAGGCGATCGACGTGCTCATTCCCAAGCGCTATCGGGTCGCTCATGAAGCGCACTATCAGGCATTCTTCGGCGTGCCCAGCTCGCGACGAATGGGCAATGGAATCGAACTGTTCGGGCAACACAAGAACGGCGACGAGTTCCCGGTCGACATCTCCCTCGCTACGCTGTCGACAGAATCCGGCAACCTGGTGACAGCGGCGATCCGGGACATGACGGAGCAACGCCGACTCGAGTCCGAGTTGCGGCAGCGGACGCGCGAATTGGAGCAGGCCGACCACAACAAGGATGTATTCCTTCTGACCCTCGCCCATGAACTGCGCTCCCCGCTTGCCGCCTTGGTGCTCGTCGTCCCGCTCCTGCGCGTGGCCGCGACGGACGAGGCACGCGCGAAAGTCGCTGGCGTCGTCAAGCGCCAGACCGCATCCATGAGTCGCCTGATCGAGGATCTCGTCGACATTTCGCTCGTGCGCAGTGGAAAATTGGTCCTCCGTCGGCAGCCAACGGACTTGACGAAGGTTGTAGCCGGCGTCACCGAGCTGATGCGCCCGCTTATGGAAACCCGGCGTCACGCTTTCGAGCAGAGCCTGCCGCGGGAGCCGGCGTGGATCGACGGCGACGGCACCCGACTGGCACAAGTGATCACCAATCTCTTGACCAACGCGGTGCGCTACACACCCGAAGGTGGCCGCATCACGCTGGCACTGAGGACCGAGCGCACCGTCGCCGTCCTGCGGATCCGTGACAACGGCATCGGCCTGCAGGCGGACATGCTGACGCGGGTGTTTGAACTCTTCACCCAAGTGAAAGGAGCGTTCGGCGTGGCCTCAGCTGGCCTTGGAATCGGTCTGGATCTGGTGCGGCGTCTGGTCGAGATGCATGGCGGTACTGTCATCGCGTCAAGCGAAGGCCTGGGAACCGGCAGCGAGTTCATCGTTCGCATTCCACTGATGGCGGGAGAACCGCCGCATGGAGTCAGAGGCGCGGTTGCCATCAATGGACTTTCACAGGGCGCCGAACCCGTCTAAGGACTTCGGCTTCGCTCGGCCGGATCAACATGTCATCGCATCCCCTGCCAGCGGGAAGCCAGTGCGGGGACGGGTAGCGGCTGTTCGGCGTCTATCGCCAACGCGAGCGCTGTCTCCGAATCGTCCAGCGGCTCGTCAACAATCTTCAGGCGTTCCAAAATCGCGACGTCTGCCTCCGAAGCGTCTCCGCCGGCGGCCTGCCGCAAGGCGATGCGCTCGTGCAGCAGCGGCAGCCCGGCCCGGCAATCCAGGATGGCGAACGGCGCGGCATCGGCGGATGCCAGCGCCGCGAACTGCGTCCGCTCGGCGCGACTAAGAAAGGCCGCATCGACGATGGTCGGCCAGCCAGCCGCCAGCGCGGTATGCGCAACCGCCAGCATTCGCGAATAGGTCTGTTGCGTTGTCGCGGCATCGTAGATGCCGCCCGGCACGCGCTCGCGCGAGGATTGCAGCGCGGAAAGGCCGAACAAACGTTTGCGCTCGACATCCGAGCGAACGCGGACGGCGCCGACTTCTTCCAGCAGCAGTTGCGATATGAAGGTCTTGCCAGAGCCCGGCAATCCGTGCGTGATGGCCAGCCGCGGATCGCTGCCTCGCGCGAGTGCGGCGGCGAGTTGCAGGTAGTGGGCGGCCGTGCAGCCGCCCGCAGCTTCGATGCCCCCAGCGCTGCCGAGCGCATCGACGAGCGAACGAACCAGAGCGCGCGTCACCATGAAGAAGCGCAACGCTGGCAGTCCGTCGTAGTCGCCACTGCTCTCCAGATAGGCGTTGAGAAGCAGGAAGGCGAGGTCGCGGCGGCCATGTGCAAACAGATCCATCGCCAGGAATGCGAGGTCGTCGAGCGTGTCGATCCAGCGCAGCGCTTCGTCGAATTCGATCGCATCGAAGGCGGTCGTCTTGTCGCCGAGCTGCACCACGTTGCCCAGATGCAGATCGCCGTGGCATTCGCGGATGTGTCCGCTCGCCAAGCGAGCCAGCCAGTGCGCTTCGAGGCGGCTGCGCTGGGCGTCCAGCCATACGCGCAGTCCTGGCCACTCGGGATCCGCCCGGGCAGCGCCGGCTTGCCAAGCGTCGATCGCGACGATAAGCCGGCGAACGACGCGGTCGTGAACGGCCGGCGACCCGAAGGCGCTTCCCGATGGCGCGACAGCGGCATCGCGATGATGGTCGGTGAGGCAGCGTGCAAAAGCGTCGACTTGCGCCGCCACGAGCGTTCCCGCTGCCAACCGCTCACTCCAGAGCGCGCCGTCGGGAAAGCGGTGCATCCGCACGGCGAAGTCGAGCAACGGGCCCGTTCCTCCGAAGCACGGTCCGTTCGGACCATCGCGCACGTCGATGACATCGAGGTAGAGGTTGGGCGCAAAGCGAAGGTTGAGGCGAAGCTCCTCGTCACAAAAGTGGTGTCTGCTGGCGAGGGTCCTGAAGTCGAGAAACGGGAGATGAACCGGCTTCTTCAACTTGTAGGCCAGGGAACCGCCGATCAACACCCAGGAGATGTGGGTCTCGATCAGCCGCACCGGTACTCCCTCGATTTTCTCGAGCGCCGCACGAAGCGCCGCGACGCGGCTCCGCGACGCAATCAACAACAATTCATCGTCGGCCATTTGCCATGTTGGAGGCTTGGCATCGACGGCAGTTGACTTGCATCAAATGCCCGGTCGCGCGAGCCGCCTAAATTGGACTCGAACAAGGAGAGAAACCATGGCGAACTCGACTCGCAATCCCACGTTGGAAGGTTCCAGGGGAAAGCTCGAATCGATCGGCGCGTGCTCCTCCTCGCTTGTGAACCCTTGGCTGGAAGTGCAACGACTGCAATGGGAAGCCTTGCACTCGTGGCAGCGATCGCTCGCCACGTTCAACAAGGATGTTTGGGAGCAGTGGACCGTTCGCTACGCCGGCGGAGCGCCGATCGAAGGTTGAGCCAAGTGTCTTAGCGCAGGATCGAGCGAGTTACCTTGACGGGGGTCAAACGCGCCAAGCTTAGCATCACCCAAACTGCATCCACACTCAATACGCCGCCGTGCGCCACACCTTCAGGAGGTCTCAATGTACCAGCGCATCCTCGTGCCGATCGACGGCAGCCCCACTTCTACCCGCGGTCTAGAAGAAGCGATCCGCCTGGCCAAGCTCACCGGCGCGACCCTGCGCCTGTTGCATGTGCTCGACGAACTCGTCTTCGCCACTGGTTTCGAGACCGGTGCCACGTACACGCACGACGTTCTGCCGAGGATCAAGAAGGTCGGCGAGAGCATTCTCATGGACGGCAAAGCCCGTGCCGTCGCAGCCGGTGTGACGGTCGACACGCTTCAGGTGGAATGCTTTGCGACGCGCACGTCGGAAATCGTCATCGCCCAGGCGCAGACATGGAAGGCTGATCTCATCGTTCTCGGAACCCACGGCCGGCGCGGAATCGGGCGCCTGCTGATGGGCAGCGACGCAGAGCAGATCGTGCGCGGCGCGACTGTGCCGGTGCTGCTCGTGCGCGCCGAAGAGGTTGGCGCGGACACGTCTGCGCATGGCGCAGCGCGAATGGTGGCGATTCCGGCGAAAGGGATTGCCATCGCGATGGTGTGAAGTCGTTCACACGCAGCATGGAGACACTGCATCAGCTTCTTTCGTTCTCATACCGGAGACACGACGATGCGCTGAAGCTTGCCGGAGCGCCCGCGGCGGGGCGGCCGGCCGGTATGGCAACGAATACGGACTTTGGCGGCGCCCTGCGACTTCAGGAACGTGCCGAGCACCCCGCGGGCTCGCCGCAAGGCGTCGGTCGCCGCAGCGCCACGCGCTGCGGTGCTCAGCGACAACTCTCCTGGTCCCTGCTGAATGATCTGGAAGTCGAACAATCCGGCGTCGTCTTCAAGCACGGTGCTCAAGGCAAGCGGCAGGACCTGCACCGTGCGTCCCGAGTGCGAACCGAATTGCAGCGTGTCGTCGCAGCGACCTTGCACGTC
>Ga0075520_1000820_pt1 | contig 14337 bp, 7 predicted proteins | sample NGEPerB_FD_75100 | JGI IMG/M metagenome (GOLD analysis project Ga0075520, IMG submission 75100) | Arctic peat soil microbial communities from the Barrow Environmental Observatory site, Barrow, Alaska, USA - NGEE PermafrostAB12-B | ecosystem: Environmental > Terrestrial > Soil > Wetlands > Peat ... | reverse complement strand
GCTTCAACGTGGCCTTCCAAGGCGATCCATATTGGGGCGTCAATCCTACGAACGGAATCGGTTGGACTGGGCTGGGCTCGGCCAATCTCTCAGCAACAAATACTGGGTGGCAACACTTCTCGCTTCCGACGATCGGTTTTCAAGGCACCGTGAGCGAAATCATCTTTCAGCGCTTCAACTGGGCCAACAGCAACAACACCATGCACACCGAGGAGTTGATCGACAACGTTCGCATCATCCCGGCCCTTGGACCGCCGCCAGTCCTTCATTACACGAAGGCAAATCGCGGCCTCAATATCTGGTCCACTGGAGGCTCTGCCGACCGTAATAGCATCCGGACAGTCCAGGACGGCGGCACTTATTACATGTGGCCCGACGTCGGAGGAAACGCAAACTATTCGTTCACCATTGCCAATTATCCCAGCGAGCCCGCTCGCACGGAACTCGCCGTCCGAATGTACGTGGTGCCTACGATTCCTGCCGCCACTGAAGGCGCCCCGGATTGGAACGAGCCAACCTGCCTCTTTACCGAGCTGACCGTCGATAGCAGTGGAATTGCAACCTGGATGTTGCACTGGAAAACCAATGCCCCAGGCGGCAACGGCCAGATATATAACGCCAGCTCTCAAATCCTGATCACCAATCCCACGCCCATCGGCAAGTGGACCTTGGCTTTCAGTGACCTCACGCATGCAACCATGACAACGCCCAGCGGCAACTCCACGAACTTCGTTCTCGGCGGATCCAACATCCCGGATATCAGCCCGGCCTTTTATGGATACGGGCTTGTCTATATTGGACTTTTTGGCTCCACTAATACCGGGGACCTGTCGGTTAACTTTGGCGGCGCGCAGTTGAGCGGAAACATCGCTTCGATCAGCAACAACTGGACGGCCGATACCAATATGACCGCCTGGGAGCCCGTTGGCGGGGCTCCCTATTACCTGGTCCCAACAAACAACGCGTCCTGGGTGACCTGGAACCTCCCCGACGGCGGCTTCTTCCTGCAAACAAATACTGTCCAGCCCGGTGCGGCTCTGAACTGGTCGACCAATCACGGTCTCCCCTCCGGCACCATCCTGGCGCTGCATAAAGGCGTCCTTGTCAAACCTGGCGATCTGCCCAATACCCCGAGGCTCTTTTTCCGATTAAGCCGGCCAGGGTTCTGACCCGCACGGCTCCTCTTGAACAGCGCACTGGCGCCGGTCACCACGACCGGCGCCACCTTTTTGGCCATTTAATAATCAGTTATGATTACTTTGTTTATAAGTTTCGCTAGACAATGTAACCAATACTGGCGACATGTCATCTCCGGCACATGCCTCTAAGCTTATCCATGATCGTTGGAAATAGTTTCACCAATGTTCACAGGTTAACCTAATCAAAAGCGACCCCGTCGCCTTTCACGCATTATATGAAAAAATCCCGAATTAAATCCCTTGCCGGTTTAGCGCTGGCTTGTCTGGCGCTCACTGGCGCCAGCACTTTTGGCGCGACCACGTTCATGATCTCGTCGTTTGACTCGGACCTGAGCACACTGCCTTGGGTCACCAACGTTTGGCCCTACCTCCATGACACGCCTGAACCCACAGCAGTGACTTGGACCAATTTCGGAAACCCCGCAGGCTGCATGGCAGTCGATCTGGACTGGGCGCTAGTTACGCCCGATGCTTGGCAGGATGCAAAATGCCAAGTCCAACCGTGGGGCACCAACGGGGCCGCAGCGACAGACCCCATCGTCGACCTCTCCAAATTTGACTTCTTCGAATTCGACGCGGCGGTTGACCAGGCCCATTCGCAAACGAATGACCTCGGCTCTTACGGCGGGATTCAGTGCATTGTCCAGTCATTCTGGGGTATGGGCAATAATCCCTCGAACATCGTCACCGGTTACCAGCTCCTCCAAAATATCACACTGCCTACCACCACTGGCTGGACCCATTATCAAATGCCCGTTGCCTCGTGGCCTTGGGCTGTTTCCGTGATCACGCTGAACTTTCACATGCAGAATAACCAGGTCCGCCCCATCCACGTAAAGGCCCTGATCGACAACGTCAAGTTCACCTCCGTCGGCAAACCTCCGACGATGGCCTACATCAAAGCCACGCGTGGCCTGAACATCTTCCAAAGCGCCAATCAATATGAGCGCAATAGTATCCAAACGCTGCCGGGATATACCGTTAGCTGGAACAGCGGCTTCGCGACAACGTATTCCTTTACCGTGGCTCAATTCCCCACTGAAGCGGCCCGCAGTAATTACGTGGTTCGCATGATGATCTTCCCCGTCCCAACGTCCGACGTATCACCCGATTGGGGTCTGCCGGATTGTGTCACCATGGAATTGAGTGCCGACACGAATGGTTTTGCCTCCTGGATGTTCCGATTCAAAACCAATGCCCCAAATAACAACGGCAATCTCTATAATGCCGATTCGCAAATTGTAATCACCAATCCGACACCGGTCGGCAAATGGACGCTGGCCTTCGACGTGGCGGGAACCGGCGTCACCATGACCGCGCCCAGTGGCAACAGCACCAACTTCACCATGGGCGTGCATACGAACATCCCTGACATCCACGGAAACTTCATTGATTCCGGCGGTGAAGTATACCTCGGCTCCTACGCGAGCGGCACAAATCATGAACAGGTCGACCTGATCACTGTGTTCTCACAGGCCTACATCAGCGGCCTGGGCGTCAGCATCGTCAGCAACAACTGGACAGTCAATACGACGCTGACAAACAACATTCCTCCCAGCAGCACTTCCGTCTGGCTCCCGGTGGGCTCTATGAAGTACACGATCGTGCCCACCACCAATTGCATGTGGCTCAACTGGTCGGTTCCGGATGGTGGTTTCGCTCTGGAAACCAACACGCTGAACGCGCATTTCCCGTTGAACTGGTCCACCAACCATGGCTTGGTGCCAGCCACCGGTTACTGGAACCATAAGGGCACCCTGATCAAACCGGGCGACCTGCCCAGTACTCCGAGACTGTTCTTCCGCATGAACAGCAATCCTACTCAATAATCGGTTTTGTTCTTCGCAAACAGGCGCCGGTCGCAAGACCGGCGCCTTTTTATTGCATTTTTGCATTCCCCAGCTACTCTATTGTGGAGTTCGTGCGTGTGCGGAATTCCGCGGGCCACTTTCAACGAATTTATGTTTCAGGAATATGAAAACCTCCTCCCTCCTCCCATTCCTCACCTCTGCGATATTAACCACCAGCCTGTTCCCGGCCTTCGGCCAGGCAAATCTCGCCATCTACACAGATAACCTCGTCAATGGAATGCAGGATTGGAGTTGGGCCACCAGGAACATGGCCAATACTTCACCCGTCCACGGAGGCACCAGGTCCATCAGTGTGACCTCGGCAGCCTGGACCGCCCTTTCGTTCCAACACTCCGACATCAATACTGCTCCGTACGCAAATATCTCCTTCTGGACGCACGGAGGCACCACCGGAGGACAGCGCCTTCAGGTTGTCGTCGCGTATGGACCCAGTGGCGTCAGCGGACCCGCTTTCGTCCTGCCTACAGCCCTCACCGCGAACCAATGGACCCAATACACCGTCCCCCTCTCCAGCCTCGGAGTGGCAAACAGGACCGATGTCAATCGCTTCAATATCCAGATCACCGCCAGCGGCACAACGGGAACTTTTTATGTCGATGACATCCAGCTCGGCGCCGCCCCGGCCCCCACCCTCGTCCATGTGACCGTGGATGGCGCCAATAGCGTGCGAGGTGTCGACCCGAGATGGTTTGGCCTGAACACCGCCATCTGGGACAGTGGTTTGGATACCACCATCACAAGCAATCTCCTGAACGAATTGAGTTGCCTCACTTTGCGGTTCCCTGGCGGTTCGTCTTCCGATGAGTATCACTGGGGCACCGGAAAGTCGCTGAAAAATAGTTGGGCGTGGTCGACTTCTTTCGGAAACTTCATCCATGTTGCCACCAATGCCGGCGTGCAGGCTTTCATCACCGTGAACTATGGCACAGGCACCAGCAACGAAGCCGCCGCATGGGTCCAATCCGCCAACATCACCAATCACTGCAATTTCAAATACTGGGAAATCGGAAACGAATGCTACGGGGGATGGGAAACCGATTCGAATTCCCCGGCACATGACCCCTACACCTACGCCGTCCGCGCCGCAGGATATATCGCCCTCATGAAAGCAGCCGATCCAACAATCAAAATCGGCATGGTCGCCGTCCCGGGAGAAGACTCTTCCTCCAACAATGCCGCCCATCCCGCCACCAACCTGTTGAACGGAACTGTCCACTACGGCTGGACTGCCGTCATGTTGACAACAATGCGGAACCTGGGTGTCGCCCCCGACTTCCTCATCCACCATGTGTATCCGCAATATACCGACGGCAATCAGAATCCGGTGCCGGCCGCTGATAGTGATGCGCTGGCGCTGCAGACCTCGAAAAGTTGGGCGGCCGACGCAGCCGACCTCCGGGCGCAGCTCAACGGGTATCTCGGCAACAGTTCCACCAACGTGGAACTCATCTGCACGGAAAATAACAGCGATTCCGGCGCGTTCGGAAGACAACTCACCAGCGTGGTAAACGCACTCTACATCGCAGATAATATCAGCCAGCTCATGAAAACCGAATTCAATGGCTACATGTTCTGGGACCTTCGGAACGGACCCGCCAATAACGGCACCTTTGATCCGACCTTGTACGGGTGGAGAACTTATGGCGATGAGGGCATCACGGTGGGAACAAGCCCTTACACCAATTTCCCGTCGTTTTACGGATTCAAGATGATGCAATTTCTTGCCCGGCCCGGCGACCAGGTGCTGAACCCGGCAAGCGATTATCTGCTTCTCTCCGCATACGCCGCGCGCAAACCAAACGGCTCGCTGGCTTTGCTCGTACTCAACAAAGACACTGTTTCAAACTTTACCGCGGAGGTCAGCCTTGCCAACTTTATACCTTCGGCCAACGCCACCGTGCGTTCCTATGGAATTCCCCAAGACGAACTTGACCGGACCAGCGGTCCCAACCACGACATCACGCTCAGTTCATTTGCTCCGGCCGGCACAGTGTTTACAAATACTTTTCCACCTCTTTCACTGACACTCTTTTCCATGCCGCCGATCGAGCCCCAGGTGCAGGCCCTTGGAGTCACAAGCACCACAAGCTTCACACTGCAACTCCAGGGCTCGCCCGGCGCGCCTTATGTCCTGCAAACGTCCACTGACCTTGGCTCCGGCGTCTGGACCCCGGTTTCCACGAATACCCTGGCAGGCAACACTCTCAACATTACGAACCCGATCGATCCGGCTTCGCCCCAACAGTTCTGGCGCGCGGTTTGGATTCCTTGAGCCGGCTGCATGCCGCTGGACCCGCAATCCTATCGCAATTCGTTCTCCGATTGCGGGCTTTGGAAGTCCGGTCTCCGCCTCCTGGCGATCCTGGCCACCCTGGCGCTGCCTTCAGCCGCTGCCCTGGCAAATGGAGAAACCTTGCCGCTGGCAGCGGTGCGTTACTTCAATCCGTTCCTGGGTCAATCCAACTGGGCCGCCGGCGGTTCAGCCATTTACTTCGGCGGCACTGCCTCGGTCTCCAACTACTCCGGTGCCATTCCAATCGGCAATCTCGGCGGCACCAACGCTCTGGTCCTCAACGCCATCAACCCTCCCGGAGGATGGTGGAATGTGTTTCTAAAAATCAGCGGCAATCCCTTAAACTGGTTGCGCACCGGAACGAACCCCGCTCTTCATTTCCGGCTCAACTGGTCTGCGGTTCCAACCAATGGCCAGTGGAATATGCTGCTCCGAATCCAGGGCGGGCCTGATTACAGCAGCGTTCTCAATGCCGATATTCCGCTGAATGCCTTCATCTCCGTGCCCACCAATACATGGCAGGATGTCTATATTCCCGCTTCCGCTTTCGTTGCCATCCAACCTTCCATAGACCTGACCCATATCTGGGACGTTGCTCTCCTCGCCGCAGGAAACTACCAGGATCGGTGCATCCTCAATATCGCCGCGCTCGACCTTGTTCCCTCTGCGAACCCCGCGAAAAATATTTTTAAAGATTACATCAAAGTGAACCAGGTCGGCTACCCGCCCTTGTCACCCTCGAAAATCGCGCTGGTAAGTTGGCCCACCAATTTCTCCGTCCCGGTTTCCCCCACATTCTTCAGAATCCTCAACGCATCAAACGGCCAGCCGGTTTACAGCAATTTGCTCACTCACTTTGTCCAGCCCAACCAGTGGCAGGCCCCAGGCTGGACTTTGGACGGCGACTCCATTTCTCAGGGCGATTTCGGAAGTCTGCGAACGCCCGGAACTTACCGCGTCGAAGTCCCCGAACTCGCGTCCGTGTCCCAGGATTTCAGCATCGGCACAAATGTGTTCCAGCCTGTCTTGCGCAGTTCTTTGCGTTTTTTCTACTACTCCCGATCTGGTGTTCCCATCATCGATCCTTTCGCCGAAGGCAAGACTCGAGCCGCCGTGCATCCGGAAACTACGAATGCGTCTTACAATTACGATCCTGGCCATGGCCAGTTTAACTTCGGCGCCGCGACCACGCGCGATGTTCACGGAGGCTGGTTTGACGCGGGCGATACCCACATGGATGCTCCGGCGACGGCGACGGCCTGCTGGTTCCTCTTGGAAACGCTGCGGGATTTTGGTGAGAACGTTCCGGGGCAAGGGCTCAATCTGCCGGAATCCAGCGCGCAAACCAATGACCTTGTGCCTCTCGTGATGTGGGGTATCGATTGGCTTGGGCGGATGCAAAATGCTGACGGGAGTGTTTGCCATTATGTTGTCGGAAACCCCAGCACGGCCACCCAACCGCAGCAGGTATCTGACATCAGTTCCTTCGCCACCGCCTGCGCGGGGGCGGCCTGCGCCAAAGCCTACACCATTCTCGGCCCCAGGCTGCAGGCCACCCAGGCCGGCGATTTGCTCTCACGGGCCCGCCTCGCATGGCAATGGCTCACCAATCACCCCAGCCCTGCCTGGCCCCGGCTCCCGCTCGTCAATGGAGCCGATGGCGGAGGTTGGGACACCAACCCCTACTGGGGGACGGCACTTGACGATGCCCGCGACCGCACCTTTGCCGCTGTCGAATTGTTCGAAGCCACAGGCGAGTCTGGTTTCAATGCTTACGTCACAAATGCATTCTTTGCCCAGAACGGCGGCTCGCCCTTAAACGGGCCGCTCTTCGGCGCCAATACCACGGGTTACGGCTCCGACAATGTCATCGATTATCTCCGAACCGCGTTGAATTTCGCTTTCATGGATTATGCTCGGAGCACTCAACCCGTTGATCCAGGATTGCAGAACATGTTGAAAGCTGCGTTTCAACACCAGGCCGATGTCCTTACGAATTATAACGCCCTGTCCGGCTACCGCATTCCCATGCTCTACCCGGGCCATCTCTATTGGGGCTCCTGCGGCGGAGTTCTTGCCCCATCCGCTATGGTCCTCGCGCGCGCTCACGAGTGGACGGGCAACGCACAATACGCCTCCGTCGCCGAACAGGCCCTGCATTTCATCTGCGGACGCAATCCCGTCAATCGAGTGTTCGTGAGCGGATTCGGGGATTATCCTCACGGCTCGGATTTCTATTCCCAGTTCTGGACCAATCTGAGCGACCAGCCTCCGGGATACCTGGGGGGAAATATCAATGTGGACGGATCCGCCGCCCCGGTCGTCGCCGAGCCCTGGAAACGCTTCATCAATACTCAGGATGCGGACATGACCGAGCCAGGGGTTTATTGGAACTCCGCTTTCGCATGGCTCGCCGCGTATGCAGCCAATGACACAACCCTCCCAACGCCGCGAATAGAAGCGGCAGCCGCTGGGCCGATCGTCTCATGGCCGCTCCGATCCGCGGCTTTCGCACTGGAATCCACTCCTCAACTGCCTGCAACGTGGACCGTCGTGACCAACGCTCCCGCGCTCACCAACCGTTGCTGGAAAATCTCGGTGCCTGCCGCCCGGCAATGCTTCTACCGTTTGCGCGCGCTCTGATGCCCTGATCGCAAATTCTTTTCAATTAGCCGGCAGCGCTGCTCCACACACACCTTCGTTCGCATTCCGTCCTCAGGCGTGTTCGAGACATAATCCAGCAAGCGATCGACCGTGCTCGCGGCAACATGCGTCCGAGTGTCCGAAGAACCATAGTAAATGAAGACATCCCCGTTCGGACGGCACACCCACCCATTCGAAAACACCACATCCGAAACATCCCCCACCCGCTCTTCTCCCTCCGGCGCCAGGAAGTACCCACCCGGCCGCTTCAGCACCCGCGACGGATCTTTCAAATCGCACAGGAACATATAAAGCACGTAGCGCATTCCCGCCGCATTGGTCCGAACCCCGTGCGCCAGGTGCAACCATCCTTTTTTGGTCTTGATCGGCGCCGGCCCAAGGCCGTTCTTTCCTTCCTTGATCGTATGATATGCACGCCCGTCAATGATCTGCTCCTTGCCCACCTCCGCATGAGTGATATCCTCGCACAGTCCCCAGCCAATCCCGTCACCAGTGCCGGTCGCCGCGAAATCTGTCATCGGCCGCGTGTAAAATGCATATTTGCCATTCACAAATTCCGGATGCAGCACGCAGTTGCGTTGATGCAGTGAGCCGGCCGTTTTTAAATCCGGCAATCGCTCCCAGCTCTTCAGATCCTTCGTCCGCGCAATCCCGCAACGCGCAATCGCCGCAGACAAATCACCAGGCTTCGAATCATCGTGCCGTTCCCCGCAGAATAATCCGTAAATCCACCCGTCCTCGTGCCGAACCAGCCGCATGTCATACAAATTGGTCTCCTGCGCTTCACGCTCCGGCATCCGCACCGGGTAATCCCAGAACCGGAACCCGTCCACACCCGTGCTGCTCTCGGCCACGGCAAAAAAACTCTTCCGGTCCCATCCCTCCACACGCGCCATCAATATCACTTTTCCGTCCCATTCCATCGCGCCCACATTGAACGCGCAATTCACCCCCATTCGCGTCATCAAAAACGGATTCGTCACCGGGTCAAAGTCGTATCTCCAGGACAATGGCGTGTGCTCGGCCGTGAGGACCGGATATTCATAGCGGTCAAATATCCCATTGCCTTGTCTCTGTTTTCGGTTGGCCCGTTGCTCCAGTTTTCGATGCTGCTGCTGAAGCGATTTAAGCTGTTGTGGAAAGGTTTGCCTGGTCATTTTAGGATTGCCCGTCTCTCGCTGCGCGCACAATGGAGATTCACCGGCGCGCCCGACACGATTTGCCGCAAATGGTAAACAGGGACTTCCCTGTGGCAAGCCATAAAGAGATGCGAAGCACCGCTCCCGCGCCCAACAGCTCAAATTTGATTGTCCCAGAGCTGCTGTTTCGGCACTCTGGCCACATGCTGCAGCCCCGCCGTTCACGAAGAAGTTTCCTCCGAACCACCGCCCTTTCCCTCCCTGTCCTGGCCGCCGGATACGCCCGCGCCCAGTCACCTCCTGCTCGACTCCCCGGTTCGGACAGCGACTTCATCAAGGTCAGAAACGGCAGGTTCGAATATCGCGGCCGCCCTTATTCCTACATCGGCACAAATCTCTGGTATGGCTGCTATCTCTGCGACCCAAATCTGTCATCCGGCAGGCAGCGCCTGACGCGCGAACTGAATTTTCTCCAAAAACTCGGCGTCACCAATATCCGCATCCTCGCCGGCTCCGAAACCTCCCCCCTCGTCGGCGCCATCCCCCGCGGCATCACCCGCGCCCCGCATCAGTGGGATGAAGACCTGCTGTGCGGATTGGATTTTTGCCTCGCAGAAATGGCCCGGCGCAATATGCGCGCAATTCCCTTCCTCTCCAATTACTGGCAATGGTCCGGCAGCTTCGCACAATATGTCCGCTGGATCACCGGAGAAACCATCCCCGACCCCGATCGGCCAATCATGGAACGCGGCGATTGGAACGGATTCATGAAATTCTCCGCTCGCTTCTACACCATCCCCGCCGCGGTCGCACTCTATCGCGAATACGTCCAGCGGCTCATCGCCCGCCGCAATACCGTCAACGGCCGCATCTACCGCGATGATCCCACGATCATGACCTGGGAACTTGCCAATGAACCGCGCCCCGGAACCGACGAGGCCGCCGGCAGCGTGGCTGTCTTCTCCAAATGGGTCGACGAAACAGCCCGATGGATTCACGAACAGGACCCGAATCATCTCGTATGCACCGGGTCGGAAGGATTGTGGGGCTGCCTTAAAAAACCGGATGTCCTTCTCAAAATCCACGAAACTCCGGCCATCGATTACCTCACAGTCCACATGTGGCTCAAGAACTGGGGCTGGCTTCGCGACCCTCAGCTTTCGCCCGAGTACGAAAAAGCCGCAGGTCGGGCCCGCGATCATGTCGAACAACATAACGTGATCGCTACCGATACATTGCATAAGCCGCTCGTTCTCGAAGAATTCGGACTGCCGCGCGATCATCAAAGTTTCGATCCCTCATCTCCCACGACCGCCAGGGATGACTATTTTACGCGCATGTTCGACCTGGTCGTGGAATCCTCCAAATCCGGAAGGGCATTGCAGGGAGCCAATTTTTGGGCCTGGGGCGGCGAAGGGCGGCCCGGGGCGGGAAAGCCCGATTCTGTTGCCGCGCTCACCGGCGATCCTTTTTGCGAACCCCAGGGTTTGAACTCGGTTTTCGACACCGACACCGGAACTCATGCCGTGATCGCCAACGCCAATAAAAAACTCGCGGCGCTGGCCCGCTGATATCAGTTTTCCGACTTTTGCTCCTATCTGCACACATCCCACCTTTTGTTCCAGGTGGAACGAAAGGTGGACGATGTCGATAGCGCAAGTTATGCGATGATCATGCTTCCAGTCTAGTCTCGCGTGATCCAACCTCCGCCGAGGACAAGATCGTCCTGATAAAATACGGCCGCTTGGCCGGGCGTGATCGCGCGCTGGGCTGAGCCGAGCTTCACCCTGGCGCGGCCGTTTCCCAACGGCACAACAACGCCCGATGCTCCCGGATGATTGTAGCGGATCTTCACGGAGGCTGGAACACGTTCTGGCGGATCATCAAATGGAATCCAGTTGCAGCGTTCCACGGTGAATTCATCCCGATCCAGGGCCGATTCCGATCCAACGATCACCCGATTGTTCTCCGCATCCAATTCCAGCACGTAGAGCGGCTTCGCCGACGAGATCCCAAGGCCTTTGCGCTGGCCAATAGTGTAAAACTCAATCCCTTCGTGCCGACCCAGCACGGTCCCCTGCGGATCCACGATGTCACCCTGGTGCTTTGTCGCAAGTCCGGATTGCTGCAGGAAATGCCCGTAATCATTGTCCGGAACAAAACAAATCTCCATGCTCTCCTCCTTCTCCGCCGTCTTGAGCTGGCAATGCCTCGCCACATCCCGCGCGTCGGTCTTGGTTTTTTCGCCCAACGGAAACAGGGATCGGGCAAGCTGCGCTTGCTTCAGTGAAAACAGGAAATAACTCTGGTCCTTGCGCGAATCGCTGCCGCGCCGGAGCACGAACCGGTTTGCCCGCCGCTCCACCCGCGCAAAGTGCCCCGTCGCGATATACTCCGCGCCAAGCTGGTCCGCCCGCTCGAGCAATCGGCCAAATTTGAGGTTCTGATTGCACATCACACAGGGATTGGGTGTCCGGCCGGCTTTATACTCCTGCGCAAAATATTGAATCACCTTGGCCTGGAACTCCGCCGCCTCATCGATCAGGTAGTAGGGGATTCCCAGCTTGTCGCAGACCGCCCGCGCATCGGTTACCGCCTGGGGTCCGCAACACTTGTCCTCCGCTCGGCTGACGCAGTCCTGTGGCCAGAGCTTCAGCGTGATCCCAACCACATCATATCCCTGCTCGAGCAGGAGCGCGGCCGCTGCAGAGGAATCGACTCCGCCACTCATGCCGACGATGACGCGCGCTTTCCGGTTGTGGGTCACAGGCGATAACTATAAGGCGGAACACACGACTGGCAAGGTCTGCCCGCAACAGGGCGTGATTCGAAGCCCAGCGTGTCCTTGCTGCACAATCCTGCTCCAGGGCTCAATTCTTTTGGTGGTAGGGCTGCGCTGCGCGCAGCCGGACGCGCGAGGCGCGCCCCCACAAACACAACCTCAGGGTAACTCTGTCTGCCCCATCAAATACCGGTCACATTCACGCGCGGCGCCCCGCCCTTCGTTGAATGCCCACACCACCAGGCTCTGCCCCCGCCGACAATCACCCGCGGCAAAAACACCTTTGATATTGGTATGGTACTTCTCGAATTCCGCTTTGACGTTCGTGCGCGGGTCCCGCTCAATTCCGAGCGATTCCAACAACGGCTGTTCCGGCCCCAAAAATCCCATCGCCAGCAGCACCAGTTGCGCCGGCAATACCTTCTCGGTTCCCGGAACTTCCTTTGGCACAAACTGCCCCTTCTCGTTCCGCGCCCATTCCACTTGCACTGTCAAAATCTCCTTCACCTGCCCACGGTCATCACTGGAAAACTTCCTGGCGGTCGTCAAATATACGCGCGGATCGGCCCCGAATTTCGCCGCCGCCTCCTCCTGCCCGTAATCCATCCGGTACACCTTCGGCCACTCAGGCCACGGATTGTCCTTGGCCCGATCCATCGGCGGCTTGGGCAAAATTTCAACCTGCACCAGGCTCCGGCATCCCTGCCGCAACGACGTCCCCACACAATCCGTTCCCGTGTCTCCCCCGCCAATCACAACTACATCCAGGCCCTCGGCCGATATGAAATTGCCGTTCCGATGCCGATCCAGCAGACCCCGAGTGTTGGCGGTCAGAAAATCCATGGCAAAATGGATTCCTTTTAAATTGCGCCCCGGAATGGGCAAATCGCGCGGTTTCGTCGCGCCTGTGCATAAAATCACCGCGTCAAATTCCTTCAAAAGCTTCTCGGCCGGAACCGTCACGCCCACTTCCACATTGCAGATAAACTGGATGCCCTCGGCTTCCAATTGCCGGATCCGCCGCAGCACAATGTCCTCCTTGTCCAGCTTCATGTTGGGAATGCCATACATAAGCAACCCACCGGGACGGTCCGCGCGCTCGAAAACCGACACGGCATGACCCGCCTTGTTCAACTGCGCCGCAGCGCACAAACCCGCCGGACCCGAGCCGACCACCGCCACCTTCTTCCCCGTCCGCACTTTCGGAGGCTCGGCCTTGACCCATCCATGTTCCCAGCCGTGATCAATGATGGCGCACTCGATGTTCTTGATCGTGACGGGCGGATTATTGATCCCCAGCACGCAGGACCCTTCACATGGGGCCGGACAAACCCGGCCGGTAACATCGGGGAAATTATTGGTCTTATGCAGCCGATCCAACGCCTCTTTCCAAAGCCCCCGGTACACCAGATCGTTCCATTCGGGAATCAGGTTGTGGACCGGACAGCCGGCAGCCATCCCGCTGATCAGTGTGCCCGTGTGGCAAAAAGGAATCCCGCAATCCATGCACCGCGCACCCTGCTGGCGAAGCTTGGCCTCCTCCATGTGATGATGGAATTCTTTCCAATCACCCAGTCGCTCGGCGGGAGTGCGGTCCGCCGGGAGCTCGCGAAGGTACTCAAAAAATCCACTCGGTTTGCCCATAATGATTCAAGTGATTCTCTTCTGACTGATCAGCGCGAAGCGACGTTATCCTCCGCCGACGCGCGCCACGTCGCGGACATTTTCCTCGAAAGCAGCCATGATCGCCTGTTCCCCGGTCAGCCCCTGTTCCTGCACCTTTTTTAGCGACTGCAACACCCGCTGGTAATCCTTGGGTATTACTTTCACAAACCCCGGCAAATATCCGGCCCAATTCTGCAGCACCTTCGACGCCCGCTCGCTGCGCGTATAGGCATGGTGGCGCTGGATCATTTTCCAGACCTCTTCCACCTCGTTAGGATCGCTGAGCTTTTCCACAGCCACCAACTGCATGTTGATCCGGCTGCCAAAGTCCCCCGCCTCGTCCAATACGTAAGCGATCCCGCCCGACATTCCTGCCGCAAAATTGCGCCCCGTCCGCCCAAGCACCACAACCCGGCCTCCGGTCATGTACTCGCATCCGTGATCTCCCACGGCCTCAATCACCGCATTGACGCCGCTGTTGCGGACGCAAAACCGCTCGCCGGCCATGCCCCGGATGTACGCCTCGCCGCTCGTGGCGCCGTAAAAAGCCACGTTCCCAATAATGATGTTTTCCTCGGCAACAAACGTGGACCTTGCCGATGGATAAACAATGATCCGCCCTCCGCTCAGGCCTTTGCCGAAATAATCGTTGGCATCCCCTTCCAGTTCCAGCGTCATCCCGCACGGCACAAAAGCGCCGAAGCTCTGCCCAGCGCTCCCATTG
>Ga0075520_1000819_pt1 | contig 14345 bp, 11 predicted proteins | sample NGEPerB_FD_75100 | JGI IMG/M metagenome (GOLD analysis project Ga0075520, IMG submission 75100) | Arctic peat soil microbial communities from the Barrow Environmental Observatory site, Barrow, Alaska, USA - NGEE PermafrostAB12-B | ecosystem: Environmental > Terrestrial > Soil > Wetlands > Peat ... | reverse complement strand
CGGGTGAGGGATCGGGAGTGGGTGTGGGAGAGGGACGGGGTGAGGGCGCCTCCCTCTCGACCCTCGACCCTCGACCCTCGACTGTCTTGCGGAGGATATCCAAACCTGACGTTCTCCAGCGTGATGACGCGATGGCCGCTGCGGTGCGGTTGGGGGAAGCGGAATCCGACGGTTGCCTCCCTGTCCGCCGATCCATCCACCATGACGGCGCGCAGCCGTTCGATTTGCTTGAGCTTGCTTTGGGCCTGGGCGGCTTTCGTGTTCTTGGCGCGGAACCGGTCCACAAACGTCTGGAGCCGGTCGATCTCACGGGTCTGGGCCTTGTGCGTGGCGAGCCGGGTCTCCTCCGCCGCCTCGCGTTGCAGCAGATACGCGTCGTAATTGCCCGTGTATCGCAGCACGCGGCCCTGGCGGATTTCCACAACATGCGTGCAGAGCCGATTGAGAAATTCCCGGTCATGCGAAATTAGGAGCATCCCGCCGCTGTAATTCTCCAGGTGCGATTGCAACCAGAGCACCGTTTCCAGGTCCAGATGGTTGGTCGGTTCGTCCAGCATCAGCAGTTCCGGTTCGGTGACGAGCAGGCGCGCAAGGTGCGCTCGCATGATCCAGCCGCCGGAAAGCTCGCGCGCATGCCGGGCGAACGAATTTTGATCGAACCCAAGGTTGACCAGGATGCGCTTGGCTCGTGAGACGATCTCCCCGTCCGCTTCCAGTTCGTGCGGCAGGGCGATGTCCATGACCGTCTCCTCGCCCGCCGGCTCGGTTTCCTGGGGCAGGTATCCCACGCGTGTCCCGCGGTTGAAAGTCACTTCACCCGCATCGGCGGAATCACGGCCCAGGATCAATTTCAGCAAAGTCGATTTTCCCGCCCCGTTCGGTCCGACAATGCCGATGCGTTCCCCCGCCAGCACCGTCAGCGACACATCATCAAACAAGATGCGTTCACCAAAGCGCCTGGTCAGTCCGGAAAGTGTGAGCATATGGCAGCTAAAAAGGGAAAGGATTCCTGGTGCGAGGTTTGATGCGGCTGTCGACCCCGGCCCCCGATCTTATTTGGGCTTCAATTGCGGAAACAAAATCACATCACGGATGTTCTCCTGTCCCAGCAGCAGCATGCAAAGCCGGTCGATGCCCAGGCCCATTCCGCCGGCTGGAGGCATGCCGTGTTCCAGGGCGACCAGAAAATCCTCGTCGAGCTTCTGCTGCTCGCCCCCGGCCTGGTGCTCCAGGCTCTCGCGCTGCTGGATGGGATCGTTCTGCTCGGTGTAGGCCGGCGCGATTTCCTGGCCGTTGATGCAGCATTCGAACACCTCAACCGTGCTGGGGTCCTCCGGCGAGATCTTGGCCAGCGGTATTAATTCCCTGGGCGCGTGCGTGACGAATGTCGGGTTGATCAATGTGGGCTCGATCAACTTTTCGAAAACCGCCTGCGTGACCTCGAAATCCTCGTACTGCTTCCCGATCTCCGCTCCCAGCTTGACCGCCCGCTCGCGCCGCTCCTTCGGCTCCACGTCAAACCAATCAGCCCCCGCGCGCTCCCGAACAATGTCCTTGTAGCGAATGCGCCGCCACGGCGGGTTCAGGTCGATGGTTTTCACCACCTTTCCCTCCGCGTCCTTGTGCTCGATCACCAGCGTATCCAAAACGTTTTCCGCGACGTGGCAGACCAGCCCCTGCACCAGCTCCATCATCGTCTCGTAATCGCCATAAGCCTGGTATGCCTCGAGCATCGTGAACTCCGGGTTGTGCTTGCGCGACAGGCCCTCGTTGCGAAAATTGCGCCCGATCTCGAATACCTTGTCGATGCCGCCAACCAGCAGGCGTTTGAGGTAAAGTTCCAGGGCGATGCGCAGATAAAAATTGCAGCCAAGCGCGTTGTGGTGCGTGACAAATGGCTGCGCCGCCGCGCCGCCCGGAATGGCCTGCATCATCGGCGTCTCCACCTCGATATAACCGCGCGAGTGCAGAAAACTCCGAATCTCCCGAAGGATCTCACTGCGCATCAGGAATACGTCCTTCACTTCCGGGTTGGCCATCAGGTCCAGGTAACGCTGTCGATACCGGGTCTCGGTATCTTCGAGCCCGTAATACTTGCCCGGCGGCGGACGCAAGGCTTTGGCAAGAATCGTGAAGAGAGTGAGCCGGATCGAAATTTCCCCTGACTTCGTCGTAAACAACGTGCCCTGAGCCCCAATGAAATCGCCCAGGTCCAGGTGCCGGAATAAATCGAATTGCTCGTCTCCCAGCACGTTCTTCTGCGCATAGACCTGGATGCGCCCGCTCTGGTCGCGCACGTCGATGAACATGCTCTTGCCCATGTCGCGATGGGCTGTGATGCGGCCGGCGATGGCGACTTCTCGGCCTTCGGTGTAATTGTCATGGGCATGCCGGCACGATTCGCCAGGGCTGAATTTATTCCGGAACGGGTCAATTCCCTTCTGCCGCAGCGCCGCGAGTTTGGCTTTACGCTGTTCAATCAGTGTGTCGAGTGGTTGCTGTTGCTGGTCCATAGGATCGCCTGCGCCATGGAACAATAAATCGCGCGCGAAGTCCAATTTTAACCAGAGAAGCCTCTTCATCTCGTAGCAGTCGAAGTGACGAGACTCAACAGAACCAAAACCCTCACCCTGACCCTCTCCCATCCGACGGGAGAGGGAACAGGAGGGCGCGATTTGGATTAGGTTACGCTTTGGTTTGCAACCAACGCGTCAACCACTTCTCCCTCTCCCATCGGATGGGAGAGGGCCGGGGTGAGGGTTGGTTTCATCCTTTTGGATTGGGCAATACGTGCTCACGTCATCTTCCAGAGCCAGAGGCGCACACACAAAGCTTGCGGCTGCGCCCATGCGCTTGTAAGAAAACGCCGTGATCGGCGACCGCATATTTCGATTGGGCGTTGTGGGCTCGGGCAAAGGCTCCAACTTTGTCGCCGTCGCCGACGCGTGCGCCGCCGGGACAATCCCCGCCCAAGTGGCCCTGGTGTTAAGCGACGTGGCATCAGCCGGCATCCTGGAACACGCGCGCCAGCGCAAGATCGCGGCGAAGTTCATCAATCCCGGAAAATTCCGCACCAAACTCGACGAGGACGCCGAGCGCGCCTTCGTGGAGGCCTTGCGGGCAGCCCGGGTCGATTTGGTCGTGCTGGCCGGGTTCATGCGTGTTTTAAAAGGTGATTTTCTGCGGGCGTTTGAGGGACGCATCGTGAACATCCACCCGTCCTTGCTCCCGTCGTTCCCAGGGTTGGAGGCGTGGAAACAAGCCCTCGATCACGGGGTCAAAGTGACCGGGTGCACCGTGCATTATGTCGATGCGGGCGTTGATTCGGGTGCAATCATCGGGCAGCAAACGGTGCCTGTCCTGGACAACGACACGCCCGAGACGCTCCACCAGCGCATCCACACCGCCGAGCACCAGCTTTATCCAAAATGCCTCGCGGCAATCGCGCGCGGCGATATCACCGTGCGCGGCCGGCAGGTGATCCACAATAAAAAGAAGCCCTCACCCTAGCCCTCTCCCATCCGATGGGAGAGGGAAGGGGAGCCGGCGATTCAGACTTTAAGTGCATCATTGTTTGCACTCAACGCGTCCACCAGTTCTCCCTCTCCCATCGGATGGGAGAGGGTCGGGGTGAGGGTGCGTTTTAAATCTTTGCCAAAAATCGTGAACTTTCGACATTGTGGTAAGAAGGTACAAAAGAAAAAGGTCGCTTTGACGGCCTGAACTTGGCTATCAATTCGCCATCAGATCAACGCCGCCATTCCCATGGCGCGTTTCGCGAACTCGCAACGCAAAAATCGAATGAGCAATAAATTACGTTTTGGCCTGCCAAAAGGCAGTCTGCAGGATGCCACCATCGAGAAGATGGCCAAAGCCGGATTCAATATCCAGGTCAGCAGCCGCTCGTACATCCCTTACGTCGACGACGACGAAATGGAAATCCGGCTGATCCGCGCCCAGGAAATCAGCCGTTACGTCGAGCACGGATACCTGGACTGCGGCATCACGGGCTACGATTGGATCATCGAGAACGGTTCCAAAGTCCATGAGGTGGGAGAATTCCTTTTCAGCAAGGTATCCCGGCGCCCCGCCCGGTGGGTCCTGTGCGTTCCGGAAAATTCCCCCGTCAAATCCGTGAAGGACCTCGAGGGAAAACGCATCGCAACCGAAGTGGTGAACCTGACCAAAAAATATCTCAAGAAAAACGGCGTGAAGGCGGAAGTGGAATTTTCCTGGGGAGCCACGGAAGTCAAAGCGCACGAATTGGTCGATGCGATCGTGGAAGTCACGGAAACGGGATCGTCTCTCCGCGCCAACAATCTGCGGATCGTGGATGAGCTTCTCAGTTCCACCCCGCGCCTTATTGCCAATATGTCATCCTGGAAGGATGCGTGGAAGAGGCAGAAGATTGAGACCCTCTCGCTGCTGCTCAAAGGCGCGCTGGAAGCCGAGTCCAAAGTCGGGCTGAAAATGAATATCCTTGAAAAAAATCTTCAGAGCCTGCTCAAAAGTCTGCCTGCCTTGCGCAATCCCACCATCTCCAGCCTCAGCCTCAAAGGCTGGGTCGCTGTCGAAACCATCATCGATGAGCACGTGGTCCGCGAGATAATTCCCAAATTGAAAGCGGCGGGCGCCGAAGGCATCATCGAGTATCCCCTGAACAAGGTGGTGTATTAGGAAGTGCGAAGGACGAGGGGCCGGAGTGGGGACGGCTCGTCCCCATGAATGGATGTTTGATGTTGTTCGTCGATTCCCCAACCCGGAGGGTTGTCAGTAGTATACGGGGGTCGAGCGAAGCGCAGCGTAGCGACACCCCCGGTATTGTCTGGAATTCCATCGACCCCGAAGGGTGTCGCAGAATTCTGGCATCCCTCCCGGATGCAGGAATCTACACAACCCTTACCGGAGGTCGCTGCGACCTCCGGCTACTTTCTTTCAACCCTCCGGGTTGGTGATTTGGATTGTATTTTGGCCTGGATAAAATAGGCTCGCGATGTGACGCGTTCCGCTTCAGCCGCAGTCCTGGCCTTCCTGGTTTGCGCGCTCCGGTTCACCTCCGATGCCCAGTTGCCCCGGATTCTTCAAATCGACTCTTCTCCGCACGTGTGGCAACGTGTCGACTTCCTCGTCACGAACGTGCCGAGTGCTACCAACCCTTTTGACCCTGATAACATTCGCCTGGATGCTGCGTTCACTTTCCCTTCGGGTAAAGTCCTGAACGTTCCGGCCTTTTGGTTCCAGGATTATCAACGCGGATTGTCCGGCGGTTACGAATACCTGACGCCGGTCGGATCTCCGCATTGGCGCCTGCGCTTCACGCCGCCTGAGCCGGGAGCCTATACCATCAGCCTTTCGATCTATACCAATGGCCAATCCGCGGGCTCTCCTGTAGCTGGGGGTTTTTTTGTGCCATACGACTCGCTGCCGCCCGTCACTGGGTATGCGCGCCTTGCCCCCGGCAATCAGTATTTTCAAACCAGTGACGGGCAGCCGCTCCAGCTGATCGGAGAAAACGTAGGCTGGTTCGACAACGGGGGAACATTCGACTACGACCAGTGGTTCAGCAACATGAATGCGGCAGGGGAGAATTATGCCAGGATTTGGATGTGCCCCTGGGCGTTTGGAATTGAAACCGACTCCAACTCGCTCACGCATTATCGCCTCGACCACGCATGGCAGCTCGACAAGGTGTTCAGCACCGCTGCGCAACAAGGGATTCGAATTCTGCTCTGCCTGGATTATCACGGAATGTTCGGAGTGGTGCCGGATATGTGGGGCGGGAATAACCTGTGGCCGGTGAACCCGTACAACGTCGTTAACGGCGGCCCCTGTGTGAACCAGGATGCATTCTTCACCAACACGGCGGCGCGCGTCATTTACCAGAAGCGCCTCCGGTACCTCGTCGCCCGGTACGGCTCCAGCCCCTACCTGTTTGCTTGGCAGTTCCTGAACGAGATCGACAATGAGTATGATGTCCTGACCCCTACCAACGTCGCCGCCTGGCATTCCGTCATGGGAGCCTGGTTGCACGCCAATGATCATTTTGGACATCTGGTGACCACCAGCCTGACAGGGAGCAGCGATCGTCCCGAAATGTGGTCGGTGCCGGATCTGGATTATGCGAACTACCATTCCTACGGAGAACCCAGTCCCGCCTTGCGGCTGAGCTCGATCGCGCAGTCATTTTTGACGCGGTACGGCAAGCCGGTCTTGATCGATGAGTTTGGAACCAGTGCCGCGGGTTGGAACGAGACAAACGACCCTTACCTGCGCGGATTTCGGCAGGGTATCTGGGGCGGGGCGCTCGGCGGATCGGCCGGCACATCGATGTCCTGGTGGTGGGAGAATATCGACAGCGAAAACCTGTATCCGCTCTATACTGCGCTGGGATCGGTTCTCAAGCGGACGGGGTGGAGCAAAGGCGCGTGGACGAATATTGTTTTTGCAACTTCCGGCGTTCCGCCAACCACCGTTGGGGACCCGATACCGGGAGGGCAGCCTTTCACCGTTCAACTGCCATTGAGTCCCGTGTGGGGTGGAATGCCTGTTGGCCAACTCGCGGTGGCCAGTCCTGCGGCGGCGGGGAATGCCGCCACTTCGCTCAATTCTTTTGTGCATGGCATCTGGCACTCTGATTTGAAGGTTCCCTTTCGGCTGAACGCGTGGTTCACCAACAACGCGCGCCTGGTCCTGCACCTCAATTCCGTGGCCGAAGGCTCGATCCTGGTAGTCATGGCCGATTCCACCGAATTGTTCCGCACCAACCTGCCCAACCTCGACGGCACCTACAACGTGAACAACGAATACAACATTGATATCGCCGTGGTACTTCCCGCCGGCAAACATTCCATCGTCGTCACAAACGCGGGAACGGATTGGTTCTACCTGGACTGGGCGCAACTTGAACAGGTTCTCCCCTCGAGCTACCCGGGCGGCTGGACAGCGTCGCCCGACAGCATTGGACTGCGCGGCGCGAATGAATCTCTGCTCTACATTGTCGCGCCCGGCGTCTCGTTCCCTGCCAGCGCCACCAGTGGCGCGCTGCCCTTGCAGCAAGGCCAAACTGTCAATCTCACGAACTGGCCGGCTGGGACGTTTTTCGCCGAATGGTACGATCCATCGACCGCGGCGTTCCTCGGGCAAACACGCGCTGTCTCCAGCAATTCGAGCATGGTCCTGACCTTGCCTGGATTCTCCGAAGATCTGGCGGCAATCGTCTATCCGCCTCCTGCGCTCAAATCGACTCAGCTCGACGCGGCGGGCGCATTGAATTTCCAGTTGGTTTCAGAAACCGGCGGCAGATATCTGATCGAGAAATCCACCAATCTCCAGACCTGGACCAGCTATGCCTCGGTCACTAATGTCGCCGGCTCGATCCAGCTTTCCGATCCCTCGGCAAAGTCGAACTCCCGCGGATTCTTCCGCGCCAGGCAGTTTTGACTTTCCGGATTGGGAGAAGATTTGAGTTGGCAATGCCTCCATTCTCCATTAATCCATTACGGCAACACATATGGGTTCACTGAAAAAACGGCGCAAAGCCAAAATCAACAAGCATAAACGCCGCAAGAAGCTTCGCCAGCATCGACATAAGAAGCGCACCTGGCAGAAGTAGTTGCGGCGGCCGGCAATTTCAATGAGGCGCCCGACTGTTTTTGGCGAGTTGGATCGAGTTGGGCTAGTATGCGGGATGAGGTCTCAAATTCTTTGCATCCTGCTGTTGGGCGCAACCAGTATGCTGGGCAGCGGCTGTCGCCTGCCTCATGACGACGAGGCATCGGCGTCCTACCACAATTCACCACTCACCGATTCGGCAAAGCCCCCGTCCGAAGCCGCGCCTTCGGAAGATGATTTGACGGAGGCGTTCGCCCATTATGGCACGGGCATCATCCATGAGATGGACGAGGAGCCCGAGCTGGCGCTGCAGGAATACTACGAGTCGGCCCGGAAAGATCCGGAAGACGCAACCCTCGTGCTGGGAGTCGCGCGCCGGCTGCTTCAGGCCAATCAACTCGACAAAGCCCTCAGTCTGCTGACTTACGCGACCAGCCGTCCTGGCGCTTCGGGCGCCATGTTCTCTTACCTGGGCGTTGTCTATTCCAGGCTCGGCAAACCCGACCTGGCCAATAAAGCCAATCGCAGTGCCATCAAGAGGAGCCCCCGCCTGTTCCTGGGATACCAGAACCTCTTCCTCAACGAGCTCGAAGCCAGGCGAAAGAAAGCGGCCCTCGCCGTCCTCGACGAGGCTGCCAGGGTGCCGGGGACCGGGCCCGAGTTTTTGATCGGGCTGGCGGAGCTCTATGCCAATTACGGATTGCAGGTTCCCGCGGAAAAACCAGCCGCCACCTCCCGTGCCGTCGCCGCGCTGGAGCGCGCCCGGCGATTGCCGGTTGCCGAACCCGAGTTGCGCCTCAAGCTGGCCGATGGTTTCGACCTGCTGGGCAAGGATGACCAGGCGGCGGAAATTTACAGCGGTTTGCTCAATCCGCTTCCGGACGATCTGCTCCTGCGCCAGAATGTTCGCGCCAAGCTGGCCAACATCTATCTTCGCGAACACAAGCCAAAACTGGCCGCCGAACAATTGGGATTGTTGTTGAAGGATAACCCCACCGATATTGAAGCCTATTTTTGGCTGGGCCAGATTGCTTCCGAGCAGAAGAATTTCAACGAAGCCGCCGAGCATTTCTCCAGGGCGCTCCTGCTCAAGCCCGATTTCAAGCGCGCCTTCTATGAACTGGCCCGCGCACAGATTTTTGGCGGCCACACCACCGAGGCGCTCTCCACGCTGGCCAAAGCCCGCGAGCAGTTTGGACAGGACTTCGCGCTCGAATACCTCTCGGCCGTTGCCTACACCGAGCGCAAGGATTACACCAACGCCCTCAGCCGCTTTAACTCGGCGGAAATTCTCTCGTCAGCCGCCGGCACCAATGCCCTGGAACCCGAAGTCCTGGTGGAGTTCTATTTCGATTACGGCGCCGCGTGCGAACGCAATGGCAGATATGCGGATGCCGAAAAGTACTTCAATAAATGCATCGAGCTCTCGCCCGATTTCTCACCCGCCATGAATTACCTGGGCTTCATGTGGGCCGATCGCGGCGAAAAATTGGAACAGGCGAAGACGCTGATTGAGAAGGCCCTGAAACTCGACCCCAAAAACGCGGCTTACCTCGACAGCATGGGCTGGGTCCTGTTCAAATTGCATGAACCCAGGGAGGCCCTCGATTATATCCACGATGCCATCCGCCTGACCGAAGAGCCCGATGCCGTGCTGTATGATCACCTGGGCGATATTTATTCCGTGCTGGGCCAGAAAGACAAAGCGCTCGAAGCATGGAATAAATCCCTCTCGCTGGCCGCCAGCGAGGACGTGCGAAAAAAAGTGGAGACCACTGGCAAATAGGATCTCCCATGGCTCACCATTTCAAAAAACATTATTCACTGGATGAAGCCCGGGAGCTGCTTCCACAAGTCCGCCGATGGCTCGAGGACCTGATCCGGCTCCGCAACCAGCTCCTGAAAACCGATCTCCGCATCAATGCCCTCACTGCTCCCGGCGGCGATTTCGGCGGCGAACTGGTGAACACTTGGGTGCGTCATATCGCGGACCTCCGCCAGGCGCTCGCCCAGTTCGAGTCCCGAGAGATCCAGGTCAAGGACATCGACCGCGGTCTTGTGGATTTTCCCGCCATCATCGGCGGCAAGGAAGTTTTTCTCTGCTGGGAAAAGGACGAGGACGACATCGAGTTCTGGCACGACCTGGAAACCGGTTACGGCGGACGCGAGAAGCTGAGCTGAAGGGGAGTCAGTGAATCAGTGAATCAGTGAGTCAGTGAGTCAGTGACTGAACGAGAAAACGATTGGGTGAATTAGTGTGCGTCAGAGATTTCCAGTCAATCACTGAATCACTGACTCACTGATTCACTCAATGATTTGTTGTTCTTCACTTCACCAAACTCCGATACACCTCGTACACATCCACCCGGCCGCCGGGGAAATAATCGTTGCCCGAAAAAAAGAAAGTCCTGCGGCTGCGGTCGAACGTGAGCGCTTTGGGCGACTCCGGACGATTCGGGTCATACGCCGAAAACACAATTTCCTTGTCCGTCTCCTTCACATCAAACAGCAGCAGCGCATGATTGATCGTCAACTGCGGAAAACGGACGATATGGACGATCGGCGGCCGATTTTGTTTCAGATCCGAAATCAGCAGTTCCGCCGAGTGCTCCTGGTTGGTGCGGCTGAAGGGAAAGACCATGCGCCAATGTCCCCGCTGAAAATAGCTGTGCCAGGCCCCGCCGCATTCCTCCTTGAGCAGCCGTTCCTGTCCACGGCTGAACTCATGCAGGTTCGCATAACCCGGGATCACCACCTTCTGCGAATCATCCAGGTCGCGGCGCGGATCGATGCTGATGACGGAACGAATTAACCGCCGATACGTTGCTTCGTCAGCGTGGGGTTGAGCCGGGTCGAATCGCGCATTTTCGAAGAACTGCCGCGCCGAGCGCGCAACCACGAAGCAATGATGCGTGTAATCCGGGTCGGGCTTGCGTCGCTGGTGCACCCACCGGCCCGCGTCGTCGAAGTGGTACTCCCATACCAACTCATTTGGATAAGCAAACGTGTCCGTCTGAAAATTGAAAGGCCGTGCTCCAGTCAGCGGACGCGAAGTCGAGCACCCGGCAAACAAGAGAATGCAAGCGACCCAGATCGCCCATCGCGATCGAGTGTTGCAATTCCCTTCTATTTCGTCCTTATCACTTGTCACTTGGCGCTTCCGTTTGTCGTTTGGCTGTCATTCCGGCTTGCCTGCCAGCCTATTCGTGCGCTACGTAACTGGCAAATGCTTTACGACCGCTGGCGCCTGGTGGCGCGCACCTTTTCGGATCACATCGCCATCCGCGATTTCACCGTCGGACGGCAGTGGACATTTCAGGAATTGTCGATCGACGCCGAACGGGCCTCGCGCGTCCCGGAAAAGGCCGCCTTCCCGCGCGGCATATCCGCGGAATTTATCCTGGCGGTGTTGCAGGCATGGCGCCAGAACCAGGTTGTCTGTCCGCTTGAAGCACACCAGGAGCCGCCCCCGATGACCTCGGCATTGTCCCCCGGCATCGTCCACCTCAAAACCACGTCGGCCAGCACCGCCGGTTCCCGATTGGTTGCGTTCACCGAGGATCAGTTGGTTGCCGATGCCGAGAACATTGTTGCCACCATGGGGCTTCGCCCCGATTGGCCGAATATCGGCGTCATTTCATTGGCTCATTCGTATGGATTTTCCAACCTGGTGTTGCCGCTGCTGCTCAATGGGATTCCGCTGATCCTGCCGGGCGCGCCCCTGCCGGAAGCGGTTCGGCTCGCGGCTCGCGGCGAGCCGGGCCTTACCCTCGCCGCCGTGCCCGCCCTCTGGCGCACCTGGCACGATGCCGATGTCATTCCCCAAAACGTGCGCCTCGCTATCTCCGCCGGGGCACCCCTGCCGGTCGCCCTCGAACAAAACGTTTTTGCGCTGCGCGGGTTGAAGATTCACAACTTCTACGGAAGCAGCGAGTGCGGAGGCATCGCCTATGACGCGTCCGACGGCCCGCGGCTCGATCCCGCATGCGTCGGCGCGCCCATGCGCAATGTGACCGTCAGCGTCGGCGAAACCGGCTGCCTTGAGGTCCGCAGCCGCGCCATCGGCGAAACCTATTGGCCTGAGCCCCGCCCAGGCCTTGGCAACGGAGTCTTTCAGACGACAGACCTGGCCGAAGTTTCCTTTGGCCTGATCTATCTGCGCGGCCGCCTGGGCGAGCAGATCAATGTTGCGGGACGGAAGGTTTCCCCCGATGACATCGAATCTGTTCTGGGCCGCCATCCCGACGTTCACGAATGCCTGGTGTTTGGGATTCCCAGCGCGGACAGGCGCGGTGAAATCATTGTGGCCTGTGTGGTGGCGAAAACCACGGTTTCCAGCGAGACTTTGAAACAATTTCTGCTGGCACAATTGCCCGCATGGCAGGTTCCACGAGAATGGTGGCTGGTGGAATCATTGTTCGCGAACCAACGCGGAAAAATCTCCCGAGCGGAATGGCGCAAACGTTACCTTGAAACCATTGCGCCACGATAGGGCTGTCGAGCGACGAAAGTCGAGAGTCGAAGGCAGTTGGTGAGGGTTGCAGTGAAAGGTTAATTCATTCTTTTCAGTAAGTGAACACGCCCGATCCTGGCCTGATCGCAACCCTGAGGGCCCTGCCGCGCCCGGCCTGGATCCTTTTCTTCGGCACTTTCCTCAATAAGTTCGGGACGTTTGTCATTCCTTTCCTGACGCTCTATCTCACGCGCCAGGGTTACACTCCGGCGCAGGCCGGCATCGCGGTGGGCGCCTATGGCGTGGGCCTGCTGCTGGCTTCGGTCCTCGGGGGATTTCTGGCCGACTCCATAGGACGGCGCAGAACGATCGTGCTCTCGATGTTCTCGGGCGCCTTTTCCATGATCCTGCTTTCGCAAGTTCACAAACTGCCTGCCATCATTGCCCTGACCGCCCTCACCGGTTTGACCTGTGAACTGTACCGGCCGGCAAGCAGCGCGTTGCTTGCGGACCTGGTGCCGCCCGGCCAGCGCGTCACCGCCTTTTCCGCCTATCGCCTCGCCTTTAATGCCGGATGGGCGTTCGGCCCCGCAACGGCCGGATTCCTCGCCTCACGGGGCTACCTCTGGCTTTTCGTCGGCGATGCTGCCACTTCTGTGTTGTTCGGTATCGTCGCGCTGTTTGCCCTGCCGCGGGCTGTTCGCAGCCAGGCGCAGGAAAAAAGCTGGAGAGAAGCGCTGCGCGTCCTGGTCGACGATCGGTCCTTGCGCCAGGTCTTGACCGCGGTATTCATCATTGGTCTTATCTTTTTCCAGCTCAGCTCGACCTTCGGGCTGCATGTCACTCGACTTGGATTTTCGCCGGCCACGTACGGGGCAATTTTATCGCTCAACGGTGTCCTGGTGGTGGCGTTGGAATTGCCATTGACGCTGTTGACCCGGCGTTTTCCACCGCGCCGAGTCCTGGCCATCGGATATTTGCTGATTGGAATTGGCTTCGCCCTGAATGCTTTTGCCGGCACCGTTGCCGCCCTGGCCGGATGCATGGCCATTTTCACGCTCGGCGAAATGGTATCCATGCCGATCAGCTCGGCCTACATCGCGGATCTTTCGCCGCCTGATATGCGGGGTCGGTATATGGGTGCGCATGCCCTCACATGGGCGCTGGGCCTTGTCGTCGCCCCGGCTTTGGGCATGAAACTCTTCACAGTCGCCCCCTCGCTGCTGTGGCTGGGCAGTTGCGCCCTGGGAATTCTGGCGGCCCTGGTCATCCTGCCGAAGCTTCGCAACACGCCCGCGCCCCCATTGGTCAATGGCTAGTGCGGGAACGGCGCTGAGTTTTGGAAGCGAGGTTCTCGCGTTTGTCACATTCCCAATAACCTTTGGAGTTGGTTGTTGGATGTTGGTTGTTGGATGCTTCAGAAAAAGAAGATCCTCACCCTCTCCCTCTCCCATCGGATGGGAGAGCAGGGCCGGGGTGAGGGTTCGTTCCGAAGCCTGTCTGTGGATCCGCCTTGGGAGCCTTGCGGCTCTTGCCCTTGGCTTTGACAGGCTGATTATATTGCGCGTCGTATTCGGCTTGCTGCCGCTGCAGCTCCCGTTTGAGTTTGGCCAGCGTCTCTTTCTTGTCCTGGATTTCCACACGGGCGCTCTTTTTCACATACAGCCGCGGAGCCAGCCGATTTCCCCGGTTTGCGCTGTTGTAATCGGCCACGGCGGCTTCCCTGTGCCGAAGTTCACGCGACGCCGATTCAATGTTGCTCGTCAATTCGGCGATCTGCGACTTCAGCGACTCGATATTATTCAAGGCAGCCTGCCTCTTCTGCGCCTCGCGGGTTGCTTCGTTTCCAAGCTCCCTCTGGATCCTGTCGGCGATGCCTCTTTGCGCATCGGCGGTTTTCGCGGCCTCCCTGGTCTTCATGCGATCGGCGGCAAGCGTGACTTGTTCGCTTGAAATTCCAAGACGGCCCAAATCGGATTCCGGAATTGTGGTGAAGCTGATCAACCCTCGAGGCGTGTCCGTTCCCGCCATGGAATAGACAAACCCGTCTTCATTGGTGCGCAGGATGCGGACGTGGTCGTAAACCTGGCCTGAGAGGTTGGTCAACGTGATGAGTGGTTCGGCGCCGGAATAGTTGCAGCACGCCAGGAAGAGCACCAAACAAAGCACGGTCGGAGGCGATTTCATGACACCTTTCTTGTTGCGAAAATGGTGCGCGCTGCAGGGCTTGAACCTGCGACCCCTTCCGTGTGAAGGAAGTGCTCTTCCACTGAGCTAAGCG
>Ga0075520_1000816_pt1 | contig 14375 bp, 13 predicted proteins | sample NGEPerB_FD_75100 | JGI IMG/M metagenome (GOLD analysis project Ga0075520, IMG submission 75100) | Arctic peat soil microbial communities from the Barrow Environmental Observatory site, Barrow, Alaska, USA - NGEE PermafrostAB12-B | ecosystem: Environmental > Terrestrial > Soil > Wetlands > Peat ... | reverse complement strand
ATCTGAACGTCAATTAGGATCGATAGGGGACGGGGGTCTTCCTGCCGCCTGCTGCCATCCAAACCTGAACGACAGTTTTATTTACTAGTCAACCTTGCAAATCTCCGGTTCGACTCCGGAAAATCTACCCCCGATGCAATGGTTATCAGTATTCCTATTCCGATTGCAGCGATGAGCGACGCAAGATTGGGCTGAAATACCAGCACTCCGGTATTGGGTATAGATGTAAAGATAATTCCAATTAAGATATTGATTATTGCTATCCACTGATATATTCTCATTCCTTTCCAGTATGGTGTCTGAGCTTCGCCGCGGAATGATTCTTCCACAAACCTTCCCGTCCCGTTAAGTATAAAATATATACCAATAATGAAAGAGGAGGATATCCCAGCGCTGAATAGCCTGATCAGTATCAGTCCCGTTATGATATTTGTACCTATCGAATAGAGCTGTGTGGGGTGAAGTGGAACACCGGCCATACCTGATATCTTATTCACACGCGAATTGGGATGTGTAAAGCATATTCCGATATTTTCATCTGAAGGCCTGCCATGACAGCAGCCCTGGACAAGGCATCGGAGCCGTCCGGTTGCCTGTATCCACGGAGCTGACATAGCAAAAGATGCAAGCAAGATGAAAAGGTCAATTGAAAAAATAAAATGAGCAAAGCGACGCATTTCCGCGCAGCGGAAGCATGATCTTTATAGGTTATATAAAAAGAAAATTGTCCTACATTTAGTACTTCAATACTAACCCGGCACCCATGAAAAAATTAACCTTGATTTCCATTGTAACCGCACTCCTCTGCCAGATAAGTACCTTTGCCCAGGTTACTGAAACTCAACCTGCAGCAGTCCGGCAATCGCCAACTGTCGTTCCGGTAGTGCTCAATGGCGAGGTTCAGAAAATACCCGGTTTCGATAATCCCGAGGTATGGATAAAGCAGCATCTCTGGGTTGAAACGGAATTCGATACCGATGGCGACGGGAAAAAGGACAGGATGCATGTTGATGTTACTCGTCCTGTGCAGACAGAAACCGAAGGGCTCAAGCTCCCGGTGATCTATGAGTCAAGCCCTTATTTTGCCGGTATCGCAGCTACAGACTCAAAATATAACTGGAATGTAAGACAGCAGCTTGACGGCCCGTCACCTGAACGGCTCAAAGCTCCGGCAATTGTGAGGACAGGTCAGGAGGCGATCATTTCCAACTCCCTTACCAGGCAATGGATACCCTACGGATTTATTATCGTTCACTCTTCGGCACCTGGCACTGGTTTCTCTCAGGGATGCCCCACAGTGGGAACGAGGATCGAAGCACTGGCTCCAAAGGCTGTGATCGACTGGCTCAATGGCAGGGCAAAAGGCTATACAACTCCTTACGGCTCCGATGAGGTGAAAGCCTACTGGACCACCGGTAAGGTGGGCATGATAGGGACATCATATAATGGTACAATCCCTTTTGCCGCAGCAACAACCGGAGTCGACGGACTCGAAGCTGTCATACCTGTGTCGCCCAATAATTCATATTATCATTACTACCGTTCCAATGGACTTGTCCGCAGTCCGGGCGGTTATCTCGGAGAGGATGTCGACGTCCTTTACGACTTTATCCATTCCAACCCTGATAACTGCGCCTACTGCGACAGTGTTTACAGGAATAGTACTATCGTGGCGCATATCGACCGCACTACAGGTGACTACAGCGACTTCTGGGCACAGCGCGACCTGATGAATTACATGAAGGATTACAAGGCTGCAACACTGATGGCTCATGGATTCAATGACTGGAATGTCATGATAAGTCACAGTGTACGCTTCATAAAAGTATTGAAGGAGAAAGGCGTTCCCGTGCAGGTATATTTCCACCAGGGCGGCCATGGAGGAGAGCCTCCTTTCAGCCTGATGAACAAATGGTTTACCAGGTATCTTTTCGGCATTCAGAATAATGTCGAAAATGATCCAAGGGCATGGATCGTCCGTGAGAATGACGACAGGCTCAAGCCTACTCCCTACGCCGATTATCCGAATCCTGAGGCAAAACCAGTTCAGTTTTTCCTGACAGACGGAGGTGTAAAGGCTGGTAAGCTTGTAATGGCAAAAGAGCCGAAGCAGGGCAAGGAGACTCTTGTTGACAACTACTCCTTCAGCGGTGCTATCCTTGCACAGGCAGAGTGGACTGATAACAGGCTGATCTATGCTTTGCCTCCGCTGAACCAACCTCTCCATATCTCAGGTGTTCCCTCGATAACCATAAGGGCATCGAGCGACAAGCCGACAGTCAACCTGTCAGTATGGCTTATTGAACTGCCATGGAATTCCGACCGCAATGCAAAGATAAATGATAACATCATCAACCGTGGGTGGGCCGATCTAAGGAACTATAAATCACTTACCGAAAGCAAGCCTCTTGTACCCGGAAAATTCTATGAAATGACGTTTAACCTGGAGCCTGACGACCAGATCATCCCCGCAGGAAGGCAGATAGCACTGATGATCTTTTCGACCGACAGGGAATTCACCCTATGGCCCGACCCGGGAACTAAGCTGACTATCGACCTCGATGGCACGTCGATTACCATACCGGTGGTAGGCGGGGTTGACGCTGTTAAGTAACTAGCGATTGATGTCTGTGGTCTTGCCCGCCGTATGGCGGGCTGTCTTGGAGTCTTTTACCTAAAGACAGCGAAGCGTTAAGACTTTAAGACTGCAAGACGGAGTTCCGAGTATTCGGGACGACCAGACCTGCAAAACATCTTCAGGATAACTCTTCGATCCTGTTTCTGAGCACTTCCATTTTATCCAGTCTTTCTGCCGAGTAAGTTTTTTGCTCGTTATCGACAAATTCGAAAAGTAACAGAGCTTTCCTTGAGAATTCCAGGCAGTCGCTCTTTTCACCCTTTGCCAAGTCAAGTTCAGCCTCGGCATTGAACAGCTCTGCAAGGATCTCGAGGTGCCCGTTTGTATAGTTATGTTCCTTCAGAAGGTTTTGAGTAAGCTTGTCTTCCGGGATATTTTTGAAGAATAATGAATCCTCCCTGAGAAAGATATTATACCCATCTTCAAGCTGATCTGATGCTTTTTTCAGATCTCCTTTCTTGATAAGCCCGAGAACTTCGCCAAGGAACTTCATCAGCGTTGCGATCATACGGAGTAAATAATCTTTCTGGTACACGGTTTTAGGCTCTTGTTTTGTAAAGGTAAGAAAACAATGCTACTCCTTGTGGCTGAACGACCAATAAAGCGAAAACGTCATTCCTCGGATTTTTTCATATCTTTGCATAAGATTCAGCTTCGCGATTTTGTCCAGTCTACTGCTAATCATTACATCGGTTAATCATTAATTGGTCACCATGGGTTGATGAAGATGATCACTAACTTAAAACCATAATTATTAAAGTAAGATAAACATATGAGCCGATCACAGGAGACATACAACAAAAAGGAAGTAAGAATAAAAAAAGAGAAGAAAAGAAAAGCGAAGGCCGAAAAGCGTGCAAAAAAATCGACTGATAATAAGAAAAGCAGCTTCGACGATATGATAGCCTATGTCGACGAATTCGGAAAGATCACTTCTACTCCACCAGATCCCTCAAAGAAAACAATTGTCATTGCCGAAAACATAGAGCTTAAAATTACTAAAAACGATCCTGCAAGCGCCCCGGATTTTGTCCGGAAGGGGGTAGTCACTTTCTTTAATGACTCAAAGGGTTTTGGCTTTATCCGCGATCTTCAGTCAAATCAAAGTATTTTTGTCCATGCAAATAACCTGCTGGACCCCGTAAAGGAAAATAATGTTGTTGTATTTGAAATCGGCAAAGGTCCCAAAGGCCCTTCAGCTCTCAAGGTAAAGCTCTTCAAGGAAGAACCCTTACCCCCGAAACCCATTAAGCCAGTAACACCTTAATACACAAAACCCTGACGCCTTAATTTGCTCCGGTCAACTATTCGTAGCTAATGGGTACATCTATTATTAATTAAACCCTTATTATATCAACAGGATTAGGCCCCCTTTTTGGGGCAGGCCACTGCGAAGCGCAGGACGGGGGTCATGATCAAGCTATCTCGAATGCTTCTTAAAGAATTCCCAGATTACTTCGGTGGCATCAATATCCTTGCTGGTTTTTCCAATAAGCCATACAGGCAGGTACTGAAAACCCCCGGGCCAGGTATGTCCGCCGCCAGCTATAGCATAAACAATCACTTCAGTCCCCTCAGTGCCGTTACCGAATTCACTTCTCGTTACTCGTGTGCCATCTTTGGGATCCCTGTCGGGCTCTTCAGAAATCACTGGTGCGGCCGAGCATTTATCCCGGTTTACCCAGAATCCTATTGATTCCTTCACTGATAAAACCTTACCCATTTTTGTCAAATGGAAATGTCCGAAAATCTCGCCCCCTTCAAATGGGACCAGTGGATCATTTACATTATTTATAGCCAGCACTGAAACAGGTCTGGCAGGCGAGCATTCATGCAGGATCATGTTCGGAATATTCCCGTCGACGGGAGCAATTGCAGTAATTTTATGAGATAATTCACAAGCCAGGCGATATGACATTATGGCTCCGTTTGATATCCCTGTAACGTAAACCCGCTTTGGATCTATGTTGTAATCTTCAATCATTTTGTCTATCAAATCAGAAATAAAACCAGTATCATCAATGTTTTCCCTATGTGCTCGATCGTTCACCTCTTCATCCATCCTGCCATCATTCCAGTTCAGCTCGATTCCATCAGGATAAGCTACAATGAACCCATCCCTGTCAGCCAACTTGTCAAAGCCTTTACGTGAAACAAGGATCATGCTTTCTCCGTTTCCTCCTCTGCCATGCAATGCAATAACCAGCGGCCACGAAACAGATTTCTTAAATGAAGAGGGAATATGTATATGAAAAGTCCGTTCCAGGTCATCATGCTTTAATGATAATCTCTGATCGCTTCCGGCAGGTTCGGGTATGAATAGCAGGTTAATTCCGGTTGCCATTTTCATAATTGCAGACGATCCGAGGTTCATTAGTGATCTGAATGTTAGCTTTGTCATGATTATCTGCATTAAAATTTAGTATCACGAAAAATCAGTTGTTCATCGCATTGTAAAACTAATTCATATTTTTGTAAATCAAATTCAGGAAAGTGGTTTATCTTACAAATAAGCGAAAGATCATTAATGATCCGGTTTACGGCTTCATCAGTATCCCGGGTGATTTTATTTTTGACCTCATAGAGCATCCATGGTTTCAGAGGCTCAGGAATATCAGGCAGCTTGGCCTTACTAGCTTTGTTTACCCGGGGGCAACCCACACCCGTTTTCAGCACTGCCTTGGCTCCCTTCACCTTATGGACATGGCAATCAGGACCCTTATCGGGAAAGGGGTGAAGATATCTGATGAGGAGGAAGAGGCAGCTTTTTGCGCAATTTTGCTGCATGACACCGGTCACGGTCCCTTTTCACATGCACTCGAAAATTCGATCGTCAGCGGTATCTCGCATGAGGACCTTTCGCTTCTTCTCATGCGAAAGCTTAATGAGCATTTCAATGGCAGGCTTTCACTTGCAATAGAGATTTTCAAAGGCTCCTATAAGCGTAACTTTCTGCATGAGCTTATTGCAGGACAGATGGATATGGACAGGCTCGATTACCTTCGCCGCGACAGTTTCTTTACCGGCGTAATAGAGGGATCGGTGGGTTCGGACCGGATCATCAGGATGCTTAATGTTGTCGACGACTCGCTGGTTATCGATGAAAAAGGGATCTATTCGCTCGAGAAATTCCTTATTGCCCGGAGGCTCATGTATTGGCAGGTATATATGCATAAAACAGTGCTGTCAGCCGAAAGCCTGCTGGTGCGGATACTTAAAAGAGCCAGGGAGATCGCATCGGAAGGAACAGATATGTACGCAACTCCTGCCTTAAGATTCTTCCTGTACAATAACTTTGGTCCGGACGACCTGTTCAGGGATGGAAAATTCACTCCGGGTCTGATTGCTGCAAATTTCACCAGGCTTGACGATTCTGATATTATGGTCTCAATAAAATACTGGGCCGATCATCAGGATAAAATCCTCGCCGATCTCTCCTCAAGATTATCGAAGAGAGACCTTCTGGCAATAGAACTGCAGAATGAACCGTTTCCAAAGGAAAGGGTAAATAAATTGAAGGGCATTGTTAAAGAGAAGCTTGATATCAGCCAGGAAGAGACCGATTACTTCGTTTTCACTAATACAGTGTCAAACCTTGCATATACTCCCGATGCCCCGGAGGTCAGGATACTGCTTAAATCGGGTAAAACAGCCGATATCTCGGATGTTTCCGATATGTTCGATCACAGGTTCCTCTCAGAGAGGATCACAAAATATTTTCTTTGCTATCCCAAGGAATGCAGATAATTAAAAAACAGAGATTATGGAATTTACAGCTGCAACAATCGCCGGTTTCCTTAAAGGCGAAATCGAAGGAGATCCAGATGTGGTAGTCAATACCGTTGCAAAAATTGAGGAAGGACATGAGGGCGCACTTTCATTTCTTGCCAACCCGAAATATGAGCATTACATCTATTCGACAAAGTCATCTGTTGTGCTGGTGAATAAAAGTTTTGTTCCCTCATCAAAGGTAGAAGCCACACTTATCAAAGTCGAAAATGCTTATGAAGCATTTGCTTCGCTTCTCCAGCTTGTCGACCAGTCAAGGCCCAGGAAGAAAGGGATTCATCCCACTGCCATTATTGAGCCTTCGGCAAAAATAGGGGAGGGCGCATATATAGGAGCATACACATATATAGGCGAGAATTGTATTTTAGGAGACAACTGTTCGGTTTATCCTCATGTTTATATTGGCGACAATTCAAAGGTTGGAAACGGCTGCACGCTGAATCCCGGGGTCACGATTTATCATGAATGCATTCTGGGTGAAGGTGTGACGATCCATGCCGGTACGGTTATCGGAAGTGACGGATTTGGCTTTGCCCCGCAGTCAGAAAATGAATTCATGAAGATACCTCAGATCGGAAATGTCGTAATTGAAGATCATGTCGAGATAGGTGCCAATGCAGCGATTGACAGGGCTACTATGGGATCGACAATTATCCGGAAGGGAGTGAAGCTTGATAATCTGATCCAGATAGCTCATAATGTCGAAATAGGAGAAAATACGGTTATGGCCGCGCAAACCGGAATATCAGGTTCCTCGAAAGTAGGTAAGAACTGCATGTTCGGCGGTCAGGTTGGCATAGCTGGTCATATAAAGATAGCTGACGGAACAAAGATCGGCGCTCAGTCCGGCATTCCCGGTGACGTTAAAAAAGAGAATTCCATATTGCTTGGATATCCGGCCATCGATCACAGGGATTTTCTCAGGTGCTCTGTGGTATTCAGGAAATTGCCGGAGCTGAGGATAAGAGTCGATGCTCTCGAAAAGGGAATAGAATCCCTTAAAAAACAGTAGAATAGAATAAGGTTCAGGCTAAAGAGGTTGGTATTAATAGAGTTAAAGGCTGTTTTTTTAGCTTGTTCGGATTATTTTTGTTTTTTTTGTACCCAAAATTCTGTCAAACATTTTAACTGATGAGCGAAAAACAGAGGACACTGGCCAGGGAGATAAGTCTGAATGGAAAAGGATTGCATACCGGGGTCAATGTTACTATCACCTTTAAGCCGGCACCGGCAAACCATGGATATAAATTCTGCCGGGTAGACCTTGCGGGCAAACCAATCATCGATGCACTGGCTGAAAATGTCACTGATACTTCAAGAGGGACAACCCTTGTTCAGAACAATGCTTCAGTATCGACTATCGAGCATGCTCTTGCAGCCCTTCACGGTCTTCGCGTCGATAATGCCCTGATCGAAATGAATGCCCAGGAGGCACCTATAATGGGCGGATCTGCATGGGCTTTCGTAAATGCTATCAAAGAAGCTGGTATCGTCGAGCTTAAAGAAGAACGCAATTACTTTGTCGTCAAGCAGAAAATCGTTTTCTCCGATGAAGAGCACGGCGTCGACCTGATCGTCTATCCCGACGACCACCTGAGTATAAACGTTCTTATCGACTATAATTCAAAAATACTTGGAAATCAATATGCAATTCTCGACTCGATAGATGATTTCGAGGAAAAAATTTGCAAAAGCCGTACATTCGTCTTCTTCCACGAGCTTGAACCCCTCTTTAAGATGGGACTGATCAAAGGAGGTGATCTTGACAATGCTATCGTGATCCTCGATAAGGAAGTTGAGCAGTCAGAAATTGACCGTATTGCAAAACTCTTCAACAGACCGGGAATAAGCACTCATACCGCCGGTATCCTCAATAATACCGAATTAAGATACCCAAATGAACCGGCAAGGCACAAGCTTCTTGATATTATGGGCGATCTTGCACTTGTCGGCCATCCCATCAGGGGGAAAGTTGTTGCTACCCGTCCTGGCCATTACGCAAATACACGGTTGGCAAAACTTATGAGGCAGGAGATGAAAAAGGCTACTTCAAAACGAAACATCCCTGTCTATGATCCTTCACAGCCTCCTGTATTTACTGTGGAAGAGATAAAGAAGCGGCTTCCTCACAGGTTCCCTTTCCTGATGGTCGATAAGCTTATTTACCTTGATGAAACCACTGTTATCGGGATTAAAAATGTCACAATCAATGAGCCATTCTTTCAGGGCCATTTCCCTGACGAACCTTTAATGCCGGGCGTTCTGCTCGTTGAGGCATTGGCACAATGCGGCGGACTCCTAGTTCTGAGCGGTATCAAAGATCCTGAAAAATATTCAACTTACTTCCTGAAAATAGACAAGCTTAAATTCAAGCATAAAGTTGTTCCCGGAGATACAGTAATTCTTAAGATGGAGTTGATTGAACCGATGAGAAGAGGGATAATGGCAATGTACGGACAGGCTTTTGTAGGCAATACACTTGTTGTGGAGGGTGAAATGACGGCTCAGGTAATTAAAAATAAATAGTTGCAATGATCTCAAAATCAGCTTATGTTCATCCGGATGCGAAGCTAGGCGAAAATGTTACAATTGAACCATTCGCTTACATTGCCGGCAATGTAACCATTGGAGATGGGACCTGGATCGGCCCCAACGCAACTGTTATGGATGGTGCAAGGATCGGGAAAAACTGCAGGATATTCCCTTCGGCAGTTGTTTCAGGGATTCCACAGGATCTTAAGTTTAAAGGAGAGGAAACTACTGCCGAATTAGGTGACAGGACGACAGTCCGGGAGGGAGCTACCGTGAACAGGGGAACTGCTGCCGTTGGGAAAACAGTCGTTGGAGAAAATTGTCTCCTGATGGCCTATTCGCATATAGGGCATGATTGTGCACTCGGAAATAACTGCATAATAGGCAATACGACCGGTCTCGCCGGAGAGGTGAAGGTGGATGACTGGGCAATATTAAGCGCCGGAACAATGGTTCATCAGTTTACCCATATCGGGGCTCATGTTATGATCGGCGGCGGAGCCAAAGTGAGAATTGATGTGCCTCCTTTCATCAAGGCCGACAGGGATCCGCTCTGTTATCTGGGACTGAATATAGTGGGCTTGACCAGGAGAGGATTTGAGAAAGAAAGAATAGATGAGATACACAATATTTTCAGGGCAATATACCAGAGTAAAATGAATGTTTCCCAGGCCCTCGAATTTATTGAAAAAGAATTCAAGCCGGCCCCTGACAGGGATTATATCCTTGAGTTTATCCGGAAATCAGAAAGAGGCATTATCAGGGGACCCAGATAGGTCCTTTTTTTATTTTTCCCGGCTCCATCCCTGGGCTGTTATCTCAACCTCTGTGCCTTCATCTCCTACAAGGTAGTTGCCAGAACCTTTTTCGGTAATATGACCGATTATTTTCACGGAAGCTATCTGTTTCACTTTTTCGAACATTTCAAGCGGAACCGTGAAAAGCAGCTCGAAGTCATCACCGCCGTTCATGGCCGGTATCAGGGGATCAATATTAAATTCCTCAGCCAGTCGTGAGGTTTCATAGTCAATCGGGATCTGTTTGTTGTATATCCTGCAGCCGGTACCTGAAGCCTTGCAAATCTGCATCAGGTCCGAAGCAAGCCCCTCTGTAATATCAATCATTGCTCCGGGACGTATGCCTGCTTCTTTCAAATCTGAAAGCACGGCTACCGGAAATTCAGGTTTCAGCTGCCGGCCTATGACATAATCATTACCTGCCAGATCTGGCTGGATGCCCTTTCTCTTTTCGAAGATCAGCCGTTCCCTTTCGAGCAGCTGAAGACCCATGTAGGAAGCTCCTAAATCACCGGTCACACAAATCAGGTCATTATGCCTTGCGCCATCCCTTTTTACAAGATCTTCCCTTTTGGCATATCCGACCGAAGTGACACTTACCGTAAGTCCGGTAAGCGAGCTTGTAATGTCACCGCCTGCGAGATCGACTCCATATTTATTGCAGGCCAGCTTTATTCCTTCATATATCTCGTCGACCTGGTCTGCAGAGAATCTTGAGCTGATCCCCAGCCCGATCAGGATCTGACCGGGAGTGCCGTTCATGGCATAAATGTCGGATATTCCCCTTATGACAGATTTGTAGCCGAGGTGCTTAAGAGGAAAATATACAAGGTTAAAGTGAATTCCTTCAAGGAGAAGATCGGTCGAAACCAGGGTATATTTATCTCCTGAATCGATAACAGAAGCGTCGTTACCGATCCCGTTTACGGTTGTCTTGCTTACCGGAGATATGTCCTCTGAAAGATGATCTATAAGGCCGTATTTTCCCAGTTTACTGATGGGAGTATTTTCCATTTATCAAATATTTACTATATCTCTCCCGAAAGGATTCAGTGCAACTGCTGTAAGCTTAAAATGCTGAAGACCGAAGGGTATCCCTATGATGGTAATGCAAAGAAGTAATCCAAAAAAAGCATGGGTAAGCGCTATCCATATCCCGCCGGTAAGAAGCCATAGGAGGTTCATCAGAATATAAAGACAGCCCGAGGCTCTTGAATGAACATGGGTGTCACGTCCGAACGGCCAGATTGCAAGCGCTCCCATCTTGAGTGTCTGAATTCCAAAGGGAATCCCGACGATTGTGGCCATTAAAAGAATACTGCCGATGAAATATTCAATTGCAATAATTATGCCTCCGAAAATCAGCCAGACAAGGTTTCCAAGGATGTTCATCTGTTTATAGCCTATTCAAGAATAATAGTTTTGTCCTTTGGATACTTGACTGAGTAAGTCAGAATTATCTGTTTTGTCTCCTGCGGTTTTATCTCGAGATCCCAGTTTACAAAGCCTGTCTGGGAGTTAAGCTTTCCGCCTGAAAGCTCGGTTGCCTCTACTGTAATTCCGTTGTTAGATGAGACTGGGATCTGGTCGTTCAGTGTTATTTTAACAAGCCCCGGCTTATTGTTCCTGACAGTAATCAGGAATGAATAGATCTCGGTTTTATTCGACCCGAATGTCTTTTTACTTGTGAAATCCTGGCGTTTTTCCCTCTTGACTAGAATGCTGTTGTCATTTCCAAGCGAGAGGGTTAGCGTATCTTTGAGCTGGGTGACATCAAGGGTCGATTTTCCAACAAAAGTATTTTCAAAATAGAGAGTAGCTTCACCGCTCTGCAGGCTCAGTTTTGCCCAGTCGGTTATGCTTGCGGTCAGGTATGCAACCGGTGACATCTTTGGAACGGTCACATATTTATATTCAGCCGGCACAGTCGAACGCTGTATCTCTATAGTCTGTATTTTCCCATCCGATGCAATCGAGCATGGTATAGCGACATCAAATGTTATTGTCGTCTCGCCGACCTGTTTTTCAACAGCGACAGGAGCTGCTTCGGCTTCATTAGCCTTGTCATTTGTAGCCATTTCCATCATTGCAGGAGCTTCGCTTTTTGTTGCCCCTTCTGCTCTCCTCTTGTATACAGGCATCGGGATATAATAATCAATGAACCACGGATAAAGAACCGGGACATCTCCGGCAATCCATGGAGTGGCATTTGAGAAGCTCAGCTTTACATCTTTCCATTCAACGCCGGTATTCTGGAATACATTGGCTTTGAAAAATATGTTTACAGGTTTCGTTATATCATCGACTCTGACATCGTATGAAGGATACCAGCCGGCGTTTGACACCACATATGCAAAGTTTAATTTCCCCGTTACAGGTTTGTCAGCTGTTACAGTCACGGAAATCTCGCCTGAAGGGAGTTGCTGTTTACCTGTTTTATCAGCAATCTGTTTCTGAAGCGCATCGATCTGCTTCTGATAATCCCTGATCAGCCTGTTCTTTTTAAGAACCGAGGTAGATACCTGTTCCATGTTGGTGGTATAAAGGTCCATCACGCTCTTAAGCTGTTCGATGGTGAGGGTTGTCTTCTTATCAAGTACAGCGCGGTTAGCTACAAGAAATGCCTCCTTATCCTTAAGAACATCGATTGCTGCCTGCTCATCTTCGACTTTGAGCTGAAGAGCTTCGATCTGGCTTCTTATATCTTTTATTTCAGGAAGATCTTCAAGATTCTGAAGGTAGTTGTTCTGGTAATTAACCGATACAATCATGAAATCGCCATTCCCTTTTACCTGAATGCTCTGCTGGTCAATGTAGGGAGAGAGTGCTCCAAGCTTAAGAATTGTTTTCCCTGCAGGTATCTCGACATTGGCATCATGAGTCATCTGCGCACGGTCGGGATAAACGGTCACATGCTTCAGGGTAGCTTTGATATCTTTTGTTGATTCTGCTGAAATAGCCATATTAAATGGTATTAGGATTAATGAAAGGACTAGAATTTTTCTCATTGCAATGGTATTAAATTAATACAGCGATAAAGTTAAGATTTTCCGATGAACATTTTCAATCAATAATCAGGCTATAAAAAAGGGTGTCCTTACAGAACGCCCTTTTATTATTTGAAGTAATAGGTTCTATTTTTTGACAAGCTCCAGGTAACTGACTATGCCCGGAGGTGTTTCACTATGTCCTGCCATCGGACATCCGGGTACAGGACAATTTATTATTTTATGTTCTTTATTATCGGCAGGTTCCCACCCCATGATCAGGTAAAGAGTGAAAAATCCTATAATATATGCAGCGGTGACGTGCCATCCGTTTTTAACCCAGAGAATGACATTCCGTGACTCGGGGAATTTATTTGTAATTGCAACACCTGCGGATGAGCCGAACCATATCATCGATCCCCCGAAACCAACCGAATAAGCCAGCATCCCCCAGTCGTAATGTCCCTGTTCGAGACATAATTTTGTAAGAGGGATATTGTCGAAGACAGAAGAGAGGAATCCGAGTGCAAAGGCTGTCACCCACGATGCATTGGGAAGCTCCTCAACGGGCATCAGCGATGCACAGAAAACAAGACATAAAAGGAAGATGGTTCCCTTTAATGATCCGGGCAACTCTTTCCACGGCATTGGCCTTATGAATGCCCCTATCCCGATAGCTATCCAGACCCCAAGTGCCGGCATATCGTACAGAAAATTGGAAATAATTGCACCTATAAGGATTAACCCAACTATCAATATCTTCATCCAGTCGACCCTGGCATTGACCGGGGCATTTGCCTGGATCTTCTGATACTTATCCTGCTGCTTTGAAGCAAACCAGGCAAAGAACAGAAGTGCAACTCCGGCTGCAATATAACCATGCAGGACATTAAACGGACTCACCCCGTCGATCCACATCATGGTGGTTGTCGTATCTCCGACTACGCTTCCGCAGCCGCCTGCATTGCTTGCCGCAACAAGAGCAGCAATATATCCGATATGGACCCTTCCTTTAAATACAACTATTGCAATAGTGCCACCAATTAGTGCAGCAGCGATATTATCAAGAAATGAAGAAAGAACGCACACAAATACAAGCAACACGAACGGGCCTTTCCAGTCATTCGGAAGGTATCGTGGCAGTATATCGGGAACTCCGGATTCCTCAAATATTTTTGCAAGGATTGCAAACCCAAATAGCAATCCGGCAAGATTAAGAAAGATTCCCCATTCACCCTGTCTTAAATTCTTATCCATAATTTGCTGGCCGAATGGAGTAGTTCCGAAAAGGTGTTCAATCATGTGGAACCCCGGATCGAAAATGAATTTAAAAGCAAGTAAGATAGCAAGCCCTATAACAGCAACCCAAAAGGTCTGTTTATTGAAAACTGCAACACCCGCAAGTATAAGTGCGAATATTATGAATTCAATTCGTACTGGTCCTATCGAAGGAACGTGGCTCCCTACAGCCAGTAATGAAAGTGGCGTGAAAAGAATAATAAGAAAAACAAGGATCTTCTTTGAATTGGTTCTTATAAATGAGTGGATCGAATTCTTCATCTAGATAAGCCGGAATTTGATTTTCAAAATAAGTTGCCAATTTAGAAATTATTTCACGTTGCGCTATATCCT
>Ga0075520_1000815_pt1 | contig 14375 bp, 15 predicted proteins | sample NGEPerB_FD_75100 | JGI IMG/M metagenome (GOLD analysis project Ga0075520, IMG submission 75100) | Arctic peat soil microbial communities from the Barrow Environmental Observatory site, Barrow, Alaska, USA - NGEE PermafrostAB12-B | ecosystem: Environmental > Terrestrial > Soil > Wetlands > Peat ... | reverse complement strand
CGAGCACACTGGCACCTCGGTGGCCGCCTCCGGCCTGGCCGCGCACGAAGTGCTGCCGGCGGTTCACCGGGTCTTCTCCCTGGTGAAGCGCTGGCTGATGGGAACCATGCAGGGCTCGGTCAGCCCCGAGCACGTGCAGGCCTACTTCGATGAGTGGGTGTTCCGCTTCAACAGACGCAACTCACGCAGCCGCGGCCTGCTGTTCCACACTCTCATGCGATAGGAAGACGAGGGCCAGCCCGTAAACTACCGGTCGTTGCGCAAGACCGGACGGACCCGACCGGGCCCGCAACCGGCACGCGGAGCACGACAGCTACCGCCCAGCCTGGACGTGGGACGACCCGAACCGCCTTGGCGTACTTGAGGTCCTGCGGCGGGAAGTCATGTCTGGGGGTATCAAGATGGAGACCCCCTCCCCTGGAAAAGGTAGGGAAATCGGCCGCCGGACGGGGCACTCCCTTCATGTCGCATCGCTAACGTCGCACTGCGGTGCCCAGTGTCTGCACAGCAGTCGCCGCGCCGGATGTCTCAGCGACGACTGTGCGCCTGCCTCGCCTGTCCCCCAGCGAGCTCCACGCAGTACAGATCGAGGGCACAAAAGTCGCCACCGGTGAGCCCTGAGCCGCTGACACCGAGCGCCCGCCCGCGGCAGTCGTTGTGGGCGGGGCCGATGTCCAGGGCTTACTGGGCGGGAGCCACCCAGGTCGCACCCAGCTGCTGGATCTTGGCGGCAGCCTCGTTCAGGTCCATGCCGCCCGCGACGGCATAGCCGAGCAGGAAGGTAGTCACCGGCGCGGCAGGGCGCTCGATGGTGTGCGCAGCCACGCGGGCGACGTCCAAGATCACGTCGACGTTGACGTCAGCGGGCAGGTTCAGCTCGGTGCGTACCGCGTCGACCCAGGTCTGCATCATGGGCTTTGCTCCTTGTTTGCTGGTCGTGGACTCGCCTCGCGCGAGCGAGGGTGCCGTCACCCGGAAGGGGGCGCTGATTGACCGGGCTTTGCCCAGGTCGTCCGGGGTGTCAATGTCTTGGGCCCAGTGCAACTCGGCCTCTTGGAGGGGGCGCTCCCGAACGTCGATAAGTGACATCAGGTCCCGAAGAGATCGTCCGTGGGGGTCGCCGAGCACACCTAAGGCACCGCGCAGCGCGTCGGTGCGTACAACCGCGCACAGCGGCTGCCGAACGCCCAACCCATCCACAGGCACCAGTGCAGCCGCATCACATGACGCGAACTCGGTGATCAGAGCCTGTACGAGCCCACCAGCCCACGGCATGTCCACCGCCAGAAGCGCGGTGAGCGGGGTGTGCACCGCTTCCAGCCCTGAGGCGATACCGGCGACCGGTCCCCCGTGAATGGGCCGCTCCCGCCGGAAGCTGACGCGGCGCTGGGTTGGGCATTCGGGACCGGCGACCACCACTGGGACATGTTCGGGAAGACAGGAAAGGAGGTGGTCCAACGCGGTCTTGCCTCCGAGGGTTATCGCGGCCTTGTTAACGCCCCCGAGTCTTGAGCCACGTCCCCCTGCGAGCACGAGCGCGGTCCACGCGATGGCCGGCGAACGGGAAACCATGATGAGTAGCGTCGCATGCCACCTGACACGGGCCCACGACGGCCCGGCCCCCTCCTGATCGATACCGGGTCCACGCGACGAGCATCGGCAATACCTTTGGAGCACGGATGGTTACTGACTATGGCTACTGACCGGCAGACTGCTTCAGCAATCCAGAGCCCGACGAGAGGAACCTGCAGATGACCGACATCCCGTTCACCCAGCAGAGGCACCCGGCCTTTCTGGCCGTGGCCGAGCGGAGGTCGGCCACGGCCAGCTTCGAGTTGCGGACACGATCACTGCCTTCGCCGGGTCGATGAGATTCGTGTACCTGCACGGGGTGGTCTTCGCCGTGTGGATGCTCGTGTTTGAGAAGAGTCCATGGCCGACCCTGACGCTCATCGTCTCCCTTGAGGCCATCTTCCTGTCGACCTTCGTGATGATCGGGCAGAACCGGCAAGCCTCCTTCCAACAGGCCAAAGCAGACCACGACTTCGTCGCCAGTGAGCTTGAGCTGCATGCCAACACTGAGCTGACCAAGATCGTTCACCAGCTCACGACGGAGATCCATGCTCATCTCGTCCCGCCCTCAGGGGCTACGCCCGCGACCGTTGGCGACGCGGCGGGCCATCCGTCGCTCTGACAGCAGTCACTCGCAGAACAGGGCGCTCACGACTCGCCGTGGTCCCGAGGCAGCAGGCTGTACAACGGGTTGGCGATCGCAAGGTGTCCCTTGTAGGTGCCAATGCGGCCCTCAGCGCGTAGCTGTACCCCAGGTTCGATGCCGGCGATCGATCGCCGGCCGTAGAACAGCAGGGTCACCCCGCCAGTGTCATCGACCAGCTCGCAGCGCAAGGCGGGACTGCCCGAGATAGGAGAGACCTCGACGGAGCGAATGCGACCTTGCACGACAGCTGTCTGACGGTGCGTGGCATTCTGGATGGCCACCCGGTCCCCCCGGTCCAAGATTTCGGCCGCAGACGGCACCGTCGTGTCGCTCCCTTCGTCGCCCTGAACCAGCGTCGGCTGGTCCACGCCTGATCCCGCCCCCGGGCCATGTCCGGACGCCTTGCGTCGCAGCAGCGTCGTGGGTTTGGTGGCGTCGTAGGGGACGATGGTGGCTACTGCGCCGGGCACGGTCGAGACGGCCGCAGCGATGTCATCGGCGGTCCGGTCGTGCAGCATGCGGCCCAGGAACGCACCGTAGGAGCGTCGGGGCAACAGCATGGTCACCTGGGTAGAGACACCGTCGGAGATCAGCCGCTCGGTGAGCTCGAGGGCGGCCCGTGGCAGCCGGCGGTCAGGACAGTCCACGAGCTCCAGGGACAGGTCCAGCCCGGGCTGGGCGTCCCAGGCGCTGCGCAGGTCGGTGGCGTGGCTCGAGTCGATGACGAAGTGCACAACATGCAGCTCGCTTGGCCGCAGCGTATGGGCGTACCGGATGGCGCGGATGACTGCGAGGTCGACCGAGTCGACCAGTACGACGACGCAGCTGCGGGCCGCGCGAAGAACCGGCTGGGCACTTGGCACAGCCTCGAGCAACGCTGCCTCCCGGTCGTAGGCCCGGTGCAGCCGTAGCAGGACGATGACCATGACTGGGAAGATAAGAACAACCAGCCAGGCGCCCTCGGTGAACTTGGTGACCGCGAAGATGAGCACGACCAGGCCCGAGACTGCGCCCGACACGTTGTTGAGCGCGACCTTGGACTTCCAACGCGGACCCCGGAAGGTCCTGAAGTGCTTGGCCATCCCGAAGCCGGCCAAGGTGAAGCCGGTGAAGACACCAATCGCATAGAACGCCACCAGCTTGTCGACGTGCGCACCCGTTCCCAGCAGCAGCGCGAGCGAGGCGACCGTCAGCACGACGATCCCGTTGGAGAAGGCCAGGCGGTGACCGCGTTTGGTCAGCCAGCGGGGCAGGAAGCCGTCGGCGGCAACGAAGTTCGCAAGGAAGGGAAACCCGTTGAAGGGAGTGTTTGCTCCGGTGTAGAGGATCAGCATGGTGGCCAGCTGAACCAGCAGGAAGCCAACGTGCCCGGCTGCGCTGGTCCCCAGCACCGCCTTGGCAACCTGGGAGATAACAGTGGGCGAGCCGGTTTGGTAGGCGACCGCATGCGTCTCGTGGGCCAGCCACGACACTCCCGCGACAAGGAAGCCCAGGATGCAGCTCATCACCACCAGGGTCTTGCGGGCGTTCAGGCCCCGCGGGGTCTTGAACGTGCTGACACCGTTGGAGATCGCCTCAAGCCCGGTCAGCGATGACCCCCCGTTGGCGAAGGACTTCAGCAGGATGTAGATGGCGCCGAAGCTCAGCAAGGCAGTGCTGTGGCCCATCGGGAAAGCTCCAGGGGCGGTGACAGGGTTATAGTGCGGCAGGTCTCCGATTACCTCTCGCACCAGCCCACCGATAATTACCACCGTCATGGAACCGGCGAAGAAGAATGTCGGGAAGGCGAACGTTCGACCTGCCTCGCGTAGCCCACGAAGGTTGCCGAAGAACAGGATCAGCACCACCGCGACGGTTATCTCTAGGTTGTATGGCACCAGCCACGGAATCGCGGAGGTGACCGCGTTGGTCCCGGCAGCGGACTGGACGGCCACGGTGACGATGTAGTCGACCATGAGCGCGACAGCAGCCACTTGGGCGACTATGGGGCCGAAGTTCTCCCGCGCCACGACGTAGGAGCCACCTGCCTTGGTGTACAACATGACGACCTGCCGGTAGCACAGGGTGACCAGTACCAGGACGACAAGAACGACCAGCGTCATCGGCAGGAGCAACGAATATGCGGCGATCCCGAACGTCGGCAGCAGGATGAGCAGGATCTCCTCAGACCCATAAGCCGAGGAGGAGATGCAGTCGCTGGAGAGAACGCCGAGGGCGAGCTTCTTTGACAGCGTCTCGTGCTCGAGCTGGTCGGTGGTCAGCGGCGGACCCAGAGCCCGCCGCTTGAGCCGGTACCCCAGACGCTCTGGCAGATCCGCGGAGCCCGCCAGCGCCGCGGGCGCGCTGGGCACTCCATTTATCTCTGCAGTCGGGGTCGCCATTACTTGAGCCTAAGCCGTGGCTGACATCGCTCGGACGGCCCGGGGCTACGGACTCTTCAAGTTTTCTGGCACCAAGACACCCACGCCTGATGCGGCCGAGCTCGCGGGCGGCCATGCTGGTGTCGCCCTAGGAACATGGCGTCGTACCAAGGAGCCCACCATGAGCACCCATCAGATCACCCGCGGCAGCGTCGTTGTCGGCGTGGACGGTTCCCCTTCCAGCGACCTCGCCCTGCGTTGGGCCGTCAACGAGGCCCGACGAACCGGGCGGCCTCTGCACCTGGTGCATGCACTGGAGAACGAGCCGGTGCTCACCGACAAGCAGCAGCTCGGCACCAAAGAGTCCCCGGCGAGCAGAGATCCCGTCCTCACCGTAGCGATGGACATCGTCGCGACGATGAGGACCGAGGTTGAGACAACACCCCATAGCGTCACCGGTTTCGCCCCAACCACCCTGATTGCGGCCTCCAAAATCGCCGAAACCGTCGTCGTGGGGTCCCACGGCCACTCCGCCATACCTACTGCCCTTATCGGCTCTGTCTCCGATCATGTAGCCATCCACGCCAGCTGCCCGGTCGTGGTCGTCCGCGAAAACGGCACGCAGGGCCTCGGATCAGGACACGTCGTGGTCGGAGTGGACGGCTCCGAGGCTTCCCAGCCAGCAACCGGCTATGCGTTCGCCTACGCCGCATCAACAGGCAGCAGCCTCACCGCCGTGCACACCTGGTGGTGGGAGCCAGTTGAGATCGTCAGTGGGGGCGAGCCCTGGACCGGCGACTGGACCGCGATCGCGAACCAGGAGGAGACCCTGGTCTCCGGGCTGTTGGCCGGCTGGTCGCAGAAATACCCAGATGTTCTGGTTCATCCCCACGTCGTGCGCGGTGATCCTGTCGTCGAGCTCCTCGAGCAGTCCAAGGGCGCAAGCCTGCTCGCCGTGGGATCTCGGGGACGTGGCGGGTTCATCGGGCTGCTGCTTGGGTCGGTCAGTCGTCGCATCCTGAAACGGGCCACCTGCCCGGTCGCCGTGGTCCGCTGAGCTGCCGGGGATCAGCCAGCCAGGTGAGGCTGCGAGAATGCGCCTCATGACACATATCGCCGCACAGGACCGCTACCAGTCAATGAGCTACCGCAGGGTGGGACGAAGCGGGGTCAAGCTTCCTCTTATCTCTTTGGGGTTGTGGCACAACTTCGGAGACGGCCACTCACGAGATACCCAACGGGCGATCCTGCGCCGCGCCTTCGACCTCGGTGTGTGTCACATCGACCTGGCCAACAACTACGGTCCGCCTTACGGCTCAGCCGAGGCCAACTTCGGAACGATCCTGCGCCAGGACTTCTTGCCCTACCGCGACGAGCTCTTTCTGTCCACCAAGGCCGGCTACGACATGTGGCCGGGCCCCTACGGGGAATTCGGGTCCCGCAAGTATCTGCTGGCAAGCCTGGACCAGTCCCTGAAGCGGATGGGTGTCGACTACGTCGACGTCTTCTACTCTCACCGACCTGACCCACAGACACCGCTGGAAGAAACTATGGGGGCACTGGACACCGCTGTTCGGTCCGGCAAGGCCCTGTACGCAGGTATCTCCTCGTACAATGCGGAGCGCACCGCCCGAGCTGCCCAGATCCTGACCGAGCTTGGCACACCACTGTTCATCCACCAGCCCTCCTACTCGATGCTCAACCGCTGGGTGGAAGGTGGCCTGCTGGACACCTTGGAACAGGTCGGCGCCGGGTGTATCGCGTTCTCACCGCTGGCGCAGGGCATGTTGACCGACAAGTACCTCAACGGTATTCCGCCCGACTCACGGATGGCCGAGAACTCGTCACTGTCCAAGGATCTGCTGACTGATCAGAACCTCACCCACATCCGGGCCCTGAATGAGATAGCCGCACGCCGTGGCCAGTCGCTGGCCCAGATGGCGCTTGCCTGGATAGCCCACGACAAGCGCGTCACCTCGGTCCTGGTCGGTGCTTCATCGGTCAAGCAGCTGGAACAGAACATCGCCGCGCTGAACAACCTCGAATTCAGCTCGCAGGAGCTGGCTGAGATCGACAACCACGCAATTGAGGGTGGTATCGACCTGTGGCGTAGTCAAACCCTGAGCTGACGTCGAACGCCCCAACGGGGTTGCCGAGCGACCTCATCGCTTCATGAAATCGCTGAGGAGCTGCGCGAACCGCTCAGGCTGGTCCAGGTGCGGAAAATGTCCAGCACCCTCAAACAGCACAACACGGCTGTCGGTGATGACCTCGTGCGCGGTGGTCGCGTGCCACGCGGGAATCATCCGGTCCTTCGTACCCCAGACAACCAGGGTGGGAACCTGGATGGCCATGGGAAGGTGATCATGGGCAGTCACCGTCTGCCCCCCTGGATCGATGACGCCGCGAGTTGTGGCGAGAAAGGCTCGTCGAGTGTCGGCGTCGGCCAGCGACGTGAACCCGCGCCAGATCTCGGTCGTATCCGAACTCGCCCGCCAACCTGTACTGCTAAGGATCCGTCCGGCGGCTTCGGCTCGCCCGCGCACCCAACCGGATGCGATCAGCGGCAGGAGGAATCCTGCCCCCGGCAGCGTGGCAGCGCGCAGCAGCGGGCTGACGGACCGTCCCAGGCCACCGCTGGCGACCAGGACAAGACGCTCGACCCGCTCGGGAAACAAGTAGCAGAACTGCATCGCGATGCCACCACCGAAGGAATGCCCCACTAGGGTCACCTGATCGATGTCGAGCCGATCGAGCAGATCCCGCAGCGTAGCTGCGTGCGCCCCCAGCGAGTAGTCCCCCATGAGCTTGTCCGACGCGCCGTGGCCGAAGAGGTCTGGCGCCACCACTCGATGATCGGTGTCAAGTTTCTGGACCAGATGAACCCAGTTGCGGTGCGAGCTGGTCAGCCCGTGAATGAACATCACCGCCGGGCCATCGCCGCTGTCCAGATACCAGAACTCGTGCCCGCTGAGCATCGCCGTGTGTACGTGCCCTCTAGCCACGGCCACCCCTCAATTTACCCGCCGGTAACATAGGCAAGCGTAGTTTACCCGCGCGATTCCTAGCCCGCCATATGTCGAAGGCGCAAGATGTGAACGTGAACCGAAGCGAGAAATACCTGCTCGACAACCAGCAGGCGCAGGCCGAGCAGCGGCTCGATGCGCTTTCGGTGCTGTTCAACCCCTCCACGTTCCGGCACGCCCGCGCGCTGGGACTCACCTACGGATGGCGGGTGTGGGAGGTCGGCGCAGGCAGCCCGAGCGTGCCGGCCTTCTTCGCGGCACAGGTCGGCCCGAAGGGACACGTTCTGGCAACTGACATCGACACCTCATGGCTGGGCGGCGCGGCTGCCACCTACGAGGTCCGACGTCATGACGTGGGCGCAGAGCCGCCCCCGGCGGGTTTCTTTGATCTGGTGCACGCCCGGCTGGTGCTGGTTCACCTGGCACAGCGCGCGCAGGCACTGGCCTCGATGGTCGCCGCCCTCAAACCCGGTGGCTGGTTGCTGCTGGAGGAAGCCGATCCTGGGCTGCAGCCGCTGGTCTGCCCGGACGAGTTCGGCGCCGAGCAGGAGCTGGCGAACAAACTGAAGCACGGCTTCCGGACGCTACTCGCAGAGCGCGGCGTCGACCTGGCGTACGGCAGGACACTGCCAAGGCTCTTGCGAAGCGCCGGACTCGGCGAGGTGGAGTCCGACGGCTACTTCCCGATGGGCGGGCCGGCTTGCGCCGAGCTTGAGCGAGCCACCGTCGAGCAGATCCGCGACCCTCTGATCACAGCCGGGATCGCCACCGAGGCTGAGCTTGAGCAGCACCTTCTCAACATTGGCACTGGCCGTCTGGACCTTGCCACCTCCCCGATGGTCTCCGCATGGGGCCGAAAGCCGATGGCGACATGAAACTGAAGCTCGACCTGCATGACATCTACAACCACGGCGGCGACATCGACCGCGCACTGCGCGCCATCATCGACGAGGCAGTCCTCAAGAAGGCACCTCTGGTCGAGATCATCCCCGGCAAGGGCTCGGGCGCCCTGAAGAAACATGTTCTGCGCTTCCTAGACCAAAAGGAGATCAAAGCCCTCTACCACCGAGTGGAGAAGGACTCGAACAACTTCGGCCGCGTTTTCGTGCACTTCCGGTGGAAGTGAGCTTCAGCACCTGCGCGAGCCGCTGACCTGCCCGTCTACCCTGCCGCGGATGCCTTGGCCCGCACAGAGTCCAAGAGGTCCGAACGCCGCGTCACATGACGTCCCTCGTGAGGTCGCTCTCGCCCGACCACAGGTGCCCTGTAGGTGTTGAGCGTGATGACGACCGAAGCGTGCCCGAGGCGCGTCTGACGACCCTTCATCGGGGGCTGCCAGCGACCCGTGCGCTCGCGCGCAGCGCCGTACCGCGTGGGTGTCGACCTGGGGTCGAGCCGTGGCCGCGGCGTCCTCGCGCGCTTTGACTTTCGGCGTCGGTGGTTCGGCCAACGAAGTCCAAGTCGGAGATGTTCAGCCCGAGAGGCTCCCCGATTCGCGGGCCAGACCCAGCCAGCAGGACGACAAGTGCCCCTGTACCAAGACTGGGCGGCATCGGCCCTGCCGTGACATGCTCGACCGTCGGGTCCGCTACCTCCGGTCTGTCCTCGCGCGGCAGCCGGACCCGGTGGCCTAGCGAGGCCGCGAGGATAAGGTCATTGAACGTCTGCGGTGGACATCCGCTCTGCCATCTTGTAGGTCGCCTCGACCTCGACCGAAGCGATCCAACCTTTATTCCCTTCGTCGAGCGGCGCAGAGCCTTCTCTACCTATCCTGCGGGTGCACCCGAAATGCAGGGGCAGGGTCAGCGGCGCACGTGGACAAAGGGAATCGATGTGACGAGGTATCGCTGTAACCCTCGGGGCATCGCCTTGCGGTCCGTGGCTTGTCTGCTGGTTTTTCTCACCGGAAGCTGCGCCGGGACCGGGGCCGTTTCGGGCAGCAATGTCGCCACTCCCGCACAGCGTTCGACCAGTGCCGTAACCGAAAGCCCAAGCGCACCAACCAGTGCCTCGGTGAGCCGTCCGCCGACCACAGCACCGCCGAAGTTGGCAGTCACAGCAGGTCCGGTCCCCGCCCGGCCAGCCGGCGGGATCACGGTCAACGGTGCCGGTGCCGTCCTACCGAACTCCGCACGCACACCGGGGGCGGTCAATCCGGCGGTCAGCCAGGCCAACATTGGCCGCACGATCTGCGTGTCGGGATGGACCGCGACAGTGCGGCCATCCCCATCGGTCACGACCAGACTCAAGGTGGAGCAGCTCGCGTCCGGTTACGCCTACGAGGGTGATACCACGACCGGTGACTACGAGGAGGACCACCTCATCTCGTTGGAGATCGGGGGCGCGCCGGACGCGGAAGCCAACCTGTGGCCGGAGCCCTATAACACCTCCGAGGGTGCTCGGGTCAAGGACGTCATCGAGAACAAGCTTCATAGCCTGGTCTGTGAGGGCACCATCAGTCTGGCCACGGCTCAGCGGGCCATCGCAACCAACTGGTGGGTTGCCTATCAGACCTACGTCGGTGCTACCCCCGCGAAGTCGACCTCCAACCCCCCATCCGTCGCTCAGCCAGCTCCCGCGCCTCGTCCCGCGCCAGGCGGCGGTGCGACAGCCCTGTGCCACGACGGCACGTACTCCTACGCCGCCCACCACCAAGGCGCATGCTCAGGTCACGGCGGAGTCAAGGTGTTCTACAAGTAGGACCCTGACCACGAACGCCGCAGAGCAGACGCGAGGACTCGTTCAGAGAATGGGCAGGGCCGCTGGCGACCACCGACTTGCGGCCCACCATGACCAGAGTCCGTCAGCGCTGGGCGGACGGTGTCGACTGGCCGCTGACCGTCGCGGCGGTGATGTTCCTGGCCGCATATGCCGTCCCGATCTTGCTCCGGAGCCGGCGAGCTCGTGGGCTTCGTCTTCGAGCTGGTGACATGGGCAACGTGGCACTGTTCGTCGTGGACTCGCGTGCCCGAGCACCTACGACGCACGTGGTTAGCCAGGTCGCCGACGTCGATTGGTCGAAGCAGGCCCTTGCTGTACCGGATGTAGGCCTGATGGATGCCGGATGGGACGCACCCGTCTTGATTCAGCGGGCTATCCTCTGTGGAACGCCAGCGCCCGTCAGCAGATAGACGGGCGCTGCTGCTGTCCATTGAACGGTTCAGCTCAGGGCCACGATCCGGCCGTCTATGCGCTCGCGGTGTACCTGAATCGCCGCTCAGCCACCAAGGGCAGAAGGCTATGGCCCCGCGCAGTCTTGCTTCGAAGACGAACCAGAGGCAACGCGAGGTCGCCAAGGCCACCGGCACGAGCTCGGTCGCGTCGGTGAGGGTGTCCGTTGTCCTGACCATGCCCACGACCTGTTCGCTGCGGATAGGTCCGGGCGCGCCCGCCTGACGACGCCTCGGGCGCAGAAGGCCGTAAGAACTTCGCCACCAGTCATATCTTGCCAACGGTGGAATGGGTATCAGTGCAGGTCAGCGGTTTGCTATTGATAGCCAACGGTGCTCACCCATGCGGGCGCGTTCAGGTGGAGGTAGAGCAGCGCAGACCTTCAAGATGAGGAGCACCAGGCACATGTGTGACTCAGACAGTTACCGGAGTTACAGCGAACGCACAGGTAGCTCGAAGTCTGGTGACGTAACCTCAATGCCATGCCGAAGCCGGAACACACTCCCCGGACCTCGTCGAGCCGTCCTGGGCTCAAGGTCGCCGGAGTATTCGCCGCGCTGATCACCGTCGCAGTTGCGGCACTGATCGCCGTCGCGCTTGGGGTGACACTGACCACCTTCGCCCGGGCAGATCCCGATCGACCACTCATCGCAGTCAAGGCCGCGGCAGCCTTCACAACACCAGGTTTCGGACCCACGCTGACCTCACGCAATGCCTCGGGAGGGATCAGCCAGCCGATCACGGTGGTCGGTGTCGGCGATTCGGTGACCTCTGGTCAGAACTGCGGCTGTGCGACTTTCGTCGCAATGTACGCCAGCGACCTGGCCTCTGCGCGAGGTTTGAATACCTCTTCAGTCAACTTGGGCATGTCTGGCTGGACCAGTGTCCAGCTGCTGCAGGCCATGACCAAGCCGGGGGCGTTCCGCGATCAGGTGGCCAAGGCGGACGTCCTGCTGGTGACGATCGGAGCAAACGACCTCATCTCGCTGGAAGGCAAGAAACCCTCTACCTGCCCGGCGACCTGCTACGGGCCGATGGTCGACGCCGTCGCACATAACGTGAGGCTGATCGTGGCTGCCGCCCGGGCCGCCCACCCAGATCACCCCGCGACGATTCTCGTGACGGACTACTGGAACGTGTTCCAGGACGGGGATGTCGGCACCGCGGAGAACGGAGCCTCATTCCAGAGCTGGAGCGACGCACTCACGCGCGCGGAAAGCAATGCGGTCTTCACCGCTGCGCGGGGGGCGGGCACCACCTGCGTTGGTCTCTACGCACCGTTCAAGGGAAACGGCTCCAAAAACCCGACCTCTCTGCTTGCGGGGGACGGAGACCACCCCAACTCGGCGGGTCACCAGCTAATCGCATCAGCGCTGCTGAACAGCACCCCTCAGCCCCTACCGTGAGTCACGCTGCGGTGCAGCGAGCGCACCGGACAAAAGTGGTGCCAGCCTGGTGCCGTACCGCCCTGACTGCGGAAGTCTCGCCCCGATCGTAGGTGTCTGGCACACGATCTGTGCGAACAGGGGTTGGTGCATCAAGTAGATAGATCAGCCCACAAATCACCCCAAAAGGGTGGCTGAGTTTGATCATCCCAGGAACGTGTGTCAGGTTTGCTCCATCATGAACAGCCTGATCGTTACCGTCACCGCCGCCCGGCGACTCACCGGACCAGCCAATACATGAGCCGCCCATGTCGACGGTAACCACCACCCGGCAGGGGTTGCCGACACTGTCCCCTCCGGTTCAGCACCAGCAGACTCACTTCCTGTTCAAGGCGGTTGATGCTGCGTGGTTCCCATGGGTGTGGATGGCCCTATGGTCGGCCCTACAGGTGGGGCACGCGCTGGTGTCTTGGCATTTCGTCGCCACGGGGGCTGCGCTGCTGAGGTCGGATAGCCCGGGCGCCGGCCTGCACCTGTACGCCACGCACCCGCAGCTGCAGATCGGGCCGCTGACCTTTCTGGCTGCAGCGCCGCTGAGTGGCCTGCCTGCCTCGCTGTCCGGGTCGGTAGCCGCAGTAGTCATCGCCGCAGCCGGTCCGGCGATGCTGCTGTCCTTGTCCCATCTGCCGCATCTGACCATCACCGACAGGCAGCGTGGCCTGGCGGCGGCGGTTCTGCTGCCGGTCTGGGCCGAGCTCGCAGTGCACTACACCCACCTTGACGACGCACTGGCCCTGGTACTTCTCCTGGCAGGAATGCACGCGATAGCTCGGTGCCGAACCATCCCGGCAGCCTTGCTGCTGGCCGCATCGGCCGACGCCAAGCCCTGGGCGTTGGCTTTCATACCGCTGCTGCTGGTCCTGCCCCGCGATCGCTGGCAGCGAGCCGTGCTGGTGTGGCTGGCCGCGGTGGCGGCGGCTTGGCTGCCGTTTGTCCTGGCGGACCCACAGACCCTGCACGCGGGCGGGTTCGCCATCCCCAACGTCGCCTCCTCGTCCCTGCGCGCACTGGGGGTCACTGGGGCGTCAACCCCGTCATGGGATCGTCCTGTCCAGCTATTGCTGGGAGCTGCACTTGCGGTGGTCGCCGTACGTCGCGGCCGTTGGCTGGTGGTGCCTGCGGTTGTCGTGTCGGTACGCATGCTGCTTGACCCAGGCGCCTACCCCTACTACACGGCAGGGCTGGTGCTGGCCACTGTCGTACTGGATGTGGGCTGGCGCCGGACCCGCTGGCCATGGGTCAGCATGGGCGTCGTTCTCGGCCTGTACGCGGTGCGCGCCATGGGGCCTCTTACGCCGACCAACGAGGTGCTCGGCTGGCTGCGCCTTGTGACGATTCTGTGCGTCCTGGCGGTCGCCCTTGGCCCTGACTGGCGAGCGCACCGCGTTCATTGGCCAGGCCAAGACCAGTCTGCTGCCTACCGGCGCGTCCCGATGAACGAGAGCCCCGACAGCCAGATCACCTGAGAAAGTTCGCTTTCCCGCAGGTGAGAGCGGACCCCGAGGGCGCACCTCCACGGTTGACCAGGTTTGCCTGGTTGTCGATCGCGGCGGCCGTGCTGACGATCGGGCTGAAGTCCGGGGCCGACCTCCTGACCGGTTCGCTCGGTTACTGTCGGACGCCGCCGAATCGGGGGTGAACTTGGTTGCAGCTGTGGTCGCGCTGGTCGCACCTACATGGCGCGGCGCGACCCCCCCACGAGAACCACAGCTTCGGCCACGGCACGGCGCAATACTTCGCGGCCGGGGTGGAAGGACTGATGATCTTCGTCGCCGCAGGCTTCATCTGGTCACCGCGGTGCAGCGCTTTCGGCATCCCGCAGCGCTGGACGGCGTCGGGCTGGGGCCGGCGACCTCCACGGTGGCCACGGCAGTCACCGGAGCCATGGGCATACTCCTCTTGCGGACCGGCGCGTCGCACCGCTGGGTCACGTTGACCGCAGACGACAAGCATCTGCTCACCGATGTCTGGACGTCGTTCGGCGTCATCGTCGGAGTGCTCCTAGTGTCCTGCACCGGAGATCCGTCTAAGAAGTCGACCGATTGACTCGAGGATCTGTTCGGCGGGTTTGGTCCAGATGAACGGCTTGGGGTCTTCGTTCCATCCTTCGGCCCAGGCGCGGATGTCGGCTTCGAGGGCCTGGGCCGAAGGATGG
>Ga0075520_1000814_pt1 | contig 14380 bp, 13 predicted proteins | sample NGEPerB_FD_75100 | JGI IMG/M metagenome (GOLD analysis project Ga0075520, IMG submission 75100) | Arctic peat soil microbial communities from the Barrow Environmental Observatory site, Barrow, Alaska, USA - NGEE PermafrostAB12-B | ecosystem: Environmental > Terrestrial > Soil > Wetlands > Peat ... | reverse complement strand
GGTTCGACGTCCCAGGGTGAGCGCAGCGGCCGGGACGGTGGCTCCTCGGGGGGCCGCCCGACGGGCCGTCCTCCGGCCCGTCGTGGTGCCGCCGGGGGATCGGGCGGTGGCTCGACCGGTGGCTCGGGCTCCCGGGGACGCCCCTCGGACCGTCCCGACGAACGGCCCAATCGTGGCCAGGTGGTCCGCAAGGGATGGGGGAGCGTGGCCCGACGGGGTGCGAGCACCGTGCGCGACGGTGTAGACCACGGGCCCGACGACGATTCCCCGGAGGTGCAGCGCCGCACGCGCACCCGGACCGACGAGTTCGTGCCCGAGGAGTTCGTCCGGGTCGACGATCGGGCCGGGTCCGGGGCCGATCGGGCCCGTCCGCCGGCACACCGGCCGGTGCGCGAGCCCGACGAGCTGCCCGCCGACATCGCCCAGGAACTGGCCACTGCGGCCGGCCCCGACTGGAACTTCCTGCGGGCCCGCATCAGCGAGCGGATGGCCGCCGGCATCGGCGCCTACGAGCGCGAGCGGTACCGGGACGCGGCCCGGATCCTGCGCACCGTGGTGGAGGCGGTGCCCAACGCCCCGTCGCCCCGGGAGCTGCTCGGACTGTGCCAGTACCACCAGGGCAACTGGAAGGCGGCCCTGCCCAACCTCGAGATGTTCGCCACCCTCACCGGCTCGGTGGACCAGCACCCGGTGCGGATGGACTGCCAGCGGGCCCTCGGGCGCCCGAAGCGCGTCGAGGCGCTCTTCGACGAGTTGCGCAAAGGGTCGCCGGATCCCGAGGTGCTGTCCGAGGGCCGTCTCGTGCTGGCCGGCACGCGGGCCGACCTGGGCGACCTCGACGGGGCGATCTCCCTGCTCGTCGACGCCGGGGCGGGCCGACTGATCCGGAACCCGGCGGAGCGCCACGTGCGCCAGTGGTACGTGCTGGGCGACCTGATGGAGCGCTCGGGCGACCTGGCCAGGGCCCGGGAGCTCTTCCTACGGGTGCAGGCGGCCGACCCGGACGCCTACGACGTGGCCGAGCGGCTCGAGTCCCTCGGACCGCCGACCCGGGCGCGCCGGACGCCGAACCGTACCCGCGGCGCCCGTTAGGCTCTGGCGTCATGAGCACCGAACAACTCCTGGGTGACGAAGCAGAGTCCCTGCTCTCGTACTCCGCCACTGCGTTCCCGTCCGACCTGCTGACCCTGCCCGGCCCGACCGTCATCGACGATGTTTTCCGGGACTCCGACCGGTCGCCCACCGTGCTGCGCAACCTCGGCACGCTCTTCAACACCGGGCGCCTCGGCGGCACCGGGTACGTGTCGATCCTCCCGGTCGACCAGGGCATCGAGCACTCGGCGGCGGCCAGCTTCGCCAAGGTGCCGGCCTACTTCGACCCGGCCCGCCTGTGCGACCTGGCCATCGCCGGGGACTGCAACGCCATCGCCACGACGCTGGGTGGGCTCGGCCTGGTGTCCCGCCGCTACGTGCACCGGATCCCCTTCATCGTCAAGTTGAACCACAACGACTTCCTCAACTACCCGAACACCTACGACCAGATCATGTTCGCCGAGGTACGCCAGGCGGCCGACCTCGGCGCCGTCGGCGTGGGGGCCACCATCTACTTCGGGTCCGACGGTGCCGATCGCCAGATCGTCGAGGTCTCCCGGGCCTTCGCCGAGGCCCACCGCCTCGGCATGTTCACCGTGCTCTGGTGCTACCTGCGCAACCCGGCGTTCAAGCAGGACGACGTCGACTACCACGTGTCGGCCGACCTGACCGGGCAGGCGAACCACCTGGGCGTGACCATCGAGGCCGACATCATCAAGCAGAAGCAGCCGGAGAACAACGGTGGCTACAACGCCCTGAAGTTCGGCAAGACCGATCCGCTCGTCTACTCCGAGCTCACCACCGATCACCCGATCGACCTCACCCGCTGGCAGGTCGTCAACTGCTACGCCGGTCGGATCCCGCTGATCAACTCGGGCGGCGAGTCCAAGGGGGCCGACGACCTCGCCCAGGCCGTGCGCACGGCCGTGGTGAACAAGCGGGCCGGCGGCGCCGGCCTGATCGTGGGGCGCAAGGCCTTCCAGCGCCCGACCGACGAGGGTGCCGCCCTCATCCACGCCATCCAGGACGTCTACCTCGACGAGTCGGTGACGATCGCCTGACCCCCCGCTGCAGGGGGCGACCGGGCGGTCGCCGGTGGAGCCGGTCGGTGGCGGTAGAGTCTGAGGGGGCCTGCCGCGTGCCCGCGGCGTGTGTCCCGGCCCGGAGCTCCTCCGAGCGGGCCCCGGACAGCAGTATGGGCGCCGACCAACGGCACCCGAGCGCGGTAGAGCAGTAACGAAGAGGAGCAAGGTGTCCGACACCACCATCGATCCGTCAGCACCCCACCTGATCGACCGCGTCGTCATCCGGTTCGCCGGCGACTCGGGCGACGGCATGCAGCTGGCCGGGGACCGCTTCACCACGTCGTCGGCCCTCTTGGGCAACGACCTGGCCACGTTCCCGGACTTCCCGGCCGAGATCCGGGCCCCCGCCGGGACACTGGCCGGTGTGTCCGCCTTCCAGGTGCACATCTCCGACCACACCATCTCCACGCCGGGGGACTCCCCGAACGTGCTGGTCGCCATGAACCCCGCCGCGCTGCTGGCCAATGTGGCGGCCCTGCCCCAGGGCGCCACCGTCATCGTCAACTCGGACGCCTTCGACGAGCGGAACCTGCACAAGGCGGGCTACGACGGCGATCCACTGGCCGACGGGTCGCTGTCGGCGTTCACCGTCTACGAGGTCCCCATGACCTCCATCACCACCGAGTCCTCGAAGGACCTGGGGGTCAAGCCGCGTGACGCCGAGCGGTCCAAGAACTTCTTCGCCCTGGGCCTGATCAGCTGGCTCTACACCCGGCCCGTCGAGCCGACCCAGAACTGGATCGCCGAGAAGTACGCCGGCAAGGAGCTGGTCAAAGAGGGCAACCTCCGGGCGTTCAAGGCCGGCTACCACTTCGGCGAGACGGCGGAACTGTTCGAGTCCTCCTACGAGGTCCGCCCGGCCGTCCTCGAGCCGGGGGAGTACGCCAACGTCACCGGCAACACGGCTGCTGCCTGGGGCCTGGTGGCCGCGTCGTTGCGCAGTGGGCTCCCGCTGTTCCTCGGGACCTACCCGATCACCCCCGCGTCGGACATCCTCCACGAACTCTCGAAGCACAAGCAGTTCGGGGTGCGCACCTTCCAGGCGGAGGACGAGATCTCCGGTATCGGGGCCGCGCTGGGTGCCGCCTTCGGCGGCGCGCTCGGCGTGACCACCACGTCCGGCCCGGGGATCGACCTGAAGTCGGAGATGATGGGCCTGGCCATCAGCCTGGAGCTGCCGCTGCTCATCATCGACATCCAGCGGGGCGGCCCGTCGACGGGCCTGCCGACCAAGACCGAGCAGGCGGACCTCCTCCACGCCATGTACGGGCGCCACGGCGAGGCGCCCATGCCGATCATCGCGGCGAAGACCCCGTCCCACTGCTTCGAGGCGACGATCGAGGCGGTCCGGATCGCCGTCAAGTACCGCACCCCGGTGATGCTCCTGTCCGACGGGTACCTGGCCAACGGGACCGAGCCGTGGAAGCTGCCCGAGCTCGAGGACCTCGCCGCCATCGACCCGGGCTTCGCCACCGGGCCCAACCACACCGAGGACGACGGGACCGAGTCGTTCTGGCCGTACCTCCGAGATCCCGAGACCCTGGCCCGTCCGTGGGCACCTCCCGGTCTGGCCGGGCTCGAGCACCGGATCGGCGGCCTGGAGAAGTCCGACGGTCCCGGCAACGTCGCCTACGACGGCGCCAACCACGAGCGGATGACCCGGCTGCGCGCCGCCAAGATCGCCGGCATCGCCGCCGACATCCCACCCACCGAGGTCGACGACGAGGAGGGCGCGCGGGTCCTGGTCATCGGCTGGGGCTCCACCTACGGCGCCATCGCCGCCGGCGTCCAGCGGGTACGGGCCCGCGGCCACAAGGTGGCCCAGGCCCACCTGGTCCACCTCAATCCGTTCCCGGCCGACCTGGGGGAGGTGCTGCGGCGCTACGACCAGGTGCTGGTTCCCGAGGTCAACCTCGGCCAGCTCAGCCGGCTCCTGCGTGCCGAGTACCTGGTGGACGCGGTCTCCCTCACCCAGGTGTCGGGTATCCCGTTCCGTGCCGCGGCCATGGAGAACGCCATCCTGCAGTTGATCGACGAGACGGTCGCCGGCCCGGCCGACCGGGAGGGGTCCGACCGATGACCGACCTGAGCGAAGCCGTGCCCGTCCCCCTCACCACCCGCAAGGACTGGTCGTCGGACCAGGAGGTGCGGTGGTGTCCCGGCTGCGGTGACTACTCGATCCTCGCCGCCGTGCAGATGATGATGCCCGATCTCGGGGTCCGACGCGAGTCGACGGTGTTCCTGTCCGGCATCGGCTGTGCCGCCCGGTTCCCGTACTACATGAACACGTACGGCATGCACTCCATCCACGGCCGGGCGCCCGCCATCGCCACGGGCCTCGCCACCACCCGGCCCGACCTCGACGTGTGGGTGGTCACCGGGGACGGCGACGCACTGTCCATCGGCGGCAACCACCTGATCCACGCCCTCCGGCGCAACGTGAACATCACCATCCTGCTGTTCAACAACCAGATCTACGGGCTCACCAAGGGCCAGTACTCACCCACGTCGGAGGTGGCCAAGGTCACCAAGTCGACGCCGTTCGGGTCGCTCGAGCACCCCTTCAACCCGCTCAGCCTCGCCCTCGGTGCCGAGGCGGGCTTCGTGGCCCGCACCCACGACATGGACCGCAAGCACATGATCGAGGTCTTCCGCCGCGCCCACGCCCACAAGGGCGCCTCGTTCGTGGAGATCTACCAGAACTGCAACGTCTTCAACGACGGGGCGTTCGAGCAGATCACCGGCAAGGAGCACCGGGCCGACATGCTGATCCCGCTGGTCCACGGCCAGCCGATCCGCTTCGGTTCCGAGGGCCAGTTCGGGGTGATCATGGACCCGGACGGCTCCGTCGAGGTGGTCGAGGTGGCGTCGGTCGGTGAGGACGCCCTGTTGGTCCACGACGAGCACAAGGAGAACCCGGGACTGGCGTTCCAGCTCAGCCGGCTCTCCCGTGGGCCCTACGAGCCCACGCCCATCGGCGTGTTCCGCGACGTCGTCGCCCCCGAGTACGGCGAGCAGATGGCCGACCAGATCAGTTCGGCCACCGAGCGTCGTGGCCCGGGCGACTTCGCCGCGCTCCTGCGCTCCGGCTCGTCCTGGACGGTGGACTGACCCCCCTGCGGGGAGCCCGGGCCGGCGCCGTGGAGACCTTCCTCCTCCTGCTGCGGGGCATCAACGTCGGTGGCCGCAACAAGCTGGCCATGGCCGACCTGCGGGCGCTGGTCACCTCGCTCGGCTACCGAGACGTGCGCACCCTTCTCCAGAGCGGCAACGTGGTGTGCACCGGTGCGGGGGGTGCCGCCGAGCTCACCGAGCATGTGGCGGGCGCACTGGAGGACGAGTTCGGTGTGTCGGTCCCCCTGGTGGCCCGGACCGCGCCCGAGTGGCGGGCCCTGGTGGCGGCCAACCCGTTGGTCGGGGCGACCGATGATCCGAAGTTGCTCCACGTCACCTTCCTGTCCGGCGCGCCCGACCGCGATCGGGCGGCCGCCCTCGTCGAGGAGGCCGCACCCTTCGCCCCCGAGCAGTTGGCGATGTCGGGTGCCGAGATCTACCTGTACTGTCCCGGCGGCTACGCGGACACCCCGCTGCAGAACGCCTTCCTCGAGCGACGCCTCGGGCGGACCGCCACCACCCGGAACTGGCGGACCGTCACCGCCCTGGCGGACCTGGTGGGGACCGGGTGACCGCCGCGCCGGGGCGGCTGCACGGCCGTCAGGGCGTACCCGAGGACGCGGCGGCAGCGGCCCCCTGGAACGTGGCGTAGTCGCCGTCGCCGGTCAGGACCATGCAGAACTGCTCGGACGGGCACGAGACCGTCGTGCCGTCCCCCGGATAGCTCTGCGGGGCCGGGACCACCCTGGTCGGCAGGCCCCACGAGCCGGCGACCAGGCGGATCACGTCACCGGCTGCGTCCACCGCCGTGCAGCTCGTGGTGGTCGGGCACGACAACGAGTCGAGCTGGCCCCCGGCATCGATGACACGGGGCGGCGACCACGACCCCAGCGGGGACCGCACCGATACCGATGCGCCGTGGACGGCCACGCACGTCCCGGTGGCGGGGCATGACACGGCGCTGTCGCCGGACGCGGCGCCGGCCCCCCATGGTGCGGCAGACGTCGTCCACGAGGTGCCGTTCCAGTCGAGCACGGCCCCACCGACCAGTGCCGTGCAGGCCGAGGGGTCGACGCACGACACGCCCACCCGTCCGGTCTGGAACAGCTCCACCGTCGTGCCGGCCACGACGGCCGTCATCGACTGCGGTGCGCTCCACGTCGTGCCGTGCAGGGTGGCCACATGGCCGGTGTTGTCGACGTAGGCGCAGAACTGCGACGTGGGGCACGAGACGCCGGCCGTCCGCCCACCGGCATGCCCGGGTCCGGGATCGGCGGGATCGGCGGCGGCCACCGGCGCCGCCGCAAGGGGTGCCGGTGGCGACCAGTCGGTGCCGTCCCCCAGGCTGGTGTGTCCCGAGCCGTCGACGACCGCACACAGTGGGCCGTTGGTGCAGTCGATGGCCGCCAGCCACGGAGGGGGCGCCGAACCCGGTGCCGTGGCGAAGTAGGTGACCGGTGTGGCCCAGCTGGCTCCGTCCCAGGCGTCGACGACCCCGGGACCGGTCGAGTCGACGACGTCGGCGTGGTTGGACCCGCCGCCTGCGGCCAGGCAGAAGACGTCGGAGATGCAGGAGACCGAGGTGAAGCCACCCACCGGTGGGAGGGAGGTCAGGGGCCGGGACCACCCGGGGGTAGGGACGACGGGCAACGGGACCGTGGTCGGCGCAGCCGAGGGCAGCGTGGTCGTCGGTGCCGCCATGGTCGTCGTCGTGGGGGTCGACGTGGTGGCGGTGACGTGGTGGACCGGGTCGGTCGCCGCCGAGCTGCAGGCGGCAGCCAGGACGGCCGACGCCAGGGCTGTGCCGATCGCTGCTCGCCTCCGCACTGCCACCAGTTCCTCCGAGTGGGTCCGTCCCCCGGTGCCGACGGGAGAGGCTAGTGGCGCCGGCGGCCCCGGCGTGGGTCGGCCCTCCGGCCAAGCAGCCGCCCGGCCGCCCGGCTGTGCGGCTGTGCGGCTGTGCGGCTGACAGGATCAGCCGGGGTCGAGCGGCCGGAAGACCATCCCGGTGCGCGGCTTGGGGTGGAAGTACGTGCTCTTCGGGGGCATGCGGCGGCCGGCCTCGGCCCAGGCACCGATCTGGGCGACGGTGACGGGGGGCAGCAGCACGGCCGCCTGGGCGCTCCCCCCGGTGACCGCGGCGACCGCGTCCTCCCAGCTGTTGGCGAAGGTGAGTTCGTGCTCGGGGAGCTCGGCGAGGACCAGCGCCACCATCGCCGACGTCAGGTCGGATCCCGCCGCCTCGGCCGTGCCGTCCCGCGGGGTCAGGAGCCAGCAGCCCGAGGCCATGACCAGGGCCAGCGCCGCCGAGTCGCCCAGGGCGGCCGCCGTGCGCGCCGTCAGGTCGCCGGCCCTGGTGGCATCGAACCACGAGAGGAAGTGGTCGACGAGGTCGAGACCGTCGGGCATCCCGTCGAGGAGCCGGTGGATGGGGCCGACCGAGAGCCGCTCGGGGCCGAGCTCGACGACGAAGGCGAGGATCCCGTCCGCACCCGGCGTGCCGGCCCCGGCCTCGGACAGGTAGGTGGTGGCGGTGGCGAGCCGGTGGTGTCCGTCGGCCACGACGACCGGTGCCGAGCCCACCGACTGCTCGACGGCCGCCACCGCGGCCGGGTCGGAGACGGCCCACAGCTCGTGGCGCACACCTTCGTCGTCCACGGCCGAGGCCAGGGGCGGCCCGTCGGTGGCCAGCAGGTCGGTCAGTCCCGCCGCGAGTGAGAGCCCCCAGATGGGGGAGAGGTTGACCCGGGTGGCGGTCAGCAGCTCGAGGCGATCGCTCTTCGCCTTGGGGAGCGTCTCCTCGTGGGGACGGATGGAGGCCAGGCTCTCGGCGTCGAGCCCGAGGACGCCGAGCACCCCGAGGGTCGTCGTCCCGTCGGTGTCGGTCATCCGGTAGGGATAGAAGCCGGCGACGGCATCGCGCACCACGATGCCGTCGGCCACCCAGGCAGCCAGTCGGTCGGCGGCACCCCGGTAGCGGTCGACTCTGCGGCGCGGCTCGGGCTCGGGGAGTTCGACCAGGATCGAGTTCGCGCTGTGGCGGGCCGCCAGGGTCGACCGCTGGCCCGGGTCGACCACGTCATAGGGCGGGGCGATCACCTTGGCGAGCGGCACCCGGGACGTGTCGTAGCGGAGTCCGGCGAAGGGGGAGAAGCGGGGCATTGGCACTGACTACCACAGGCGGACACGCCACCTGGTGGAGGCGGCCGGACGCGGTGGGGTCCGGTGCGCACCTACCCTGGGGTCCGATGCCCACGACCGACCGCTGGATCCGCTGCACCGACACCGCCGTCGAGGTACGGGCGTACTACTTCCCGTGGGGCACGAAGCACATCCCCTACTCCGCCGTGCGGGGCATCGAACGGGTGGCCCTGACGGCCGCCCGGGGCCGGGCCCGCATCTGGGGCACGACCAACCCCGGCTACTGGGCCAGTCTCGATCCGGGGCGGGCCCGCAAGACGACAGCGCTCATCCTCGACCTGGGCGGGAGGATCGAGCCCTTCCTCACGCCCGACGACCCCGACGCCGTCGAGGCCATCGTGCGACGTGCGGCGGGCCTCGGGCCGGCGTCCCGGGGCGAGCCCGCAGCGGGTCCCTTCATCTGATCCACGGGCGGGCCGGGGATGCCCTGGGTCGATGAGGCGCCGGGGTGATCAGGCGTCCTGGGCGATCAGGGCGGCCAGCGCGGCGGCCCCGGTCGGATTCAGGTGCACCTGGTCCGCCGTGAACCACTCCGGGTGCGGTGTCGCCTGCGCGTTCCAGTCGGCCAGCACGGCCAGCCCGGGATGGCGGGCCACCCCGGCGGCCAGGACGGCGTTGTCGCCGGCGGCCCAGTCCCGCGGCACACAGACGTTGACGAACACCACCCGGCTCACCCCGGAGGTGGCCTGGATCATGGCGTCGACATCGGAGGCGGTGACGGCTCCGTTCGTCCCGAGCTCGACCACGAGGACCCGTCCGAGGGTGCCGGCGGCCCGATCGGCCTGCACCACGGCGATGCCCGCCTCGAACTGGCGGCTGACCAGTCCGTCCACGGCGATGCCGGGCACGTCAGCGGTCAGCTCGGGCTGGATGTCCAGCAAGATCGAGTCGCCGACGGCGGTGACCGGGCCGGCCACCGGCACGGGCGTGGTCGTCGTCGTGGTCGTGGGAGCCGGGGTGGGGGAGGCGGCCGCGCCGATGAGGTCAGGGGCGAGGGTCGCCGTCGGTACCGACGGCGCCGAGGTCACCGCGGTCGTGGTCGTCGGGGCGGACAGCGCGTGCGTGACGGTCGGGGACGCCGCCGGCGAGTCGTCGGAGACCCCGAGCCCGACCAGCCCGGCAAGGACGAGGACGAGCGCGATCCCGATGATCCGGTCGACCCGGCCGATACCCGACACCGCACCAGTCTGGCGCACCGCCCGCCGGGACCGGTGGCGCAATACCCGACGCGTGTCACCCGGCGGCTACTCGGCGCGACGGGGACGGGCGCCGGGCTGTGGACCAGCACCGCGGCGATCCGTCGCCGGTTGGCCACGACGGGCACGGGCGGCCTCGTAGACTCCTCCTCGTGGACGGCGTCGAGGCGAGGGCTGTGGCAGCGGGTGGTCCCGGGCCTGAGGTGGTGATGGCCGGGGAGCCGGGACTCGACCGGGTGCTGACCGTCCCCAATCTGATCACACTGGTCCGGCTGGCCTGCATCCCGCTCTACGTCTGGCTGCTCTTCGGCGCCGATCGCCAGACCCTGGCCGCCGCACTGCTGGCCGTGCTGGGCGCCACCGACTGGGTCGACGGCTACGTGGCCCGACGCTTCCACCAGGTCTCCACGATCGGCAAGGTGCTCGACCCGGTGGCGGACCGTGTCCTCGTGCTGACCGCGGTGATCACGATCATGATCCACGGTGCCGTCCCGATCTGGTTCGGGGTGGCCACCCTGGCCCGTGAGGTGGTGGTGTCGGTGGCCGTGCTGTGGCTGGCCTCGTTGGGCGCGGCCCGGATCGACGTGCTGTGGGTAGGCAAGGCGGGAACATTCGCCCTGATGACGGCCTATCCGCTCTTCCTGGTCAGCCACGGGCCGGCCACCTGGCAGTCGGTGCTCCACGTCATCGCCTGGGTGATCGGCCTGCTCGGGCTGGTCCTGGCGTGGGTGGCGGCCGCCTCGTACATTCCCGTGGCCCGCAAGGCACTGGCCGACGGGCGCCGACCCGACACGACTCCGACGACGGGGGAGGACCCCATGAAGGCAGGATCCCGATGAAGGCAGTGATCATGGCGGGCGGCGAGGGGACCCGACTGCGTCCGCTCACCTCCAACCAGCCCAAACCGATGCTCCCGATGGCCAACATCCCGATGATGGAGCACGTGGTCAACCTGCTCCGGACCCACGGATTCGAGGACATCGTGGTCACGGTGGCCTTCATGGCGAACGCCATCCGCACCTACTTCGGCGACGGTTCGGAGTTCGGCGTGCGCATGGTCTACGCCACCGAGTCGACCCCGCTGGGCACGGCGGGGTCGGTGCGCAACGCCATGGACGAACTCGACGAGCGGTTCCTCGTCATCTCGGGGGACGTGCTGACCGACATCGACCTCGGCAAGGTGGTCGCCTTCCACGACGCCCACGGCGGACTGGCCACACTGGCGCTCAAGGCCGTGGAGAACCCCCTCGAGTTCGGCATCGTGATCACCAACGAGGACGGTTCGATCGAGCGGTTCCTGGAGAAGCCGACCTGGGGCCAGGTGTTCAGCGACACCATCAACACCGGCATCTACGTCCTCGAGCCGGAGATCTTCGACTTCATCCCCGAGGGCCAGCCGGTCGACTTCTCGGGTGAGTCGTTCCCTGCCGCGCTGGCGGCCGGCAAGGGCCTCTACGGCTACGTGGCCGACGGCTACTGGGAGGACGTGGGCACCCTCGAGGCCTATCTGAGCTCGCACCAGGACATCCTCGACCGCAAGGTGCAGGTCGAGATCGCCGGCTTCCCGCTGCGACCCGACGTGTGGGTCGGCAAGGGGGCGGAGATCGATCCCAGCGCCACGCTCATCGGTCCCGCCGTCATCGGCGACAACTGCGTCGTCGGCCCCGGTGCCAGCCTCGGTGCGTACTGCACCCTCGGTCGTAACGTCCGCATCGGCGACAACGCCGAGGTCGGACGGTCGGTCGTCCACGACAACACGTACCTCGGGTCCGGGGTGCGCATCGAGGGCAGCGTGCTGGGGCGTGGGTCGGACCTCCGCCAAGGGGTGCGGTGCGAGGAGGGCGTGGTGCTGGGCGACGAGTGCTTCGTCGGTGCCCACGCCGAGATCAGCGCCGGGGTGAAGATCTACCCCTTCAAGACGGTCGAGGCGGGCGCGATCGTCAACTCGTCGATCGTCTGGGAGTCCCGAGGGGCGCGGTCACTGTTCGGCCGCGACGGGGTCCGCGGCCTCGCCAACGTCGACATCAGCCCCGAGCTGGCCGTGCGCCTCTCCATGGCCTGGGCGTCCACCCTGGAGAAGGGGGCCACCGTCACCAGCTCGCGGGACACCAGCCGGGCCGCCCGGGTGCTCAAGCGGGCGATCATGGTCGGCTGCAACGCGGCCGGGGTCAACGTCGACGACCTGGAGGCGGCCACCGTGCCGGTGACCCGGTTCCAGGTGACGTCCTCGACCAGCACCGCCGGGGTGACGGTGCGCCTCGACCCCCAGGACCCGCAGTCGGTGGTGCTCCGCTTCTTCGACAAGGACGGCATCGACGTCGACGAGGCGACCCAGCGCAAGATCGAGCGCCTCTACCACCGGGAGGACTTCCGACGGGTCCTGGCCCGGGAGATCGGCGACCTCGGGTTCCCCCCGCGGACCCTCGAGCACTACACGGCCGCCCTCATCGACTCGGTCGACCTGACCTCGGCCCAGGAGGCCGGGCTCAAGCTGGTCCTCGACTACTCGTACGGCACCGCCAGCTTCGTCATGCCCACCCTGCTGGCCAAGCTGGAGGCCGAGGTCCTGGTGGTCAACCCCTATGCGAACACGGCCGGTGTGCTGACATTCGACCGCCAGGCGGCCGCCGCCAGGGTGGCCGACCTCGTCCGGGCGTCCGGCGCCCACCTGGGCGCCGTGCTGGACCCCGGGGGCGAGTTCGTGGACATCGTGGACGACCTCGGACACACCCTCAGCCACGACGAGGCCCTCCTGGTCCTGGTGAGCCTGGTCACCGAGGCGGTCCCCGGCGCCAGGATCGCCCTGCCCGTGGCGGCCAGCGGTGCGGCCGAGCGGATCTGCCGGGACGCGGGGGCCGAGATCGTGTGGACGAAGCTGTCCGCCTCCCACCTGATGGAGGTGGCCAGGTCGGAGAAGGTCACCCTGGCCGCCAGCCAGTCCGGTGGGTTCATCTTCCCCGCCTTCCTGCCTGCCTTCGACGGGGCCGCCACGCTGGTCAACCTGGTGGCGCTGCTCACGTCCACGGGTCGGAAGCTGTCCGAGCTGGTGGCGGCCATGCCGCCGGTGCGCATCGCCCACCAGTCGGTCCACACACCCTGGGACCAGAAGGGGATGCTGATGCGGACCCTGGTGGAGCGCTCCCAGGGTCGTGAGCTCGTCCTGGTCGACGGGGTCAAGGTGCTGGAGGACGACGGCTGGGCGCTGGTGCTGCCCGACCCCGAGGAGCCCCTGACCCACGTCTGGGCCGAGGCGCCGAGCGGGTCCCAGGCCGAGGCCCGGGCCCGTGAGTACGCCACCCGCCTGGAGCAGTTGCTGCACTGAACCACGGCCGCGTGCCGCCGCCGGCGGACGGGCGTGGCGGACGTCGGTCAGGTAGGGTCCGGACCCATGAACGTGCCCGAGGATCTGCGGTACTCGACCGACCACGAGTGGGCCAGGACGGCCGATGGCCGGGTCCGGGTGGGGATCACCGACTTCGCCCAGGACGCCCTCGGCGACGTGGTCTTCGTGGACCTCCCGGGCACCGGGGGCACCGTGGAGCCCGGTGGTCTGATCGGTGAGGTCGAGTCCACCAAGTCGGTCTCGGAGATCTATGCCCCGGTGGCCGGTGAGGTCGTGGCGGTCAACGCGGGCCTGGCCGACGCACCCGAGTTGCTCAACAGCGACCCGTACGGGGAGGGCTGGATCTGCGAGATCGCCCCCACCGATGCCTCGGCGGTCGACGCACTGCTCGATGCCGCCGGCTATCGCCAGCTGACGGAAGGTTGAACTCCACCACCGGGACGGTTCTCGGGAGCGATTGGCACGGAGCGGCTACGTTGGATCACGTGCTCTGCCACAACTGCGGCCATCGCAACCCCGAAGGTGTGAACTTCTGCTCGGCGTGCGGCGCGTCCATGTTGACGTCGGCGCCGGACACGTCCGTGTCGGTCAGCCCGGTCGACGAGTCCGGCGACGGCGGCGACCCGGCGACCCCGGTCGGGCAGCTGGAGCTGCCACGAGGGGTGGGCCTGCTGGTGGTGCGGCGCGGAAACGACGAGGGTGCCCGGTTCCCGTTGGAGAAGGTGGAGACCAGCGTGGGGCGCCATCCGGAGAGCGATGTGTTCCTGGACGACATCACCGTCTCCCGCAAGCACGCCGTGTTCGTGACCGAGGACCAGGTGACCCGGGTACACGACGCCGGCTCGCTCAACGGCACCTACGTGAACAGGGAGCGGATCGACGATGCCGTCCTGGCCAGTGGCGACGAGGTCCAGGTGGGCAAGTTCAAGCTCGTCTACCTGCGCGGTGCCAGCGAATGATCGGCGGCCGCCGGTGAGCGCGCGTTCCTATCTGTCGATCGGCGACGTGCTGACGCTCCTGCGCCAGGAGTTCCCCGATGTCACCATCTCCAAGATCCGGTTCCTGGAGAGCCAGGGGCTGGTGAACCCCGAGCGCACCCCGTCGGGCTACCGCAAGTTCTACGAGCACGACGTCGAGCGCCTGCGCTGGGTCCTGCGTCAGCAGCGCGAGCACTTCCTGCCGCTCAAGGTCATCAAGGACCGCCTCGACGAGGACGCCACCGGTGGCGGGTCATCTGCACCCGCTCGCACCGGCTCGGCCCGCGCCACCGCCTCCGCCACGGCGGCTGCGCCTGCACCTGAGGGAGAGGTCGAGGCCAGACCCGCTGCCGCTGCCGCCCCGGCTGCCGC
>Ga0075520_1000813_pt1 | contig 14386 bp, 11 predicted proteins | sample NGEPerB_FD_75100 | JGI IMG/M metagenome (GOLD analysis project Ga0075520, IMG submission 75100) | Arctic peat soil microbial communities from the Barrow Environmental Observatory site, Barrow, Alaska, USA - NGEE PermafrostAB12-B | ecosystem: Environmental > Terrestrial > Soil > Wetlands > Peat ... | reverse complement strand
CGCGGCGTCGGATCGGGATCGTCCGCGTGGTGAGGGCTCGTACCGTGGTGGCGCGGCGTCGGATCGGGATCGTCCGCGTGGTGAGGGCTCGTACCGTGGTGGCGCAGCGTCGGATCGGGATCGTCCGCGTGGTGAGGGCTCGTACCGTGGTGGCGCGGCGTCGGATCGGGATCGTCCGCGTGGTGAGGGTTGGTACCCGGCTCGTCCCGATTCCGATCGTGGCGGCCGGAGCGGCTCCCGTGGCGAAGGTTCGGACCGCGGTGAGTCGGCCCCCGATCGGGATCGTCCCTCCAACGACAGGCGTCGTGACGAGCGAGATCGCCCGCAGGCTGGGCCGTCTCATCACGATCGCGCACGCCCAGACCGTGATCGTCCAGACCGTGATCGTCCAGACCGTGCCCGATCGGATCGCAATCCCGCCGATGGGGAACGTCCGGGCGGCGAAGGCGCGTATCCCGACCGGCCGCCCGCCGCTGGTTCCGCACGCGGTCGAGGTGCGTCCGACCCTGGCGACCGAGGCGATCGCCCGTATCGCGGTCGCGCACAGGGGGAGTGGCCCGAGCGGTCGGGCGGCAGCTGGACATCCGGCGAGCGAGCACCGCGAGCCGGCCGGGATCGGGCGGATTCCGGTTCGCGATCCTCGGACCGACCGGAGCGCCCACCGTGGGAGCACCGGGAGGATCGACCGCGCCAGGACAAAGACGCACCGAGCGGCACCCAGGATCGCCGGCACGGATCGGCGGGCGGCACCGACCGCCAGTACCAGGATCGCCAGTACCAGGATCGCCAGCACCCGGACCGCCCGCACCAGAATCGCTCGCGTGACACGTCCGACGAACGCGATGCCCCGCGCGCAGACCGCGGCGGTGCGAACGACGATCGTGCCTGGCGCACGGCGAGTGACCGGCCGCGGCGTGACGACCGCGGGAACGACCGGCCGCGCCGGGACGACCGCGACACCGGCCGTACCGATCATCCCGGCCACGACCGGGCAGCCGGCCCGCGAAGGGACGTCGGTCTCGGCGCGGACCTGAGCGCCGGCTTCCGTGAGACGCCGTCCGCATCGGCGGAATACCCGCGGGAGAAGCGCGACTGGGACGCACCACGTCACAAGCCGAAGACCGAGCGCGACCGCGGCGCGCGCCAGTCGACGGGTCCGCGCTCGGCCGACCGCCGACCGCCGAGCGATCGCCGAGGCACCGAGGCGTCGGACGGCACGCCGCGAGGGCCGGAGCGTGGTTCGCGGCGTCGTGAGGAAGACATCGGCGAGAGCTGGCCGGACCTGCCGGAATGGGCGACTCCCGACGAACTCGACACCGACGTGCTGCGCGACCTCCGCGGCCTGAGCAAGGACGGTGCGGAGTTCGTCGCCGGGCATCTCGTCGCGGCGGGCTCACTCGCAGACGAGGAGCCCGAACTCGCCTGGCTGCACGCGCGGGCGGCGCGGGCCAGGGGCGGCCGCATCGCGGTGGTCCGGGAGACCGTCGGACTGGTCGCCTATCGCGCGGGGGAATGGGCCGATGCGATCGGCGAGCTGCGCGCTGCTCGCCGGATGGGCGGCGGCCCTGGACACCTCGCGGTGATGGCCGACTCCGAACGCGCCCTCGGGCATCCCGAACGCGCCATTGAACTATCGCGGTCCGCCGAGGCCGATGATCTCGACGAGGACGCGGCGATCGAGTTGGCCATCGTCGTCGCCGGTGCGCGAGCCGACCTCGGGCAGATCGACGCGGCGCTCGCGCACCTGGAGCGGATCGGCTGGCGCGAGGAGGCGCCAAACCCCCGCATCGCCTACGCCTACGCCGACCTGCTGCTGCAGGCCGGCCGGAGGCAGGAGGCGCTCACCTGGTTCGTCCGGGCGGCCGACGCCGACTCCGACGAGGAGACCGACGCCGGGGATCGGCTCGTGGAGTTGAGTGCCACCCTGGGCGAAACCAATTTCTCCGCCGCAGGTTCGGGATCCGACGACTTGGTTTCGACGGACGTTGGCTCGGCGGGCTTTCCGCCGGTCGACGGGGCGATCTCGAGCGTCGACATGGAGCCTGCCGCGGATCTCAGCGATACGCGCTCGGCCACCGGGCCGGCGGCGGGGTCCGGGCACGGTGCCGAAGGCGGCGGCGACAGCGACACGAAAGAGCCCGATGACTCCGACACCGCCGTCGGCACAGCTGGTTTCGAAACGGTCGGTGCCGACGTGGAGGCCGCGAGCATCGCAGCCGGGGGCGTCACCGCCGAGAGCTCCAACATCGGGTACATCGAGACGGATGACCCGGGAACGACTTTCGACGCCGACGTCACCGGAACTGCCGCCAGCACCACCGGAACAGGCGACGGCACCGGAACTGCCGCCAGCACCACCGGAACAGGCGAGGTCACCGGAACTGCCGCCAGCACCACCGGAACAGGCGACGGCACCGGAACAGGCGACGGCACCACCGGAACAGGCGAGGTCACCGGAACTGCCGCCAGCACCACCGGAACAGGCGACGTCACCGTAACCGTCGACGGCACCGACGCCGAGACGGGACCGGCGGCGGATGAGCCACCGGCCGGTGAGTCGGATGACCAGGGCCTTGCCGATGCGGCGGACGCGAATGTCCCCGACACTGACACGGACAGCACGACTGGTACGTCGACAGCCATGATCGACCCCACCCCCGGTGCCGGCGATGCGAGTCCGTCCGCGGACCCGCTGTTCGTCCCGCCGCTGTTCTCCGACGATCCGTTGGCAGGAGACCGATGAGCACCCTGGCCGAAACCCACGATGCCTTGCTCCTGGACCTGGACGGCACCGTGTACCTGGGCGGTCAGCCGATCGACCATGTCGGACCCGCCCTGGCCAGGGCGGTGCAGCAAGGCGCACGCTCGGTGTTCGTCACGAACAACGCCTCCCGGCCGCCGGCCGAGGTGGCCGAGTCGCTGACCGCGATGGGCGTGCCGGCGTCGCCACCGGATGTGCTGACCTCACCCGAGGCGGCCGCGGACATGCTGATCGACCGCCACCCGGCGGGATCGAAGGTGCTGGTCGTGGGTGCGCCGTGGTTGGTCGAATCGGTCAGTCAGGTCGGCCTCACGCCCGTGCGGTTGGCGACCGATGAACCGGTGGCCGTGGTCCAGGGACACTCACCGGACAACGGCTGGCGGGAGTTGGCCGAGGCGTGCATCGCGCTGCGGGCCGGCGCCGACTGGGTGGCGTGCAACGTCGACACGACGCTGCCCACCGACCGCGGGCTGTTGCCGGGCAACGGCGCGATGGTGGCGGCGCTGGTGGCGGCCACCGGCTTGAAGCCGCGGGTCGCCGGCAAGCCGGAGCGGCCACTGCTGGACGCCGCCGTTCACCGGGTGAACTCCCGCAGGCCGTTGGTCGTCGGTGACCGACTGGACACCGACATCGCGTGCGCGCACGCCGCGGACGTGCCCAGCCTGATGGTCTTCACCGGCGTCTCCAGCGCGGCGGATTTGCTGGCCGCCCCGCCCGCGCTCCGGCCCACGTTCCTGGCGTTCGACCTTCGCGGACTGGTGGACGAGGATCGGACGGCGCGCATCCCCGTTGGCGCGGCCGACGGCGCGCGCAGCGTGGAATGGTCGGTCGCCATCGATACTGGTCGGCTGGTGCTGGCCTCCAGCCAGCAGGGAGCCGATGTGCCGCAAGCTGTTTCGGACGCCGGGGCGCTGCGGGCGCTGGCGATGCTGGCCGCAACGGCCTGGGCGTCCGGCGTGACGGCCGTGCACGCGCAGGACCAGGCCGCGGCGGCGGCGCTGTGGCGGTGCAAGCTGGCTGGGACGACCTGAGCATCTCAGGACGCCCCTTCGGCCGGTCGTCGATCGTCAACTGGGTGGCTCGGCTAGCGTGAGGGTCGTCGAATCCTCCGGCGATTCTTCGTCGGCGCGGGTCAACCGGCTGCCGGACCGCCGTGTTCGTCAGCAGCTTCAGGTTCGTCAGCAGCTTCAGCGGGAACACGGGGAGCCAGGACGTCAGGGAGGGAAGCGATGCAGGACTCCGAGGACCGCACCACCCCGCCAGCCGTCGGCGCTCCCGTCGCGCCTCCTGCCCGGCCGTCGGCGCCGTCGGCTGACGAGGCGAGCGCCGGCCTGGACGGCGTGCTGGAGGACCTGGAGTCACTCGACGATCTCGACGTCGGTGAGCACGTCGCCGTGTACGGGCGCATGCACACCGCACTGACCGACGCGTTGGCCCGCACCGCCGACTCCGGGCCCGAGCCGGAACGCTGACGTGCGCCGTGCGCGGCTGGATGCCGAATTGGTGCGCCGCGGACTGGCCCGCTCCCGCGAGCAGGCAGCCGAGCTGATCTCCGCCGGCCGGGTGAATGTCGGCGGACGCGTCGCCACCAAGGCAGCCACCGCCATCGGCCCGGGCGAGCCTGTGCTGGTCAAAGAGGACGTCGCCGATGAACACTGGGCGTCGCGCGGCGCGCACAAACTCATCGGCGCGCTGGACGCGTTCACCGAGATCACCGTCGACAGGCGCCGGTGCCTGGATGCGGGGGCCTCCACCGGGGGGTTCACAGACGTGTTGTTGCGCCGCGGCGCTTCGCAGGTCGTCGCCGTCGACGTCGGCTACGGCCAGTTGGACTGGCGGCTGCGAACGGATCCACGCGTTGATATCCACGACCGCACCAATGTGCGGACGCTGACGCCGGAGATCATCGGCGGCCAGGTCGACCTGATCGTCGCGGATCTGTCCTTCATCTCGCTGGGTCTGGTGCTGCCCGCGTTGATCGGTTGCGCCGCAGCCGGGGCGGACATCCTTCCGATGGTGAAGCCGCAGTTCGAGGTGGGTCGGGACCGGCTCGGTGCCGGCGGGGTGGTGCGCGACCCCGCGCTGCGGGCCGAGGCGGTGCTGGGTGTCGTCACCGTTGCTGGTCTACTTGGCTGGGGTCTGGCGGGTGTGAGCGCCTCGCCGCTCCCCGGACCCAGCGGCAATGTGGAGTTCTTCGTGCACCTGCGTCGTGGCGCCCCGGTTGACGATCGCGGTGCCGAACGATCGAGGCGGATGATCGACGTCGCGGTGAAGGAGGGACCGGCATGACAGATCGACGGGTGCTGCTGGTCGCGCATACCGGTCGCCCTGAGGTCGCCAGAACGGCCGCGGCGGCCTGCAAGCGGCTGGGCGACGCCGGGATCGAACTCGTCTCGCCGGCCGGCGAGAGCGGCGAGTTGGACCTGGCGGTCTTCGACCCGCACGACCATTCCGACGCACCGATCGAGATCGTGCTGGCCCTGGGCGGCGACGGCACGCTGCTGCGGGCCGCGGAACACGCCCGGCCACTGTCCGTTCCGGTGCTGGGCGTCAACCTGGGTCGAGTCGGGTTCCTTGCCGAGGCGGACGTCGACCAGCTGGACGACACGTTGGACGCCGTCATCGATCACCGCTACCGGATGTCCTCCCGGATGACGGTCGAGGTCACCGTCGAGCACGAGGGCAGGCTGATCGCGACCGGCTGGGCGCTGAACGAGATCAGCGTCGAAAAGGGCACCCGGGAAAGAATTCTCGACGTCGTGGTCGAGGTCGACGGGCACGGGGTTTCCGCGTACGGCTGCGACGGTGTGCTGATCGCCACCCCCACCGGTTCGACGGCGTACACCTTCTCCGCGGGCGGCCCCGTGCTGTGGCCCGGCGTGGACGCGTTGCTGGTGGCGCCGTCCAACGCGCACGCGCTGTTCGCCCGGTCCCTGGTGGTGGCGCCGGAATGCACCGTCACCGTGCACATCGACCCGGCCGGTCAGAACGCCGTGCTCGCCTGTGACGGGCGGCGGATCCACGAGATCCCACCTGGTTCCCGAGTGCACGTCCGCAAGGGCCAGAAACCGGTCACCCTGGTCCGGCTGACCGACCAGGTGTTCACCGATCGGTTGGTGCGCAAGTTCAAGCTCCCGGTGCACGGCTGGCGCGATCAGCGGTACTGACCTCCCGACGAAGCCTTCACGACGAAGTCGGGAAGGGCGGAGCGAAGCGGAGCCATCGCAGTTGTTGAGGTTTTCGAGCCCGGCGCAGCCGGTCCCTCCCTACTGGCGGCAGCCAGCGTCCTACTCGCGGAGCGAGCGTCGATCATATGTCCACAACCCGGCGCGTCGCCAGGGAACTGTCGGACCCTCCCGCTAGCGTCAGGATCGTGCTCCACGAACTGCGGATCAGCGGCCTCGGCGTCATCGACGAGGCCGCTTTCGAACCGCACCCAGGGTTCACCGTCGTCACCGGTGAGACCGGCGCCGGCAAGACGATGATCGTCACCGCGCTCGGTTTGATCACCGGTGGTCGAGGCGACCCGTCGCGGGTGCGGGCCGGCTGTGACCGGGCCGTCGTCGAGGCGCGGTTCGAGGGCGAGGCCGACGGCACGGCAGCGCCGATCGTGGCCTCCGTGGGCGGCCGGCTCGACGAGGACGGCTCGGTGATCGCGATCCGGTCGGTCGGCGCGGACGGTCGGTCCCGCGCCTATGTCGGCGGGCGCGCCGCACCGCTGGCCATCCTCACCGAACTGACCGATCCGCTGGTCGCCGTGCACGGGCAGTCCGAGGCATTGACCCTGCTGCGGCCCATGCAGCAGCGAGCCGTGCTCGATCGGTTCGCCGACCTCGACGGCGACCTGACGGCCTACCGCAACGTGCGTGCCCGATGGCAGGAAGCCGCCTGCGATCTGGCCAATCGGCGGGCACGGGCCCGCGAGAACGCGCAACGCGAGCAGATGCTCCGGTTGTCGCTGGCCGAGATCGCCGAGATCGCCCCGCTGCCGGGGGAGGACGGCGAACTGGTCGCCGAAGTCCGCCGGAGGGAGAACGCCGACGCCGTGCGGGCCGGCGCGCAGGGCGCGCTGACCGGGTTGGTAGGCGACGAGACGCTGACCGACGTTCCGACCGTGGTGGGGCTGATCCAGGCCGCCCGGCACGACCTGCAGGCCGCCGGTGATCCCCGCCTGACCCAACTCTCCGGCCAGCTCGACCAGGCGTCGGTGATGCTGGCCGATGTCGCCGCCGATCTGTCCGGGTTCCTTGCCGACCTGGATGCCGACCCGGCCAGTTTGGAGCAGCTGCTGTCGCGGCAAGCGGTGCTCAAGACTCTCACCCGGCGGTACGGGGCCGATGTCGATGCCGTGCTGGCCTGGGTCTCCGACGCCGAACACGAGCTGGACACCCTGGACTCCTCCGACCACCGGTTGGCCGAACTCTCCGACCATGTCGACAAGCTGGCCGCAGCGACGGGGCAGGCCGCGCTGGCGATCTCCGAGCGACGTCGGGAGGCGGCCTCTCGGCTCGGCGATCTGGTCACCGACGAACTCGGTCACCTCGCGATGGGCCGAGCCGAGGTCCGGGTCGCCGTCTCGCAGCGCCCGGCCGGCTCGACGGACGCCGATGCGGTCGAGATCGACGGGCGCTTCATGGCAGCTGGTGTCGACGGGATCGATCAGGTCGAGATCGTCATGACGGCACACTCCGGGGCTCCCGAGCTGCCGATCGCGAAGGGTGCCTCCGGCGGTGAACTGTCCCGGGTGATGCTGGCCCTCGAGGTGGTGCTGACCGATGCCGACCCGGTGGCCACCCTGGTGTTCGACGAGGTGGATGCCGGTGTCGGTGGCCGGGCGGCGACCGAGATCGGCCGGCGGCTCGCGCTGCTGGCCCGCAACCATCAGGTGATCGTGGTGACCCACCTCGCGCAGGTGGCCGCCTTCGCCGACCGTCATGTCGTGGTCGACGCCGGTTCATTCGGCGCGGTCGGGCGGTCCGATCTCCGGGTCGTCACCGGTGTCGCGCGGGAGGTGGAGCTGGCCCGGATGCTCGGCGGGACCAACGGCAGCAGCGCCCGCGCGCACGCCAGGGACCTGCTTGCTGCGGCCGTCACGGCACCGAGCAAGCGGCGCAAGGCGGGGTAGCCGGGCTCGTCGTCGGTCCCGCAGCGCTCCCACAGTCGCAACCACAGTCGCAACCAGAGTCGCAACCACAGTCGCTCCCACAGTCGCAACCACAGTCGCAACCACAGCCGTGGCCACAGGGTCCGCCAGCGATCCAACAAGTGCATCCGACCTGATCACGGCCACTGATCGGGACCGGAAAGGTGCGACACGGCCCGTTGCCTACCGCCGTATCCTCCCGCTCACTGTCACGATCGAGGAATGAAACTTCTGTCACGCCAGTCACGTGCGCTGCCGGGAGTCACAGGCGTCGCACGGGTGTCGCGACGTAGTGACGCGTTGCTGGGACGGGTCGGTCACAAGGACATCGTCATCTTGGACCACATCGACATCGACCGGGCAACCGCGGATGCGCTGGTCAAGGCGGGTGTGACGGCGGTGATCAACGCATCACCGTCGATTTCCGGCCGGTACCCGAACCTGGGCCCGGAGATCCTGGTCGCCTCGGACATCATCCTGGTCGATGGGGTCGGCGAGAAGATTTTCGGCAAGGTCAAGGACGGCGCCAAGATCCGCATCGACGGCGGCGCGGTATATCTGGGCGAGGAACCGGTCGCGCAGGGCACCGAGCAGAGCCCGGAATCGGTCGCCGACCTGATGATCGAGGCGAAGACCGGGATGTCGTCCCAGCTGGAGGCGTTCGCGGCCAACGCCATCGAGTACATGAAGCGGGAACGGACGTTGCTGCTGGACGGCGTCGGGGTGCCGCAGATCAGCACCGACCTCGAGGGCAAGCAGGTACTGGTGGTGTCCGCCTCCGCGGACAACAAGGCACAGCTGAAGTCGCTGAAGAAGTACATCTCCGACTACCGGCCCGTGCTGGTCGGCGTGGACGGCGGCGCCGACGCGTTGCGTGAGGCGGGCTACACCCCAGACCTGATCATCGGCAATCCGGAATCGATCGACTCCGAGACACTGCGCTGCGGTGCCGAAGTGGTGATTCCCGCGCACACCGACGGCCACGCACCCGGTCTGGAACGGTTGCAGGACCTCGCCGTCGGCGCGGTCACCTTCCCCGCCACCGGGACGACCGAGGACCTCGCGCTGCTGCTGGTCGATGCGCATGACGCCTCGCTGATCGTCACGGTCGGCATCAGGACTACGCTGACCGACCTGCTCGACCGCGGCCGGGGCTCGACGGCCTCCACCTTCCTGGTGCGGATGCGGGTGGCCAACAAGGTCGTCGAGGCGCCCGCCGTCGCGACGCTCTACCGCTCCCGCATCTCCTGGTGGGTGGTCATGCTGCTGATCGTGGCAGCGGCTGCCGCCATGGTCGCGGCACTGGTGGTCTCGGATGTCGGCGGCATCTACGCGGACCTGCTCCGCGGCTGGTGGAACCAACTCGTGGAATGGGTCAAGGGGCTCTTCGGATGATCTCGATGCGCTATCACATCGTCTCGCTGGCAGCCGTCTTCCTGGCCCTGGCACTCGGCATCGTGCTGGGTGCCACCAAGATCTCCTCGCCTTTGCTGTCCGGGCTGCAAAGCGACAATCAGAGCCTGACCAGCCAGCAGCAGGAGCTCAGCTCGACGAACACCGACCTGACGAACCGGGTCACCGGCGACGAGAAGTTCGCCGGCGCCATCGGTCAGTTGGCCGTCCGCGGCACGCTGCCCAAAACCAACGTCGTGCTGATCACCACGGCCGACTCCGACCCGGCAGACCGCGACGCGGTGCTGAGCCTGCTGAACCGGGCCGGCGCCACCGTCACCGCACAGATCCAGGTCACCAAGGACTTCACCGACCCGGCGCGCGCAGACGAACTGCGGTCGCTGGCCGCGAAGTCACTGCCCACCGGCGCGACGCTGCCCGAGGTGCCACAGGTCGGTGCGGTGGCGGGTGGCCTGCTCGGATCGGTGATCGTCGTCAAGCCGGACGGCTCCGGGGCACCCAATCCCGACCAGGCCGCTGCCGCGTTGGCCGCGCTGACCAGCGGCGGCTTCATCTCCGTCACCGGCACCCCGGCACCGGGGAGCTCCGTGGTCATCCTGACCGGTGGCGCGGTGACCGGCGGCTCCGAGGGCAACCGGGCCGCGGCCATTGCGGACCTCGCGTCGCAGCTGAAGAAGTCGGCGACCGGTGTCGTCGTCGCCGGCCGGACGAGCTCCGAGGGCGAGACCGGGGTTGTCGGCGTGATCCGCGCCGACACGGCAGCCAGCGCCGCCGTGACGACGGTCGACAACCTGGACACTTCCTCGGGTCGGCTGGCCGCCGTGCTCGGCCTCGTCGAGCAGAACGGCGGCGGGGTCGGCCGGTACGGACTGGCCGCGACCGCCCAGGCTCAGGTGCCGACGCTCGCCGCCGGCTGATTCTCTTCACCGAATCCGCCGCTCCGCACCGCAATCGAGTCGCCAGGATCGGTCCTGTCCGGGCAACTGACAGGACCGGAACCGGCGACTCGATGAGCGTCTTCGGTGGCCGTCGCTGCCTGTCACCCGTTTCTCGTTCGGGGGTGTCGACCTGCGGTGACACCGCGGCGGGGCGACGTGATGTTAGGGTGAAATCCCGTGGGGCGCTCGCCGTCAAAGGCGGTCGCCGAGCCCGTTCGTCGAGGTTGGCGACGGACCATTGCCGGACATTCCGGTGGTGGCCACTGTCGGATTCGTCCGACAACGGACACGGGGAGTTTCCTTGGTACAAATGCCGCGGATCACCAAGCACATCTTCGTCAGCGGCGGCGTCGCCTCATCTTTGGGTAAGGGTCTGACGGCATCCAGCCTCGGCCGGCTGCTCACCTCCCGCGGATTGCGGGTGACCATGCAGAAACTCGACCCGTACATCAACGTCGACCCCGGCACGATGAACCCGTTCCAGCACGGCGAGGTCTTCGTCACCGAGGACGGCGCGGAAACCGACCTGGACATCGGGCATTACGAACGCTTCCTGGACCGCAACCTGTCGGCCGAGGCCAACGTGACCACCGGCAAGGTCTACTCACGGGTGATCGCCAGGGAACGCCGCGGCGAGTACCTGGGCGATACGGTGCAGGTCATCCCGCACATCACCAACGAGATCAAGGACCGGATCCGGGCGATGGCCGACCCCGATCCCGACGGGAAATCGCCGGACGTGGTGATCACCGAGATCGGCGGAACGGTCGGCGACATCGAATCGCTGCCGTTCCTGGAGGCCGCCAGGCAGGTCCGCCACGAGGTCGGCCGGGACCACGTCTTCTTCCTGCACGTCTCGCTGGTGCCCTACCTGGCGCCGTCCGGGGAGCTCAAGACCAAACCGACCCAGCACTCGGTCGCCGCGCTGCGCAACATCGGTATCCAGCCCGATGCGCTGATCTGCCGGTCCGACCGGGAGATCCCCGAGCCGCTCAAGCGGAAGATCTCGCTGATGTGCGACGTCGACGCCGAGGCGGTGATCTCCACGCCGGACGCCCCGTCCATCTACGACATCCCCAGGGTGCTGCACCGGGAGGGCCTGGACGCGTACGTGGTGCGCCGGCTCAACCTGAGCTTCCACGATGTCGACTGGACGGTGTGGGGCGACCTGCTGGACCGCGTGCACCACCCGGCCGAGACCGTGCGGATCGCCATCGTCGGCAAGTACATCGACCTGCCGGACGCGTACCTCTCGGTAACCGAAGCGTTGCGCGCCGGCGGGTTCGCGCACCATGCACGGGTCGAACTCGTCTGGGTCGCCTCCGACGACTGCCAGACCTACGCCGGTGCGTCCGCAGCGCTGGGTGACGTGCAGGGTGTGCTGATACCCGGCGGCTTCGGGGTACGGGGCATCGAGGGAAAGATCGGTGCGATCAACTACGCCAGGATCAACCGCATCCCGGTGCTTGGGCTGTGCCTCGGTCTGCAGTGCATCGTCATCGAGGCAGCGCGCAACCTGGCGGGGTTGGGTGGCGCGAACTCCGCGGAGTTCGACGCCAACGCCGCGGACCCGGTGATCGCCACCATGGCCGACCAGACCGACGTCGTCGCCGGGGCCAAGGACATGGGCGGCACCATGCGACTCGGCGCCTACCCGGCGCGGCTCGTGCCGGGCTCGTTGGTCGCCGAGATCTACGGCACCACCAGTGTTTCCGAGCGGCACCGGCACCGGTACGAGGTGAACAACGCCTACCGGGACGCGCTGGAACAAGCCGGGATGCACCTGTCCGGCACGTCGCCGGATTCCTCGCTGGTCGAGTTCGTCGAACTCGACCGGAGCCAACACCCGTTCCTGGTCGCCACCCAGGCGCACCCGGAGTTCAAGTCGCGGCCGACCCGTCCGCATCCGCTGTTCGCGGCGTTCGTCCGGGCGGCGCTGGACTACCTGGAATCCGAGCGACTGCCGATCGGTGAGGATGAGATGGCACCGCTGGACTCCGTGGCCGACCCGGTGGGCGTGCGATGAGGGCTGTGCCACAACGGTTCTCGGGTGGCATGTCGGAGGGTACGTCGGGCGGCAGGCGATGAGCGACTCGGCGACGACGGCGCGGCCGCTGTTCTCGGTGACCTCCAGCCAGCGAGTATTCGACGGCGCCGTCACCGCGGTGCGGATCGACGACGTGGTGATGCCGGACGGCAAGACCGCCAAGCGGGAGGTGGTCGAGCACGACAACGCGGTGGCCATCGTCGCCCTAGATTGGGCCGGTGGCGCCGGCGCCCGTGCGTCTGATGCTGCTTCAGATCCAGATCCCAGCGTGATCTTGATCGAGCAGTACCGGCACCCGCTGGGCCGCCGGCTGTGGGAACTGCCCGCCGGGCTGATGGACGTGGACGGCGAAGGCGCGCAGCAGACCGCCGCCCGGGAACTCGTCGAGGAGACCGGGTACGCCGCGGCGAACTGGTCGGTGCTCGTCGACGTCGCACCGTCGCCGGGTTTCTCGGAGGAGATCGTCCGGATCTTCCTGGCCACCGACCTGACCCGGGTCGGCCGGCCGCATCCCGGTGAAGACGAGGAGGCCGAGCTCCGGGTGCTGCTGGTCCCGCTGTCAACCGCGGTGCAGGCGGTGCTCGACGGGCGCATCGTCAACGGCATGGCGGTGTCCGGGCTCCTGGCGGCCGAGCGGACCCTGCGCGAGGGTCCGGTCGAGCGCACGCACACCGGAGACCTGCCGTGGGCGAGCGCCACCGGTCCCGACGTCCCGGGGGCGCCTTTCCTTGCGGGAGCAGAGGATCGGTGACGGCTGCGTCATCGGTGACGGGGCCGGGAGGCGTCACTCGACCGGACGGCGACACACCCGATGACGCCGCAGACGATCTCGTCACGCCGTCCCCGGCAATGAGCTCGGCGCTGCGCATCTACCTCGACCATCTCGCGGTGGAGCGCGGGGTGGCCCGGAACACACTGCTGTCCTACCGCCGTGACCTGGAGCGCTACCTGCAGTTCCTGGCTCGCGCGGGCCGGACCGAGGTGCATCAGATCACCGCGGCGGACGTGTCCGAATTTCTCGCCGTACTCCGCACCGGGTCCGCGGACCATCCGCCGCTGGCCGCTTCCTCGGCGGCGCGGGCGGTGGTCGCGGCCCGCGGTTGGCACCGGTTCCTGTTCGCGGAGGGGGCCGTGACGGCAGACGCATCGCGTGACGTCCGGCCGCCCACCCCGGCTCGCCGGCTGCCCAAGGCGTTGCCGGCCAGTACGGTCGCCGCGTTGCTCGAGGCGGCGTCCGGTGACGACCCCCGCGGGCTGCGGGACCGGGCGCTGCTGGAGCTGCTGTACGCCACCGGAGCGCGGATCAGTGAGGCCGTCGGACTGGACGTGGACGACGTCGACGCCCGCGGCAGGGGCCGCCGCGCCACCATCTCCTCGACGCAGGGACCGGCCGGCCGGGATGCCGAGATCGACGAGAATTCAGACATGCCGGCGTTGTCGGTGGTGCGCTTGCGCGGCAAGGGCTCCAAGGAACGGTTGGTCCCGGTCGGCTCCTACGCGGTGGCTGCGGTGCAGGCCTATCTGGTGCGGGGGCGGCCGACGCTCGCGGCGGGCCGGGCAACCCGCGGGCCGGCGGGCGCGCTGTTCCTGAACAGCCGCGGCGGCCGGCTCACCCGGCAAGGTGCTTGGCAGGTGCTGCGGGACACCGCGGAACGTGCCGGGATCGGTGGCCGCGATGGCGCTCCCGCGGTGTCCCCGCACACGCTGCGACACTCGTTCGCCACCCACCTGCTCGAGGGTGGCGCCGACGTCCGCAGCGTGCAGGAGCTGCTGGGTCACGCGTCGGTGACCACCACGCAGATCTACACGCTGGTCACGGTCGACTCGCTGCGCGAGGTGTACGCCACCGCCCACCCGCGGGCCCGCTGAGCCCGGCGGACAGGACCGCGCGAATCGGCGGTATCAGGCTCAGCACCACGCTCTCTTGAGGACGGCGGTGCCCAATGGGTATTCGCTCTGGGCATCTCCTGCTGCCCCTCCCTCGCCGGTTTCCCCGGCTGCCCGCGACCAACCGGAGGTTGACCGATGCCTGCGACCCGGAAATGCCAGAGCACCGACATGGTCTTGGTGCACAAGGTGTTTCG
>Ga0075520_1000812_pt1 | contig 14400 bp, 13 predicted proteins | sample NGEPerB_FD_75100 | JGI IMG/M metagenome (GOLD analysis project Ga0075520, IMG submission 75100) | Arctic peat soil microbial communities from the Barrow Environmental Observatory site, Barrow, Alaska, USA - NGEE PermafrostAB12-B | ecosystem: Environmental > Terrestrial > Soil > Wetlands > Peat ... | reverse complement strand
CGCATTTCCTGTCGTTGCCGCTGTTGTTGCTTACGTTGTGTCTGGCGCGTCCGGCGCTGGCGTCCGACCGGGGCGAGGGCCCGCTCGACCCTTCGCAGCCGACTGGCATCACGGTGGACGCGATCATCCAGCAATTTGCCACCAAGGAAAAGCAGTTCAAGATTGCGCGCGAGCAATACACCTATCGTCAGGACGTGATGGTGGAAACGCTCGACGGCGACACCGTGGACGGTGAGTTCCGCCAGGTGGTCGATGTGTTGTTCGACGACCAGGGCCGCCGGAGTGAGCAAGTCGTGTTTGCCCCGCAGTCAACCTTGCAGCGGATTTCCATGACCCGTGAGGACTTCGAGGATATTCAGCATCGCTTGCCTTTTGTGCTGACCAGCGACGAGATTCCGGAATACTCGATTCTTTACGTCGGCAAGCAAAAAGAAGACGAACTCGGAACCTACGTCTTCGATGTGGCGCCCAAGCAAGTCGAAAAGAACAAGCGCTATTTCCAGGGCCGCATCTGGGTCGATGATCACGACTTCCAAATCGTGAAGACCTACGGCAAGAGCGTTCCCGACATAGGCGTTGGCAAGCATCACGGGGACAACGAGAACCTGTTTCCCAAGTTCACTACCTGGCGGCAGCAAATTGACGGGCAATACTGGTTTCCGGTTTACACCAAGGTGGACGACGAACTTCACTTCTCCAGCGGTGACGTACACACGATACAAGTGGTGAAATACACCAGCTACAAGCGCTTTGGAGCCAAGTCGAAGATCATCTACCAGGGCCAGGAAATTACAAAGGACCAGCCGCAGTCGGGGACCCAGCAGCCCAGTAAGACGCCGCCACCTCCGAAGCAGTAGAACGGCTATTCGCTGAAGGCTCCTTGGAGAGCGATTTCGGGTAGGCCGGCCCTTTAGGAGTGCGTGTCTCCCACTTTACCCAGCACTCCGCCTACGGCGGAGGATTTTCCGCTAGCAAATTCGACTGGCAAATACCAAGTTCCGTTCTCACACACGCGCTTTAGGTCCGCATCCTCAGTAGAACAGGTACTTGCGCCACTTGGAGTCGGATCGCCCCATCATGCGCATGATGTGGCGGCTGGTATGCAGGTTGAAAGCGCGCGGCTCGCGCATCAGTTTCATAGTGGCCTCGTGAGGCAGCAGATTGCCCTTCCGGCGATTGCAGGAGTGGCAGCAGGCCACCAGGTTTTCCCATGTCGAAGCCCCGCCTCGCGAACGCGGGATAACGTGATCCAGGGTCAACTCGCCGGCGGCCAGAATCTTCCCGCAATACTGGCAGGTGTTGCGGTCCCGCAGCAAAATGTTCTTGCGCGAGAGGGCGCGGGTCTGGTGTGGAATGCGCCGGTATTCCAGCAGACGGATAACGGAGGGCACGTGCATGGCAATACGCGCCGCATGCAGATAGTGTCCGTTGGCTTCTTCCATCATGGCCACGCCCTTCAGCACAAGAATGACGGCGCGACGCGCGGCACAGACATTGATGGGCTCGTAGGACGCATTGAGCACCAGCACGGGTGCGTGCATTGCCGTCCACTGCGGCGGCTCATCACCGGCGACGCGGGCGTGCTGCATACATCCGGCAAGCGACTTGCCGTATCGGGACGCTGCACTCTGGGCCGACATGGACATACCCGGTTATACCGAAGCCGTGACTGCCACCGCTTCGATTTCCTCCTCATCCCCATGATTGGCAGCTTTCCGTATAGCCGCAGCCTGAAAAGCGCGGGCCACGGTTGCCGCCCAAACTCGTTCTGCGCCAGCCTGCTTCAGCATTCGGGCGCACTCCGAAAGTGTGGTTCCAGTGGTCATGACGTCGTCCACTACGATCACCGTACGGCCTTCAACACGACGCCGGTCCCGGACCCGAAAGGCATCGCTCACGTTGGCGATACGCTGCTCGCGGCTGAGTCCCACTTGCGAAATGGTCGCCCGCTGACGAACCAATACTTCGGTCGCTACCTCTATCGGTCGCGGTAAGCGCTTTACCGCGGCATGAGCGATCAGCTCGGCCTGGTTGAACCCGCGCTCACTGCGCTTGCTCTTGTGCAGCGGAACCGGGACGATCAGCGGACGCGCGTCGCCGCAACCGGGGAGAAGTTCCGCGATGGCGCTGCCTAACATTCCACCCAGCACCGCCGCGACGGGAAGAACGCTGTCGTATTTAAGTAGATGCACCAAACCGCGAAGGCCGCCTTCGTATTCCCCGAAGGAGACGGCACGCGCGAACTCCGGCTCACAGTCGCGGCAGTTCTGGCAGCGGCCATCCCCCATCAGCAACTGTGCGCTGAACAGGCGATCGCCGCAAACCACGCACTGCGGCTCGCGCACGGGCGCGATAGCGGCGAGACATTCAGGGCAAACAGGAATCCGGGAAATGTTATTGAGGGGCGTGTCGCAGAGCCTGCAATCGGAAGGGAAAAGGACGGAAAAAACGTTGCGCAGAAGGCCTTGCAAAGGCGCGAAAACCACGGCGCGTTGCTGGGCGCGCTGACTTCGCCGGTCTCGCTCTAGCGTCTCACGACTGCTGAAGACGACCCTCCAACCATCCGATCACGCGCTCATTCTGCCGCGCATCGAGGACCCGTCGCCGGTGCCTCCGGGTGCCCGCGAGCGATGGTTGACGCTCGTCCGATCACCCCAACGAGCTAGACTCGTCGGGGACCCTGATCCGGTCCCGAAGCACCGTGACAGCACAGTATAAGAGCTTCGATGTACAACGCGCAATGCCGGAAGGGGTTCGGAAAAAGGATTTCACCGAGATTTCATCGCGATGGTCGCGTCAAATCCAGCGCCCTGAACCACGGTCCCGGCCTGCCGCACTTGTAACAAGTGCCACTGACGTGCTACCTTGCGCCGTCGCCCTTTGCTGCGCCGCGCGAGGTCTTCATACATGAGTACTACCATCAGCACACCGCAGAAGAAGTTTCGCTCGTACGTCCCCGACAATACAACGATGCCGGAGTTTACCCTTCGGGCCGTGCTCTTGGGCTTGGTCTTGACGGTGATTCTGGGTGCGGCCAATGCCTATCTTGGCCTGCGCGCCGGCATGACCATCGCCGCTACCTACCCAGCGGCGGTTATCGGCATGGCCCTGCTTCGGGTCATGAAGGGCTCGCTGCTGGAGGAGAACATCACTCGAACCGTGGGTTCGATCGGCGAGTCGGTCGCGGCAGGCGCCATCTTCACCATCCCCGCATTCGTGATCTCGGGGGCATGGCCCATTTTCGATTTCAAGCATGCTTACCTGAAGTCGTCGATATTGATGCTGGTCGGCGGAACGCTGGGCATTCTGTTCGTCACGCTCTTGCGCCGGGTGATGGTGGAGGACCCGGAGCTTCCCTTCCCGGAATCGGTGGCGGCCTCGGAAATTCATAAGGCCGGACAACAAGGCAGCCGCGCCGCGAAAATACTTTTCTCGAATATGGGCTTTGGCGGACTGGTTTATTTGCTCGGCCAATTCAACTTGTTCAGCCCCAGCAGGGATTTCATCCTCAACGTCGGCCAATTGGGAAAGAGCTTTGTGCGGCTCGGCCGCGATGTGGCGTCTCCCAAGCTGAGTGCTGGTGCGGTGACGACGATGTCTGCTCCTGCGGTCAGCCCTGCGTATCTGGGCGTCGGCTACATCATCGGCCCCAGACTCGCATCGCTTAACTTCGCTGGTGGTGTTATCGCCTGGGGCTTGCTGGTTCCGCTGATTCTGTTTCTGGGCGGCCCGACCTTTGTTGCGCAGTTCTTGCCGGCCGGCGCTACTGCCGACAATACTTTTTGGGCAGGCCAGGCTGACGCGGTCTGGAAATACATTGTTAAACCCATCGCCGTTGGTGGCATGCTGGTAGGCGCGTCTTATACGTTGTTCCGGATGCGCAAGAGTCTGGCCTCTGGCATGGGGCGCGCCGTTTCCGATCTGAAAAAATCGGCCGCCGCCCACGCGGGTACCGCCCGTACCGAACGCGACCTGAGCGCCAAGGTGGTGTTCGCCGGCCTGGCCGCGGTGCTGATTTGCATGATCGTGCTGTACACGAATTATTCCGGCGTGTTGAAGGGCGGAATCGTCGCGGCCATCGTGATGATCGTCATAGGCTTCTTCTTCGCAGCGGTTTCCGGCAACCTGGTTGGCCTGATCGGATCGTCGAATAATCCGATCTCCGGCCTCACCCTGGCAACCCTGATTATCGCGGCTTTGCTCATGGTGCTTATCGGCGTGGCCGGAATGAGCGGGGTCGCTGCTGTGTTAGGAGTAGCGGCCGTGGTCTGTGTCTCGTCGGCGGTCGCGGGAGAGATGCTTCAGGACCTGAAGGTTGGTCACATCCTCGGAGGCACCCCCAGCAAAATGGAAATCGGCGACTTCCTGGGAGTAGCGGTGGCCAGCTTCGCTTTGTTTCCCGTGCTGATGCTGCTGAACCAGGCCGACATCAACAGCGGCGGCATCGGCTTCGGCGGTCGTCAGCTTTCAGCACCGCAGGCTGGGCTGATGGCCATGCTTGCCAAAGGCATCGTCGGCGGCGAGATGGCATGGCCGCTCATCGTGGTCGGCGTTCTCATGGGAATCGGGCTGATCATGATCGAGGTCCGCAGCCCCATGCTCTTCGCCGTTGGCATGTATCTACCGCTGGAAACCACGTTCGCGATATTCCTGGGGGGGATGATCCGCTGGATCACCGACAGGATGCGCGACCGTCGCGATCTGAACGAAGCCCAGAAAGCGCGAGTGGAAAATGCCGGAGTGCTCACCGCTTCGGGCTTCATTGCAGGCGAGGCGCTCATGGGCATTGTGATCGCTGTTTTCAGGTTCAAACAGTGGCGGCTGCCGGTGATCTTTGAGCATCCCCATGTGCTCTCCGGTTTCATCATGCTGGCAGTTCTCGCCATCGTGATGATTCGCGTGCCGCTGGCCAATGCGGGCCGGCCGGATGAGCCGGCGCCTCCGACCGCGATTATGTAGGGCGCCATTATTTATCTCACTGTCATCCCGAGCGAGGTCGCCGCGGCGACCGAGTCGAGGGACCTGCTGTTTGTGCGCGGATGAGCATAGCATCCAATCTTTCCGCCATTCACGATCGCATCGCGCGCGCCGCCCAGCGCGCGCGCCGGAATGCGAGCGACGTTGCCTTAATGGCTGTGTCTAAAACGCAGCCCGTATCCAAGATCATCGAGGCCTATGAAGCCGGGCAGCGGCTGTTCGGGGAAAACCGCGTGCAGGAATTCTCTGAAAAGGCGGGTGCTCTTGCGAGTTTGCGAGACGCCAACTTTCACATGATAGGTCATCTACAATCCAACAAGGTGCCGAAGGCCGCCGAAGTGTTCCACGCGATTGATTCTCTAGACTCGACAAAGCTGGCAGGCCGGCTGAATGCTGCTGCCGAGAAACTGGGCAAAACGCTTGAGGGGCTGATCGAGATCAATGTTGGAGGCGAAGAGGTGAAGAGTGGCATCGCACCTGATTCTCCTGAACTCGAACGTATTCTCGCCGGCGCTCCCACCGGGAGGCATCTCCGCATTAGCGGACTGATGACCGTGCCACCGTTCACCGAAGATCCCGAAGAAGCGCGCTCCTACTTTCGTCAACTGCGCGAATTGCGCGACCGTCTCGCTTCACGTGATCTGCCGTCGATCAAGCTCGATGTGCTCTCCATGGGCATGTCCCACGATTTCGAAGTGGCCATCGAGGAAGGCTCGACCTGCGTGCGTATCGGAACCGCGATCTTCGGGGATCGCGCAAAACCATGATTTCCATCCGCGACACTCCATCCGGCGCAACCTTTCAAGTGAAAGTGCATCCTCGCGCCAAGAAGAACGCCATCACCGGTGAGGTCGGCGACGCCCTGAAACTTACCTTGACAACACCCCCTGTGGAAGGCCGCGCTAATCAGGCTTGCCTTGAATTTCTGGCCCAGGTTTTGAATGTGCCGCATTCGTCGGTTACGATAGCCGTCGGGGAAAGCAGCCGAAATAAAGTCATCCGTGTGCGCGGGCTCGCCGCCGCACAGGTCGCAGAGAGGCTGTTAAGAAAGTGACTGGTGATCGGTTTGTCAGTCTCTGTTTGTTGGCGGGCGTTTTCGAATCCTCGCCGACAACTGACTACTGGCTACTGACTACTCCAACGATGAGGAGAGCATCTTGAGCTTTGCGCAGCGCTGGCGCGACATTCGCGTGGGCTTCGAGCGTCCCTTCTGGGTCGCTAACATCAGCGAGTTGTTCGAGCGGCTTTCCTATTACGCGGCCTTCGCTTCGCTGGCGCGCTATCTCCATGAAGTCCTGAAATTTCCCACGGAACAGGCGGGCACCCTTACCGGCTTCTTTGGTGGTCTGGTGTGGTTTCTGGCGGTATTCGGCGGAACGGTCGCCGACCGGATGGGCTTCCGCCGCGCACTTTCGCTGGCTTATCTGATCCTGAGCTGCGCCTACTTCCTGTTGGGATCGCTGGGAGCGCCCTGGCTCGCCCCGGTGCGCGACTCCGTGCCCCTGGTTGTGCTGGTGGCTTTTGTGTTGGCTCTTCCAGCGCTGGGAATTGCGTTGGTGAAACCTAGTGTCGTCGGGACCACGGCCCGCGCCTCGAAGGAAAACGTCCGCTCCATTGGATACTCCATCTATTACACGCTGGTGAATATCGGCGGAGCGGCCGGCCCATATGTTGCGTCGTACGTGCACCAGCGTATGCGCGTGGAGAATGTCTTTCGCGTTGCTGCTCTCAGTGTGTTCCTGATGTTCCTCGGCGTCTTGCTGTTCTTCCGGGAGCCGCGCCGCACCGAGGAAGTTCAAACAAGCAGTCTCTCCCAGGCCGCCAGAAACTTCTGGACGGTCATTAACAATCCCCGCTTCATGCTGTTCCTGCTGATCTTTACCGGCTACTGGATCGTCTATTGGCAGGAGTTCATCACCCTGCCGCTTTATGTTCACGACTACATCAATCCTCGCACCGACACCGAACTCCTGCTCGTGACCGGTCCACTGGTGGTCATCGCCCTTACGCTGGTGATCAATATCCTGACCCAGAAGATTCGCGCCTTCAGCGCCATCATCATCGGCACATTGATGGTCGCCATGGCGTGGATCATCCTGATCTTCAGACCAACGGTAACCGGAGTCATCCTTACACTGATTGCGGTTGCACTCGGCGAGATTATTCAATCGCCTCGCTACTATGAATACATTTCCCGGCTCGCGCCCTCCGGACAACAAGGGACCTACATGGGATTTGCTTTTCTGCCCTTGGGCATCGGCTCATTCATAGGCGGGAAGTTCGGCGGATTTCTCATCCACTACTTTGGCGAGGTGAAACACCAGCCTGCAATGATGTGGTGGGTGATCACAGGGGTCGGCGTCCTCACCGCAATTCTGCTGTGGATTTATGACAAGTTCCTGCTGCCACAACCAGCCGGAGAGACCACGCACGCAACGGCCGGTTGATCGACCAGGCTTCGCCGAGGCGATCACGTCACTGCTTTGTGGCGTCCCTCCGGGTAAATTTGATTCTTCACAGCCGATAACTCCGATGAAAAAGACTCCAGCTTATATCGCCAAACACATCCGTACCGTAATCAAGAACGGCGGCTCTGCGCCACATACGGAGGAAGTTCAACGTTTCTTCAAGCATGAGGTTCATTCGCGCGGCTGGTACACCGGCGAGCTGCGCAAAGTGGCGGTGCGATTTCGGCGGACGATCATCGCGGAGAACGGCGCGTCTTTCCTCTTACAAGTTGCCGATCAGCTCTTTCGCGGCGAGATTTTGGAAGAAAAAATTCTAGCCGTCGTCATGCTTCAAGGAATCGTGGGGGAGTTCGGCAAGGCGGAGTTCAAGCTGTTCGAGAGCTGGCTGGACCGCATCAGCACATGGGCCGATCACGACGCGCTGGTGCATTACCTCATCGGCCCCATGATCGCCGCAGACGCTGCATTCTTGCCGCGACTACCTCGCTGGGCCAAGGCACGCAAGCGCTGGCATCAGCGTGCCGCCGCCGTCGGCCTCATCCACAGCATCCGGCAGCACAAGAACTTCGGCAATATCCAGCGCATCACCGAGATGCTGCTGACGAGCGACGACGACATGGTGCAGAAGGGGCTGGGCTGGCTGCTGCGCGAAGCCGTTAAGGCGAACCCAAAACAGACCGTCAACTATCTGATGACGATCCGCGATCGAACGCCGCGGTTGGTGTTGCGAACCGCCTGCGAGACCCTGCCAGCCGCCCCGCGAGCGCGCGTATTAGCTAAGAACCAATCGACATCAGCGAAGGCGGGATAACTTTGAACTTTCACCACCGAGACGTAGAAAGCAATTAGCAATTAGCAATTAGCAATTGGCAATTGGCTCTTGGCAGGCTCTGAAAGTCCGGGCTACCCGAATACCTCTTTTCTAACGGCCTCTGAGCCAAGTGCTAATTGCCAAATGCTAAGTGCTATCTCTGTGCCCTCTGTGGTGAAAACATCCCCGCACCCGATGCTCTCATTTACAATAGAACACGCATGAATCTCTCCGAACTTCAGGCTGCGCTGCGCGACAGCCACAATGATTGCTGGCTCTTCTACGATCACCATCACCGCGATGCGATTGCTTATAGCGTATTGGGCCTGCCACAAAAAATGATGGTCACGCGCCGCTGGTTTTACGTGGTCCCTGCCAACGGCGAGCCGGTAAAACTGGTGCACCGTATCGAAAGCCATCACCTCGACTCCCTGCCCGGGAAGAAGCTGGAATATTCGGCATGGCAGGAGTTGTGGCAAAACCTCGAGTCGATGCTGAAGCCCTACAGCACGGTGGTGATGCAGTACTCGCCGAACAACCAGATTCCGTATATCTCGCTGGTTGATGGCGGCATGTTGGAATTGGTCCGCAGCTTCGGCAAAGAGATTGTCACCTCGGCGAACCTGGTGGCGCGCTTTGAAGCCACCTTGACCGACGCGCAGATCGCGACCCACTTCATTGCCCGCGACGCAGTGGACAAAATCACGGCCGCCTTCTTCCCGGAAATGGCTCGGCGCGTACGCAGCGGCGGCACGCACGAGTTCGAAATGCAGCAATGGGTCATGGAAGCTTTCAAGCGCGAGAACTTAACGACCGACGATCCGCCCATTGTCGGCGTCAACGCGCACAGCGGTGACCCGCATTACGACCCTACCGCAGCAACGTCCGCCCCGATTCGCGAAGGCGATTTTGTGCTGCTGGACCTCTGGGCAAAGACTGCCGATCCCGATGGGGTCTACTACGACATCACCTGGACGGGCGTGATCGGCACCCCAAGCGACAGGCAACGCGAAGTGTTCGAGATCGTGCGCGACGCCCGCGACGTCGGCATCAACAAGGTCAAACAAGCCTTTGAGGCGAGCCGGAAAATTCAGGGCTGGGAAGTGGACGAAGCGGTCCGCGGCTATATCACCTCCAAGGGTTACGGGAAATACTTTATCCATCGCACGGGGCATTCCATCGGCCGCGACATTCACGCCAACGGCGCCAACCTGGACAACCTCGAGACCAGGGACGATCGCGAGATCCTGCCGAACACTTGTTTTTCGGTCGAGCCCGGAATCTACTTGCCGAAATTCGGGGTACGCAGCGAAATCAATATGATGATCCGCAACGGCAAGGGCGAAGTTACCGGCCGCGTGCAGAACGAGTTGGTGCTAGTCTGATGGCGAATCCGCAGAATACCGCTACGGTGGCCCAGCGCCCTAACAAAGCTTCCGCTAAAAGCGCCAATCCGATGGCGATCATTGCTCCGGTCGCGGGATGGCTCTTTCCCGGTCTCGGGCACTTCATTCAGCACCGCTGGATTCGGGGGTTGTTGCTGATGTTAGCGGTGCTTGTGATGTTCTTCGCCGGACTCGGCATGCAGGGCAAGGTGTACTCGCTTAACACCGGTGACTTGCTCGACATGCTGGGATTTGTCGGCGATTTGGGCGCCGGCGCTCTCTACTTCATCGCCCGAACCATGGACTGGGGAATGGGCAACATTCATCGCGCCGTGGCTGACTACGGCACCAAGTACATTGTCGTGGCAGGATTGCTGAATGTGATTGCCGCGGTTGACGCTCACCACATTGCGATCGGCAAGAAACCATGACCTTCGAACTCTCTCACTTCAACGCCGCCCTGCTGTTTGCGCTCTGTGCCTCCACGGTATTCGGCATCACGCAACGCAATACCCCGCGCGACATGCTGCGCTACGGCGCATACTGCTTTGCCCTTTTCATTGGCGGCATCATTGTCGCGGCCTGGGCGATGTGGTTGATTAAGCACTAGGGGCTAGGGATCAGGGGCTAGGGGCTAGAAACGGTGCCGAGAGGTACCTTGTGGTTGTTCGCTGTAGGTTGCTCGAAAGGACGCAACAATGCAGGTTAAGAGTTATCAGGACTTGATCGCCTGGCAAAAGGCTATATCGCTGGTCACCGAGGTATACACCATTACCGCACAGTTCCCAGGGCACGAAGTCTACGGCCTTACCAGCCAATTGCGACGCGCCTCCGTATCCATCCCCAGCAACATCGCCGAGGGTCATGGCCGGGCCACAAAGGGAGAATACCTTCAGTTTCTGGGTCACGCACGCGGGTCATTGTGCGAGGTACAGACCCAGATATTCATCGCGCGCAGACTCGGGTACATTTCTCCGGAATTGGAACACAACGTCATTGCCACAACCGATGAGGTGGGACGGATACTAAACGGGCTGGTTGGTTCTATCCAAGGCAAAAAGTTGAAGCCTTTGGCTCCAATAGTCCCTAGCCCCTGACCCCTAGCCCCTGCTTTTTCACCCTTCCCACACAAACGCATCAAACACCCGCAGTTCGGCGAAACCCAGCCTCCTGTACAGATCTACCGCGCGGTGGTTCGCTTCGGTCACGGTCAGCGACAACTGGCGGAAATTGCGGTTGCGCAGCGAGTGATAAGTGCTGGCAATAAGGGTTTCTCCAATACCCTTTCCTCGATACTCCGGGACCAGGCACACCTGGGTAACATGTCCCACGTCACCTTTCACCCGCGAGCAAAGAACCAGTCCAATCAGCGCATTGGATGAACGATGGATGGCGACAAACGAAGATTCCGCGTCGAAGACGCCACAGCCGGGAAATCGCACAATGTTATTGAGGAAGCGGTTGGAACCAGCATTGGTGCGGTACTGGTCGTTAATCTCGGAGTCGATGTGGGAGCGATAGGCGGCAGTGATGACACCGGCTGCCGGCTGATAATCCTGCTCAGCCCAGCGGCGCACCAGGGTATCTTCCCGCAGACTCACGGGTGGAATATGCGGAGCCTCGGATCCCCGCAATGGCAAGGCAAGGAATAGTCTCCGGTAGCGCTGAAATCCTGCAGAAACAAAGTTGGCCGCGAGTTCTCCGGTCTCATGCGTCAGCAACTGCGCTTCTACGCGGAGAATGCCAGGCGATTGCTGCAGAGTCTCGATCATATGCTCCACCAACTGAAGCTCGATCGTCCGGGCGTCCGCGCGGCGCGGTGAGACGAAGAGATTGCCCACTACACCTTTGCTGCCTTCATACACGAAGAACGAGTAACCTACGAGGCTTCCCCGCTCGACGGCGGCGTACCCCGGCAGAATCTTCGCATCGACGTAACGCAAGATCATGTCCGACGAACCGCGATAGTCCCAGGCGAGCAGTCTGCCCCACACTTCGACCTCTTGCTCCAGCAGGGGACGCAAGTCGGCAGATGAGAAGTGCCTGAGGTCGAGAATCTCCACGGAACTCAGCCAGGGCGGTCGACGGTAGTTATTAACAGCTCTATGCGCTGCGGCCATACCTGAGTCAGTCTAGTGCGGGTTGGCATCTGAAGCAAACCTTAAACGAACGGGCGGGGTTGTCTGCGGAATTCGCCAACCGGAAAATTTCGTGCGTGGCCGCTATCGTTTCTCTAGCAACTATTCATGGCTAGCTCGGTTCCAATTTATAGAGACAAAGAACCAGGGATTTGAACTCACGCTTGGCGAAGTCCAAAGGAATTCGCCGGTGCATTCGCGCAACTGGCCGGGCGCTGGAATCGAATAAGAAAGGGAAATATGACTCAGGGCTTCGCTTGGCCCGACGCTTTTCCCAACACCACGTAAAAATCCAGGTGCTGTGGTGCGAAGCCGCCTACGCGTGTGACACTGCGTCCGGGTAGGCGGTACTCCAATTCCTTCTGGACGCCACTGGCGGCCACCACCAAATGATCGAAGGGTGAAACCTCATTGTTTTCGTAGCTTGCGATCGGCTGGTTAAGGTAAAACCCCAGGCCGTATCTCACACTGGGAGGCACATCGTAAACCGCAATGCTGGGGATTTGTCCGAGCACGCTTTCGCGAATCGCCGCCTCCACGGGGCGGACCGATTGCAATAGATTGATGATCGGCGCCGTGCCGCGCAATAACAGCGCAAACGCGATCACCACCGGAACCAGCGTGATGAACCGCAACACGCGGTAGCCTTGCATGCGCATGCTGAACCAAAGAGCGACGATCGCTGTAACCCCAAGCGCCGCCGCGACCATAATGACATTTCGCGGCAGGGCCAGCTTCGATAGCTTGAACGGCACGATAAGCGCTGCCATTAGCATGGCCGCCGAGAGCAGGGCATGCAGCATTCCCAACCACGCACTGGGCTTCTCTGCCTCCTGTTCACGGCGCCAGACAAAGTTCGCCAGCAGAATTGTGCCGGCTGGAATAGCGGGAAGAATATATCCCGGCAGCTTCGACTGCGATAGCGAGAAAAACGTCATCGGCAGCAAGAACCACACCGCAAGATAGGTGCGCAGATCTTCCACTCCGGGTGGCTGCTGTACCGAGAAGCGCCAGTCGCGAATGGCATCTACAAGCGCGACGATGACAAAGACGGTCCAGGGCACCAGCGCCAACAGCGCCACCGGCAGGTAATACCAGAAGGGCTGGGCATGGTGATAGAGGTTGGTGCTAAAGCGTTCCACGTTGTGCTGCAGAAAGAAGGTGCGGAAGAACTCGGGATTGGCACGCTGCACCGCTATAAACCAGGGCAAGGTTACCGCGAGATACAGCACGATTCCGGCAGGCCAAAGAGTGCGGAGAATCAACCGCCAATCATGTCGCAGAACAGCAAAGACCACGATGATCAACCCTGCAAGCACAACGGCAACTGGACCCTTGGCTAGGGTACCGAGTCCGGTAAAGACATAGAACGCCAGCAGCCAGCCCCGATTCTGGTTGGAGTACCAACCATACCAGCACAACATTGCAGCGGTGAACATCGCCGTCAGAGGCATGTCGGTAGAAGCGCTCCGCCCGAACCCAATCACGATGGCTGAGGCTGCGGTAATCAACGCAGCATCAAGCTGCATTCCCCGGCGGAAATGGCGTGCCCAGACATAGATGAAGAAGATCATCAGCGAGCAGAGGATTGCGGATGGCAGGCGCGCCGCCCAATCGCTCACTTCTCCGGTCGCCTTATACGCCAGCATGGCGGTCCAGTAATAAAGCGGGGGCTTTTCGAGCCAGGGCTGACCATTCAGAACCGGTGTTACCCAATCGCCGCGTTGCAGCATTTCACGTGCGATTTGCGCATAGCGGGGCTCGTCAGCGCCCACCAAGCCGATCACCTCAAGGCCGGCAAAAAACAGGAATCCGCAGAATGCGATAAGAGCCAGCAGGTCGGCGGAACGGCGAGTGCGTTCCTCCAGGATGGGGTTCTGTTTCAAAGCTTGATCCGTTCGCCTGGCCAGAGCTAGTGCACCGCCGCGTGGTAACCGTGAACCCGGAATTGCGCCAGCAGACGCCCGGTGGCGACCGACAATGGGCCCGGCATCGCGCATCCGCTGGCGCACTCGTGACCACCACCGCCGAAGTGCTCGGCCACCGCAGCTACATTGACGGCACCCTTGCTGCGCAGGCTCACGCGGAAGCTGCCGTCAGCCTGTTCCCGGAAGAACAATGCCACTTCGATGCCTTCGATGGCCAGCGCGTAGTTGACTAATCCTTCGCAATCTTCCTCGTGGGCCTGGCAGCGTTCTACGGTAGCGTGATCTACATGCATGCACGCCAGACTACCGTCCCGGTGCAGGCTGGTTAGAGCAGCTCCCAACAAACGCATCTTGCAGAGCTGGGTCGAGAAGTATACGTTCTGGGCAATCCGGACCGGATCAGCGCCACAGCGCACTAGTTCCTTTGCCAGGGCGAAAGTATCCTCGTTGGTTCCGCTGAAGCGGAACGAACCTGTGTCGGTGAGCACCGCAGTATAGAGACAAGTGGCTACTTCGGGTGAGATCTGGACGCCAGCCTCGCGCGCCAAGCGGAAGATCATTTCCGCGGTTGCGCAGGCGCTGGGGTCAATCCAGTTCACGTCCGCGAAAGGACGGGCGGTCGCATGATGATCGATGTTGATGAGGTAGTGCTGCTCCAAGCCAGTCAGGCGCGTACGCTGCACGCTATCGCAT